>Ga0075163_10001289_pt1 | contig 33524 bp, 29 predicted proteins | sample JI1023141ADNA_FD_71478 | JGI IMG/M metagenome (GOLD analysis project Ga0075163, IMG submission 71478) | Wastewater effluent complex algal communities from Wisconsin, to seasonally profile nutrient transformation and Carbon sequestration -... | ecosystem: Engineered > WWTP > Effluent > Algae...
GGCTATTTGCCGGCGAAGTATTTTTTCATTTCGTGGCTTGCCTTTATCGCCGGGGTGGTCTTGTACACGCTCAAAACCTTTGGTGTGCTGCCCTCGAACGGGTTCACCAATTTGACCATACAGATTGGTTCGCTTGCACAAGTCGTGCTGCTGTCCTTAGCACTGGTGGGCAAGTACAATGTCATGCGCCGAGAAAATTACAAATCGCAGCAAGATCTGATTAAGGCGTAAATGAAGTCTTACGAAGCAGACCGCGCTCGGCAAGATGCGGAAATCTATCGTCTTCGCAACGTCGAGCTGGCACACGCTTACCGCGAAGTGGAAGCACAGAAAGTGGCGGTAGAAGCTCAGAAAAGCGAGATGGAAATGCTCAACGAGTCCCTTCGTGAGCTGAACAACGAGAAGAACGAATTTTTGGGCATTGTGGCGCATGATTTGAAAAATCCGCTCTCGAATATTTCCATGCTGGCAAAGGTGCTGCACGAAGAGGCGAACACACTGGCTCCCGTGGAAGTGAAAGAGTTTTCGGGTGACATTCAGACGACATCCAAGCGTATGTTTGATTTGATTACCAATTTGCTGGACGTGAACGCTATCGAAAACAAGGCTGTGCGCCTCACGCCGATTCCCTTTGACCTGATGGAAGTGGCGCAGTACGTGGCGAGCGACTACCGAGGGCGGGCTGAAGCAAAGCAAATCTCTATGCACGTCGAGATTCCGCCGGACAACACGATGGTCTTTGCCGATAAATCCTCAACGCTACAAATACTGGACAATTTGGTTTCCAATGCGATAAAATATTCGCCGCCGGAGAAGCGTATCTTTATTCGCGTGAGCAAGCACGACAACGCCGTGCTTTTTGCGATACAAGACGAAGGGCAGGGCTTGACCGAGGCGGATAAACAAAAGCTCTTCGTTAAGTTTGCTCGGCTTTCGGCGCAGCCCACCGGTGGCGAACATTCCACAGGGCTGGGGCTTTCTATCGCCAAAAAGCTGGCTGAGGCGATGAACGGCGACATCTGGTGCGAAAGTGAGGCGGGCAAAGGTGCGAAGTTTGTGGTGAAGCTGCCTGCGGTGAGTGCGGCGTTTGATGAGTACGAAGAGAAGGAAGGTTGATTTTGTTTTGTAGTTTTTGATAAAATTTGTACCTTCCCCGATTGTTAATTTTTCAGTTCTCTATGTTGTTTTTCAAAATCGGTCTGAGCTATGTGTAGAAACTCTACTATTACTATACTCATCACCTCATTCATTTTTTGCTTCTGTCAGGTACTTACTTCGCAGATAAAAAATGAACTGCAGCTCGGCGGTTCCCTCGGTAAAAATGTTAATGCTCCGAAAGAGGATTATGCGTCGTGGGTCATTTATGCCCAAGTACCGAATGCGTTTGATACACTCTTCTTTACTAGCGCACGCCCACTCGTCGCCTCTGGTCTGGTACGTAAAGACCGCACGGCATCAGTGTTTTTTTCAGTGCGCGACCCCAATATACGTATTCAATCAACTCTTCCCATTAACGAGGGTTGGAGCGGTGCACTACCCTATCAAAACACCGGCTCTCTCAATCGCTCTACTCACGGCGCATCGGTGATGCTTGCCGGAGGTCGCTCTGTGCTTGCCGGAGAACGCGATATTTCGCAGGGTTCTGCTGTTGGCACAAGCTATATGCTGGATTTATTTGAGTTGCAGCGAAATGATATTGCTTATTCACGATATGACGAAGTTACAAAAGGACCGGTGAACGATAAGCGCATCACCATTAATACCATCTCAATTGATGTTGCAAATACCGATTCGACGTGGGAATCGCAGCCGACGGTTTCCATAGAGGGCGCAATGAATGAGCCTACGCATGGCAAAACACTCTTTTTTGTCTCGAATCGTCCTGAGTTTCCGGGTGATTCCACCGATGACATGAATATCTGGTTTATACAGCGTACTATACAAGGACAGTGGAGCGTACCAAAACTTGTGCCGGGAATAAATACACCCGGCGACGAAATTTCTCCGCACTGCGCCGCAGACGGTAAATTTTATTTCGCAAGCGATTGGGATTATGTTGGTAAGCGATTGGGCAATCGTGGGCGGGATATTTTTCGGTGCGATTATCGCGATTCTGCCGGAATTCTTTTGCCGACTGCACCAGTCAATCTCGATGTCGCTTTAGCAAACGACCTTCGACGTTTTGGTGTGAATACGCAAACGAGGGGTAAAGGTGGGCCAAATCTAGCGTTTGAGAAACCCACTGCAATCAATTCTGATTCTGACGATTGTTTTCCATTCATTACACCCGATGGACGGTTTATTTTTCTGACCTCCAATCGAAAGGGCGCTCAGGAACTTGATTTATATGCTTTCAGCATACCGCGTCCGCGTATTCGTCTTCGCGTGGACGTGCGAGAAATTGAAGTGGATGCAAATGGGAAACCGCTTTCTGAGCCACGTTTGTTGGAAGGAGTTAGTGTCGCTGTTCTGAATAACAATAACAATGGAGTATTCAAAACTCCCTCTTCGACGAATGAATGTTTCCTTGATCCCGACCGTACATATACACTTTCGCTAGATACGCTATTAAAGGAACATTGCTATACCAATTCCTTGCGTGGAGACGAACGTATTACCTTCACGACCAAACAGCCACTCTCTGCCGATACGCTCTATGTGCGAGAATTTACCATTCTGAAACAACAAAAGCCCATTCCAACGTTGGAGTTTGTGCCCACCGGTGCACTCGCCTTCTTTATCACAGGTTATTGGAAGCCCACGACCCGCGCAAATTTAGTGGAGTTTCGTGGGCGACATTTAGCGGGCTTCTTCAAAAACACGATATATGTGGACTCTACAGACCTGAAAGCTGCCGAAGCAGAGACCAAGAACAAACGTCTTGCTTCTGCCGCGCCCACAGCATACAAAAATTATGATGATGTAGCTGCTGCTATTGATGTGCAATTTGAGCGAGAGTTTGGAAAATTTGCCGATGCTCTTGCCTCCGTCGAAACATTACGGTTTTGGGAGGAGCGCGTCAATTGCGGGCGCGATACTATTTTTCTCAAACTGACTGTTCGGGGTTTTACTGATAGACGAGGCTTACGCGATGGATATTATGGCGACGTTCCAGTTATTGGCAAAGACCGTACGGGCAAACTGATACAGATTCCGACGGGTGATCGCATTATGCGTCAGACATCGGCATTGCCGGACAGCGGTCAGCGTGGCAATATTAAACTTTCGATTTTGCGGGCGCGGTTTATGGCAGAAGCGTTTCACAGCTTTATGCTTCGTCGCGATTCGTCTCGCAATATCTATCGCTATCTTGCCGAAAACAACCGTATCATGCCGCCTGAGATTGTTGGGATGGGTTTCGACAAAGAGCGTTATGCGCAAACCGGCGAAGAAAACGACCTGTATAGCCGCCGCATAGAAATGAGTTTTGAACTCGTGCGCCGCTCTTCGCGCCCTTCCGCTCAGCTGACACAGAATGTCTCACAAGCCGCTCCTGTTCTTGAGCCTACACCCATCCAGCCTACGCTCACTCAATCTGGACCCGTCCAAGTATCTTCGACGGTAGCGGTAGTAAGCATACCTACAACAGCAATCATCACTTCTGCTACCACAGAAACAGAGCCGATAGCTCCAGAACTCGCTCCCTTGCTTGCTCCACTCGCACTCACGCTGAACGAATTATCAATGCCTAAAACTGCTGTCAACGATACCGCTCACACCGCATCGTCGCTCACGATGTCCGAAACGTCGTTAGAATCTGGACGCTGCTATACGGTATTGTATACTTCACTTGAGGGCAATAAGCAAGAAGCGCTAAGACTGAGAGACTTACTGCTTGCTCGCAAGGTGAGCGATGCACGTGTGGATGTGTATATCAATCCTATCGGAAAACGCTTTTACCGCGTGTGTTCGGGCTGTTTTGTGAATGATTACGAAGCCTTTGCTTATCTCAAAACTTTACCTTCTATGCGTGAAGTGCTAAATATAACCGCGAAACCGGTGGTAATTCGGATGTAGATTCCGCATAATGATTCTTACTATGTTCTATTTCTCCGTCGCTTGAATTCAAGATTTCTTTTTCTCATTTTTTGTACTTCCTATGAAACACTTCCTCCTTCTTGCTCTTGCTACACTTGCGCTCGTTTTCTCCTCTTCCTGCGCAACTGTCAAAAAAATGGAATACGAAGACCGCTTGAAGCAATACGGCATTGAACGTCGTCCGATTGAGCTTGCCAAAAGCGTAACCGTGAAAACAAACGGTGAGCCGCCAATCGCCGGAAAAAATCCTTCTGGAAAGCCGGACAGAATCATTACGTTCAAAAGCCTAAACGACAAATACGAAATCAAATCTGGTGAAACGGTGAATATCGTCTATGACGGTGTGAATCCGGAGGATAGCTATTTGCGCTACGAACCGACAGACGACGGCTACACGATGCAGATTTCATCGGTTTATGAGCCGGTCAATGTGGTGTTTCGTACCGTGTGCGAACTTTTCATCGTAGCTAATCCCGCCATGACGAGTGTGATTGTCGCTGATAATCTGCGCTACGAACAAATCGTGTGGACACCCCGTGTGGACGGCTCGTGGGAAGTGCGAGTCGGTACGACTGGTGACCGAAATTGCCGTTCGCAAGCTCTCGACTACTTACAACGACTTCGCACAGGCGACTACGAACGCAATGTACGCAAACGCACAAAAAACTAGATTGTTTGATTTTTTTTGAACACTTGCCCCGAAACTTCTATGAAACTTTTATCATCTCTTGTGTTGAGTTGTCTGGTGCTTTTTTGCGCTTCATGTGCTACGCAGCGAACACAAGATATAGCGAGGTTTAATGTTGAATTGAATGCTCCGGTCGCCAATAGTGTGCGCTGCTCACCCTCTGAACCCGATTCAGTAGTGTCATTCTACGCAGCCAGCGAGCCAATTTTGGTACCTGAAACCTCTGTTAGCAAGGCTATATGCCGTATTTTGGCGGTGTCTCTTTGTGAAGAAAAGAGAATGCTGCCGACTATTATTGAACTTCCTGCAAGTCTGGTCAAGCAAGTAAGCGACCTCAGTACACCACTTGCACCGCCCAAAAAAATCAAACCCTTGGAGCGCGAAGCATACCGTAATTTTGCTCCGTGTTGCCGCGACCGCATAGGGGTAGGTTTTTTCGACAAATTGGAACTGCGCTTAACTTCCGGTTACAGAGGCGTTCAGGATTCAATTGTGTATCCCGCAGTAGCTGGTTCGACTGTATATCGGTCGTCGGTATTAGGGTTTGATCGTGGTGGCTCTTCGCTCACGGTGGGTTTTGAGATGGCTGGCTTATGGTCGTTACCAACACTTGACCCTAGTGGGCGCTTGCAGGCAGGTGTTTTGGCGGGGGTAATGCCAGCAGATGGTTCCATCTTTATACCGCTTGGCGGTGAAGCGCGATATACTTTCCGTCAGCATCCGATTGAAGAATTTGACCCGCTTTTGAGAGATTTTTTCAACTGTAATTCTGTGTATCTTTTTGCGCAAGCCGGAGTGCCGATAGATTGGCAAACGGGCGCACCGTATTGGGGTGCGTCGTGGCAGCAGCAGCGTTACTTTTGGGGAGCAGGTATCGGATATGACATTGCTCTTGCGTGTGGGTTGGATATGTCACTCGACCTTGGCATACGACAGATGAATTTGCCGCTTCCGGCAATAGACTGCTGCTCCAACATTTCCAATGACGTGCGATATCCCTTTCGTACTTCATCCGCACTGCTTTTGCGTATTGGCTTGACTTTTTGACCGTTTGAATTTTGATCGCTTGAATCCAAGCCGTTGCCATGCTCACACTTTATTCAATAACAAATTTCGGGATTATGAAACCTCATCACCGCCTTCTGAAGCCTCTTTTTCTCACGATAAGCGCCCTGTTGCTTTTGATTTTTGCGCAACGCTGTATGCAGACCGTAACGCCCGCTAATCCCACGACGCGGACGTTGACTGTTCTTGCTCGTCTAGCGCCCGACGGTGCATTGATTCCGGGCGTTACCATTGATGTGGCGGAAGAGCGTAGCGGCGAAAAATTCAACACCGCCGTCACAAACAGCGAGGGTGCAGCAATACTGCGTTTGGAAAATATTCCTGTTCTGGGGCGTAATATCGTTGTGAGTGCACGAAGAAGCGGTCAGGAACAGCGAATCTCGGCGCTTCTTTGTAATGACACAACCATTACACTTCTTTTCAGCAATCAATCTCCCGCCACAGCGACTTGCGCACGACTGGGCGGCGTGGATTCGCTACGCTTTCGGACAAATACGCTTCCGGTTTCGGATTCCCTCATTCAAAACGAACCGACAGGAATAGGCGAATATGAGCGATGCTGGTCGTTTGTGAATAGTGGCAGTGACACTGTATTACTTCCACTTTCGGCACAAATTCGGACCAGTCCGCCGTTCCATCTCGTTGCGGCGAGTATCAATGGGCGTAGCCTCAGCATCAATGCCGATACGTTGCGTGTGCCGCCTACGAGTGGTGTGTTGTCGTTATGTTACGCAGTTAGTACAGCTTTGGCTGGTGATTTTACGTCGGAAGTGCCACTCCCGCTTTTGTGCAAATCCGGCGAACGCGGCATATTCCGTTTGCGTTTGCGGGCATTGGTGGTTGCGAGGACATGCGAATGTATTTCATCCGAAACATCGGTGAGTATTAGCGAGCGTGTACCGGTAGGCGGAACGCACGAAAGCGGGAATATTGCTGTATATACAAATCAGCTTTCGTGTCCGGTCACCGTGAATCTCATCGGGATACGCACGGCGCAAAGCGGTCAACAGGCGGAGTGGTCACTTATAGAGCCGCTCGGCAGTTCGTTTCCTCAAACGCTTGCGCCGGGAGCACGTCTAGCGGTGCGTTTGCGTTTCGCACCTCGTAGTATCAGTTCTCAAACGGAGCGATTGCTTCTGGAAGTGCGTCCGCAGGGAATACAAAATGCGTGTACGGTTGCCGTGCGCTTGAATGGTCAGGTTTGTAGGAACGACTGTCCATTGCTTTTGACGCAAACAGCAAGTATACCATTTGTGGAGCTGCCTTCCATGCCTTCGGGTGTGCAAGAGTTGTTATCATCTCGCTTGGACGGCAATATCTTTGTAGCGGTACCGGAGCTTGGCATGATGACTTCGGTTGTGAGGACGTATTCGGTGCTGAATCCTTCCACGTCATGTACAGTAGTAGATGTGAACATTACGCCGACGTTTTCCGATGGTTATTCTAGCCGCTTTTTCACGCTGTCGCCGCGCACGTTGCGTATCCTGCCGGGTGAACGCGGCTTCTTTCAAGTGAGCTTTACTCCGCCCGATGCCGCTACCTTTGCAATGATCCTGAACGACCCGGCTCGGCGTACCGGCACAATTGCAGACTCAAGTTTCTCCGTTGGGATCGAATTGAATACCGGAACGTGTGTTCAGCGTCTGTGGCTTAGTGCGCGGGTGAGTAATGTACCCGATATTAGCCCGATTTTGAATCTACGGGCATACCGACAACGCACGCGATTAAAGCCACAGGAGGAAAACGAAGTTTACATCTTCGGGGAGCAATCGCGCCGAATTTTACGTCTTCCAAATGGGCTGCCAGGTTTGTTTCCGCCACCGTTAGGGGATGTTTATGTGGATGTGACGAATAATGATTCTTCCGCTCGCCCACCACAAACACCGACTCTACACCCTGTACCGTCTGGGAGAGTCAGCGGAATAGCATTATGGAGAGAAAACTACGCCGAGCAAGATTTTGATAATGTTACCCAAACCTTCCGAGCGTATCTGGTTTCTCCCGTCGCAGCATTTTCAACAGGAGGTGTTCGCCCCTTACCCGGACAGGTGTATGCGTTTCGCTTGGGGGTAGGAAGCGTTGCCTTGCTTTATGTTCGGCGTGTAGATAACGGTACAGAGACCAATACAAATGGTCAATCTGGCGTGGAATTTAGAGCTATTTACCCAATTGTAGGGCGGTAAACGGGGGCTAAGAGCAAAAATTCCATTGAGCAAAAAGCAGCCAAATGTGGAAAATTCAAAATCGTCCTTTGCAGTTCCCTGTCGGTTGAGTATTTTGTGGTGCGATTATGAAACCGCCCCCGATGCTGCACCATTGTTTTTGCCCTCCCGGGGCTGAATTGAAGACCACTACAAATTAGATGTGAACTAGGTAATCATACTTTACGCTACAAGCAGGAATAGTTATGCTCGAAACCTACATACCGATTCTCGGAACCATTATCGTCGGCGCAGTGTTTGGTATTGTGATGATAAAACTGCACGAATGGCTCGGACCTCGCCGCGCAAACGTAGAAAAAGCAAGTCCATATGAAAGCGGCATGGAGCCTATCTCCTCCATCAAAGAGCGCCACACGGTGAAGTTTTATCTCGTGGCTATTCTCTTCATTCTCTTCGATATCGAAATTGTCTTTATGTATCCGTGGGCTGTACAATTCAAGCAACTTGGCGCTCAGGCACTCGTCGCCATGATACTGTTTATGGTACTGCTCTTTGTCGGGTTTATCTACGTCGTCAAAAAAGGAGCCTTAAAATGGGACTAAATGAAACATTGGAGCGCGATGGTTTTGTGCTAACAACCGTCGAAGCTGTTGCCAAATGGGCGCAACGCAATTCCGTGTGGCCCATGCCGCTTGGTATTTCGTGCTGTGCTATTGAGATGATGGCATTTGCCGGACCCCGCACCGACAGCTCGCGTTTCGGGTCGGAAGTGTTCCGTTTCTCGCCGCGTCAAGCAGACCTGATGATTGTTGCCGGAACGGTAACCTACAAAATGTCGTGGGTCGTCCGCAAAATCTACGACCAGATGGCTGACCCGAAGTGGGTAATTGCAATGGGTGTCTGCACTTCGACGGGTGGAATGTTCCGCAGCTATCCTGTGGTGCAAGGAATTGACCAGTTTTTGCCGGTGGATGTGTATATTGGCGGTTGTCCACCTCGCCCAGAAGCCCTACTCAAAGGGCTAATTACCATTCAAGAAAAAATTGACCGCTCCAAGCCAACCATCATTGACGCTTCTCCAACGACTTTACCTACAACGACTTCGCTGGAGATGGCATAGTTGCTAAAGGTTCGTTTGTAAAACCAAGTGTTTTGTTTTGCAAAATTGCATTTGTTCTGACGCAACTTTTCAGTAACATTGCAATCTGTTTTTACATTTTGCCAACATCCTGTGAAGTGTGGGGTGTATGGTGGAAAGATAAAACTAAGACAGCAGGCACGAGATTGTATGCTTTTCACAGGTTTATGCTTTTGTAAGGCACTTCGATTCTTTTGATACTTGACGATAATTGGATAATAATATTATAAATTTTTCATCTAGCTGAGGTTGAAAATATGAGCCAGTTGTTTCCCTTCATGCGCGTAACGATAGTATTCGTTGCGGTTTGCATTGGTTTCATCTTTTTGTCGAATATGTCGGGCTTTTTCACAAGCTACAAAGATGACCCGACATGGAAAGAACCATATTCCGCGAAAGCTGCTGATGCTGCGAGCGCTAATCCCGATGCACCCAAAGGTGCGGGTGCGGCTGTATTCAATCAAAAATGTGCTGCTTGCCATCAAGGAAATGGTAAGGGACTGCCGGGTGTCTATCCGCCGCTTGCAGGATCTGACTTTGCTCAAAACGCTGACGTTACCATTCCGATTCGTATTGTCCTTCATGGTTATCAAGGAAAAATTCAGCGTGCAGGCAAAGATTACAACGGTGTGATGACTCCGTGGAAAGATGCTCTTTCTGACCAAGAAATTGCTGACGTTCTTACAACGGTGCGCTCTAGCTGGGGGAACAACGCTCCGGCGGTTGACCCGAAAGAGGTAGCCGATGTTCGTGCTAAAACGCTTGCCCGTTCGGGTGCGTTTACCGAAGCCGAACTTTTGAAGCCGCTGTAATAGTAGTTTTGAATTCATAATGTATTCACCACATCTGCTTACGATATAATTTTTACTTTCACTTTGTTTTTGTGGAGCATTTATGTTTGACTTTTCGTGGAATATGCTGACGTATTTCCCGCCGGGAATTAGCACATATAGCGAAGCGCATGACGACTTGTTTCGTCTTGTATATTGGATTTCTGCTGCTATTTTTGTGCTCGTGCAACTCACACTGGTCGTGTTTATCTTTCGGTATCGTGCTCGTCCGGGGCATAAGTCTATTTACTACCATGGCAACAACGTTGTAGAATTTGTCTGGACGCTTGCGCCGACGGTTCTTTTCGCGGGCTTGGGTTTGTATAGCGACGAAATGTGGAAAGTGATGAAGTATTCATCACGTATTCCTACTCCGGATATGGAAATTGACGTTGTAGGTCAGGCGTTTAACTGGCACGTTCGCTACCCCGGTGGCGACGGTATCCTAGGCAAGCGTCACGCTCGTTACCGCTCTGCGCAAAACCTTTTTGGCATTGATCCTGCCGATTCGCATGGTAAAGATGATATTGTTCTGACGGGTGAATTTAATCTCCCCATCAACAAAAATGTCGTCGTTCACCTTTCATCGGTGGATGTTTTGCACAGCTATTTCCTTCCGAATTTCCGAATTAAGCAAGATGCTGTGCCGGGTTCGTGGATTGAAGTTTGGCATAATGGTACAAAATCCGGCAAGTATGAACTTGCGTGTGCAGAACTTTGCGGCAGCGGTCACTATGCGATGCGGGCTGTATTGAATATGCAAGCTGACGCTGATTTTGCAAAATGGATGGAAGGGAAGATTACAGCGAAGAAAGCTGTCTTGGCTGCCGAAGCTGCTAATCCGCAACCCGTTGCCCCGGCTCCTGCCGAAGCAGCAGCTCCTGCGGGTGAACATCATGGCAGTTCGCACTAAGCAAATAAAGGTTTGTGCGTCCGATACTCGAAATCAAACAGAAATTTTTACCACACAATTTTAACGGTGAACGCTATGTCAGCAGTTGCAACACAGCATGACCATGCTCACGTCGGGACACACGACGAAAGCCATGCGCACGACCACGCACATCACAGCGTGTCGTTCATTCGCAAATATATTTTCTCTACCGACCACAAAACGATTGCAAAGCAGTTTCTTGCCACATCAATGTTTTTCTTGCTTGTCGGCGGTGCATTTGCTCTTTTCATTCGGTGGCAGCTTGCCTATCCGGGCGAGCCAATTCCGCTTGTCGGCAAATGGTTGCCCGATAGCCTTGTTTCTAATGGTGCCGTACAGCCGGGTTTCTATACCCAGCTTGTAACCATGCACGCTACGGTCATGATTTTCTTTGTAATTATCCCAATGGCGACGGGTGCATTTGCAAACTTCTGTATTCCGCTCATGATTGGCACCGACGATATGGCGATGCCAACGGTCAATATGGTTTCTTTTTGGCTTGTGCCTATTGCCGGTCTTACCATTATGTCGGGCTTCTTTGTAGAAGGCGGTACGGCGGCGGCTGGGTGGACAAATTATCCTCCACTAAGCGCCTCTGGTACGGGGCATATGCTCTGGGTAATAGGCGTGTTTCTGGTAGGATTCTCCTCCATTCTTGGCGGGATGAACTATCTTGCCACAACGCTCAACAAGCGTGCAAAAGGTATGCGAATGTTCGATATGCCCTTGACCGTCTGGGCGCTTTTCATTACATCCATTCTTCAAGTTTTGGGTACGCCCGTACTTGCTTCTGCGATGTCCTTGCTTTTTGTTGATCAAGTATTCCATGCCGGTATTTTTATTCCTGAAAATCTTCTTACAGCCAATGGTGGTTTGTATCCATCCGGTGCTAACGTTGGCGCAGGTGGTGGTGGTCAGCCGGTACTCTGGCAGCACCTTTTTTGGTTCTATTCGCACCCTGCGGTTTATATTATGATTGTGCCTATCATGGGTGTTGTATCGGACATTTTGGCAACGTTTGCCCGCAAGGCAATCTTTGGCTATAAGGCAATGGTTTTTGCTATTATGACTATCGCGTTCTTGGGATTTGTAGTCTGGGGACACCATATGTTCCTCTCTGGCATGAGTCCGCTTTTGGGTACGACATTTATGCTTTCCACGATTGTGATTGCTGTGCCGTCGTCCATCAAGATTTTTAACTGGCTTGGGACGGTTTGGAAGGGAAATATCCACTTCACGACTCCGAATTTGAACGCTCTCGGCTTTATCTCAACGTTTGTTTGTGGTGGATTGAGCGGTGTGTTTATGGCTATCGGTCCAATTGACGTGTACATACACGACACCTATTTCATCGTGGCGCACATCCACTATGTTCTTTTTGGTGGTTCGCTCTTTGGCATTTTTGCGGGTATGTACTATTGGTATCCGAAGATGTTCGGTAAGATGTACAATGAAACACTTGGCAAATTCCACTTCTTCCTTACGTTCATTACATTCAATCTCTGCTTCTTCCCGATGCATATGATTGGTGTGGGTGGTCATATGCGCCGCATATACGACCCCTACGTGTACGAATTTCTGAAGCCTTTCCAGCCAATTAACCAGTTCATTACGATTTTTGCTATCGCAATGGGCTTCGCGCAGCTTATCCTTATTTTCAATCTTCTTTGGAGTTTGAAGTTCGGTCGTAAAGCTCCGCGCAATCCTTGGCGTGCAAATACCTTGGAGTGGGCTGCTCCTGCGCACCCCGGTCATGGTAATTTCGACCGCGATATCACGGTTTATCGTGGTCCATATGAATTTGCTTCGCCGGAATCTAAGCGCGATTATCTGCCGCAGTGGATTCGTCCCGCGCACATAGAGCAGGAAACAGCTGTCGCAGAAAAGCACTGATGATACAAAGAAAGTGTTCCCAAACAGGCTGGTCACGCTGACGTTACTTTCCTGTTTGGGAATTTTCTATCTGAGACAAAAAAACAGCGCTTGTATTTACATCTGAATAAACTTTATCTGAATTTCATGGAAACGCTCCACACGGAATTGGCACTGACCGATAAGAAAGTCCCCGTTCAAGAGTCTGTGCAAGCAAGCCTCTTGGCAACGTTGGCATCATACTACGAAATGACCAAACCCGGTATTACCCGAATGGTTGTTTTGAGTGCCGCCGCCGGATACTATTTGGGCGTTCCAAGAGCAACTGAGCACTTTGCAGTTGCCCAAAACGTCATGAATTTTTTCCTTGCAATGCTTGGCACGGCACTTGTTTCTGCTGGAAGTTGTGTGCTGAATAACTTTCTTGAGCGTGATTTTGATAAATTGATGAAGCGCACGATGCTTCGCCCCATACCTGCCGGAACAATTGCCCCAAAAGCGGCATTAGGTTTTGGCTTGGCGCTTGGCGCGTTGGGCGCTCTTGCTTTGTTCTTTGTTAATATCCTGACTGTTGCTCTGGCAGTGCTGACATTTGTCCTCTATGTCAACATTTATACACCACTCAAGCGCAAAACAACATTGTCGCTTATCGTTGGTGGTTTGCCCGGAGCGCTTCCGGCACTCGGCGGTTGGACTGCTGCAACGGGATCAATCGGGCTTGGCGGTCTGATGTTCTTTGCTCTCATGTTCTTCTGGCAAATGCCGCATTTTTTGGCGCTCTCATGGATGTACAAACAGGACTATGAACGTGGTGGTTATGAAATGCTCGCTGTGTATGACGACACGGGTAAGAAACTGGCTTTGCAAACAGTTCTATACATTGTGCTCCTCATTCCCTGTACGCTCGCATTAACATTTGTGCGAGAAACGGGAATGGTGTATCTTGCGGGCGCTTCAGTCCTCTGTGCTGTTTTTCTCTATTTTGCACTCCAGCTTTTACGCAATGTCAGCATCGTAAATGCACGAAAAGTCTTGCTGTCATCATACTTGTATCTTGTTGGAATATTTGTGCTTATTTTTATTGACAAGGTGTGATTACACCGTCAAGATGTAAGCCTTCGTTATACCAAATTCTTTTGAATGAAACATTGTTCCATCTTCACGAAAGTTATACTCTATGTCGTCCGCTCTTTCTCTCGCGCATGAGCCGGTAACAGGCATCCGCCATGGAAAACTCGGTATGTGGATTTTCCTTGCATCAGAGGTGATGTTCTTTTCCGGTTTTTTCACAGCGTTTATTATCCTTCGCAATACCAACCTTCCTGTTTTCGCGCACGGCGCGTCGGAGTTGAACTGGCAGCTTGCAGCACTCAACACCGTGAATCTTATCGTCAGTAGTCTTACGATGGCAATGGCGATTCTTTCCCTTGAGCATGGTAATAAATCCCGATTCCAGTTGTATATGGGTATCACGTTCTTGTGTGCTTGTGGCTTTCTGGTTATCAAATATATCGAATACACCACAAAGTTTAGCCACGGTATTTATCCGGGAACAAGTTCATTTTTTGGTCTTTATTTCACGATGACCGGCTTTCACGCAATGCACGTCATTGGTGGTATGATTCCTATTGGCTGGATGCTTGCAAAATCGTTCACCAAACGCGGTTATAGTGATTGGGAGCGCGTGGAAATACTTGGTCTTTATTGGCACTTTGTTGACCTTGTATGGATTTTCCTCTTTCCGGTTCTTTATCTCATTTTCTGATAAGTACCACGAATTTACTACTACTGAAACTTTAATTTTACGAGGTGAGTTATGGGCGCTGGTTTATCGGCAGAAGAAATGCAAAAAAGCTATCTGAAAATCTTTGGTGCATTGATGGTGTTTACACTGTTGACGATTATTGCTGCAAAATTTGTCCACTTCCCAGAGAGTTGGGGTGGGCTTTCTACAACATTGCACGTAACAATCGGTCTTATTATTGCCGTTGCTAAAGCATGGATGGTTGTGTATGTATTTATGCACATCAAATTCGACAATCCTTACATCCGTGTCTTTATCTATATTCCGCTCTTTCTCTTTTCCGTGTTGGTATTCGCTCTCACAGTTTTGGGCGGTCCGACGCTGTAATTGTGCTTGAGCTTTACATTTATCAACATCAATCTTTGCTTGCTATGAAGACACTTCGTCATTATGCGCAGCGAATGCTGCTCCTTACGCTTCTTGGGATGATGCTCATGCAGAATCTCGCGTTTGCGTGTCCGAATTGCAAAGACAATTTTGACCTGAATACTACCAGTGGTGGAATTGGTATTGCCTACGGCTATACGATTTATCTTATGATTCTTCTGCCCGTAGCCATTATTATTACGCTGGTGGTGAAGGTAAAGCGCCAGATGGATGCGAACGATAAGACGCAATTCTATCGCGAAGCCGGAAACAATGCGGCTGGCGTATAACAGTACGAATAATTTTAACAGACCGTTTCACATTTTCTTTTGTTTGCTATGTTTACCGCAAAGACAAATCAAAAGACCAAGAATACAATCTTGGCGGGTATTGCGCTTCTGGGGTTTATTGGCATTGTCAGCTATTTTGGCTTTGACAATCTCGTTACCGATGTGGGCTATCGCCCTGAGCAGCCGATTCCTTTTTCTCACAAACTCCATGCGGGCGACCTGCAAATCAAGTGTATGTATTGCCATACATCGGTGGAGAAGTCCAAACACTCGACCGTTCCTGCTACCAGCACTTGTATGAACTGTCACGTGGCGGTGAAAGCAGAAAGCCCTAAAATTGCGAAAATCAAGGAAAGCTGGGAAACCGGCAAGCCGCTTGAATGGCGCAAAGTTCACAAACTCCCCGATTATGTCAATTTTAGCCATGCCCGTCACATTCGCGCTCGCGTTGACTGCGCCTCCTGCCATGGTGAAGTTGAGAAAATGGGTGTGGTTACTCAGATGAAGCCTCTTTCTATGGGCTGGTGTTTGGATTGTCATCGTAATCCCCAGGCAAACGTCGTACCTGCACGCGAGATTTCGGGTATTTTTACCGGTCTTGATTCCTACGAAGAAACAGCAAAGAAAATCAAGAACGATGCGCCCTCGCGCGGGGAAGGTAAATGGATTTCGATGCGCGAATGTGCTATTGAGGGCGCAGGTGTGTACGAACATGAAGTTGGTAAAGCAAGCGTTGCGGGGCTGGTAATGCCGAAAAAATTGGCTCTTGGACCCGAAAACTGCGGTGCGTGTCATTATTAAATTCGGTGAAGAATAAAAGAGAAGAAGGTGCAGCGCTGCCTGCGTTTGCAAGTTGCTTTTCAAGTTTATTCTCACTTTCTACCAAAGCGAAATTGAATATTCCTTAAACTCTATCACGAAGACACTATGGAGCGTAAATACTGGAAAAGTCTCGATGAATTGTCTGCCAAATCGTCGCTCTCCGAAGAATATTCCTCTGAGATGAATGCCGAGTTTGCCGATGGCAGTGCAGACAACATCATGGAGAAAACAAGCGGGCTTAATCGCCGGAGTTTTATCGGCATTTTATCCGCTTCGATGGCGTTTGCAGCCACAGGTTGCCGCCGCCCCGACACAACAATTGTGCCGGTGGTCAAAGCAAGCGAATATCTCACACCGGGACTCTCGACCTTCTATACAACGGTCTTTTCGCATGGTAATGCAGCCATAGGGCTTCTTGCCAAAACACGCGACGGACGACCGATAAAGCTGGAAGGCAACGAAAAGCATATCGCTTCAGGCGGGTCGTCGTCGTCGTGGATACAGGGTTCTCTCCTGTCTCTCTACGACCCCGATCGCATGAAAAACCCCTTTGTCAATAAAGGTGGCTTTACGCCCAGCACAGCTAAAAAAACTGCTCCGGGATATGTGTCTATCGGTACTGCCATTGGTACAATGGCGGAGGAAATTACCAAAGCTGCCGCCAATGGTAAAACTGTTCGTATTCTTGTCGGTGAACACGCCTCGCCCAGTTTTGATGCACTCGTGAAAGAGATTGAAACAGCAATTCCGAGCGTGAAATTTGTCGTTATGTCTGCCTTGAATGGCGGCAATATAGCCGAAGCAAACAAGCAAGTTTTGGGTATAGATGCAGAATTTGTTATTGATTACTCCAAAGCGGATGTCATTCTTAGCGTTGATGCTGATTTCTTGGGTACGGATAAAAATGCTGTCTTCAATATCCGTCAGTTTGCGAAAAACCGTAAGCCTTCATACGATAAACCCGCTATGAGCAAACTCATCGTTGCCGAAGGTATGATGTCGCTCACGGGCATGAATGCTGACAAGCGCGTGAAGGGTACGCCGGAGCAGCTTATGGCGTTTCTTGCAGCAGTTGCCAAAGGTGTTGGCGCAAGTGTTTCTGGCGATGATTCCTCGCTTTCTGCCGAGCAAAAAGAAGAAGCTAAAAAAATTGGTGAAGAACTCAAAGCCGCATCCGGTAAAGCCGTTGTGGCTGTTGGCGACCACCTTCCGGCGGGCGCACACGCGCTTGGCATTGCGATTAACGCTGCCATTGGCGCATTTGGTGCGGATAACCCGATTAATACAGCCCATCAGTTTCCCTTTAGTGCTAGCAAAAAATCTGCTCTTGCTGCTTTCCGTGAAGAGTTAAAAGGCGGAAAAGTGGGTGCTATCGTATTTGCTGGTGTGAACCCAGCTTACTCTGCTGATGCAGAAACGCAAGAATTACTGAAAAAAGTAGAGCATCGTTTTGCTTTTTCGCTTTATGAAGAAGAAACGACTGCTATGTGTACAGCATATGTGCCGAGCGCACATTACCTCGAATCGTGGGGCGATGTACAGGCATTCGATGGTTCGCTCTCTGTGCAACAGCCGCTTGTAGCACCGCTTAATCCGAATAGCGCCTCAATCGCTGACTTGCTGATGATGCTCACCAAAGCCGTGAAAGCAGACGCTTTTGCTGACTTGGGTGAAAAGATGGCGTATGTAGAATTTGTTCGCAAGCGCTGGACAAATGTTTACAATACAACTTCCGGCGAAAAACCGACTACTTTCGATGCTTTCTGGGCAAAAACTCTTCGTGATGGTGCAATTGCCGGTACTTCGGCATCGGCTCCCGCAGCAAGTGTTAATGCGAGTGCTGCAAATGCTCTCGTGGCGCAAGCAAAAATGGCAAAAGGTGATTTAGTAGCCCTTGTAACGCCCTCATACGCTCAATATGATGGCAGTCTCAGCAATACGAGTTGGTTCATGGAATTGCCCGATCCTGTTACGAAAATGACATGGGATAATGCAGCACTTGTCAGCCTGAACACTGCCAAAAAAATTCTTGGTGAGCAAGAAGCAAAAGATCTCGCTGAGGAAAAGCCGCCGTATGAAAATACAGTACTTGTGCGTGTGAAAAGTGCTCACGGTGTGGTGGAGCTTCCGCTTTGGATTCAGCCGGGTATGCAAGATGGCGTCGTGGCAACAACAACGGGTTTTGGTCGTGGTAAAATTGGGGAAGTGGCTACAAACGTTGGTGCAAATGCGTTTTCGCTCATGCCGGCGGAGCAATCATTTGGTTATGTGCCTGTAACGGTCGAGTTGACGGGCAAATCCTACGAGGTGGCTACAACACAGAAACACACAGACCTGATTGGTCGCAAGCTGGCACTGGAAACAACAGCAAGTCAACTTAAAGCCAAAGACGAGCATCTTTTTGAAAAAGAGCACGTTCCAGGCAAGAAGACCCACAAAAACGAAGAACTTCCGCAAAGCATTATACCAAGTTTTGCATACAAAGGTCACCGTTGGGGTATGACCATTGATATGTCTGCTTGTATTGGTTGCTCTGCTTGCGTTACTGCTTGTCAAGTGGAAAACAATATTGCGGTTGTTGGTAAATCAAATGTACTTAATGCCCGTGAAATGCACTGGATTCGCATTGACCGCTACTACGATCACTCCAATCTTGATAATCCGAACGTTACACTTCAGCCCATGCTTTGCCAGCACTGCGAGACTGCGCCGTGCGAGAATGTATGCCCTGTTGCGGCTACTACACACAGCCCAGAAGGTCTCAATGAAATGACCTACAATCGCTGTGTGGGAACAAAGTACTGCGCAAACAACTGTCCATACAAAGTTCGTCGCTTCAACTGGTTCAATTTCCACAAAGGCAAACGTGCGCCAATGGAGTTTGTCTATAATCCTGATGTAACAATGCGTATGCGCGGTGTGATGGAAAAATGTTCCTTCTGTACACAGCGTATTACCGAAGCACGTCAGAAAACAAAAGATGCAGGTGAACTTTATATCGCAGATGGTTCGTTCCAAACAGCTTGCCAGCAGGCTTGCCCAGCAGGTGCGATTACCTTTGGCAATACGAACAATCCCGAAAGCATTGTCTCAAAATCGCGCAAAAGTGAACGTGGATTCTTGGTCTTGGAAGAACTGAACGTTCGCCCCCAAATCACTTATCTTGCTAAGGTTCGTAACCAGGAAGCAAAGCACGGTGCCGAACACGATAAAGGACACAACGAAGAGAAGCACGGATAATATAGTGGCTTACTAAACTTGAACTAAATAATTATACAACTTCATCCAAAAGGTATGGCAATGGAAGCAAAAGAACAAGTTGCGACAGCCACTGCGGGACATACGAATGGGGCGGCATTGAATGGCTATCACGACAGCCCGTCGGCAAAGCCCGTCCGTGAGCCGCTCGTGCTGGGCAATAAAACCATACACCAAATTACTGAAGATATTTGCGGTGTAGCAGAACAAAAAGCAACGCCAAAATTCTGGGCAGCGCTTCTGGCTTCAATGCTTGTGGCGGGCGCGGGTATAGGCGCTCTTGCCTACACTATTGCAGTCGGTATTGGTGTGTGGGGATTAAATAACACTATCGGTTGGGGCTGGGACATCACAAATTTCGTCTTCTGGGTCGGTATTGGTCATGCCGGTACGCTCATTTCGGCAGTTTTGTTTTTGTTCCGCCAAAAATGGCGTACTGCCATTAACCGTTCAGCAGAAGCAATGACGATTTTTGCGGTAATTAACGCTGCAGTCTTTGTATTGACGCACACCGGTCGCCCGTGGCTTGACTATTGGCTTATACCGTACCCGAACCAAATGAAAATGTGGGTAAATTTCCGTTCCCCACTCGAATGGGACGTGTTCGCGGTGAGCACGTACTTCACCATTTCGCTTCTTTTCTGGTTCACAGGGCTCGTTCCAGACCTCGCGTCACTGCGCAATCGTGCAAAAACAAAGATGGCAAAAGCCGGTTATACCATCTTCAGTTTGGGTTGGACAGGTTCTACCCGCAGCTGGCATCACTACGAATTTGCATATATGATATTTGCCGGTCTTTCTACGCCGCTCGTACTTTCGGTACACTCCATCGTATCTTTTGACTTTGCGGTTTCTATTCTTCCGGGCTGGCACACAACAATTTTCCCGCCGTACTTCGTTGCGGGTGCTATTTTCTCCGGTTTTGCGATGGTACTCACGCTTATGCTTGTCGCACGAGAAATCTTGGACTTGCATGACTACATTACCCTGAAGCACATTGACAACATGAACAAAATCATTTTGGCAACGGGCATGATTGTCGGTTATGCATATGCTATGGAGTTTTTCATTGCATGGTATAGTGGCAATCCATATGAGCGTTTCGTGTTTATCAACCGTGCAACGGGTGATTATGCATGGTCGTACTGGATGATGATGACGTGTAACGTTTTCTCGCCGCAATTCTTCTGGAGCGCGAAATTGCGTCGCAATGTTTGGTTTACATTTGGACTCTCTATCGTGGTGAATATTGGTATGTGGTTTGAGCGTTTCACCATTATCTCGACCTCGCTGCATCATGGTTACTTGCCTTCAAGCTGGCACTACTACTCGCCGACGTGGGTGGAAATTACGATTTTCATTGGTACGTTTGGTTTGTTTATGACGTTCTTCTTGTTGTTTGCTAAGTATCTGCCAATTATCGCGCTTGGCGAGATTAAATCAATCATGCCGGGCGCGCAGCCGAGTCATCACCATCACGATGACCATGGTGAACATGGTGATTACTACCAAAGTGGACACTATGTTGATAGTGAAGATGCGGTCAAAAAAGCATAATTAACCATTAGAGAAGAACCAATAATTATTTCAGAACTATGAGTACAGTTGCACAAGGAAATGTTATCGCTGTGATGGGCGATTTCAAAGACCCTAATAAAGTAACGGCTGCCGCAAAAGGCATCCATGAAGCAGGCTTTACGAAATTTGATATTCATACGCCATACCCGGTTCACGGATTAGAAAAAGCAATGGGTATGCCGAAGACAAGCCTTCCCAAGTTCGCTCTTGCAGGCGCTCTTTTCGGTCTTGCCAGCGCTTTTGCCCTTCAATGGTGGACGGGCGCATTTGAATATAAACTCAATATCGGTGGAAAACCGCTCTTTGCACCGCAATTCGGTACGCCGGTGTTTTTTGAATTGACTGTATTATGTACTGGTCTGACAGTGTTCTTTACGATGTTCGGCTATCTTTGCCGTCTTCCGAATTGGCACTCAAAATATCAATACGATGCGGGCTTTCAAGCAGCCACCGATGATAACTTCTGCGTTGTATTAGAAGCTGACGACCCACGTTTTACCGCCGAAACCGCACAGGCGCTACTTGCCAAACTTGGTGCAGCAGATGTGCGCGTCGTCCACGAAGCTATTGAACAAGACTAATTTTCCACCCTAACACCGTACAATAACAATCATGGCTACAAATAAACGAAAATTTGGCTTTTGGTCGGTTGTGGGAATTATCGTATTCTCCCTCTTCTGGGTGGCATTACTCTCCGGTAATATCCTCTGGACTTCCGACACGCCACCGCTTCAGATAATTGATGACATGGACAACCAGCCAAAGGTAAAAGGACAAGCCCCGTCTTCGTTCTTTGCTGATGGCAAAGCCACACGCGATCCGATCGAATATACCGTTCCGCGTACCGGTACAAAATACGATGTCTCAATGGATGAAGCCGATACCAAAAATATCAATACCGTTCCTGCAACGCCCGAAGTGCTTGCTCGCGGTAAAAACCGCTTTGAGACAATGTGTACACCTTGCCATAATCACGATGGTAAAGGTAATGGCTTGGTTGTGCAGAAAGGTTTTGCGAATCCGCCAAGTCTTGTGCGCCCTGAGGCAATTGCTTACACGGACGGAAAATTTTTCCATGTGATGAGCGCAGGACAAAATATCATGTCTTCGTACGCTGACAAACTCTCAGAACTTGACCGTTGGTGTATTGTGCATTACATTCGTGTTATGCAAAAAGGTGGAACCGTTCCGGCGGTTTCGCAATCTACCTCCCCGTCTGATAAACAAACAACTGCCCAAGCAGGTACAGCCAAAACTGCATCCGCTCAATAAACAGGCTTGAATCTGAAACTTCTAACCAATGAACTTTCTATGAATACCGTTATTATTGCTGATTCGAGCTTCGTGCAGAAACTGCGTATGTATTCGCTCATTGCTCTGGGCGTTGGCGCTCTGGGCTTGGCGGGTGCGGCATTTTTTGATATGGGGCGTTTCTTGCAAGCATATTTGCTTGGCTATATTTACTTTGCCGGCATCACGATTGTTTCTATGTTCTTCTCGTCCTTGCAGTTCCTCGTGAATGCAGGCTGGAGCGCGATGGTACGTCGTATTCCCGAAATTTTTGCCGGATTTTTGCCCGTCGTTCTCATCGGTTTGATTCCGATGATTGTAGATGTTTGGTTCTCTCACAAGCTCTATCACTGGGCTGACCCCTCACTCTATGTGCCGGGACCACACTTCGACGAAGTGTTGGCTACGAAGCACAGCTTCTTGAACCCGACCTTCTTCACGATTCGTCTTGGCATTTACGCCCTTATATGGTTCGTTACCTATCGTCTTATCATCGGTAACTCCTTTAAGCAAGATGAAAGCACGACCGACTACACGCCAACACGTATAAATATGAAGCGTGCTGCGCCCATGGTGCTGCTCTTTGCTATGTCGCTTACCTTTGCAGGTTTTGATTTAGTAATGTCGCTTGACCCGCACTGGTTCAGTACGATGTTTGGTGTTTATTTCTTTGCCGGAAACTTCGTCTCGACGCTCTCGCTTATTGCTATTTTCATTGTGAACCTGCGCCGACAAGGGCATTTGAAAGGCATTACCGACGAGCACTATCATGATATTGGCAAATTCATGTTTGCTTTCACCGTGTTCTGGACGTACATCACTTTCTCGCAATACTTCCTTATTTGGTACGGCAACTTGCCCGAAGAAACGCTGTTCTTTATCTTGCGTGCGCATGGTAACTGGCAGTTTCTTGGATATGCACTGGTCTTCGGACATTTCATCGTGCCGTTTGTAACGCTGCTCACGCAGAACAATAAGCGTAATCCCGCCGTGCTTATCGGTGTTGGTTGCTGGATTTTGTTTATGCACTTTATTGATTTGTCGTTCATTATTCTGCCGAACTTTAGCCCCACGCTGCGCATCGGTTGGCAGGAAATTACTGGCTGGCTCTTCTTTGCCGGTTTGTTCTTCTTTATGGTTACTCGCCAACTTGCGACCCGCTCTATCGTTGCGGTGAACGATCCGTATTTGAAAGAATCGTTGGAATTGGTTTCATAAACCATCCCATCTCATTCGTACCAATGAAAAGCTGCCTCCCAACATATTTGAGAGGCAGCTTTTTTTATCGTCATTTGTCATTATGAAGCGTTACTCAGAAAAGCCCGCCCAACCAACTCTTCAAGCACCATATATTATTTCTTCTGTTGCTGCCCAAAAGAAGAATCCAGCACGGTGCTCCGTATTTTTGAACGGGGAATTTGCCTTTGGTTGTACGATTGATACGGCGGTGCGCTTCAGTCTCACAAAAGGGCGAGAAATTTCGGAGTCGGAACTGGCGCGGTTGCAAGAGCAGGAAGATATTATCGCGCTGAAGCAAACTGCTCTCCGATACGCCACATATAAATCTCGCACGGCAGAAGAAGTACGCCGTAAGATGCTCGAAAAAGACTTTGCGCCGGAAGAAGCTGAATATGCCGTTCAGTTTTTGGAAGAATTTGGTTACGTGGACGACCGCAAGTACGCACTGGCGTTCATCCACGAGACTATGAAGCGCAAGCCTGCGGGCGAAAGCCGTTTGCGTCAAGAACTGATGAAGCGCGGAGTCAGCAAGCATGATATAGCTGATGCCTTTGCTGAAGCGTTTCCACCGGAAACATCACGCGAAACCGCGCTGGAGTCTGCTTTGGAGGCTGCGCAGAAAAAGATGCGCTCTCTTGAGCGGAAAGACCCCGAAAAGCGAAAACAAGCGCTTGTGGGCTACTTGCAGCGTCAAGGCTTTTCGTGGGATGTCATTAAAAAAGTGCTTTCGGACGTACTTCCTTCAGGCGACAAGAGCGATGAGGAGGAGTAGAATCAAGAGTTGTTGCAAGATTTTATCGTCCTACAAACGTCGGCGCTTGCTTATTGGCAAAGGCAGCCAGTCCTATCATGCAATCCTCGCTTGTTCCGGCGATTTCCTGCATTTCAGCTTCGAGATTGAGCATATCTTCCAGTGAGCTATTCATCGCACGTTGGAGCATGGATTTGACCAAGCCAAGCGTTTTCGTGGGTGCAGCTGCAAGGCGCTCGCCCATTGCTTTCAAAGATGCTTCAAACTCTGCCGCCGGAACAACGCGGTTTACCAAGCCCATTTGAAGTGCTGTCGGTGCATCCATCGGTTCATTGAGCGCGATAAATTCAAATGCCTTGGGGTAGCTCATCATGCGGGCAAAAAAGTACGTACCACCCGAATCCGGCACAAGCGCTATTCCCGTAAAACCTTCCACCAAACGCGCATCAGCACTCATAATGCGCATATCCGCCGCCAGACCCAGCGCCAGTCCAGCGCCTGCCGCTACGCCGTTGATTCCCGCCAAAATAGGTTTCGGAAGGTCACGCATGGCGCGGATGATTGGATTGTAGCCGTGCTGAATCATTCCTTGAAAATCAATTTTACCATTTTTACTCAGCCCAACCGCTTCCTTCAAATCCTGTCCTGAAGAAAATGCTTTGCCGTTGCCCGTCAGCACGACAGCGCGTACGGCATCGTTTTTGCCGGATTCCTGTATGGCATGGAGGAGATCTTTTTTGAGTTGCCCATTCAGTGCATTGTACACATCGGGGCGGTTCAGCGTGATAGTTGCCACGCTATTTTCAATCGAATACGTGAGTGTTTCGTACATACAAATTGGTCTCCTTGCCTTGGGAAAAGAAGGTCGGAAAATCGTGGATAATGAGACGGGAAAATTAGAGAAAAGCCACATCAATTCCAACGGTCATCATCGAAAAGCCAAAAATCACTTTTCACCGAGAACAAGCGACACATTCAGTGCCACAAAACTACGGCTGATTTCGTTGGGGTCGCGTAGGAGCACATTTGCCCAGTAATACCGCATTGACACGTCCGCACCAACGCCGAAAATAGTCGCTTCCACGCCGAGTGCCGCACTGCCACCTATTCTGCCGAGAGTGGTTCTGTTACTCGTTAGTCCGCTTGGCTGCCCGTAATCGTTACCTGCGAGAATGAGGTTGTAGCTTGCCTCTCCGGCAACGTAGGCGTGAAGAATAAGTAAGGACAAAAAGCGATACTCAAAGCCGATACCAAGTGGAATGAAGGTCTGGGAGACTTTCACGGAAGTAGGCATGGTGGGCTGTGAGGGGTCATAGACAGAAAAAATTGGCGTTTCAAACTGATGTAGTCCGCCCGAAAGTGTGATTCCACGACCTTTGTCCAGCGAAAGCAGATAGCGAGCCGAGATGTGATAGCCAAGATTTTGTGCCTGCGAGACGGGATAGATAAACACTCCGCCCTGTGGCAGAGCAAAGCGTACTGCCACAATCTGCTCGTAGGGCGCAGAAATACCACCACCAATGCGCAAACTTTGTGCAGGGGCGAGGAGTGGCAAAAGTCCGAACGAGAGAACTAATGCGGTCTTGAGAGCGAGAGAAATTTTCATCTGGTTTATCCTTTGCGGCTTGTGGAAGAAAATCCGATATTTGTGCCGGGCATTCTAAGAAAGCCCGCCGAATCGTTTTCGTTACAAACCGAGCAAGAATCATGCCTACGCTTCTTTATGCAGAAAACCTTATCAAATCGTACTCTTCAAATACGAATGGTGAGAAAACGCCCGTTTTGCGAGGTGTTTCACTTGCGATTGAGCAAGGCGAGATATTGGCTATTGTCGGTTCTTCGGGTGCAGGCAAAAGTACGCTTCTGCACTTGCTCGGAGCGCTGGATGAGCCGGACGAGGGGAGCATTACGTTGACGTATCATCTGGAGGCGCAAGAAGGCACGACGAAAAGTCCCATTCGGCATAATTACGGGCAGTTGAGCGATACGGGGTTGGCGGGGTTGCGTAATTCCATGCTCGGCTTTATATTTCAATTTCATCATCTCTTGCCCGAATTTACAGCTCTGGAAAATGTGATGATGCCCTCACTCATAGCGGGAGAATCGCACGCCAAAGCCCGTGAGCAAGCCTCGCGGTTGCTTGACCGAGTAGGATTGTCGCACCGCCTTCAGAACAAGCCCGATGCGCTTTCCGGTGGCGAACAGCAGCGCGTCGCCTTTGCCCGTGCGATGGCGAATAGCCCCGTTCTCGTCTTTGCCGACGAGCCGACTGGCAATCTTGATGCCGCCAACAGCGCAATGCTGCTGGATTTGATGAAAGAGTTTCGCACTGAAAGCGGGCAGACATTTGTGATTGTGACTCACAGTAGCGAGATAGCTGCGGGTGCTGATAGAACCGTGCGTTTGCATGAGGGGAAGTTTGTGTGAGTGCCGATACTACGACGACAGACTGGATTATTTTCACTATTGTTGTTGCATTTTGCCCGAAAATGTTATAGATTCAATACAGTTATTTCACGCTACTGCTTCGACAAAAGATTGCTACTACCACAATCTTTTTACTGTTATCGACGCGCTATTCAATAAGCACCATGTAGTGCTCCTCTAAAGCAAAGTGGAGCTACTGGGCATTCTTACCCCAAATATCATCACAAGATATTTGGGGTGTAAAGGTTATGTGTTTTCTTTTTTTCTAACCACTCATCACTTTTCTCTCGAAACGGAGTTATTATATGGCTGAAGTGAAAGGCAAATTTATTATGCTGGCAGGAAGTCTTATGACCCTGTACAAAGATGGCTTGGCTGAAGCAAACAAAGGGCTTGTGGCAAAGACGGGCAAAACATTTGCCGAACTAGACCCGGAGGGTTGGTATGATACAAGTCTTTTCAATCTGTTTATGGAAACATATGCACGGTATTCGGTTTCCGGCGATAGAGCTATTGTGACGCTGGGGCGTAATGTTTATCCGACCATCAAAAAAAGCGCCGGACTGCCACCGCATTTGAAAACTCCTCTGGATTTCATCAAATTTGAAGCTGAAGGATTTCTCGCTAATCATCGTGGAAGCGATGTACAGCCACGAAAATTTATTTCGGCGAAGGACGGCGATGTCTTGTGCAAGCACCTGCGCCCGGATACAACCCCAAACTGTATGAAGGTGTCTTTCTCGGTATTTTGGAGATGAGCGGCGTAAAAACAGGCACCGTCGTGCAAACAAAAGCACGCGCAAAAGGTGACTCAACCGATGAATTTCATATTACGTGGTGAAAACATTGCAAAAAATTGAGCAAAACAAAAGCCGCTCCACATTTGATGTGGAGCGGCTTTTCTTTAAGATGCGCGGTAAATTTACAATTTTGCAACGATGCTATCTGTCATTTGCGCGGTCGAAAGTGCACCTGTTTTGCTTAGGTCTGCCGTTCGTGCGCCCGCTTTCAAAGCAGATTCCACAGCGCTTTCGATAGCATCAGCCTCTGCCATTAGCCCAAGCGAATGGCGCAAGAGCATTGCTCCGCTCAAAATCGTGCCAACCGGGTTCGCAATACCTTGTCCCGCAATGTCAGGCGCAGAGCCGTGTATGGGTTCGTATAAGCCAAGCGGTAAGCCTTTGCTATTTTTTACTTCGCCAATAGAAGCCGAGGGTAGCAAGCCCATTGAACCCACCAGTACGGCTGCTTCGTCCGTCAAAATATCACCAAAGGTGTTCTCTGTCACCAGTACGTCAAAGTGCGAGGGCGACATCACAAGGCGCATGGCGGCTGTATCCACAAGGACGTGTTGAAGCGTGGCGGCGGGATAATTTTTTGCCAATGCCGTCGCGTATTCGCGCCAGAGTCGTGAGGTTTCCAGCACATTTGCTTTGTCAACGCTTGCCACAAGATTGCGTCGCGAGGCAGCCAGCTCGAAAGCAAGTTTCAGAATACGCTCCACTTCGTAGTCATGATATTCGAGCGTATCGACAGCCGTCGTGCCGCCGTCTGCACGGGTGCGGCGCTCTTTGGGTTGCCCGAAGTACAAACCGCCTGTTAGCTCCCGCACAACGAGAAAATCTACTCCGGCGATGATTTCCGGCTTCAACGGCGAGGCGTAGGCGAGTTCGGGATAGACCTTCACGGGGCGAAGATTTGCATACAGTTTCAGCGCCTTGCGAATAGCCAGCAAGCCGTCTTCAGGTCGAGTTTTTGCTTTTGGGTCGTCCCACTTCGGACCGCCGACAGCGCCCAATAGCACTGCGTCCGCGGTCTCTGCCGCTTTGACGGTGGCTTCGGGCAATGCAGAGCCGGTTGCATCAATAGCACAGCCACCAATTAAGCCTTCCGAGAAGACAAAAGAATGAGAAAATTTTTGAGCAATATGCTCCAGAACCCGCTTTGTGGCTTGTGTTACTTCGGGTCCAACGCCATCGCCGGCGAGAATGAGGATATTTGCATTCATGGAAAATTGTTGAAGTGTAGAAAGTGTTGGCTGTAGTGATTCTTTACGGGAATTGGGGCGGCGTTAAGCGAGAATTACGCTCAAAATCAAATAACGTCAAGCGCCGGAGGCGATAATACGCCATCCAGTAATTTCGCAGTGTTTGCAAATAATTTTGCCGCGCAGCATCTTTGTCATTCTGCCCAATGAAAAAATCATTCAAGGCAATTTTACCAATAATATAACGATTTTTTGCCACCTCGAAGCGCTTTTGTCCGATAGTGTCTGCCTTTGCCGAGAGAACAACTTGCTGTTCCAGAAGCAGTAGTTCGGCGGCTTGGAAATATGCTTCCTGCCCAAGAGTGAGCACATCAGCGATGATGAGTTGCTCGGTTTGTGCTTCGTTTGCTCTTGCTGATTCCACCTGTGCCGCGCCGCCGCCCCATTGCAAAATTGGCATTTGGAAAGAGATATTGGCGCGGCTTTGCGAAAGTAAATTCTGATAGGCAAGTGGTAGTTCGCCGTTTGATTGATTATAGCCCAGACTTGCTGTGAGTGTTGCATTAAAGCTGTTATTGAGCCGTGCTTGCTCAAGAGTGCGTGTGGCGGCAAGACGGCGGCTTTCAAAGTTGACAACTTCGCTTCTATTTGCCAGCGCTTGTGCTTTTGCACGCTCCGGCAGCACTTTCACGAAAGGCAGCTGAATCGGCGGTACAAGAATATATTTCGTTTCAGGCGAACGACCGAGTAAATTTTGCAAACTGTACTGCGAACGGCGAAAGGTTAGCTCTGCACGAGCCGCATTTACACGCGCATTCATCACGGCAAGCTCACTTTGTAACAACTCGTTTTCGCTAATTTTCCCAACTTCAAATCGTCCTTTAGAAAGCTGATAGAGCGTGTCGTTGATGGCGCTATTCAGATTGGCATTCTCAAGATTCAATTCTGCAATATACGCATCAAAGAACGCATTGGTGATGTTCATTGCAAGCGTTTCCAGCGTTTCCACGTACTGCCGCTCGGCAATGGTACGCTGCAAGGCGCGGGATTGCTGGTCAAAAGCATAGCCGTTAAACTGGAAAATCGGCTGTCGGATACCGATTTGAAAAGGGACAGATTGCCATAGCGCCGTGGAACGAGTATCGCCGAAAAGATCTATGCGGTTGAGTCCGGTGGACAAAAATACATCGCCTCCGGTGAACGGAACACGTTGGTTGGCAGTGAGCGAAACCGTCGAAAACATCTGGCTTTGCGGTACGAACTGCACTGTGCCGTCGGGCTGCGTGATGGGGTTAATGGACTGTACAAAATTTGGCGCATTTCCGCTAAGACCAATTTGCGGCAGCAAACTTGCCTCAAACGCCCGATAATCAAACATAGAGCTTTCGTAGTCTCGCCGCGCTGCTATGCCGAGTGGGCTTTCCTCGCGAGCAATACGGACGCACTCTTGGAGCGTCAATGCGGGCGCAGTTGTGGAAGCCTTCTCGGAAGTACCTGCCGATTGAATCGTTGTTTGGGCACTCAGTATCGGCGCGATAAGTAGTGCGTACAGAAAAGCGCACCGTAGGCAGGCGAGAAGCATTGAAGAGTATTGCTGCATACAAAAAAGTTCTTGAAGTCAATAATTTGTTATTCGTACCGTAGGGATACAACAGGGTCTTGCTGTGCGGCTTTGCGAGCGGGAATAAATCCGAAGATTAAACCCACCGCGAGCGACACAATGAAGGAAAGTAGCGCCGACCAGAGAGAAATTATCGTCTTGATGTCCGTCAAGCGCTCGACTGCGAAACTGGCAATAACGCCCAACACCACGCCCGCAAGCCCACCCAAAACGCTGATGGTAATAGATTCGCTCAGAAACTGCATCGTGATGTCGCGTGGCGTAGCGCCGAGTGCCAGACGCACACCAATCTCGCGTATGCGCTCCATCACCGAAGCAAGCATGATGTTCATAATGCCAATGCCACCCACCACGAGTGAAATGGAAGCTATTGCACCCAATACAATATTGAAGATAGACTTGGTGCGCTTTTCTTGTTGCAGTAGAAGTTCCGGCACGGTGATTTCGACATCTACAACGTCATTGTGCCGCCGCTTCAACATTCGGCTCAGAATTTCAGCCGCACCGGCGCTGTACGCCGATGAGGACATTTGGACAACAATACGGTCGAGTTGATGATAGTTTTTTGCTTCTTCCGTCAGTTCTTTGTCTTTGTTCGTTTCCTCATCGTTCGATTGGCTTGCAAGGCGTATTTCTTCTTGCGTTACGACGGCACGATTGCGATAACGAAGCAGCATGGTCGTAATGGGCGTATAGACATCCATATTGACGTTCCGAATACCAAGGCGTTGCAGCGTTTGTGCCGCCACGAAGCGCTCTTTCAGCACTCCGACAACCGTGAGCCACGTCGAGCCGCATTTAATCGTTTTGCCAATCGGGTCTTCATTCGGGAAGAAGCGCGATTTGATACCGTGTCCAATAAGACACACCGGCGCGGAAAGCCGATAATGTTCGTCGGTAAAATTATTACCTTCTGCCACAGGCATGGCAGCAACGGTGCAGTACGCCGAATCTATACCAATTAACTTCACCGTGCGCTGAATAGCACTGCGCATGGCGATAGTTTCGATGACGGTCTCCACGCTGAGGCGCGAAACGTTGGGAATGGAGGATTCTATCGCCGCAGCATCAAGCAGCGTCAGCCCCGGCGAGAAGCGCTTCTTTTCTTGCTTTGTAGGATTGCCTGCTTTCTCCATATCCCCTTCATCTTGCTTGACAATGGGCTTGATAATCACGTTCTGTGCGCCCAGAAGCTGCATTTGCTCAAGAATTTCTTGCTCTGCACCTTTGCCGATGGCAAGCATGGTAATGACCGAAGCCGTACCGAATACAATCCCAAGCGACGTGAGGAACGAGCGCAAGCGATTGTAGGAAAAGGATTCAAGAGCAATGGCAAAATTGAACAGGAGACGCTTGAGCATACAGAGAAGACCGTAAGAGATAAATGAAAAAATTATTAAGACACTTATTGTTTACTTTTTTGCGAGGTGGGTGCGTTGCCGGATGCCGCTTGTAGATACTTTACCGAAGGTGAAGCACTCTCGGTCGGCAGGGAGAGATAAAGTGCATCGTCGGAGGTAATGCCTTCTTCGATAACGACTTCGTTGTCGTTCATCGCGCCTGTACGCACTTCCTGCTTCACAATTCCGGTGCGCGTCTTTTTATAGACAAATTGTTTTCCGCTTTCGCCGTGCAGCGCATCAAGAGGAATAAAAAGCACATTGTTGAGAGTGGAGGCAATAATTTCATTGCCGGTGGTCATGCCCGGACGTAATGTAGTGTCACGCTGCTGCACAGAAATAAGTATCTCAAACACCTTTGCATTCGAGTTCGGGCGCTGCTCACCCACGTTTGCAATGGAAGCAACCGTACCGCTCAAAGCCTTTGTCGGGTCGGCATCCAAGTGAATATGTACATTCTGCCCGACGCGGATTTTCTGTACGTCTATTTCATTGATGTACGCAAGCGATTCCATGATGCTCAAGTCTGGAAGCGTCGCAACGGTCGGGTTCCACGGCGAAATAGTTGAGCCGGATGTAATTTTTTTTCCGTTCCACTCTTTGGTATAAATGACCATACCCGCAGCAGGCGAGGTAATCACAAAGCGCTTTTGCAACGAGTAGAGTGCATCCAGTTTTTGTTGCTCTTTCTCAACATCGGTGTAGGAAGATTGCATCTTCGCTATCGCCTGTTGCACTTTGGTTTGGTAGTTGATGAGTCCTTGCTTTTGCGCTCGCTCGGCTTTTTCGTAATCAATTTCGGCTTGACGCTTGATAGAAGGTGCTTCGTAAATTGCTTGTTCTTTAGCGAGGCGTTTCTCTTCCAATGCAAAACGCTGGTTGTTCAGTTCCTCACGTGCCGTTGCTAGCGATAACGTTGTGTCGAGCCGTGTCTGTGTGTACTGGGCGTTGGCTTTTTGCAGTGCAAGCTCGGCAGCCCTAATTTTTTCATCCAGCACGGATTTATCAAGGGTCGCAACGGTTTCCCCTTCCTTAATCACCGTGCCTTCCGGCACAAGCGAACTGATTTTCATCTGGTAAATTCCCACCGACATTCCATCGGTAGGTCCTTGTATGGCAACAAACTTTTTGGCTTTGAGTTCGCCGGTGGCGGTAATCGCAACACGAAACGTACCGCGTTTGGGGCTGATAACTAAATCATTTTGTTCTTTTGCCTGAGAACGCAGCAAAAACCAACCCGACAGAACAATGCACAAAACCACAGCACCAAGAGCAGCACGTTGGGTATTTTTATGTTTAAGGAACGCAGGAATATTCATCGAAGATTCTAAAAAGTACACAAAAGCATAGTGGATAGGTGCAAATCTAGGAAAAATTTGGCAAAAACCCGCTCGATTTCGTTTGTCTTTTCGATTATTCCCAACTCCGCCCCCGTCCTACGGTTTTTTGACCGTAGAACGGGTTTGTTCGCACTCTCACGCAGCGTGTTCATACACCTGAATAGCGCTCTCCTGCTGCAAAATATAGCCCAACTCGTCCACACCATTCAACAAACAATGCTTGCTGAAGGCAGCAATGGGAAACGTCAGTGCCGTTCCGTCGGGCAGTGTAAGTGTTTGTGCTGCTAAGTCCACGCTGAAGGGCGCATCGGGACTTGCTTCCACGACACTGAAAATGCGCTTCAGTTCCGCCTCGCCGACCACAATAGGCAGCAAGCCGTTTTTGAGCGAGTTATTCTGGAAAATATCCGCAAAAGACGACGAAACCACAGCGCGAAAGCCGAAGCCCCGCAACGCCCACGGCGCGTGTTCGCGCGAAGAACCGCAACCGAAATTGTTGCCCGCCACAAGGATTTGTGCGGTATTGGCGGGTGCTTGGTTCAAAACGAAATCCGCTTTTGGCGAAGCGTCGTCGTTGTAGCGCCAATCTTGGAAGAGGTGATTGCCGATGCCGACTTTATCGGT
>Ga0075163_10001290_pt1 | contig 33489 bp, 30 predicted proteins | sample JI1023141ADNA_FD_71478 | JGI IMG/M metagenome (GOLD analysis project Ga0075163, IMG submission 71478) | Wastewater effluent complex algal communities from Wisconsin, to seasonally profile nutrient transformation and Carbon sequestration -... | ecosystem: Engineered > WWTP > Effluent > Algae...
CGACACACGGCGGGACTACGGGGAGCGGCGCATTGTGGCGCTCGGCACCGCGGACGGGATCGCCCTCACCGTTGTATTCACCGATCGCGTTGCATCGACGGGCGAAGTGGTGCGTCGCCTGATCAGTGCCCGACTCAGCAATCGTAAGGAGCGCCGTCAGTATGCCGAAGCCCTCGAAGCCATCCGCGCGCAAGGCGAGCCCGACGAAGGGGCGCGCTGATCTTGCACGGCTCCGCCGTGTCACGGAGGCCGAGATCCAGCGCACGTCGCCCGTGGAGCTCCGTGACCTCCCCGACACGCTCTGGCAAAACGCCCGCGTTGTGACGCCAGTGGCGAAGCAGGCGATCTCCATTCGACTGGACCGCGACGTCCTGGAGTTCTTCCGGGCCACGGGGCCCAGATATCAGTCGCAGATCAATGCGGTGCTGCGGAGCTACGTCGACCACGTTGCGGCCGCGCCGCCGCCGACACGTCGTAGACGCGCGGTATAACGACGCGTTGCTGCTGACAGCGCTTTGCGGAGTGCGCGCTGCGCGGGCAATTTCATTTGGAGCGCTGCAACAGAACGCAGCGTTGGGCAGACAACACAGACCTCGTCGATGAAAGCGACACTCCGGCCTCCGCAGGATGACTCTGAGTGGGCAACCTATCATGACATCCGCCGTCATGTCCTGTTCGAGCTTCGTGGACGTGGCCTGAGCTATGACGCCAGCCACCCAGATGAGCACCGCGCCGGCCACCATCCTCTTGTGCTCTGGGCCGGTGACGCTGCCGTCGGCGTGCTCCGCGTCGACATCACCGGGACCGTGGCCGTCTTTCGCCGAGTTGCAGTGCGTCCAGAGGTGCAGCGACGGGGCTATGGGCAACAACTCCTTCGGCTCGCCGAGCAGTTCGCGAAGACGCACGGGTGCACACGGATCGAGTCGCACGTCGATCCGGATGCGGTGGCGTTCTACGAACGCTGTGGATTCGCGCATCTAACCGATCCGCACGGACCGGGGACGATCCCTTTAATGGGGAAAGCCATTCTATGATGCACTCGACCCATTGAGGTTTGGCGTGCATGCTGCCCAACGAACGCTGAAGCTGACAAGCGATCTATTGATTGCTCGCTTCGCTCGCTTTTGTTTGACTCGCTTGCAGCTTAGCTAGGGCGCTATACCGCCTAGCGGCAATACTTTTCAGTTGGGATAACGTGGGTTACCTCTGCCTCCGACCCCACCTCGGCGGCGGCGATGGCACGGACCGCAGAGATCCTGCCGGCGGGCATGCGGCTGACGGATCACATCAGTTTGGGCGTGTTGACCGCGCAGTTCCCACGCGCCATCGTCGAGCGTGTGCTGGCGGACACGGCGCGCCAGAGTGTGCGGGAGCGCGCGTTGCCCGCGCACGTGATGGCCTACTACGTGATCGCCCTCGCCCTCTACGCCGAGGTCTCGACGCAGGAAGTGTTGCGCTGCGTGGTCGAAGGCGCGCGCTGGCTCGGCGAACCGATCACCACCGATCTCCAGAGCAAGTCGGCGATCTCGCAAGCGCGGACCCGCCTCGGTGACACGCCGGTCGCGGCGCTGTATCGCGACGTGGTCGCCCCGATAGCCACCGTCGGCACCCCGGGCGCCTGGTGTCGCGGCTGGCGCGTCATGAGTCTCGACGGCACGACGCTCGATGTCGGCGATACGGCGGATACTGTGGCGGCGTTCGGTCGCCCCGCGAGTGCGCGCGGCGCGCATGCGACCGGCGCGTTTCCGCAGGTGCGGCTCGTGGGGCTGCTTGAGAACGGCACCCACGTCCTCACCAGCGTGCAGCTCGGCCCCTGCGCCACGGCCGAGCGCACGTTGGCGCTCCCCGCGCTGCCCGGCCTGACGCCCGAGATGCTGTGGCTGGCGGATCGCGGGTTCCGCAGTTTCGCTCTCTGGCGCACCGCGTGTGCGACGGGGGCGGCCCTCGTGTGGCGCGCGCCGGCCACGGTCACGCTGCCAATCCTCGAACGCTACGCCGATGGCTCCTATCGCAGCGAGCTCCGGTGGAATCAGCGCAGCAGCGACCCGGATCGGACGCCGCAGCCGGTGCGCGTCGTCCGGTACACGCTGCCCGTGCGGGTTCGCGGGATGCAGAGATATGTGTAGCATTGGTTCTCCACCCGGCATACACGACCCGACCAGCGAGTCCCCATGACTGAACCGGCACTCTCGCGCAGCCAGTCGCCGTACTTCTGGCTCTGCCTCGCCCTCTCGGCGACCGTGTTCTACGGCTTCTCGATCACCTACTTCCAACCGATGCTGGCGGGCACGTACGACAAGGTGTCGCCGACGGTGCATCTGCACGGCTGGACATTCTTCCTCTTCTATCTGCTGCTTCCGCTGCAGGCGTACCTGATCCGGTGTCGTCGCATCACCTTGCACCGGACGCTTGGCCTCCTGAGCATCGGGCTCGCAGTGGCTATGGTCGGGACAGGGATGATCGTGATCGGCGTGCAGATGAACCTGTCGCTCAAGCCCGATGGTTCGCCGTTCTGGCAGGGGATGGGGCCGGCGGTCTTCTCGACGTTGATCCTCTTCGTGGTCTACTACGCCCGCAGCGTGCTGGCGCGCCGTGATCGTGAGCAGCACCGTCGGCTCATGCTGCTGGCGAGCGCTGGCGGAATGGGCGCCGCCGGCTTTCGCGTGATGTCGCAGATTCTGGGCTTCACCGTCGCGGCAGGCGTGAGCGGCATCTTGGTGCCGAACATCTTCGTCGTCGCAGCGATGGTGATGGACAGGCGTGACGGGCGGCGGATCCATCCGCTCTACCGCACCGGGCTTCCTGTATCAGTAGGCCTCGAGCTCGCGGCGTTCGCGATCACGCCAACGCCGGTGGGACATGCACTGGCGGAGGCGCTGGGCTGGGTCGGGCGGGTGATGGCGCCGTTGTACTGAGGCGAGGAGGCCTTGCACCCCATTGCTAGTGCATTACGGCTCGCGCATTCTGCCTGGGCAATCCATATGTATCGGATCCGTCTCACGCATCGCCGACTCCCGACGCTCCGTCGGCGACTCCCGACTGCACATTTCCCACTCCGTCGCGTCGACTGTCCACTTCCTGATCAGTCGCATCTGCGCGGCGCGCGCCGCGTGCTCCGCAGCAAGACGCCCGACCTGGTCCGGCAGGAAGTCTGGGGCTTCTTGCTCGTGTACTTCGCGCTCCGCAATCGTGAGGTGGCCGCGAAGTAGCGGACATTCGCGCATTCGACCCGGCGGTATAGCCTTGTGCTGCTGTTGACAGCGCCTTCAAGGATGCTCCCTGTTCGCTTCGCTCACTGGTCGTAACCTATTGAAGGGCGCTGCAACAGAACGCGAGCGTTAGCACGTCGTGCCGGAGAATCGTGTGAGTCAAACTGCGTCCGTTCAGTCGATCGCCCGCGAGCGGTGTCGCGCGCCGGAGACGTGCGTCATCAATCACTTTGTCGATTCCGGCCCGCACAGTTCGCCATTGTGCGAGACCTGCTGGATCTCGGCGCGCCTCGACGTGGGCACCGAGATGACCGAGGGTCCGTTAGTCTGGGGACAGGACTGGGCCGAAGTGTTGGTGTGGCTCAATACGGCAGTAACCTTCCGCAGACGCATCCGTCATTTCATCTTGTCCTCATAGAACGCCTTCACCTCGGAGAAATCCACACCGGTGCCGGCGAACTTCTCCGGAAGCACGCGGAACAGCTCATCGCCCAGGCGCCGTTCGCGCTTGAAGTGGTCTGATGTGGTGAAATTGGATGGAGTCGCCTGATTCACCCAGCCCTCGAGCGCGGCCCGCGCAGGCCCAGCGAAGCGGGACTTTTCATCAGGGGTCAGTTCGGCATCACGCACGAACAACAGCGCCGGCTCGGCAGAGCCACTCTTGAGCATCGCCGCCATCCGATCCACAAATCCCGGATGCGAACGCAGACGCGCCGCGGCCGCCGCGCGTACGGCGGGCTTCTCGACACCGCCCGCCCGCCTGACCAGCTTGTCGAAATCTTCCATCGGATCGAGCCGGGCAATCTCGGCAAGCTCCGCTTTCGATGCGGGCAAGTGGACGATGATCCCAATGGCGACGCTGGACAGACCGCGCGGTCCGTTGACCGCGATCCAGCGGCCGGCAAACACCAGGGTGCCGACAAGGCTCAACGCGGTAAGCCACGCCCATGTCCGAAGCATCCACTGCACGGAGAGGCCTGGGATGAGCTTCTGATTCAAGCTCACTACCACCATCAGTACCGTGGAGAACGTGATGAGATAAATGAACGGCCGATACAGGCCGCGTGGCGTGAATCCGGGCCTGAGATAGAAGGCGATGAACACGAACGTCGCGGCCGCTAGCGCGAACGCGGCTGCGACGGCGAGCACATAGAGCTTTGGGCGGCTCAGTCGCATCCAGTCAAAACCACCACCGGCGGTCATGGCGAGCAGTGCGATCATCAGCAGCCCACACACGGGCGCCAGCAATCCCATTGCAGGTGTCACCCAGAGGTCGCTCGTGGTCTGCTTGCGCTCCCACTCGGAGAGGAACGGCCCAATTCGGAGCAGCACCAGAAGCGCGGCGAGTCCGGCGCTGACAGTGCCGATGATTTGTTGTGGCGTGGTCGGATTCATAGGCCGAAGAAAGTCGTTGCAACTGCGGCCGACCGGAAGGGTGGCGCCGACGCGCCACTGCCCCTGACCGACCCGCACATCGGGTCAGTCAGGGGCAGCGGTTTTTCGTTCAGCTCAGCAATCCAACGCCCAACAGCTTATCGCTTGTCTTTCCCACCACCGGGCTTCGCGCTGTCTTCCATCTCGGTTGGCACCACCACCACGCCACGTTGCAGCATGGAGTTCTTCTTGCCGTAGATGAAATAGACCACGAAGCCGATGAGCATCCAGACCAATGCCAGTTCGAGGGTGTTCTTGTCGAGCGCCAAGATCATCATCGAACAGAGCACGGCGCCGAGCAGCGGCACGAGCGGGAAGGCCGGTGACGACAACGGTGAGCGGAACGGTCGCGGCTGATCGGGATCGGACCGCCGCATGATCCACACACCGATGCTCACCAGCACGAAGGCCAAGAGGGTGCCGAACGAGGTCAGGTCACCGGCCAATGATCCGGGAATGAATGCCGCGAAGAGGCCTACGAACACCAACAGGAACAGGTTGGACTTGTACGGCGTCTTGAAGCGCGGATGCAGCTCCGAAAACGCCTTCGGCATCAGGCCATCTTTCGCCATCGAGAAGAACACGCGGCTCTGACCGAGCAACATCACCAGAATAACGGACGAGAATCCAAGGAGAATCGCGACCGTCACGAGCGTGCTCAGCCATCCATACCCTGGCATGTGCGCCTTGATGGCGTAGGCAACGGACGCTTCACCACCCAAGGCCGGATCGGCGAACTCGCGCCAGTTGGCGACACCGGTGAGCACGTGTCCAAAGAGGATGTAGAGCACCGTGCACACCGCCAACGAACCAAGGATGCCGATCGGCATATCGCGCTTGGGGTTCTTCGCTTCCTGCGCCGCGGTGCTGACGGCATCGAATCCGATGAACGCGAAGAACACGATCGCGGCGCCACCCAGCACGCCACCCCAACCATGTTTGTTCCACGCGGTGTACTCGCGTACGACCACACCCGCGGCGTTTTTCACCGGCTCGGCGTTGTCCGGGATGAGATACGGCGTGTGATTCGCGGGGTTGATGAACTGCCAGCCCACCGCGATGAACACGATCACAATGGACACCTTGAGCACGACGGCGATGGCATTGAAGGTCGCCGACTCTTGCGTCCCCTTGATCAGGAGCAGCGACAGGACGGCCACGATGAACAGCGCCGGCAGGTTGATGATACCAGTCTGCATCACGCCATCCACCAACGAGCTCTCAAGCGGTGAATGGCTTAAGGAATACGGTATACTGGTACCATAGACCTCAAGCAGTTTGTTGAGATACTCACTCCACGCAATACTCACGGTTGCGGCGCCAAGCGCGTATTCCATGATGAGCGCCCAGCCGATCACCCACGCGACGAACTCGCCCATCGTGGTGTAAGCGTACGTATACGCGGAACCGGCGATGGGGATCATGGCCGCGAACTCGGCATAACAGAGCCCCGCGAACACGCAGCCAATGGCCGCGACCACGAAGGCGAGGGTGACACCAGGCCCGGATGCCTGAGATGCTGCCGCTGCGGTGCGTACGAAAAGTCCTGCGCCGATGATCGCTCCAACGCCGAGCGCCACGAGATTGGCAGCGCCGAGGGTGCGAGGCAGGGTCCCGGCCCCGGTGGCGCTGGCTTCTTTGAGAAGCACGGCGAGGGGTTTTTTGGAGAAAATGCTTGGCATGAGTTAGGCAGGAAGGGTGAGGAGACAGCAGCGGCGGCCCGGCGTCTGCAGTCTCCGTTGGACACACTCGGCCGTAATATGGCGTGGGAGCCTCTGTGGTGCTCCTACGCCTTCGACAACAGCGGGACGAGCAGCAGTGCAACGATGTTGATGATTTTGATCAGCGGATTGATGGCTGGCCCCGCCGTGTCCTTGTACGGATCGCCCACGGTGTCACCGGTGACGGCCGCCTTGTGGGCCTCACTGCCCTTGCCACCGTGGTGGCCTTCTTCGATGTACTTCTTGGCGTTGTCCCACGCGCCGCCGCCCGTGCACATGGAGATGGCCACGAACAGGCCGGTCACGATCGTTCCCATCAGCAACCCGCCAAGCGCGGCGCCCCCTAGGACGAGACCGACGATGATCGGGATGACCAGCGGCAGCAGCGAGGGAAGGATCATCTCGCGAATGGCCGCTTTCGTGAGCAGGTCAACCGCCCGGTCGTACTGCGGCTTGTCGGTGCCCTTCATGATCCCCGGCAGTTCGCGGAACTGCCGACGGACTTCCTCGACGACCGCGCCAGCGGCGCGACCCACCGCCTGCATCGCCGCCGCACCAAACAGGTACGGAATCATGCCACCGATCAGCAGACCGATCACCACTTTGGGATCGTCGATCGAAAAGTTCACCGGAGCGCCGAGGTGGATGCCCAGCTTGCTGGAGTAGTCGGCGAACAATACGAGTGCCGCGAGACCGGCCGAGCCGATCGCGTACCCTTTCGTGACGGCCTTGGTGGTGTTGCCCACGGCGTCGAGCGCGTCGGTAATCTTGCGAATCTCCGGGCCCAGATGGCTCATCTCGGCGATACCACCGGCGTTGTCGGTGATCGGGCCGTACGCATCGAGGGCGACGATCATGCCGGCCATGGAGAGCATCGATGTGGCGGCAATGGCAATCCCGTACAGCCCCGCCAGATCAAAGCAGAAGTAGATCGCGGCGGCGACCACGAGCACGGGCGCCGCGGTGGACTTCATCGACACGGCCAGACCGGCGATCACATTGGTTCCGTGCCCCGTCTCCGATGCCTTGGCGATCTGTTGGACCGGACCGTACTCCGTCGCGGTGTAGTACTCGGTGATCACCACGAGGGCCGCCGTCAGGGCCAACCCGATCATGGCGCAGAGGAACAGACTGGTGCCGAGTGCGTCCGGGAACATCTGGCGGGTGACGAAGAAGAATGCGATCGCCGCGAGCACGCCGGAGACGATCAGGCCGCGATAAAGCGCGTTCATGATCTTGCCACCGGGTTTGACGCTGACGAAGAACGTGCCGACGATCGACGCGGGGATCGACACCGCACCGAGCGCCAGCGGATAGAGCACGCCGGTGTTGCCGTAGGTTGCGAACGAAAGGCCCGCGACGAGCATCGCGGCGATGATGGTAACCGCGTACGTCTCGAAGAGGTCGGCAGCCATGCCGGCGCAGTCGCCGACGTTGTCGCCGACGTTGTCGGCGATCACGGCGGGATTTCGCGGATCGTCTTCCGGAATCCCGGCCTCGACCTTGCCGACGAGGTCGGCGCCGACGTCGGCACCCTTCGTGAAGATACCGCCGCCGAGACGGGCGAAGATCGAGATGAGCGAGGAGCCGAACGCGAGACCGATCATCGGCTCGAGTGCCGCCTTGACCGCCTCTTCGCCGCTTCCACCGCCAATGACCAGCATGTAGAAGCCGACGACTCCGAGCAGCCCGAGTCCGACGACCAGCATACCGGTGATGGCGCCGCCTTTGAAGCTGACGTTCAGCGCGGCATTCAATCCGATGGTGGCGGCTTGTGCGGTGCGTGAGTTGGCGCGGACCGACACAAACATGCCGATGAAGCCCGCCAAACCGGACAGGACGGCGCCGATGGCGAAGCCGGCCGCGGTCATCCAGCTGTGCAGGCCCAGGCCTACGAGCAGGAACAGCACGACGCCGACGATGGCGATCGTGGTGTACTGCCGCTTCAGGTAGGCATCGGCGCCTTCCTGGATGGCGCCAGCGATTTGTTGCATGCGCGCATTGCCCGAGGGCTGCGCGATAATCCAGCGCGCGGAAATGACGCCGTAGACAATGGCGATGGTCGCGCACGCCAAGGCGAGGACGAGAGTGTACTGCTCGAGCACGGAGTGTCCGGGGAAATTATGGTATGGATGAGTCTGCCAGAAACCATCTTTGTGTGGGCCACGGCAACATCGTGAAGCGCGGGGGGGTCGGCCAGTCCTCGCGCCCCTGTTTTCCGTGGGGGACGCCGCCGGGAGCCATTTGGGGGCGCTCAGTCGGCTCACACCGTCTGCGACCTCCGTGGGCGCCCTCCCACGCACGGTTTGCGCTGCTCACCGCTGCGCGTGGTGCGTGGCTCTCCGGGCGCAAGGCACGCGTCCCACGTTCACGCGGCGAGCCGATCACAATGTCGACACCGGTTGACGCATCGTGGACAGGTGACGGACCGCTCCAGGCGGGCGCGCGCGCAACGCCACCCTGTCCTCTGTGGAATGTGCGCATCTTTCTGCGAAGGCCTATCCGCAAACGCCACGTTTGAGGAAGACCACTCGCGCTTGGGACGGGGTACTCTCCGTTGTCGGCCGGAGAAGGGACCTCTGTTTGGGCGACGATACACGACGGGACGCACACCTTACTGCAGACGATCGGTCCCATCATCGTCGCCGCACGTGGGAGGAGATCGCACCTGCGCATTCGCTGGTTGGTCATCGGAGCGATGACATTCGCCGCGCGCGCGGAGGCGCAGACGACTCGCAGCATCTCCTTCGACGAATTACCCATGCAGCCCATCGACGGACTCGTCTTCAATGGGGTCCGCTTCGGCTTCACCGAGATAGCGTCGCATCGCTCAACGCCTACTTCAGCAACAATGGGCCGGGGGTGATCCAGATGTACGTTCAGCAGCCTGCGCTGTCTGGTAACGCCGACGGGATCCTGACGCTGATGTTTCTTCAGCCGTTGAGCGCATTCTCGTTCGGGGCTGCGGTGAGCAACTTCAGTGGACGGGGGTTGCTCACCACGAGCCTGTTCGATCCGACCGACGGCGCACTGGGTTCCTCGACGCTCGACCCCGTAGCAGGAATTGGTAGCAGATTCTCCGAGGCGCTCTTCACGTGCACGGGTGCACCCGTGGGAAGTGCGTCGCTCGACTTTGGAGAGGTCGAGGCTCCGGGTCAGTTCGCCTTCGCCAATCTGCGTTTCACCGATGCCCAGATCTCGACAGTCCCCGAGCCTGCGTCGGTAGTGATGCTCATGGCAGGCTTGGCGATGCTTTGCGTGCTTTCGGCCCGACGACGCACAGCCTGATCGACGATGGCACACCGGACCGTTCTCGCGATTTCCGCCGACGGTCCGGATCGTGCTACATCGGGCGAGGTCGCCCGACGAGCGGTTGCTGCAGATTGCATTGGCGTTTCAGGATGCCAATGCCGTTGGTTGCCAAATGCAAGCGCGAGTGGCAAAGCATACACGTGGCCAGCGTGCGGTTCGGTGCAAGGGATGTTGCAGCACTCGGCGCGAGACGGATTGAGCGCCGCTGTTGGCGCGTGTCCTGATCCAGGTCAGGTAGCGTCGACGATGCGTCGGTCCGTTCGCCGGAGAAGCTGGCATCCGTTGCGGCGCAGCATTACGATGCTCGCTGCTGGTGGGCGAAGAGGATGCTCGTTTCGCTCGCGTTTCATTTGATCACCCGCTGTAGACGCCAACGTTTAGAGAGCCAGCCGCCCCCTTATCCCAACATCGGCTCGTGAATCTCGCGGTCTTCGATATCGACGGCACGCTGCTCAACAATCTGGCCGGGGAAGACGCCTGCTACGCGCAGGCGTTACGCGAGCAGCTCGCGCTCGCGGACGTCGATACCGATTGGGCCGGCTACGAGAATGTGTCCGACGACGGCATCGCGACCGAGGCCTATACGCGGGCGTATGGGCGCGCGCCGACCGCCGCGCTTCGGACGGCGACGATTGATCGCTTCGTTGCGTTGCTGCAGTCGACCCATGCGTCGTCTGCACCGGTGGTCGCCATGCGGGGGGCGTCCGAGTTGCTCGCCGAACTCCCGGCGCGAGGGTGGGCGATTGCGTTGGCGACCGGGGCATGGCATCGCGCGGCGGCGTACAAGCTCTCGGCGGCGGGGCTGCGCGTCGACGGGATTCCTCTGGCGACCTCGGAGGATGGTCCGGCTCGGGTGGCGATCGTAACCAGTGCCATCGCGCGCGCACGGGTGCAGTACGGTGTCCCCGGGTTTGCCCGCGTGATCTCGATCGGCGATGGGGTCTGGGACGTGCGGGCGGCGCAGGCGCTCCACCTGCCGTTTGCTGGGGTGGGCGTGGGGCTGTCGGTCGATCGCTTGCGCGGTGCGGGGGCCTCGCACATCATCGCGGACTACGCGGATCTAGAAGGCACGCTCCGGGTGTTCGAGGACGTGCAGATTCCTCACAGGGCGGCTCTCTAACCGTGCATTGCGTTTGACAGGGCCGCGAAAGGATGGCGGCCTGTACGCTGGCACTCGCCGTAGAACACATCGGCAGTACGGCCGTGCCGGGTTTGGAAGCGAAGCCGATCATCGATGTGCTCGTCGTGCTCGACTCCACCGACGATCTCTCGGTTTTTTCCGCTGGCATGCATGCGCTCGGTTATCGCGTGCGAGGCGAATGTCTCGATGCGGAGATCCCCGGAACGTCGGGCCGCTTCTACTTCAGCAAGGATGATGGTGATGTGCGGACCCACCAGGTGCACGTCTGCCGCATCGGCCACCCACAGGTGCCAGACCTCCTCGCCTTCCGCGACTATCTGCGCGCGCATCCGTCGATCGCACGCGCCTACGAAGACGTCAAGCAGAAAGCTGCAACCGCGCATCGAGACACGATCGTCGGGTACATGCGACAGAAGGCCGCGTTTATGCGGGATACGATCAGCACCGCAAGACAATGGGCCGATCGTAGCGACAGCTCCTCTCCGCGCCGGTGAGGTACAACGCAATACGTTGGGCTGACCTCCTTTCTCTGCGGAGACCGCGCTGATGCGCGAGGCCACCTCACCGATCGCTGTTCTCGCAACCGCCGGTCCGAGCCGCGCGTTCCTTTGTCGAGAAGCGAGCCGCTATCGCCGCTCTAACGTGTCCACCCGATCGCGCAACGCAGCCACCTCACTGGCCAGTGAGGCCACGGCGTCCGGCGCGCCCTGCGCATCGCTCATCTGACGCCGCGCGCCCCGCTCGTCAGCCCCGCCTGATGCGCGCCGTCCAGGAATCGAAAGCACTGCGCGCCCCACACGCCCGAGCCAGAACAGACTGAACAACCGCTCGGCAACCGTGCGCCGAAATGGACTGGACACAAGCACGGTGATGGCCGCTGCGAGCCCGAGTAGCGACGCGAAGAACGTGACCGTCTGCACCGCACCCGTGATCTCGCCTCGGACAGATGACCCGCCGTCGACGCGGAGGGTCACGATGCGACTGGCGAGCCAGACGGCGAGGCCCACGGAGATCCAGACGCGCTTCGTGCGGCGCTTGACTAGCACCACGTCCGTCGCGCGGCGCGCCCGTTCCTCGTCACGCTCGGCCAACGTGAGCGCGAGCAGCCGCTGGATCTCGACAACATCAAAGCCCATGCCGCGTAACAGACCGACCTCGCGGAGCGCGTTCACGAGCCCCACCCAGAACATCGCGAAGACGATGACGCCGATCGCCAGCACATTCCCATTGCCGTTGCTGACCACCATGCCCACGCCGATGAAGAGCAGCGCGAGCGCCACGACCGCGCGAGTGGCGGCCGTGGTGAGCTCTGGGGCAAGCAAGCGCAGCGCCACCGGAATCTCCGGCGTCGCGAGCTGCGTGGCATCCAGCGCTTCCACCAACGCCTCCGCCGACTGGAAGCGCGCTGATGGTTCCTTGGCGCAGCACAGATCGATCACATCGCTGAGCGCCTTCGGCAGATCGCTGCGGAGCGCCGTAACGGGAGGAACGACCTCGGTGAGCTGCCGCACGAGAATGCGCTGCGTGCTGTCGCCCGACATTGCCGTACGCCCGGTGGTCGCGAACCAGGCGACGAGGCCGAGGGAGTACAGATCGGAGCGTCCATCCACAGCATCGCCCGAGGCCTGCTCCGGACTCATGTACTCCGGCGTACCGACCACCTCGCCGACGCGCGTGAGCCCGGCCGACTCGCCCACGGGGGCGATTGCGCGCGCGATGCCGAAGTCCATGACCAAGGCGCGGCCCGTCGCGCGCTCGATCATGATGTTGTCGGGCTTGATGTCGCGATGCACCACACCACGGCCGTGGGCGTAAGCGAGCGCGTAGCCGACGTCCTGTAGCAAACGGACCGCATCGCGTCGGGAGAGTGGGCCGTCGCGGGCGACGCGCGCGCCCAGCGATTCTCCTTCGACGAATCCCATGGCGAACGCGAGTGCCTCGTCTGATTCCTCCACGGCGAACACCGGCACGATGTTCGGGTGGGAGAATCCCGCGGCGAGCCGTGTCTCTCGCAGGAACCGTTCGCGCAAGTCCGGTACCGCCGCGAACTCCGGCGGTAGCACCTTCAGCGCGACGAAGCGATCGAGCCGCCGCTCACGCGCGAGATAGACGGTGCCCATACCGCCGCGGCCGAGTTCGCGCTCGATCGCATAGCGATCACTCAAGCCGTTGATCGGACGTGGGGTGGTGTCGGTCATCGGGGCACGGCTCGGGGTCGGTATACGGTCGACGTCGGACGAATATACCGCCCGATCGCCGACTGCGAGGACACCGACGAACATGGCGCGGAAGAGCGATGCGGATCGCTGCGGTCGGTCGGGGCAGCGTCGCCTCGGCGAGATAGGAAGTTCAATCGGCGCGGGTCGACTATCCGTCGAACATCCGCTCGACTCGCGCGCGCGATGATGTGATCACCCGCTGCAGAAGCCAGCGTTCGCGCGACCACGACAATCAATCGAAATGGCATGAAGGGATTCTTCTCGCGATCGACGCCCGGCGATCAACCGGAGATGCGCGTCTCGGCGTCCACACGGCTCGCGTCCTGCCGCGGAGACTTGCCGAACTTCCGGCGGTAGTCGCGGCTGAAGTGGGTCGGGCTCTGGTACCCGACGGCGTAGGCGGTCTCGGAGACGGACCGTCCGCGCACGGCGAGCAGCGCATGGGCCTCGATCAGCCGAAGATCCTTCTGGTACTGCAGTGGCGTCGTGCCGGTGACGGCCTTGAAGTGTTGATGAAACGACGACGCACTCATCCCGGCGCTCCGCGCGAGCGAGGACATGCTGAGCGGCGTCCCGAACTCGCGGCGGAGCCGATGTATGGCCCGTGCAATCCGGCTTGCGTTGCTGTCGAGGACGAGCAGGCGTCGCAACATTCCTCCCAGCGCGGAAAGCAGCAGACGATAGTGGATCTCGCGGAGGATCGATGGTCCGAGAACTCGCGCGTCGAGCGGGCGGTCCATCAGGTCGAGATAGCGCCCGAGGGGCTGGAGCCATGCCTCCTCGGCCCTGCCAGCCGCAAGCGGGCGGGCCGCGGCCACCTTCAAGGGCGCGTCGGCGAGCAGGCCGTGCAGGCTTCGCACCAGCTCCAGATCCAGCGTGAGGACAAGCGCGAGATAGGGCTCTCGCGGGCTGGCCCGGGTGATCCGCGACTGGACGGGCAGGTCGTGGCTGACCAGCAAGGCGTCGCCCGGTCCGAGGTGAACACTCTGCGCGCCGACCGACGTGACCTTGCGACCTTGAAGGATTACGCAGATGACCGGCTCGTAGACGACGGCTTCCAGCGCGCTCACCGCCTCGCGCCGGAGCAGTGTCAGGCCTGGCACGCTCGCGTGGTGCGTCGCACGCCAGCGTGCGCTGGCGTCGATCAGTCGCTCGATAGTCATGAGATCATCCTCCGTGGCGCGAGATGCAAAAATCTCTCCCGGAGTTGAGCGCCTTGTCCACCCATATTTGGAGGATTAGGCAGATTTTGCACACAATGTGGCAGGCAGGACCTCCCGGACGCTGAGAGACTTCTGCGTACGTCGCCAATCACCCGAGGGAGTGTCCCATGTCATCGATCCAGACGCAGTTTCTCGACCTGACGGCTCGTCACAATACGTATCCCGCGATCGATCCGCGGGCTGCACTCGCTGGAAGCGCCGCCGGCAAGGCGGTGTTCATCGCCGGCGCCTCGCGTGGAATCGGGCAAGCCACCGCGATCGCGTTTGCGGCTGCCGGCGCGCGCGCGATCTATCTCACGGCGCGCGACGAGGACGCGCTGCGTGCGACTGAGGCGCTGGTCCGCGAGGCCAACGCCGCGACGCAATGCGCGTGGTCGCTCTCTGATGTCACGAACGCGAGCGACGTGGACGCAGCAGTGCGCGACTGTGTCGCGCGCTTCGGTGCGATCGACATCGCCGATGCCAATGCTGGACACCTCGGTCCCTGGATCAAGATCGGTGAGTCGGACCCGGCGGGATGGTGGCACACCTGGACGGTGAATGTGCAGGGCGCCTATCATGTGGCCCGCTTTACGCTGCCGCATCTGATCGCCTCGGCGAAGCGATGGGCGGCGGAAGGCGCGAGCGGCGGACACTTGATTCTGCTCTCGTCGATCGGTGCGCAGCTCGTCATGCCGGGCGCGTCGGACTATCAGGCTGCCAAGCACGCGCTCAATCGGCTGTGCGAATTCGTACAGGTCGATCATGGGAACGACGGGATCAAGTGCTTTGCGCTGCATCCGGGTGGCGTCGCGACTGAACTCGGCCTGGCGATGCCCGAAGCCATGCACGCGTATCTGGTCGATGATCCGGCGCTCGCCGCCGGCTTTGCCGTCTGGTTGTGCTCGGGCCGGGCCGACTGGGCAAAGGGTCGCTACCTGAGCGCAAACTGGGATGTCGACGAACTCGGCGCGCTCAGCGCGGCGATTCAGGATGACGACCTGTTGGTCAATCGCCTGCGCACGCGGGAATGACCTAGCCGAGTCGCTCATGGTGCCGAACCGCGTGCTCGATCAGGTCACCGGCCGTGTAGGGAATTGTGGTACCCCGGTCGATCCAACCCATCGAGGATCAACTCCGACTCGAACAGAAAGTCATGCGTACCTGCGGGCCAGGTAGGAAAGCGTGTGTTCGCAGTCGAATCGCTTCATCAGCCGCCATGCACGGCTCGTCACGGAAACGATTCACGATTCAAACATTTGGCGCACACTGGCCATCCAATGGCCATGTCGATCACCGATCCCGCACTGCGCGCGTTTGCAGACGCGCTTGCCGAACGTTATGACGCTCTCGAACCGCTGGGCGGCGGCGGTATGGCCGACCTGCTCGTCGGACGGGAGCGCAAACTCGATCGCCGAGTCGTCATCAAACGTGTAGCGGGTTCGCTGGACACGCCCGAGGCGCGCAGCCGATTTGAACGTGAAATCGCGCTGCTGGCGACGCTGCAGCATCCGAATATCGTGCCACTGCTGAACGCCGACATGGTGGGCAGCACGCCGTACTTCGTGATGCCACTGGTTGTCGGCGAGTCGCTCCGTGAACGTTTGACGCGTGGTCCTCTCTCGATCCGCGAGGCAGTGGCCGTCCTCGAGGACGTCGCGCAGGCCCTCGAGTGTGCGCACGCCGCTGGTATCGTCCATCGCGACATCAAGCCCGCGAATATTCTGTTGACGCGCAGCTCAGCGGTGGTCGCCGACTTCGGCATCGCGCGGGCGGTCCCTCGACAGCGATCCGGCGTGCCTGTTCCGCTGCGCACGCCCACCGATCTCACGATCGAGGGCCACTCGCTGGGGACGCCGCGATACATGTCGCCCGAACAATTCGCGGCCGATCCCACCGCCGATCATCGGGTAGACCTGTACGCCCTTGGCGTCGTGGCGTACGAGATGCTCGCCGGGGTGCCACCGTTCACCGGCGCGACACCGTCCGCGCTCGCGCGCGCCCACATGACCGAACGGCCTGCGTCGTTTCGCACGCGGCGAGCGGACGTGCCGCCAGCGCTCGAAGCCCTGATCTTCAAATGTCTGGAGAAGGATCCCGAGCTGCGGCCAGCCTCAGCGACCGCGCTCCTGCGCGCCTTGCGCTCGCCAAGTCTGCTTGCGCATCCGACAAACGCCGCTCGTGAAGACGCGAACGGAAGCGTATCGCCCGGACGCGTCGGCGGTGCGCTCAAAGAGCTCGCACACGCATGGCGATCGTTGCGTCGTACGCCTCTGCTGTTGCTCGCCTGCGTCGGGTGCCTGGCCATCGGACTGGGCAGTACCTCGGCGATCGTCAGCGTCGCGGATCGTATCCTGCTGCGACCGGTCGATGCAGACGAGCCGGAACGACTGGTCTCCGTGTTTCGTGCACTTCCCATGGCATCAACGCTGCCCTGGTCCGCACCCAACTTCCTCGACATTGCCGACGATCCGACCGCGGAGGGGATCGCGGCGTTTGGTTCAACATCACGCCTCGTGGCGTTGGGTGATCGGTTCGAGCCGGGCTTCGTGATTCGCGCGTCGGGCCGGTTCTTCACCACACTGCGCGCGCGCGCGCTGCATGGGCGCGCGTTGGTGCCATCAGACGACGATCTGGGCGCTCCCGCGGTGGTGGTGGCGAGCTACGAATACTGGCGCAGTCATCTTGGCGGCAGCCCGACCGTGATTGGCACGACACTGCGGTTGGACGGCGAGCCACACCAGGTGGTGGGCGTGCTGCCCCCGAACTTTCGCATCACGAACGACGGCACTGTATACGCGGGTGAACTCTGGGTGCCGATGCGATTCACCGCCCAGGAGAAAACCCAGCGCACCAGCAACTGGCTGCGCGTGTTCGCCAGACTCGCCCCGGGCACATCGCCCGAGAGCTTGCAAGCCTCGCTCACACGCCGCTTTGCCCCGGTGCTTCAGGCGTTCCCGGAGCTGGCCGGACATGGCATCGCGGTCACCCCGCTGGTTGAAGACGCCGGACGCACACTGCGTCGTCCGCTGGCGCTGTTGATCGTCGCCACGGTTGCCGTGCTGGCGATCGCGGTCATCAACGTGTCCAGCCTCCTGTTGGCGCGCGGCATCAGGCGGCAACCCGAGCTGGCGGTGCGCAGTGCGCTGGGGGCGTCACGATGGGAAGTGATGCGTCCGGTGTTCGCGGAAGGTGCCGTCATCGCACTCCTGGGTTGGATTGCCGGACTCGGCATCGCCGCTGCGGCGATCAAGGGGATCGCGATGCTCGGATCGGCGCGCATCGCGCAACTGTCGTACGTGCACATCGATCTCCGTACGGTGGTGGTCACCCTGGCGACGGCGCTGCTTGCGGCGGTGGCAGGTACCGCCGCGCCGGCATGGCGGGCGGCGCGAGCGTTTCCCGCCGATGTGTTGCGCGGCGGACGTTCAGCCGGATCGCGACATCAGCATCGCACACTGGCCGCCCTGGTGGTTATCGAGGGTGCGCTGGCGGTCACGCTGCTCATTTCCGCTGGACTCGTGATGAAGGGATTCGTGCGATTGACTCGCGCCGACCCCGGCCTTCAGGCGTCCGGTCTGCTCACGATGCGCGTTCGTGTCGCACCCAACGATTTCAAGCCCGATCGCGCGGCGGTGGAATTCCTGCCGCCCGCGCTGCAAGCCGTGAGTGCGGTGCCAGGCGTGGTCGCCGCCGGCGCGATCTCGCAGCTCATGTACGCGGAATGGGGTTGGAACATGTGGGTCCGATACGAGGGGCAGCCGGAGCTGCCGCCGATCGAACGTCCACTCGTGGAGACACGCAACGTCACACCAGGATTCTTCGCCGCGACCGGTCAGCGCCTCATCGCGGGACGATTGCTCGACGCCCGCGACATGCAGACCGGTGATTCGGTGCAGCGTGTGGTCGTGAATCAGGCGTTGGCGTTACGCGACTTTCCGAACACGGACGCGATCGGCCGACGCATCTACAACGGTGACCGGTGGATCGAAATTGTCGGTGTCGTGTCGGACATTCGCAATTTTGGTCCGATCGCTGATCCGCGTCCCGAGGCGTACTGGACGTTTGCGCAGCGATTCCCCGGAGCGGCGGGCTACAACCTCGTGATTCGCACCCTGAACGATGATCCGATGGTGGTGGCGGCGGCAGTCGAGCGTGCGCTGCGCGGCGTGTATCCCGGTGTGGCGATCTCGCGCGTGCAACCGATGACCACGTTGATGGCGTCGAGTGTCGGCTGGCCCCGGTTTGTGTTTGCGTTGTTCGCGACGCTGGCGTGCGTGGCGTTGATTCTTGCACTGGCCGGACTGTTCGGCATTCTGAACTACACCGTTGAACAGCAACAGCGAGAATACGCGTTGCGTTCAGCCCTCGGTGCGCCGCCGTCGACGGTGCGCGCGCTCATCTTCGGGCGGGCGGGCCGTGTCATCGGTGTGAGCCTTGGCGCCGGCCTCGTCCTTGCGTGGATGGTGACACGCACGATGGCCGCCATGCTGTACGGCGTGGAGCCGCTGGATGTCCCGGTGTGGGCAACGGCCGTGCTCGCAATGGCGACGGCCGGCGTCGCGGCGGCGGTGGGCCCAGCGTGGCGCGCCAGCCGCGTTGCGCCGATGACGGTGCTGCGCGCGGAGTGAGGCATTGGCGGCACAGCCCAATCTGTGAATGACGCCACCGCACGCCGTCGTTGACGCGGCTGCATCGGTAGTGGGCGGTGCGCTCGACTATCAGGCACAGCCGAGCGCGAACCTTGCGCGCACGCTGTACGGGGGGCTGCGCATGCACGACCCTGCGCCCGATTCCATCCGCACGCTGCTCGCCCGGCGTGACGAGCAAGCGACGGGCAGCGAGTGGGTGTCCGTCGAGATGGGTTCTTGTTTCGATCGACGCACGGCCTACCATTTCTTCAACAACCCGGAGGGGTCATACGCAATTCGCACTGCTCCTCGCGCACGCCCACGTATAGCGCTTCGATCCTGAAGCGGCCGCCGCACTCTACCGCGTGTTGTGCCAGATCCTCGATGACGGTTGGCGAGTCGGGCCGCTCCAACCGCTCGGGGGCTAGTCGGCCTCGCCGCCGCGTTGGCGCACGGTGCGTTGCTACTTCTTCGGCGAGATCAGCGCCTCGAACGGCGGGTAGCCACGCTGGGAGCGGAGCGCCAGGTCGCTGTGCCAGTTGGCCATTCGAAGTCCCTTTGCCCCCGCGACTGTGAGCAGTCGCACCGCTTCGGCGCGCTCCCCTGACTCGGCGAGTATCGCCGCGCGCCAGTACGGCGTGCGGCCGCGGTCCCACTTGGGCAAATTGGCCGCCAGCGAGTCAGACACCTCCCGGGCGCGCGCTACGTTGTTCGTGCGCGCGGCGATTATCGCGAGATACGCCACGGTGCCGCTTCCATTGGTGCTCGTGTCTGGCAAGGCTCGCAATCTGTGTTATCCGAAAAAGCCGATCACGTACTACGTCGACCGCGACACGCCCGAATGGCTCAAGAAATACGTGCGTGCCGGCATCGTGGAGTGGCAGGTGGCGTTCGAAGCGGCCGGATTCAAGGAGGGCATCGTTGCCGCCGATCCACCGTCGGCGCAGCAGGATCCGGACTGGTCGCCGGAAGATATTCGTCACACGGTCGTGCGCTGGCTGCCATCCACGACAGAGAATGCGCAGGGTCCGCACATCAGCGATCCGCGCACCGGAGAGATCCTGAACGGCTCTGTGCGGATGTTCCACAACATCATGAACCTGCAGCGGTTGTGGCATTTCACGCAGGCCTCGCCACTTGATCCACGCGCCCGCAAGCTGCCGATGCCCGATTCGCTCATGGGTCGCCTGGTGCAGTTTGTCGTGGCGCACGAAGTGGGCCACACGTTGGGTCTGCAGCACGATCAGATCGGCAATTCGTTGTATCCGGTGGACAGTCTGCGCAGCCGGACGTGGCTCACCAAGATGGGCCACAGTCCCAGCATCATGGACTATTCGCGCTTCAACTATGTCGCGCAGCCCGAAGACAATATTCCGGTGAACCTGCTGATCCCCACCGTTGGCCCGTACGACAAGTACGCGATCGTGTGGGGGTACAAGCCAATTCCCAACGCCAAAACGCCCGATGCCGAACTCGCCGTTCTCGAACAGTGGGCGCGCATGCAGGACAGCATTCCTTGGTACCGGTTTTCCGCCAACAACGCGTACGGCGCCACTGGAACGCAAAAGCGACGCGGTCGGGGATGCCGATCCGGTCAAGGCCACGACACTCGGCTTCAAGAATATCGAGCGCGTCATGGGCTATCTGAAAACGGCCGCGACCGACCCGCTCAACGATAATTCCGATTTGCAGGAGCTCTACAATCGCACGGTTGGCCAGTGGGCCAACGAAGCGGGGCATGTGGCGACGATGGTGTCAGGCGCGACGGTGCAATACAAGTCTGGCGCGCAGACGGGCTCTGTGTACACGCCAATTTCGCGTGAGAAACAGGCGGACGCGGTGAAGTTCATCAACGACAACGTCTTCAATGCGCCGGCCTACCTGATCAGGCCCGATATCAGTGAACGCATCGAAGCCGGCGGCATGGTCACTCGTATCAACGCGCCGCAACATCGTGTCCTCGGTACACTGTTTCAGGACGCGCGCATGAATCGATTGCTCGAACTCGAAGGCACGACGGCTGACAAGTCGAAGGCGTACACGCTCAACGCCATGCTCGACGACGTGCGCAAGGGCATCTGGGACGAGCTGGCAGCGGCGAGTACGGTCATCAACGTGTTCCGACGTGAACTGCAGAACGACCACATCTCGCTGATCAGCACCAAGATGAACCCGCCCGCTCCGGCAGCGGGTGGTGCTGGTGGTGGCGGCGGTGGGTTTGGTGGACCGGCGGCGGCACCGCTGTCAGAGGACGCCAAGTCCCATCTGCGCGGCCAACTGTCGGCACTCAAGGACGAAATCGATCGGGCGATTCGCAAGGCGGGCGATAAACCCACGGAGCTGCATCTGCGCGCCGCGTTGCACCGCATCGAGACCATCCTGGATGCAAAGGCCGTCGCGCCGCGGCCGATCCCATAACACCGCTGGCGCGTGACGGCTCGTGCCGTCACGCGCCGCCGCCCATGCCGGTAGGCATCGCCACGAGACCGGCATGGTCGGTAACGGCACGGTGATCGTGCGCGGCGGTCAGCAGGAGAACGGCTGCAGGATCGCGGCAGCGGAGGTCCGCGAACTTCGCGCCGCACGGATGCTCCCGCAAAGCGCAAAAGGCCCCGCCCAGCGGCGGAGCCTTTCCTAGTCGCTGGCGTAAACGCCGGCGACTCGGCCCACAGCGTGAATCAAGCCCTGCGACGTCGGGCCGCGAAGCCGATGGTACCGAGGCCGACCAGCATCAGCGCGTACGTGCTCGGCTCCGGAACGGTGCTCGAGAGGAACGTGATATCGTTCATTGCGAAATCTTCCGAGCCGCCGTTCGGCGACGACGTGAACACCAGCTTGTCGAAGCCGCTGTTGTCGAGGACACCCATGACCGATGCCTGGGCGGGGTTTATGGCGCCGCCCCCCGTGGTGAAGTTGTACGTGCCCGTGAGGGTGTTCCCACGGAAGGCATCCACGACGATGTTACCGCCAACAAAACCACTGCTGAACCACGCCTGCGTCGCGAACGCGCTGATGTCGGACGCGAATGTGAACGTGACCTGATTGGCGCCTGAGTTCAACATCGTGATGTACTGCCCGGAGTTGAAGCCGCCGGACCAGCACGCGCCCACCACGCAAGGGCCGAACAGGCTGCCGTTACCCGAGGCAGTAGCGCCGACACCGCCGAGGTTGAACGTGAGCGGCCCCGAACCCGTGGCGTTGTTCCACGTGAACGTCTGTCCGTTGACGATCTGATTGCGGTTGGTCACCGCAGTCTGCGCCTGCGTCTGCGCGGCGACACCCAAGCTCGCCGCGAGCAGCACTGCCTTACTCCACTTGAGCATCATGCTTTCCTCACGCTTCAAAGAGTTCAACGGTCGACTGCGACAGATTAGGGTCCAAAGCTACCCCAACCTCAACGGCCTGCAAGTCTCTGGCCTTCCGCGTCCGCAGACGATCGCGAGTGAGCGGCCCCTGCTTCGGTGAGTGTCTCGTTTACGTCTCGATACCGCGCATCGTCAGTTGGCCTGCCAGCGCCGGCGCTCCGCGGCGCGTTAGCGCTGGACGCGTGCTCGCCCATAACGCGTCACGACACACCCAACGACGTCACCCGCCAGGGCGCACCTGCAGCCGGTAGCGGAGCTGGAACTGCAGCCGCTCGGGAACATCGTCCCGTGAGACACGCTCCTCCTGCCAGTCCGACCAGTTGTACTCGTGCTCGGCGGGAACATCGTTGAGGAAGAGCGTGAAAATGGCGTGCCACGAATCTCCGCGGGGGAAGGTCAGCAGTCGATCCGGCGCCACCTTCTTGAGCGGCACGCTTCCCGTCATGATGAGCCGACCGTCCTCCACCCGCGTTGCCTCGCGGGAGAGCGGGAACTTCTTGTCGTACTTGGCGCCCTCATCCAACGCGACGGTATCTGGCAACAGGCCGTTCGGATCACGATCCTCCGGCAGACGCAACTCGAAATCGAGCACCAGATTGGGCACCGAGATATCCGGATGGCTGTAGAGCTCCCGGTACCGGGAGTACGTACTCGTGCCACCGAACACCGCCACGCCGAGCAGTGTGACTGCCAGCCCGACCACCACCGCTTTCGCTGGACTCGCGGCGAAGACGCGCGCCACTACGATCCCGATGATGACGCCCCAGATCAGACCCATGAGATCAAAGGCGACGGGATCCCAGAGCGGATGGCGTCCCCGCCGAATTGCGTCGCCCTCGATGAACAGGTTCGATTGGACGTACGCGATATGTGAGGCAATCGCGCCGATCACACCGCAGAGAGTCGCGTTCAGTGAGGATGACACGAGTCAGGCAGCCTGTGGGAGGTTGTTGACGGTGGGCGGGCATGGCTCTGCGTGGCTTGCGGAGTCGCGGCAATAATCGCCTGAATGCCGCATGAGCGGTAGGCACCCACGAGCGCCTCTGGCGATGACATCCAAAGGGGCATCGAGAGTCATCTGCGCCAGTTCGGCGTGTAGTACGCGGGGTGAATCACACTCCCGGCACGCCTTCCGCGATGTCGGTGATCACCACACTCCCACGCTTTCGCCCGGTCTCAACGCGCGCGTGCGCCGCGGCGATCTCATCGAACGTGAAGCGGGAATCGATCAGCGGTGTAAAACGCCCGTCCACCGCCATCTCTACCAGTGTGCGCACGTCGTCCACTCGCTCGGCCGCCGGGCCAGCAACAATACGATGCCGCGACGTGGTGTTCACCCACGGCGCACGGAGCATTTCGGGCAGCGTGGCCAGTACCAGCAGCAGGCGCCCGTGTGACGTGAGAACGCGGCGTACGCGCGAGTACGGGGCGTTGCCCACCGTATCGGCGATCACGTCGAAAGACCCGCCTTCCTCTGCGAAGTCAACGCGCGTGTAGTCGACCACGTGTGCGGCGCCGAGCTGCTGCATCGCGTCAGCATTGGAGCCACTGCACACCGCCGTGACCTCCGCGCCGGCCGAGACGGCGAGTTGCACCATCGCGGAGCCAACGGTGCCCGATGCGCCATTGATCAGCACGCGGTCTCCAGTTCGCAACGCGCCGCGTCGGAAGAAGTCGAGCGCCGTGGTGCCGCCAAACGGGAGCGCTGCCGCCGTCTCGTACGAAAGTGTCGGCGGCTTGCGCACGATCACGGCATCGGCTCGCAGACAGCAGTACTCCGCGTGCGCGCCCAGCTTCGCACCGGAGAATGCGACGACGGCGTCGCCAACCGCAAAGTTGTGTACGGCGGCTCCAATCTCAACGATATCACCAGCCAGCTCGCTGCCAAGAATCGGTTGACGCAGCGACGACATGCCGAATGCCAGCCGCCCGGCGATACCGAAGCCGTATGGCATGCGCTGGCTGCGAATTCTCCAGTCGGCCGAGGTCACCGTGGAGGCCCGCACGCGAATCAGCACGTCATGAGCACCGGGAACGGGCGTCGGCCACGTCTCGATTGTGATGCCGTCTGGAGATCCGTAGTGCCGGCACACGGCGGCTTTCATCGCTTGACGGCACGATGAAGCGACACGGGAACGGCGAACGGATGAATCTCAGCGATCATCACGGTGCCCGCAGCCGATCCAACCCATCGAGGATCAATTCCAGACCGAACAGAAAGTCGTGCGTCCCATCGTGTGAGCCATCCGCCACGCGGGCGGTGAGTTCGTGCATGTACGGGTACGTGTCGGCCGGGAGCATCGGCAGGTAGGCTGCCGCGGCCGCGGCGTATTCCTCGGGGTGGACCGGGAAATTCTGCAGCTGCATGGTGAAGCCGTAGATGTGGCTGTCCATCGCGTTCCACGCGCGATCCGTCTCCGCCCACGAGAGGCCCGCCTGGCGCAGGGTGCCGAGGGTGGCCTCGACGTAGCGCAGCATGTTGGGCCCCACGTTGATCCGCGACACCACCAGCATCGGCGCCCAGGGATGCGCCAGCATGACCGCGTGCGCGGAGGTCGCGCGCGCGCGCATTGCGGCCTTCCAGTCGCCGCCGGGGGTGGGAAGGGTGATCTCGCCGATGATCAGGTCCACCATCCCGTCGAGGACTTCGTCCTTGTTGGCGACGTGATTGTAGAGCGACATCGCCTCGACCTTGAGCGTCGTCGCGAGCCGACGCATCGACAGGGCATCGAGGCCCTGCTTGTCGGCCAGGCGCACGGCGGCGCGCAGGACGCGCTCGCGGGTGAGCGGAGACCGTCGTGAGGTGGGCATGCGGGGAAATAACCCCGACTGACGGTGTAAGGCAACTCACGCCCCGCCCTTGCGGCGGCAAACCTTACAGCGTACGTTAAAACATACACTGTAAGCGCTTGAACGTTCTTCGACAGGATTCGCGATGCGCCGCTTTATTGCCACTCTGCTCACCCTTGCTGCCCCGCTTGCCCTCGCCGCCCAGACGTCGGCGCCCGCGGCCGACGCCGTCACAAGCGCTCAACGGGCCAAACAAGACAGCACCTTTAAGAAGTACTTCGTTGGCAGCACCTTGTTCATGCTGGCCAACGCAGTGCCTGACAATAATCCACCTCAAATGGTGTATCTGAATGTGGGGTATCGCGTCACGCGAAAGGACATCGTCTCGCTCGAATTCAAGACGTGGAAATACGGCTGGCCCATCGGCATTCCCTATGGAAAGTCCTTCGAAGCGGAAGGAGCGGGATTTCCAGGCGCCATCCGAGAAATCGGCGTGTCACTCAACTATCAACGGTTCTTGTGGAAGCGACTCTTTGCGCAAGCGGACGTGATGCCGGCCTGGCAAACGTTTCTCGATGAAGGCGGCAAGAAGACTGACAACGGCTTTCAGATCTTCAACACGTATTCCATTGGGTATCGCGTCAATCTCTTCAAGGGTCGGCTCTTTTTCGACCCATCAATCGCCATCACGCATCGTCCCTACCAATCACGAATGCCTGACGCGTTCAAACAGGTTGACGATCGGTGGTCGCGATTCTTTTACGGGCAGCCGGGATTGCATTTTGGATACACTTTTTAGCGGCTGCTGCCGACGGGGCGGCGCGGGGACGGCAGGCGACTGGCTGACGACGTGCGCGTGATGCATAGTTGTCACACTGTACGGTGACTTTGCATCGAGCATTCACGGGGACATCCATGATTCGGCATCTCGCGCTTGTGTGCACGATTGCTCTTCCGTTCGCGCTTGACGCGCAGACGCCTGCCGGCGCGACGCAGTCGAGCCCGGAGATTCTGACCAGCGGATCCGGTGTGGTGAAGCTCAAGCCGGACCGCGCCACGCTCACCGTGGCCGTCGTGACACGAGCCAATTCCGCCGCGGAAGCCGGCCGCCTGAACGTCATTCGCATTCTGCCCGTCATCGCCGCCTTGAAGCGGCAAGGGCTGCCGGATTCAGCCATTGTCACAACGGGCTACACCGTGTCTATCGAACGGGACGCGATGGGCCGGGTGCCGGTGCCGACCGACGCGAAGCAAACCTATGTGGCCAGGAATGCGATTCGGGTGTCGCTCATGGATATCGAATCGCTCGGACAACTCGTGGATACGACGCTCCTGGCTGGCGCCTCCGAGGTAGCGAACATCAGCTTTGCGTCGTCGCAAGCTGTCGACGCTCGTCAGCGCGCGATTGCCGCGGCCGTGCGTGCGGCGCGTGTTGACGCAGAGACAGCCGCAGCGGCAGCGGGCGGAGTCCTCGGTTCCCTCATCGAGGTCAGTTTGCTTCCCCTGTACGGCGTCGCTGGTGGAAGGGCAGGGGACTACTATCAGTTCTCGGCCGCCGCCGTCGCCACGCCGCTCATGCCGAGCGATGTGACCGTGAGTGTGGAGGCCCGCGTCCGTTTTGCATTCACGCCGCGCCCGTGATGCCGTGTGGACGATCGGCGCGTCGATCGTCCGGGACATGATGCGGACTCCGGCCTGACACGCACGCTCGTTACCCTCGCGCCTCACTGAAAATGCGCAGGCACCTTGTCTCACGTCCGTTCCTGATCACGTGCACCATCGTGTCGGCCTTCTGGCTTGGCCGCATGGTGTTCGAGTCCGACCTGTGGCCGACGTGGCTGTATGTCATCGCGCTCCCCGGCATGGACGTCTATCGGCTGCTGTTCGCGGGCAGGAGCGGCTACGATGGGTGGATCGCCGCCACGACCGTTATTGGCGTCTCGACCGTGTTCTGGTATCTCGTGTCTGGTGGCGTACGAACCGCGGTGCGGTATGTCGTACGCGAGTGGATGGGTACGCGCCCATTGGTGGCTCCGTCTCGCACACTCGATGCAACGAGCGTCGTCAAGCTGGTCGCGGTCACCACCGCGTTCGTGTCACTGGTCGCCCTCCAAATTGCCGGTCCGCCATTTCCGGCGCCGTTCTGGTTCTTTTGGATGTACTTCGTATTGCTTCCGGGCGATATGGCGAATCAACTGCTGCCGATGGCTCGCTTCTCTGGAGCTGCGGCCGGCGTGTTTATCACACTGTCGGCAGGACTGTTTTGGGCGGGATGCCTTGTCGCCATCGATACGCTCGTGCGCTTCCGGCAGCGGCGCGGCGTTGCATCGCGTTCACCCTCCGGCAGGTCTCGATGAGTCCCCAAATTCGGTGGCTTGCCCTTGTCGGTCTCATCGCCATTGTGGCAGGCTGCCGCGAAGACGCGAGGACCGGTGTACGCCTCCGCCGAAGACTGACGGCGCATGATCCATGCGAATTCCGTCCGCAAACCGCCGTTTGCTCCTGGGCAAGACGGTGAGCGGCGGTCCCGCCACCGAACGCTCTACACTGAATCATTCAATGGGCACGGCCGTACGCAGCGGGAACCCTCTGCGTCAGGTGACTGTCCGTGCTTCGATTCTTCGCTCTCTGCGCCTGTCTTGGTGCCTGCTCCTCAGCGGCCGGTGCGCAGGGCGCTGCCGGCAGCTCCCTCGCCGCCCAGGTCGCGGCGCTCGATAGCATGCTCTTCGCGGCGTACAACCAGTGCGATATGCCGGCGTTCAGCAAGCTCTTCGCGCCGAACGTGGAGTTCTATCACGACCAAGGCGGTGTTACGACCTCTCGAGCCCAGGTGATTGCCAATACGCGCCGCTACATTTGCGGCAAGGTGCGCCGCGAGCTTGTGGCGGGCACGCTCGAGGCCCATCCGCTCAAGAACTATGGCGCCATCGCTACTGGTGAACATCGATTCTGCGAGTTGGCCACGGGCACATGCGAGGGAATTGCCAAGTTCGTCATTGTCTGGCAGCAACGCCCGAGCGGATGGCGCGCGACGCGCGTGCTGAGCTTCGGGCACCGAGCGGGGCACTAACGCGGACGTGACGGGGACTCCACCGCGAACGGAAGCGGCGCAATTGGCGTCGACGAGACCCCTCGGACAAGCAACGCTCGTCGCCACCAGCTGAGGGATTCGCCTCGCCAGCGACGTTCAAGCACGAGCTGCCAGCGTCGCAGCGCGTCCGCATTGTTCGCCAACACCAGCTCGCGGTTCACTGCAGTCGGCAGCGGCACATATTGCATGAGTCGTGTCACGACCGTGCCCCGAGACTCCTGGGCAAGGCGGGGCAGCAGATACCAGAGCGTGATTGCCGCAGACGAGTCCGAGGCCGCCAACAGGTCGCGAACGCGATCCGGTGTGACTCCGTCGACGTCCAACGAGCGGACGATCGTTCGCAGCCGCTTCGAGGCGCCAATCGGAATTGGCAGTCCCGGCGCGTTCGTCGCGTAGAAAGACGCCGCATAACCCTCGGGGACCATAACTCGGACACCCTGGCGATGCAGCTCCACGCGGCCCTCTTGCACGGCCAGCACGCCGTTGCCGAGGCTATCCGTCGAGAGCGCGAAGGCGCAGCCAAGATCGATCACTTCCGTCGATGCGGTCTGTACGACCACCAGCCGTGGAGCGGCACCGATTCGTGCTACCAGGCTTCCGTAGGCGAGCCGCAGGCGATGTTCGGGAGCGATGGTTCCGTCAACCGAGACGCGCGTGTTCGGGTACAGCTGCGCAACGCCAAGCCTCCCGATGTTCAGCGCTGCTCGCCCAACGCGTCCTGTCTCTACACGCAGCGTCTGCGAGGCCTCGTCACCCAACGTCGTACGACGTTCCACTCGCACCTCCCCGCTGAGTGTGGCCGTCTTCCACGCTGTCGGCAACGTGACGACCCATAGTCCGCTGGCCGCCGCGGCGAGTGTACCGACCGACAGCCCGATCCGGGTGAACACGCGCCGCCGGCGAAGTGTGCGTGCTCGCGACAGAACCGGTGCAATGCTCGGCGGTGAGGTTCGCAACGGGCGCAGGCGCGTTTCGAGTTGCTGCGTCAGCGCATCGGGCGTCCCGAGTGACGGATTCCACAAGTAATCCGCGTCGTTCATCTGTTCTCCACGCCCAGTCGGGCACGTAGCATCGTCATGCCGCGATGCAGGTTCACGCGGAGCGATCCGTGTGTCATGCCAAGGTGCTCGGCGATCTCGGGACCGCTCAGCCCATGCACCAGGCGGAGCAAGAGCGGTTCCCGAAACGGCGCCGGGAGCGCGCGAATGGCGGCCAACGCGCGCTCGGCGTCGAGCAGCATGTCCGAGTTCTGCGCGTCCGCGGGTAAGTGGTGTGCCAATGGCGCGTCTCGCCAGCTTCGGCGATGACGCATGCGCGCCTCATTCCGAGCCATCGTGCACAGCCACGCGCCAACAGTTTCTGGGTCTCGCAACGACGGCAGTGCATTCAGCGCTTTCGCGAAGACCTCTTGCGCGAGGTCTTCAACCTGCGACCGATCGGTGTGCGCCTGCAAGACACCGCACACCACGGGGTACATCGCCTCATACAACTGCGCAAACGCCTCACGATCGCCGTGTTGCGCGGCGCGGGCGCTCTCGGCGATCGTCGGAGCCGCCGACGAGCGCTTTGCCTCGAGCGACGTCATGGAAGAACGTCCCCAGCAGCGTACCGCTCGGTTTGCGTCACAAGCTTGATGAAGCGGGCAAGAGCAGCTCGGCGTTGGAGTTGCAGAGGTAGATGCACGTCAGGCAGAACTGTTATCCAGCGAGCGCTCGCGCACCGATCTGACCCCGGACGAAGGGGAGGCGTCGACGCGGGTGATGATCGGCCGACCATCCGGATAACGGAACGATCGGCCACGCATCTCCACATCGCGGCCGTGTTCTCGGAAGCTCCTCGCGGGGCAGCGACAAAAGGGAGGCTTTCGACCGATGGATACGTGGCGCGCCTGCTCACCACCTCTTTGGAGATCACGATGTCCACACGTTTCCTGGCCGTCGGTCGGCAATGCATGCTCCTCGCGTCCCTGCTGGCCGCTCCTGTGGGAGCGCAATCGGCACGGCCATTGCCCGTCTTGCGCGCCACCTCCAAGCTGATCGACATTCGAGACGGCGACCGCTACCTGAGGCAGGAGTGGGCCATTGATCCCGCGACGGCCCTTGACGTCTACGACGTCGAGCGGAGTACGTCGGCGAAGACCGTGTCGTTCATCTCCGATATCGACTCGATCACGTTCACCGTCGAACCGCGTCGGACGTATGACTTCGCCATCGTGTACAATGGGAAAGATACCTGTCGCACACGCATCTCCTCGCTGATCTCAGGCGCTGAACGCGTGAGTGCTGCGGCGCCGTTTGCGCCGACGATCATTCCCATCTCCATCGTGCGCGGCAAGTTGCACCTGCACGCCACGGTCAATGGATCGAAGACGCTGGACTTGATCTTCGATACCGGATCCAGCGCCAACTGGCTCTTTCGACCCGCCATGAACAAGGGAGCGGGTCTCACGTTTGACGGCGTTGCGCAGAGCGTCGGCATGGGTGGCGCGGTGTCGAGTCGCCGCAGCAACAACAATCGGCTTCGCATCGAAGGCCTGCAGTGGGAGCATGAGCCGTTTCTCTTTACGGAGAAGGTCGGAGCGCACAGGGAAGACGGGATCATCGGGTACACCGTGTTTGCGAACAAGGTCGTGGAGATCGACTACGATCGGATGGTGATGGTCATTCACGATGCCTTGCCGAGTCGCGCCGTCACTTTCTCCAGGATCCCCATGACCAGTGTCGGACAACTCACCGCCGTTGAGGTTGGATTTTCAGGTTCCGGTACGCGAGCCCACGGTCAGTTCATCCTCGACGCAGCTGCTGGGGGCGCCCTGAACATGAACACCGGATTTGCGAAGTCCCACGGCTTTCCCGGCGCGCTGAACGTGATCGGCCGGAGTGCCTCAAGCGGTTTCGGAAGCGGCACGCGTAGCAATGTGGTGGTTGAGATTCCCGAGCTGACGATCGCCGGCTTTACGCTCACGGACGTTCCGGTGCACGTCGAAGTGCGCGCCGCGTTCGCCGAGTCCGCCGCACATGGCGGTACGCTGAACATGGAGATCCTCCGCCGCTTCAACACGATGTTTGACTACGCCCATCGCACGGCTTACTTCAAGCCAAACGGGCAATTCAAGAAGCCCTTTCAGTCGAAAGGGATGTTGGCGTCGTGGATTCGGTAGCTCGCGGGTCGGCGAGGATCGAGCAGGTGCAGCTCTACGAGGTGATCTGGTCCGGCGCGCAAGCTAGCGCGCCGGCATCGCCCGCCTGGCCTCCAGCAATCGCGGCAGGATCATGTTGGCCATCATGCGATTCGGGGGAGAGCCGCCGGAGTTGTAGTCGCCGCCCGTGAAGACGGCGACCAGCTCGAGCTCGGGAATGATGTAGATCTTTTGACCGCCATTGCCCTGCGCGGTGTTGAACGTGACCCGCTGAACACCGGTCGCGGTTGGAACGTTGAGCCAAGGGCGCCACCAGAAGTAGCCGTAGCCGGTGCCGTCGATCTGTGTCTGTTCTGTCAACGACGCGCGCACCCAGGATTCTGACAACACACGCTGACCGCGCCAGCGCCCGCCATTGGCGTAGAGCAGCCCGAATTTGAGCAGGTCCCGCGGGCGAACGTGAAGCTGCGCATACTCCGTATTGGCGTTCGTCAGCGTGTAGTTCCAGCGCCAGTGATCTCGCGGAATGCCAAGCGGGCCGAACAGATGGCGTTGGGCATAGATCGGTAGCGGCTCGCCCACCGTCCGCTCGACCCACCGGCCGGCGACGGCGACCGCGCCCGAACAGTAGTGCGCGATGGTGCCCGGGTCGGTGACCATCGGCAGATCCATCGTGGCCTTGACCCAATCGGGCGACTCATCGATCAACGTCTCACGTCCGGGTGAAGTGGCATCGTAGTCGTTGCAGGCCAGGCCGGGACGCATGGTTAGCAGGTCACCAAGGGTGATGGTGGCCTTGCGCGGGTCCGGATTTGCGAAGGCATCGTACGGGAGCGCCGACGCCACGCGAGCGGTCGCTCCAGCAATCGCGCCGCGATCGACCGCGATGCCGGCCACGGCGCTGACAAACGACTTGGTGGCCGATCGGAGCTGATGCACGCGAGACGCGCTGTACCCATAGAAATACTCTTCGAGCACAAGGGCGCCGCGCTGGAAGAGCAGGACCCCGTGCACATCAGCATGTGTGCCGTCGAGGACACTGTTGATCAGCCGCTCCACCGTCTCGACACCGAGGTCAGACTGCGCGACGTGGGCCACTGGTATGCCGTCGGAGCGCGCCGGTGGAACGCGATACCGGTACGGCGGCAAATGGCCCGCTTTCGGGGGGCGCGGCCAGGCCAACGCGGCAGACAGCGCGGTGACACGAGCGCTGAGACGCGGAAAGCGCGTGCCGCGCTCCTGGAAGGCTACGACGCGACCGTTCGCGTCACGTTCGAATGGAATCGTGTCGCCGACACCATTCATGAACCGATCGACGTCTATGCGCGTCAGCTTGTACTTCGCTTCATCCAGCACGGCGAAGAGGCTTTGTCCCTCCACGATCTCGATTGGACGCCCGTCGCGGTAGCGGAAGGTCCCGACATAGTCGGCGAGCGGCGGTACGCCGCCAACCTGTGCTGGCAGTGCAGCCGAGCGCAGGGTGATGATCGCGACCACAGTCAGGTACTGCGCGAGCGTCCGTGTCATAGCGGGGTGTAGGGGTTTGCAGCGCCGAGTAGCGAAGACTACGAAGGGATGGCTCGGGTGTTTCGGTACACCATCCGGTGGTCGTGCGCCGATCGACAGCGCACCGACCGCTTCGACGCTGGCAAAGAGAGGAACTACCGCCGCACCATCGTGATATCCAACAGCTGCTGCCGCACCGCCGTTGCCTTCCCGGCCTTGGTCAACGCGGCCCACAAACGCTCCACGGTCTCGGCGTCCACCAGCCCCGCGGGTGAGCCGCCCACGGTGGGCGTCCCCATCCCCTCGCTCCCGCGGAACGCATTCACCGCAGCGACCACGTCACTGGTGAAGAGATTCGCGTCGGGCATGCGCGGCGTCAGCGTCTCACCGGTCTTGTAGAATCCCAGCGCGTTGAGCATCACCTTGAGCTGATACACATCGCCGCCCGAGTACTGCTGCAGTGTGCGATAGCCGAGTGTCTGCGAGACGCTGTTGTAGATCCGACGCAGCTCCGCGAGCGGCTCGGCGTTCTCGCAGACATTGATATTGACGGTCTGTCCGTCGGTGCGGCGCGACATGCCGGGGCGCGCATCGGCCACGATGACGGCCGCCGAGGTGCGCAGCCCGTGTCGCTTGTCGCCGCCCAACACGAAGCCGGCGTTGATCGCGTCGATCAGACGATCGGCCAGATGCATCGGTGTGCCCTCGCTCGCTTCGAAGCTGCGCGCG
>Ga0075163_10001292_pt1 | contig 33486 bp, 46 predicted proteins | sample JI1023141ADNA_FD_71478 | JGI IMG/M metagenome (GOLD analysis project Ga0075163, IMG submission 71478) | Wastewater effluent complex algal communities from Wisconsin, to seasonally profile nutrient transformation and Carbon sequestration -... | ecosystem: Engineered > WWTP > Effluent > Algae...
ATAGAGTTGGTCTTGGTCATCTTGATAGTGATCATGTTTTTCTTTGCACTCGCGAGAGCTTTTGCGATAGCGAGTGAGGTATCACCTGCTTTTCCAGTACCGAGCCCTACAGTCCCCTTTTTGTCTCCAGCGATAAGTGCTACCGAGAAAGAGAATCGTCGTCCTCCGGCGACCACACGAGTCACACGACGGATAGAAAGAATCTTTTGATCAAACTCTGGCTTTGCACGTTCGAAACTACCGTTTCGTCCGCCTCTGCGGTCACCACCTACTCGTGGGCCACGTGAGCCCGCTCCACCACGAAGTGCTCCTCGACGTGAGTCAAAAGAGCCTGCACTTCGTGTGTTTGGAGTGACGATACCAGTCGCAGTGCTTGTGTCTGTTGGTTTTTGTGTTGTTTCTTCCATAAATTTTGTAATTAGAATTGTAGACCGCCTGCGCGTGCTCCATCTGCTAATGCTTTTACGCGACCAGTGTATTTGAAACCAGAACGATCAAAGACGACAGCTGAAACGCCCTTTGCCTTTGCAAGTGCGGCGATAGCGGTACCAGTTTTGGTAGCACGCTCGACTTTTGTTCCAGTTGTTTCTTTCATATCAGAAACACTGACCAATGTCTTGCCTGATGTGTCATCGATAAGCTGTGCGTAGATAAAGTTGTTTGACTTGAACACTGAAAGACGAGGGCGTGTTTCGACGCCAGTGATTCGTGAACGGATTCTCTTCTTCAAGCGAGTACGTTTTTGGATTTTGATATTTTTTGTTGCCATATAGTTGTTTCTTGAGGTGACAATCAAGCTTACGCTGATTTCTTGCCTTGCTTACGACGAATAACTTCATCATCATATCGGAATCCCTTTCCTTTATATGGTTCTGGCTTTTTCAGTGAACGGATGTATGCTGCAAAACTGCCTACGACTTCTTTGTCGATACCTGAGATCGTAATAAGGTTTTTCTCTGCAGTAACCGTCAATCCAGCGGGGATCTTTTCAATGACAGGATGAGAGAAACCGAGAGCGAGTTTCAAGTCAGTACCTGCAACTTCACTTTTGAATCCAACTCCTTCGAGGATAAGTTTTTTGACAAACGGAGTGTTCACACCGGCTATCATGTTTTTGACGTGTGATGCATAGGTGCCATACAGTGCACGACCTATCTTGTTGTCGACTTTCTTGTCGAACGATACTTTGCCATCAGCCACAACGACTGTTGCAATATCTGTGCGGAAGCTACGTGTGAGTGTTCCTAGAGGACCTGCGACGGTCACTATACCATCTGCCACAGTGACAGTTGTTTTTGCTGGTATTTCTAATATTTGTTTTCCTACTCGTGACATATATAAAAATTATGAAATGATAAAGAGTAGTTCCCCACCGACCAGTTCTTTCTTTGCATCACGGTGTGAAAGAATACCTTTTGGAGTAGAGAGTACGAGTGTTCCGCGACCTCGGAAAAACCCATTAAATTCTTTGACGCCTGCGTACATGCGTCGTGATGGTTTTGAAATTCGTTTCACGTCAGTAAAACGTGGCTTCCCCCCTAGTGCAAGTGAGAGCGAAAGTACCGGAAAACCATTGCGGATTTTCTTGTCAGCACTTGCGATGTATCCCTCACGAACGAGACACTTGGCGATAGCTTCTTTTTGTTTTGAGAATGGTACGACAATAGCCTCTTTGTTTACCAAAGATGCGTTCTTGAGCGTATTCATCATGTCTGCTATTGGATCCATAATAAATTAGTTGTTAGTTAGTAGTTGCAAGATGAAAGTGAAAATACATAGTGCATACTCTGCAGTATGTATTTCTTACATCTAAAATCTCTCATCTGGTATTACCAGCTTGATTTGCGGACACCAGGGATCATACCCTCGTTTGCGTATTCGCGGAAGCAAATACGGCACAATCCGAAATCACGCATAAAGCCTCGTCCGCGACCACATCGAAAACATCGATTTTTTTGTCGAGAAGAAAACTTTGGCTTTTTGAGCGCACGAACACGTGTAGATGTTTTTGCCATAAAGTATATGAATTAATAAAATACGTTTCTCTGTTTAGGAGGTTTCTCGTGTTAGTTCTTTACTACTTGGCTTGGCTTAATAAGCAAATCGTAAAGGAGAAACACGGACCTGACCCACATAAGAAACTGGTCGTAGAATACCAGAAAAGGTGCCAAAAGTCAACGACGGAGTGGTTTGCAATACACAATACAATACATAGGACTTTATCACCTTTCCGAATATATATGAACTGGGTATCGAGAGTTAACGTAGGCAGGGGTAATTAAAAAAAGGTCCAACTGTTAGGTTGAACCTTTAAAACAAAACGCTTGTAATACCCCAAGGAGAAGGGTCGTTTTGCTCAATACTTTAAACTCTAGCCGGCTTCAAATCACGAGGCACGTAGTGTCCATGCTTGTCGACGGTCGCTGATGGTATTCTCTGCATAGAAGGGGTGGGAGCTTTTGCTTTCTCACCATTTTCTACTGCTTCTGTTGCCAGGAGATACTCGTCTAACCTTGCAGTTGAAATATTTTTCCCTGTCAGCATGCATTTACCATAAGTTCCGTTTTCAATGCTCAAAAGTGCGTCGCGCATTTTAGGTACAAACTTATCAAGATAGTAGTTAAGGATCTTGGTACCGTCTGCATCAAATTCGCGATAATAACGTCTAAACAAGCTCTGAACCTGACTTATTTCAATCCCATCAGGGTCAACAATGCCGGTGCCAACAAATGCTACTCGACAAGCCACCAACACGTCTTTTTCTGTCTTTTTTTGAAGAGCAAGTAATTTTTCTTTGTACAGCTTCAGCTGTCGCTTACTCAACGGGGTAAATATAACTTTGTTTTTTGATGTCGCAGTTTCTTTCTGCGATGTGCCGCTCGCGGCCACTTTGGGTTTTGTACTTTCTGCCATTTTGGTTAAATTAAACTGTGAAACAATATTGTGAATTGACCTTCTTTTTACACCGAAGCGAGAGTTTTGTCAACATGTACACAATCTCACTCTACGCTCTGACTCAAAGAGAGTGTGGCGCATATACACCCAACCTGGATCCCCGATCAAGTCGGGGATGACACATAAAATACAAACAACATACCAAATGTGTGATACGCAATGCCCCGCGACTTTCGTCGCGGGGCATTTGGAGTATATTCTAAAACGAGATTATGACTTGAATGGAATACCGATGAGTTCGAAATACTTGGTTGCTTCTTTCTTGCTCTTTGCGGTGGTTACGAAAGTAACAGCGAGACCAAACACATCGCGTATTTCTTCATCACCTGTTTCTGGGAAGATAGTGTGCTCTTTGATACCGATAGTCATGTTGCCGATATCGTCGACGACACTTTTCTCGATACCACGGAAGTCCTTTGTACGAGGGATAGCGATGTTCACGAGCTTGTCAGCAAAGTCATACATGTATTTACCACGGAGCGTGACCATCATACCTACTTGGTCGCCAGTACGGATTTTGAATCCAGAGATAGACTTCTTTGCTCCACGAACTGAAGGCTTTTGACCAGTGATCTTTGAGAGACGATCTGCAACAAAAGTACCCTTATTCTTGTCAGCTTTCATGAGTTTACCAGTTCCAACTGAAACAACGATCTTTGAGAGGTGTGGTGCTGCAAGGATGTTCTTGTAACCAAAGTCACCTTTCATGACCTCATACGCTTTTTTTTCTTTGTCTTTGATAGTTTGCATATACGTGTATTATTTTATCTCTTGTCCGCTTTTCTTTGCAACACGGATTTTCTTGTCGCCGACTACTTTTGCACCTACGCGAGTTGCCTTGCCACCTTTTGGATCGAGGAGTGCGAGGTTTGACATGTTGACAGAGCGAGGCACTTCTACGATTTGTCCTTGTCCACCGCGAGAGTGTTTCTTTTCATGCTTTTTCTTTAGGTTGATACCATCAACAAGAGCGCGTCCTGTTGCAGGAATAACTTTCAGTACGGTACCCTTCTTGCCTTTCGATGCACCACTGATCACTATGACGTTGTCTCCTTTTTTAATCTTTGCCATATACTAATTAGAGCACCTCTGGTGCAAGTGAGATTATTTTCTGGTAACCGCGCTCTGCGAGCTCTCGAGGTATAGGCCCGAACACACGTCCTGCCTTTGGTTCTTTCTTCCCCTTTTCGAGTATCACCACAGCGTTTTCATCAAATGAGATGTATGAACCATCCTTGCGGCGGAACTTTTTCACCTGACGTACGACGACTGCTTGGTGCACATCCTTTTTCTTGACCGCCTTGCGAGGTTCTGCAACTTTGACTGAAACGATAACGATATCACCGAGCTCTGCATAGCGACGCTTTGAACTGCCGAGTACCTTGAAAACCTTGGCAATCTTTGCCCCTGAGTTATCTACTACTTTTACTACTGATCCGTCTTGTATCATAAAATTATTGTTTGCCTACTACGGTAAATGTCTTGTCCTTTGAAATCGGACGAGTTTCGGTGATAAGTACTTTATCCCCTATCTTGTATGTGTTCTCCTCGTCATGCGCCTTGTACTTCTTTGCGATTTTCAAATACTTCAAGTACTTTGGGTGCTTTACAAAACGACTAACAGATACGACAACAGTCTTATCCATCTTGTCTGAGAGGACGGTTCCTTTGAGTGTCTTTTTCTTTGTTGTTGTTTCTTTGGTCATAATAAATGAGTCGTGGTTTATGCTTTCTTGAGACTGGTTTGTAGGGTCATGAGTCTCGCGATGTCTTTCTTGATGATATGTGCACTGTGAACGTTCTTGTTTTTCCCTGCGACGCCTGCGTGAGTTGTTTCATGAAGCTTGAGTCGTAGTTCTTGGATTTGTTCGTTTACTTCAGCAAGTGTTTTTGGTGCTTCTAATTTCTTTTTTGCCATATTATTCGCGTGCCAAAATCTTGGTCTTTACTGGTAATTTTGCTCCTCCTTTGCGTAGTGCTTCCATAGCCACTTCACGAGTGACACCGTCTACTTCAAAGAGAACACGTCCACTCTTGACCTCTGTACAGTATCCTTCTGGGTCTCCTTTTCCGTTACCCATCGGTACCTGTGCAGCCTTGACGGTAAACGGTCGGTCTGGGAAGACGCGAATCCATAGTTTGCCTGTCTTGCCGATAGTTCGAGAAATAACCTTACGTGAACTTTCGAGCTGGTTTGAAGTGATACGTCCAAATGCTGTTGATTTGAGTCCGTACGCTCCGAAAGAGACGTTTGTTCCACGTGTTTCTTTGGTCGTTGCTCGGCGAGCTTCGCTGAGACGTCCAGTTTGCCATTTTCGGTGTTTTACTTTCTTTGGTAGCAACATAAATGTGTATTATTGTTTCTTATCAAAAACCTCACCACGGTAAATCCATACCTTGATGCCGATATCGCCATAAGCGAGGTGTGCTCGCTCTCGTGCGTAGTCGACGTCTGCTCGGATAGTTTGTAGTGGGATAGAACCTTTTTTCAACTCTTCGGTACGTGCCATTTCAGCTCCACCGAGACGTCCACCGAGGTAGATACGTACTCCTTTTACTCCACGAACTGCCATAACTTTTTCAGCAGCTTGTTTCATAACACGGCGGAATGGAAGACGCTTCTCGAGACCTTCTACCATAGAGTAAGCAACGATACGTGCATCTGCATCTGGGTTTTCAACTTCTACGATATCAATCTTCAAATCTTGTGAGACATCGAGTCCACCCTTTTTGATGAGGGCGAGGATGTCTGCGCGGAGTTTCTGAGCACCTTCTCCTGAGCGGCCGATGACCATACCAGGACGTGAGGTTCGGATGATGATGCGAGTAGCCTTTTGGTTTCGCTCTATCTCTACGTTTGCTACATATGAGCCACGGAGACGCTTTTCGAGGTATTCACGGAGAACGATATCGCTCTTCAAGTTATTGCGGTATTTTGCGCCTAGAGAGAACCAGCGTGATTTCCAATCACGGAGAACGACGAGACGATGTGCATATGGGTGGACTATCTTTGTCATACAATTACTTTGTTTTAGCTGCTACTTTTTTCTTGGTAACTTTCTTTGGAGCTGCTTTTGGAGCTGCTGTTTTCTCTGCCACCGCTTTGCCTTTCTTGACCTTTGGCGCCTTTTCAGCGAGAACAACTGCTACATGAGAGTTGCGCTTGTTGATAGGAGTAGCCATACCACGAGCACGTGGAAGACGACGCTTGAGAACGATACCCTTGTCGACGCGAATCGAAGAGATAACAAGGTTTTCAACTGAAACTCCCTGTGCGCGAGCGTTTGCTACTGCTGACTCGATCAATTTGGTAAGAGGAAGAGCTGCACGCTTTGGTAGGAATGAGAGTATAGTCAACGCATCAGAAACACGCTTGCCTTTCACTGTGTTTGCAACACTGCGGACTTTTCGAGGACTCTGACGATAATTTTGGAGATTTGCTTTCATATATCAGTATTATTTCTTCTTAGCTGCTCCCTTGGTATCTGCTGTCGAAGCCTTTGCAGCCTTTGCTTGTGCTATTTCAGTTTCCTTTGCCTTGGTTTCGAGTTCTTTCTGCATCTTACCTCCGTGTCGTACGAATTTCTTGGTCAAAGAAAACTCACCGAGTCTGTGACCCACCATGTCCTCGCTGACCAATACTTCTATATGAGTTTTTCCGTTGTGTACGCCAAAAGTAAAACCGATCATCTCAGGAGAGATAACTGCTGCTCGCTTCCAAGTCTTGATAACACCTGTTTCTAGAGGCTTCTTGCCAGCTATCTTTGCGAGTAGTTCTTCGTTAACGTATGGGGCTTTTTTGAGTGATCGTGTCATAGTAAAAAGTAAATAAAATAGCTCTCAAATGAGCCAAGGGCATACTACCAAATCCCAGAAAAATGTCAACAGTTTGGGCTCATTTGCCTTTTCTAAATAAAAAAAGGAGGCTCTTTTTTAAAAAAGCCTCCTGTAACCACATATATTGTGGTGTTACTTTTACTTTAAATACCTGATTTTTTTCGGTGTGTATAAAGACGCTGAACTTTTTTAGGCGTCTCACCAATAGGTACAATCGGTGTAATACCCAGTTTATCAAGCAGATTCTGCAGCAATGTCGTTGCATCTGCTTTCGAAATTGACGATTCAATCTCAATCTCCCAATCTTCCACACCAAGATACGTAGAGTAATCAATAAACACTTGTGCATCTTTGGGAAGATGTGAGGTTGGAGTCGAACGGCGGGTTTCCAACTCCCCTAAATACCAATAAGGGTATCTGGCACCGATCTGATACAAATAATTATCCACATCCCCTCTTGGTAAAGCACCACCTGTCTTCATTCTTTGAAGTATTTGTTCATCAATAGGTTGTGGGAGTTCATTAATGGATCCTTCGTCATTTTCCATTTTCAACTGCAAAGTGACCGATTGCCCTTTTTTTCTTGCGCGAAGCGTTGAGCCACTCTTCACCAGTAATCCTTCAAGTACGCCTGTGCGGTCAAGAAAATAGTGGTTGATTTGCACTTCAGCATCAGCATCGGAAACGCCGAAATGTTGTTGTACAATAATAAAGTCTTTTCGAGCAAGAAGCGCCTTGGCTTCCATCTCTTTTTCTAGAGCGTTTGTCTTTTTGGACATGATTAATAGATTTAGTGTGAAAAAAAATTGTTTATTTTTGCGAGTGCAAAATCGAACCCTGCGTCGATCTTTTCATCGAAACCACCACGGTCGTTTCCTGCCCAAAAATAGTTCGGGTGGGATTCGTAATACGGGCGAATGATGCGCTCGATTTCAACACCACGAGCATGGCTTTTTTCATACCTTGTGTTGTTTGATTCAGCAGAGAAAAAAGCGGGCGGTGCAACTTCAAATTGGATCACGGCATCATACCTGTCGAGAAGTGCCATGTCTTGCACAATCCCTCGTGAACGTAGCACGTCGTCGAAATTTCCATCGCCGATGTATGCTGCGCCGTCAAAAATACCACGGTCAAAAAACACAGCGGGCATGCGACCACTCTGATACATGGCGTTTGCGGCATGTACATACTGACCTTCTTGGTGTACGCACGCATCAAGCACGAGTTCCTGAAACATGACGTCACCGAGGTGTTCAAAGGTGATGCCACCGTTGAGGTGTAATGTTGCGATTTCATGGGCAACCAAAGGATGTATCTCCTTGCGTTGCTCCTTAAAATACTTCATGATTTTGGCGACAAAAGTAGACTTGCCACCACACGGTCCGCCAACTATGGCGATACGCGGGAATAGACTTTGTTGTTCCATAGATAGAGGTTTTTGTTAAACAATAGCGTTACCTCAAAACTACTCTTTTTGTGCGTTTTTGTAAAGAAATGAAACTAACGATAGGTAAAGAGGATCTCGTTAAAGTTTTTAATCTTGCTGGTCTTGTGATCTACCTCTACCCCCTCTTGTTTATAAAGTTTCAAGCGTCGCGTTGCGTATTCGTTGTTGAGCCAGACTTTTCCACCTGCAAAGACTATACGGTGAAATGGGATATTTTTTTCACCTGCTTCATATGCTTTGCCCAGAATCGACGTAACACTGCGCGCTGCCTGTCCGCCTCCTCCAGCCGCACGTGCAATATGTCCGTACGTCGTCACCCGCCCTGCCGGTATCGCGAGTGCTGCTTCGATGACTCTTTGGGAAAAGGTTTTCATGTACGTATTGTAGCAGAACTTGACCCGCAACCACTTGTGGGAGTATGGTTAGATAAATTCTCACCTTTAAACAATACTAATTATGAAAAAGTGGTTACACATATTCTTGATTCTGATACTCGCAGGAATAGGCATCCCTCTCGGTTTGAGTTCTTTGTATTTTATCGCCGCACCGTTGCCTCGATGGCTGGAGGATAACTCAATTGCTTTGTATTTCTATACAAACTCGTTGGGTAATTGTATCTATGCCCTGGTATCTCTGGTAATAGGCTACCTTCTTGTAGTTTGCGCATTATATATCGCACAAGAAATGGACAAAGATTCCCCTGCGTTTAACCCAAAGGATTCACTGAAAAAGTCTTTCTTTGACTACTTGTAAAAAAAATTTTGCCATCAAACATAACTCTGCGCTAGCTAATTAGTGCAGAGTTATTTTTTTATACACCGCCTTTGCCAGTGCGCAGTGTTCGCATTCAGAACTTCCTGAACCATACGGTTTAAAGTAGCATGGGCGCGATACCCACTCCCCTGTTTTCATCGCACTATCATAGTCACGAATATCACGGACAAGGAGATCGATATGCTCCTCTCCGATACGTGTTTGGTAGATCATGTTTTTATCTCCGGCATCGGCCTCGAGGAAGTAAAGGCGTGACGCGACAATATCGCGGTTCTTTTCGTTGCCAAGTATGAGGTATGAATACATAGCGAGCTGGCGCATGTAGGACGAGAGACGGTTTTCTTCATCGAGTTTCTCTATCATTCCCTGCGTTTTCGAAGAACCAGTTTTGAAGTCTGTCACAGCGAGTGCTCCGTCTGGGTAGCGTTCGGTGAGGTCTATTTTTCCAAATAGTTGGAGGTGCGTAAACCGTGGGTCGCGATACGAAAGAGCACGTTCACTCTCGTGATTTCGTTCAACACCTGGCAACCCCTCACTTACCCAGCGGAGTGTCGTAGCGACGCCGTCTGCGGTGAGTTTGGCAAGCGTGCGTTTGTCGGCGAGACCTTCGCGGTACAACGACTCGCTGACGCATGTTGTAATTGCTTCTTTGGTTGCCATAGTTTCATCTTTCAATATCATTTCAATAGCGCTGTGCACCGCAGAGCCGAGTGCGAGTGCGTCGGATTTGAGTTCAGGAAGTTGGAGGAAATTGCGGAAGTACCATTTCCATGGGCATTCGAAAAAGTTGTTCAACAGCGACACCGAAACACGTGTTTTCTCGTATTCGTTTTTCACAAATTCCTGCGCGTCGGCCAGGTCGTCACCCACAGGAAGTGGGGTCTTTTCGACATACACACGGTCACCATACGCGAGCAGTTCTGCTTCTGTTTCCTCGGCAGTGCGACGGGTCATATGTGCGAGCGGGATATCATGGAGCACACTCGCGAGTGTCATGTCTGCACCCTTGTAGTCATGCGCACTGTAGGATATGGTGCAGTATTTTTTTGCACGAGTGATCGCAACGTAGACCTCGCGACGAGCCACAGCACTATCGCGCGCCTCGACACGCGCCTCAACACGTTCAGGAAGTGTAAATCCTCCGCGCTTGCTAGACATGAGTGTTTCCTCGTTCATATGCGCGATCCAAACACTGTCCCACTCGAGACCCTTGGAAGCATGGAGTGTCATCACGGTGACGCCAGACGATGCGCCAAATGTAGCAAGCGGGATATGGGTGCCATAGGATTCGAGACGGTTGAGATAGAGGATAAAGTCAGCGAGTGTTTCGTGTGGGTGTGACTCTTCGCGCATGAGAGCGAGGTGGAGGAACGTGCGTAGTATCTCCGCGCGAGAGAGTATCTCGTCATGACTTTCCGCTCGGTCGATGAGGAGCTCGTTGCCGATAGTGCCGATGAGCGCAGTGAGGGATTCTTTTTGAGAAAGTTCTACCCACTTGGTGAGTGTGGTACCCCATCGTGCAATCGTATTCTCCCCTGCAAAAAGCCCTGCATCACTACCGACCTTGACCAGGTCAGCAATCGAAAGATCATAATTTTTCTGCGGACGCAGATACGTGTGCGCCTCCATAGGAGAGATGCCAGACGTGCGATCAAAGAGTGTTCGCGCGAGTGACGTCGCATCGTTCGGGTCAGCAACAACTGCTAGTGCACGGCGAAACGCATCGACATCGCGAGCCTCGAAAAGTGAGGTAACGGTGCCCGAGGATACGGGCACACCCAGATCGCGGAGAATAGTGAGAGCACCTCTGACGTGACGGTTTTTGGGGACGAGGAGAGCGCACTTGTTTGCAGGCAAACCGCTTTCGATCAATTTTTTAAAATGCAGTCCTGCAGCGATCACCTCGTCGCGTGGATACGAATATTCTGAAAGAAAGAGGTCGTACGCCTCGGACGTGTTTGAACGGAGTTTCTCGGTAGTGAGCTCGCTCGCGAGGAGTTCGTCTGCGAGTGTGAGTATGGGCGCGGTTGATCGATAGTTCTCGACGAGAGTGATCAGTTCCGCACGACCAAACAGTGTTTTGAAATCTTCGAAATACGAAAGTGACGCACCACCGAAACCATAGATGAGCTGTCGGTCGTCACCCACCACGAAAATATTTGGCTTGTCAGTATCTTGCCAAACAGCGCGAAGGAAACTGTTTTGGACCCCGCTCGAGTCCTGGTGTTCGTCGACGAGTACATAGAGAAAGTTTTCTCGCATGTCGGCGCGTACGTCGTCACTCTCTTCGACGAGTCTCACTGCGTACTCGAGCACGTCGTCGTAGTCCATGAGCCCTCGGTCACGTTTTTCTACTTCATAGAGTTCATAGAACTTGACCACTTCTCGTGTGCGCTCGAGCGACTCGATCTTTTTCAAAACATCTTTTTTCAGTTCCCCTTTTCTCTCGCCACGTGAAGAAATATTGTCAGGGTTTTCCTCGAGCGCAGTAATATCTCGTTCTACTTCTACAAGAAAATCGTGCGGTGTCATGCGCTCGCGTTTCAAAAGTGAGATGAGTGATTTGATATCACCAAAATATGTCGCTGGGTTCGCGCGTGGTCGCAAGTGCTCCCAGTCTTGTGCGTGGAGTATCTCGTCGACGATAAACACAGCTTCCCTGTCGTCGAGGAGTCTCGGCATGCGTGCAAAGTCGAGGAGTGCAAAATGTTTCTCAATAATCTCGATAGCAAATGAGTGAAAGGTTGAGATAGTCACCTCGTGAGCACGGGTGCCGATGTAACTCTCGAGACGCTCACGCATCGCACGGACACCACTCCTGGTAAACGTCAGACAGAGCACTGCCGACGCCGGTGTGTCAGTGACTTCGAGTATGTGTGCGATACGGAGAGCAAGGACCTGGGTTTTGCCAGTTCCAGGGCCAGCGATAACCATGACCGGACCGTCGATAGCCTCGACTGCCTGGCGCTGAGCGGGATTCAACTTGGCAAGTGCCTGGGTGTAAGGGGTATTTTCCATAGAAGTATTATACTCCGAGAGACATAGTCTACAAAACATGCTACAGTTTTTGGGAAACTGATTTTCTAACCATAATTTTTTTAAAAATGCATATTCTAAACATCCCAGAGTACGTAAAGATCATCATCTTTGCTGTACTCTTCGTACTACATTGGTACGGATCAATCATTACTCACAGCGGGTATCTTCACCGTTATCTTACTCATGCTCAATTTATCATGAGTAAGCGCATGCAAAAAATCGTACATGTCTTGTACTGGATTATGAATGGCTCGTGTTATTTGTCGCCTGTGACTTACGCAAAACTGCACACGTTACATCATTTGTATCCGGACACTGAACTTGACCCGCATAGTCCTTTGTATCACAACAAACCGGGCAAATTTTTGTGGCGCACATGGAAACAGTTCAACAAAACTCACAAAGGTGGCTACGATCACCAACTTGAGGGTTATCATTTTGAACACTGGGACGCACTCGACCGCATTGCCGACCGGCGGGAAGTTCGAATCTTGTGGGCAATTTTGTATGCAGCCATCTACTTGATACTAGTTCCGTATTGGTTTATGATTCCATTCTATATCGTAACAATACTGATGGGTCCGATTCACGGATTTATTGTGAACTGGTTTGCGCACACAATTGGGTACAGGAATTTCGATGTCGCAGACGAATCAAGAAATGTACTTCGGAAAGATTGGCTCTTGTGTGGTGAATTATTACATAATAACCACCACGCAAACAAAGGTGACTATTTATTTGCTAAAAGACAAGGTGAAATTGACCCTCTTGGCAATCTGTTACAATGGTTGAGTAGAAAAAATATCATTACTCTACCCTCCACTTAAAAAAAATCCCTGCGGAGAACTGCAGGGATTTTTTTATACACAATGATTATTCAGATTTGGTTTCTTCCTTTTCTGCTTCTACCACAGGAGCATCGTGATGAACAGGTTTGATATCGATATCAGTCTCGATAGGTTTTGATGCTGGCAATTCCGATGGTTGCTCTACAGGAAATTCACTACTCTCACCGAGCATGTGTTTTGACAAACGCTCGTATATCGCACTCTGGCAGAGTACATACATCGGGAGCACAATCAAAAGTCCGAGACCGACAGGAATCATTCCTATCACAAATGCAAAAGCGGTAAGAATAATAAATGCGATGAGTCGTAGTGTAGAACCTGCCGTTGCTTTGTATGAAGCCTTGAGTGCAGCAACTGGTTTGTAGTCACGGTCAATAACAAAGTATATCCACATACCAAAACGAATACTGTACACCAAGAGAAGTATTCCAAGTATAAACAAAGTGATTATCGTGCCGATTCCGATTGCTCCCATCCCAATGCTCATAAACAGACCAATTCCGCCGATAACAACAACGAGCACAACGAGCACCAACGGACCTACTAGATACAACAAACCTGTTAGCACGATAGACCAGACTTTCTTTCCCGGAGTTTTGAGATGCTCCCACGCAAAACTCTCCCCTCGCAACATACGGAGCGATATACGGATAATACCAAAGTAGAGATAGAACAAAACGATATTGATAAGGAGTGCAATAATACTTTCTGCGGCTGACATGGTCTCTTCATCGCCACCTGTCAAAAGCGAAATAAGTAGATACACGACCGAAGCACCAACGAGCACTTTCCATTCGCGTTTAAATACTTCAAAAGCCTGCTTGATAATCGCACGAATCGAAAACGTTTTTTTAATGATTAAAATATCTTTCATATGTATATTGTAGCATGAAGAAGCGATACTACGAGGGTAGCAAAAAACGTTACAGTGCAAGTTCCTTTTCTCTAACTAACAAAAGCTACAATATTCGTGTATTCACCTCGACGCTTTCCAACATCTTCATCAATCATGAGATATTCTTTGCCTTCTCTATCATAGAAATATCCTTCTGACATATTGCCCGTGTCGAGACCTATAGCTTTATCTATAGTAAAGCCATTCATTTTTTTCATGGCTTCTACAACTTCTGTGTATGTCATATCTGTTGAAAAATTGATGATACCTTTCTTTGGTACGCCACGCATGCTCCCTTCCACAAAAAAGCGGAGTTCCCATTTTTCAGTTTTTGAGGAAGAAAATTGTCCTCCCGGGCGAAGGTACGAAGTTTGCTGAAAAAGGTCGGCTTTGTTTGATTTCATTTCCTTGAGAAATACACTCAGGTCTTGTATCTGATTTACATATTCAATACGAGGCGTACCATCCTCTATAACGAGCAGACCATTGAGCCCACTTTTTGGAATATCATACGGCTCACCAACACTGACACCGTCCTCGAGCGCAACACCTTCAATCATCTTTGTGCCGGGCGCATAGTACGCTCCCGCAACAAGTAATGTGACTTCTTTTCCCTGTGCTTCATAGAACTTTTTAATTGCATTGAAATCGACGCCAGATTGAAACAGTTCTGGATGCTTTTCTTTCGAAAGGAATTCAGCTTTGCCACCCTGAGAGTCTTCAAGTGAAAAGAAACTCCCTGCTCCAATTATCTCCCCTTTTCCATCATCAAATTCTATGTTTATTTTCATTCGCGAAAATCCATCACGAAGATTGCCTTTGTTTTCCATTTCAATAATCTCGGACTTTTTTATCGCACGGTTTTGTTCTATTTGTTCACCGTGAGTTCCAGCAAGCACGTCTGGAGCAATAGCTGTCACGAGAGCGCCTAGAGTAATCTTCTTGAGAAAGTCTCTTCTGGAGGGATCAAACTTTTCTGCACCTGGATTATTGAATTTCATATATACATCATAGTAGCACTTTGCTCCTCGTGTGCAATAGGATACATTACTGCCTTTTCGACGTGTCAGCAGGACTCGAAAATCCTTTAGTGCAAGCCCTGCAACGTCACAAATCGTACACACTCTGCGGGCGACCATGTGCTATGTGCACCACGATGTCGTTCGTAAAACGAAACAGCGGTGTAGGCAGAGCGTCGACCGGGTACCAATCCCAGCCTTCGCATTTATCAGGTTCGAGGCACTGCGGCTCACCGACCGAACAGACAGCGCTATACGCGATCTGGATATAGTGTTTGTCATAATGCATATTGTTTGCGAGATATTCAAAACGAAGCTCTGTGATAACCAAACCGGTTTCTTCTTGTGCCTCGCGTAGTACCGCATGCTCAAAAGACTCTCCGTACTCGAGGTGTCCTCCCGGAAAACAATACTCGCCTTGGCCAAAAATACTTTTTCGCTTTCCTAAAAGCACTTTCCCCTCTCGGAAGATCATAACCCCCACACCGACTTTTGTTGTGTGTTCGTTGCTAGTCATGAAATTGTTTTTCCCATACTCTGCGAATAAAAGGAAACGACTGTGTAGAAAGATAAAAACCTAGCGCCGGCACGAGTGCGGAAAGAAAAATATTGTTTCCCCCAATAGCAAACAGTGTTACCACGGCAACAATATAGGTGATAATGCATATAGAGAAAATACGCACATGGCTAGTTTCCCATGCTTTATCTTTTTCAACGCGCGCATTGCGCTGTTTGATAGAGGCAAGGTCTTCTTCAACGGTTGTCATATTGTAAGTATAGCAAAAAACAAAGATGGCTGCGTACCGCAGCCATCTTTTGATTGTATTGTATTTTTTACAACAGCCGAGCTGTCACCTCACCTTCAACCCACAAATTCTAATTCCAATTGCCGAGGATGAGTCCAAACACTATGAACAAGACTAACTGATAGCCAGCTGAAATAAAGAAAAGCTTCCATGCTTTCGCTCGCGGACGTGGGCTCCACAAACTCGCCCCTGCCACAGTCGGCATAACAAATCCGAGCCATATCAAAAATGATCGCAGTGCTCCATACATCCCTGTCCAGCCACCTACAAAGAGCGAGAGGACTGACGCCTGTAAGAGTGCGAGGAGAAATTGAGTGAGATAGTATTGCCACATGCGTGACTGTATCTCCTTCATCTTTTCAGGAGGCATGTTGGTGTCCATGCCTGCTGCATCCATAAATGCGTTGCCAAACAATAGTTTCGAATGCCACAAAGAACCGAGAACCATCGCCACAACTCCACAGACCAGCACAGAAAGAAAATTGATTCCCATATATGACTAGCTTTGAGCAACCAGCTATAAGCTCTAAAAATAATACTCTTATTGTACTAGGTCTGGCTGAGCATGTCATCTGGTCACAAAGAAAAACAACCCCAACCGAAATTGAGATTGTTTTTACATAATCAAAATGAGTCTGAAATACTAACTCGCACGGGTTTGTCGACTTGGTTTCACAACAACCGGCTTTGGGGCTGGTGTTGGTTTTGGCGTCGGAGTCACCACCACAGGAGCTGGTGGCACATAGGCAACCTGCTGGGCGCTTTGACTTTGTGCCTGAGCTTGCGCGATAGCCAGGGCAATAGCCTGCTCTTTTGCTATTTCCTCCTGACGTATCGCTTCTTGGATGCGTGCGAGTTCTTTTCTCTCTCGCTCTAGTGCCAGGAAACCAGCAACTTTGTTTGCTGTTGCTGCATCACGCGTTTCGCTCACGTACACGTCTGCAAAATAACTCATACTTCCCACAAAGAGGGCGAGTATAATACTTGAGAATGTTATGAGTACTGTGCGTGTGTCTTTTTTCATAGTTGTTAGTCCAAGCGTTGCCACTTGTCAGTTTCACTTTTTAGCGTATCACATTCGAGACATTGAAAATCATCGGGCAGGTCTGACCACTTTGTTCCTGGAGCGATACCTTTCTCTGGGACGCCAACCGCTTCGTCATACGTCCATCCGCAATCTAAACATACATATTGTGCCATATAATTGTATTGAAATATTTTTTCTAATTATTTCGACACGTATAGTATATACAGCATGTATGAACGTTTGATGAACGCCTACAAAGTAGGAAATACTATCGTAAACTGAGTTCCTACTCCTACTTCACTCTCCACATCGATAGTCCCACCACTGTGCGATACTATCTCTGCAACAAGCGACAGCCCGAGACCAGCACCACGACTGTCTTTTTTCTCACGCGCAGTATCTGCTTTGTAAAACCGCTCAAAGACATGAGGTAGATCATGCTCTCCTATGCCAATACCAGTATCACGGACGATCAAACGCGTTTGCTTGTCACCCTGGGTGAGTCCGACAAAAATAGTTCCCCTTTCGCGGTTGTAATCAACGGCATTTTTAATCAGGTTAATAACAAGTCGTTGTATATCCGGTGCGTATCCGTGAATACGTATATCTTTTTGAATATCTGTATCCAAACTGAGTCCGGCTTTTTCAACGAGCGGTGTAAACAAATCTATCTGGTGCGTAAGAAGCGTAGAGAGATCAACAACAGTTGCAGAAGCGGGTTGTGTTTGTTCATTTTTCACGAGCACGAGTAAATCGTCGAGCAATGTTCCCAGCTCATCCACTTCCTCGATATGTTGTGCGAGCGTCTTTTGATAACTAGCAATATCGTTTTTGCGAAGTGCCACCTCGGCGCCCGCACGAAGTATGGAGAGTGGTGTGCGAAACTCATGTGCCACATCGGCAACAAAACGCTTTTGTCGTTGTGCGCCAGCGCGTAGCGGCGCGATAGTCCTCCGAGCCAAAAAGTAACACAAGACAACAACTAGTATGGAAAGAAAAATATCTATCCGCACGAGTATCTCTTGTAGGTGTTCAACGATCTCTCCTTCAAACAACTCTTCTGTAAAGGCTTCTCGGTGCTCTTGGCTTTCCTGAACGTGTTCTATCTCTGGAATACTACGTGAAAAAAGCTGCAGTGTTCCAACAGAAAAAAGTACGAGGAGTACGATAACTCCCAGTGAATACCAGAGTGTTAGTGTGATCTCTGCACGAAAAAACTGATCACGCTTCCATCGTGTAGCCAACGCCGCGAATTGTTTTGATATAGGATTCATGGGTATCTTTTAATTTAGCTCGTAATCGTTTGATGTACACATCGACAATGTTACTTTCTGCATCGTAGGCAAAGTCCCAACAGTTTGAGACGATATCGTCACGGGTCAACACCTTGCTTTGATTGCGGACAAAATATTCGAGTACCGCGAACTCTTTAAGTGTAAGTGCCAATTCTTTGCCGTGTTTTTTCACTTTGTGCTCTGCTGGAAAAATCTCGATATCTTGGCACTGCAATGTTTCTGCAACCACTCCTCGTTGCGGTCGACGCAAAAGTGCACGCACTCGGGCCAGTAGTTCGTCCATAACAAACGGCTTGGTCATGTAGTCGTCCGCTCCGCTATCGAGCCCGAGGATACGGTCGTCGACTTCCCCTTTTGCGGTGAGCATGAGTATCGGTGTCAGTATCCCGTCCTCACGCAAATCAGTACAGACAGTCATGCCGTCTTTGCCTGGAAGCATGAGGTCGAGGATGATCAAATCATACGGATGCTGATGTGCCATCGTCTCCCCCACAAGCCCGTTGTTTGCGATATCGACAGCATAGGATTCTCCTACAAGAATCTCTCTAACCAGTGAGCTCAGTTTTATATTGTCTTCTACTACCAATATTCTCATATATTCATGATACAAAACGTGCGAGAAAAAGCGAATACGCTGTTCATCGTTTGTTCATAGAGAACAGATACACTTGTGGTGTATGAAAGAATTCAATTTTTCAGAAAAAATCATGGGTACGACGCTAGAAGTAGCACTCGTCACGAGTGACTTTGCAAAGGCAGAAAAAGCGTTTACCCACGTACTCGAAATGGCACGCGGATACGAACATACGTTTTCACGATTTCAAAACGGGAGCGAACTCTCACGTCTCAATCATCAAAAAAATATGCGCGTCTCGGGAAGTTTCATCGAGGTGACGCGCACCGCGCAAAAACTCCACGCACAGACATGTGGCGTGTTCAATCCACTACTCCAAATAGAAAAGCTGGGCTACGATGTCTCGTTTGAAAAGATATCTCCTCAAACAAGAAGCATGGTGGTAGAACCCTACGATATCGATATGAGCAAGGTGCAGGTGGACGACACAAAACATGAGATCACTATCGGTGAAAAACAAAAACTTGATTATGGCGGATTTCTCAAAGGGTTTGTTGCAGAGCGTATAGCAGAAACCCTTTCTACTTTTCATGGAGTTATCGTTAACATCGGTGGAGACATATACACCCATGGACTCGATGCGCACGGGCAAAAATTTGTTTTCAGTTTTTACAACCCTATCACTGATACGTTGAGCGAAGGATTTCCACTCCACAACGAAGCGATGGCGACGAGTGGCACCTACAAACGCTCTTGGGTCGTAGGCGAGAAAAAAGTATCACACATCGTCGATGCATCACTCGCAAACCCGACAACCGATATCATCAGCGCAACTATCATCGCACCGCACGGAGACATAGCAGAAGCGTATGCAACCACAGCCATCTGTCTCGGAATAGAAAAGGCGCAAGTATTTCTCGAGGAAAAAAGCGTGCGCTACGCTCTCATCGGTAAAGACGGCAAAGTAACAAGCACTATATAACCATATGACCTACTCACCAAAAATCTACATGGGGCGTATCGCAAAAGTACAGGAAATACTGCTCGGTATTTCTCTGTGCCTACTCGCAGCTCTCCCAATACTATTGTTGTACTTTCCAGACACCATATACCAACACGCATCAGTACTCTACTTTCTCTCACTTTTTTCAGTAACGCTCGTCATGTCGATACGACCGCTCGCGGATTTGTTTCCAAACGTCGCCTGGCTACGACCGCTCGTGATACTTCGTAAAGGAGCAGGTGTATTTTCAGCCTCCATCATCGTTTCGTTCTTGCTCTCAAAAATACTTCTCGGAGGTGGCGACTACTTTGCGCAATACCTCACACGAGCATTTTGGAGCATGCAGGACTATGCTCTCCTTGCACATCTCGGCGATGTCACGGCGGTCATACTGCTCGTGACATCAAATATATTTTCAAAACGAGTGTTGGGGAAGAATTGGAAGCGAATACAAAAACTTGCGTATGTCTACTTTTACACAGGCGCACTGTATGAGTTCCTCGCACTGAAAAGCTGGTTTGCGCTCATCGCGCTCAGTATCCTCACTGGACTTGTCGTCGAAGCCCATATCCGCAACAAACAAAGAAAAACTCTATGACTATCAACACCTACAATGGAAAAATAAAAAAAATTGTGGACCTCTCACCTACAGCTCGTGAGGTTACCTTTTCGCTCGACAAGCCTATCGACTTCAAACCAGGCTCTTTCGTCAACCTGTTTACCACGGTCGATGGTGCAAAAGTGCGCCGAGCATACTCACTATCGAGCGACCCAAAAGAAAAACAGGAAATATCGCTTTCGATTCGCAAAGCAAAGGCTGGTATCGTGAGCCCGATATTTTGGGACTCGACTATTCATGAACAAGAATTTTCTATTATGGGACCGCTCGGAGTGAACACGTCAGACAAGATGACCCATGAGAGAATATTTCTCTTTGCCTACGGGATCGGTATCTCAGTTATCAAAAGTATACTGTTTGACGTACTCGAGCGAGACCATATCAAAGAAGTCGTACTCGTCACTGGAAACCGCAGTGACACTGAACTCCTCTACCGAGAGTATCTCGACTCCCTCGCAAATGAATATCCAAAACTCACCCTCCGTTACGTTCTTTCAGAGAGCGCAGACAGCGCGTATCCTTACCAAGGATACATACAAGACAATATCGACGATCTCGACTTTGCGCACAGTGACGTCTACATCTGTGGACCAACTCGTGCGTGCGAGTCACTCATCGAAACGATAGAGAAAAAACACCCTGTCGATACGAGTATACACGTAGAAAAGTTTGGATAGGAGGAGCGATGCGAACCGTTCTTACTCTGCATACCATTGCACCAGACTGGTCACGAGCCCACTCTGTATTTCTACTTCGTATGGACTGTATCGATACACCATCTCTTCGCGCATGATAAATGCTTCATCCACAAGTCCATAGTACGCATGCGTATTTGGCTTGCCGCTATGCAGTGCTTCCAAAAATTCTGTCCATGACAAAACAGTTGTTGGTTTGGTAGCGCCATCTTTGGAGTTTATGAGTGTTACCGTCGCATCATTTTTTACAGCAAGTCCCGCGAGTTGAGGTATAACTGGATGCACTGCGAGTCCGTACTCTTGATGATCCCAACAGTCTTGGTCATTTTTAGGACAATAGTCATTCTTATCAGTTGTTATTTCATGTTCTATAACAATCAGATCTCCTTCTGGTGAAGATGAAATATTTTTCAGAGAAACAAGATACTTTCCATCAGCAACAGTAAGGTGAGAAATGCCATATTCATGTGGGACTACATCTGTTACTACACTCTGATCGGGATTAGTAAAATGTTTTCCATCCGAAGTTGTACATTGCTCGGGATAGCTCTCCATAATCAGGTTACCTGCAGCTTTGCAATCCGCAAAACTCATTATCTCGTTTGCTACCATGAGCTTCCCGCTTTTCGCTGCCTCATATCTACCCCACAGCGTCACAAAAAGTACAACAAAAATGACACCAATTGCAACTGGGAGCGACATTTGTTTTTTCATACAAGATTTCTGATTACTTTTCACCGTTAATAATATCGATCAAGTCTTTTGCGCTATGTGCACCGATACGTCCTTCGAAAAATTCGAGATCGTCAAAACTACGCAAAATAAATATGACCGACACGATAGAAACAGCAAAAGCGCCTTTTAAAATAGAGCCTATGAGAAAACCTTGCGAAGGAAGCGAGAAGACAGTGACGAGGAGGGTTGCAGCAAAGAGAACGACGAGTACCCACTGAAACAAAGGGATACGCTCTTCACGAAGAGCAATAACTGTCTTGCGTAAAGACTGGAGATCCATGAGTGCAGATGTGACGCGCGCCAGTGCCTGTTTTTGTATTTCCGAAGGCTTTTCTACTGTTGAAAAATACTGTTCGAGGTTGCTATGGAGGTCGGTGATAGTAGAAGATTTGTGTGTAAAATTGTAATCCCACGTATTGCTCGCGATGATTGCTTCGTAGTTTTGTTTTATTATCTCACCAACGCGAGTGTGCATATCGTGACCAAAGTGCATCGATGCACGATAGATACCAGAAAGTTTTCCATCGAGTTGCGACATCGCATCACGGATTTTCCCGTAACGACTGTTTTGATTGGAAATAAAAAATCCAGTAAAAATAGAAAAGAGAAATGTCGCGAGTGTCACAAACACGCGATCAAACTCGACACCACTTTGTTTTGTGTACGAAAAATAAAAAACAGAAAGAAAAAGTACTAAAAGAAAAATAATTGTTACTACTCTTTTCATATTATGACTTCATGAGTTCGTCGTACAATGCTCGCAAGTATTCGAGGAGTGTGACGTCTTGCTCGGCCACATCTTCTGCTGCGTCTTGTCCGACATAACGAAAGTGCCATGGTTCATACATGTAGCCGGTGATATGTTCCTTGCCGTGCGGATAACTCAATACAAATCCATAGTCGACAGCGTTCTCTGCAGCCCATACACCCTCTGGGGTATCACCAAAACTATGGCTCGTGGAACCGCTTGTCCCGCCGGTAATATCCATCGCTGTTCCTAGCTGGTGCTCCGAGTGTCCTGGGTGGGCACTGCGACGCTCGGCGTCGGCGAGTCCGAGCACGTCGGTGTAGTACTCAAATAGTGATTCTTGTGTCTCGTACGTGCGAAACCCACTCGTCACATAGAGTGTGTACCCCTCTTCTTTTGCATCATCAAACATGAGCGTGAGTGCGCCGAGTGCTTCTTCGGTAACACATACAAAACCCTTGTTCTTGACGTAGGTCGAAGGTACTTGCACCAATTGGTCTGGAACGTAAGCTTCGTCTACAGAAAAAGTCTTGCTCATAGGGAAAAGAAAGGCGTCGAGACCGAGCGTGTTCTCTTGTGGACACAGTTGTACAGGTTTCTTTTTCTCTTCAGGTACGATAATCTTCTTTTCTTCCACAACAGGAACCGGCATCTCTGATGCTACCTCACTAGTGGTAGCAGTTGTACCCGCAGTAGGAGCGAGCAACGCCTGCAACTCTGGTGCGTTGTCATCAAACGTCTCAACGGAAATATCCCGCACAATGTCAGTGTTCGTAACGATGACGCTCGCCAATTGGTTTTCATCTGCAACTGGTACCGAGTTTACAAACGAAAGAGCGTCAAAATGTACGGTTGACGCCACGAGGAGGATACCTATTGTAAGTGCTAGTGCATTGAGTTTATTATGCATCCCCAATAGTATACCAAATCCAGTTGTATTGTTCTACTTTTTTTCGTTTTCTGCCCAGTATATCCTTTAATTATCACCAAATAACCTTTTTGATTCCTCTCCATACAAAAGAATTACAAAATGAAGTTTTCTTTGGTGAGTATCTCATCGATTTTTTCATACAAGACTTTCAGTGAGTCGTTGTTCGCAACGTAGAATTGAGCGGAACCTATCATTTCGTGCACACGCTGAGGATTGGGAGCGCTGTTTTCTTTTTCTTCCATGTCCAAGAATTGTTCAAGTGTATCTCCGTCGCCCACTCGCCCACGGAGAACAGCTCTTTCAAACCGTAGTGCATCGTCAGCTTCTACTGCAACAATCAACACTTCACCATGCGAGCGCAAGTAGGTTACATGAGAAGGAATACGAATACCAGTGACAATAGATTTTTCTGGAAGACGCGTCAGTAATTCTTCAGCAAGTGCGTCATTGCCTCTTTCGCCAGCTAGTTCTGTGTTGATACTGATAAGGTTCTCGCGTGTCGGTTCGATTTGTTTTTCCTTTGCCATTTCACGAAGGATGTCTGCAATAGAAAAAACCGGATAATGTATCCGAGAAGAAAGATACTCTGCTGCGGTATCTTTTCCCGAACCATTTTTCCCTGTTATGATTATTATTTTCTTACTCATGTAAAAATTTTTCCATGATTATTTGATCGTAGTAGACACCATCAACAAGCATTTCTTTGTGGAGGACGCCAACTTGTGCAAATCCTAAACTTTCATATAGTTTTACTGCGCTCGCCTGAGTGCTCGTGACCTGCAATTCGAGACGATTGACTTCGCTATTCTTGCAAACTTTCTCAAAAAGAGTTTCCATCATTTTTCTCGCCCAGCCCTGACCACGAAAAGCAGGTGTTATGTACACGCCAACAATATATGCGGTGTGCTTTATTTTCAAAACCTTTTCTCTATACGCTCCCGCAACACCGACAAGCTTGCCTTCGCTTTCAAGATAGACAAGCCAACGGTACTCAGCTTGTTCTGCTTCTTCAAGTCTGTTTTTCCAACTTGCATCATCGCGAACAATCTCCTCTTCAAGTGACATACCAAACGCTATTGGTGAATCGGTAAGTGCCTCGATACGAAGCGCCTTGGACTCTGCCCAACGCTCCGGCGACAATGTAATTATTTTCATTTCATTTTGCATAATATTTCTGTAAGCTGTCAGCTGACACCTGTAAGCCGAATTACAATTGTTGTTTCTCCCACAATTCATAAAATCGTCCTTTCTTTTTCGTAAGCTCTTTAAATGATCCTGACTCTACAATTTTACCTTCTTCTATCACCAGTATCTTGTCCATCTCTTTGATCGTCGTGAGCCGGTGAGCTATAACGATAGCTGTCACGCCTTGGAAAAATTCGTGAAGCGATGCCTGAATTTTCTTTTCGCTTTCGATATCGAGGTGCGACGTCGCTTCGTCCATAAGTAGTATATCTGGATTCTTGTAAATCGCTCGCGCGATACCGAGACGCTGACGCTCCCCACCTGAGAGTTTCACTCCTTTCTCCCCGATAATCGTTTCTACGCCGTCCGGTAGTTTTTGCAAGAAGTCTTTAACATGAGACACCGTGAGCGCACGATCAAGCGCCTGACTGTCACTAACTGTATCACTACGCACAATCTCGATATTCTCGCGGAGTGTCATGTTAAACACTTCTGTATCTTGGAGAACAACAGACACGTTTGCGAGGTATGAATCGTTTTTTATAGTATCGATAGGTACACCTTCCACAGAAACAGAACCGTGAGTTGGAATACGTTCTTTGAGTAGTAGTTTGAACAATGTCGACTTACCAGCACCGGAGAGGCCAACGATACCCACCTTCTCCCCTTTTTTCACTTCAAAGCTAATATTCTTGAGTACATCTTCTGCTCCGTATGAAAACGACATGTCAGTAACTTCGATCTTGGTCCAATCTTTTGGAAAGAGTTTAGTTTCATGCGGGTTGGTCAGTGGCACATCGTGGAAAGATTCTCGCATACGGGCTATTTGTTGTTTGGCGACGACGATTTCCTGACCAACTTCTGCAAGATTCTCTGCTTGAATCCAAAGTGTATTGAAAAAAGTATAAAAGAGAGCAAAAAAACCTACTTCGTATTTCCCATTAATAACTCCAAACAAAATATAAGTCAGACATCCTACACGAAAAACACTTGCGTACAAGAAAAGAATAAAATTTCTTCGTTGAAAATAAAAAATTCGATCTGCTACACGCACTAAAAATAACTTTATATAGTTCTTCACTCTTTCGAGCATTGCGGTCTCGATGGCAAGTGTTTTGATGGTACGTATATTTGAAGCTGCTTCAAAAGTTACACCGGTAATCTGCTCATCCACTTCGTTGACGAGTGCTGCAGCACGGCCCGCTTTTTTGAGTAAACGACTTGAAAGTAATGAAAAAGAAACTATAAACAATATAGCACTTACACCTAGAAAAATATCTTCAAAGGAAACAATAAGAAGAACACCTACCGAGGTGATAAGCACGTCTAGAATATTTTTCGTCCAGATTCGTATCAGTTTTGTGATACTTTCCGCACCATTTATGATTCTCTTTATTTTTGTACCCGTGTTTTCGCTTTCATGCCATACTCCTTCTTTTGCAATTAAATTCCTAATCATAGAAAGCTCTACCCTTTTTTCTGTCTTTTCAGCAAGAGAAAATAATCGAACTTTTCCAATACGATCAAAGAATGGTCGGATAATTGAGATAATCCACCACAAACCCATGATGATAATTGAGTGCCGTATATGTGGTGCATCCAAGTGAGATAAATCAGTAACTATTTCACCCAAAGCGTAACCAGTGAACAGACCCGCTACAATATTTGTTCCACGAAAAAAAGTTCCTATCCAGAAATCTTTTTTATGCTCACCTAAATACTCATACAAATGTTTAATGAGTGTACTTAGTTTATATTTTTCTTTAATCATTTCTTCTTTCATGCTTCAATTCCTAGTACTTTCAATTCCTCTATCAATCTATCATATTTCGTATACAAAATCCCTCGGATACCGAAAGTGCGCATCGGTTCTAGGTACGACTCGGCATCGTCGATAAATACCATCTCGTCGAGCGAGACATCGAGAGAGTGCGTAAGTATCTCAAACGCTTTTTTATCAGGCTTGGAAACACCGATGTCGCCCGAGGTGAGTACGACGTCAAACATACCGAGACGTTTCTTGCGCATGAGCTCCTCGCCCATACCGCCGATATTTGAGAGGATACCTATTTTGTAGCCATGCTGTTTGAGTGTCGTCGCGAGCTCGAGTATCTTTTCATCGACACCAAACACTCCACCAACAACTCCAAAATAATCAAATCCTATTGCTCGGATGGGTTTCATGGTTCAATAATATCATTTTGTTGTCATTCCCGCGAAGGAGGGAATCCAGTATACGACACCAATACAAAGCTGGATCCCCGATCCAGTCGGGGATGACAATGCAAAATACATCTATTCACCTTTAAAATCCAGCGAACAAGAGTTGGCGCAGATATGTTTACCTGTATCAGTGTCATCCTCAAATATATGACCAAGGTGCGCTTTGCAATTGGAGCATACAACCTCTGTGCGAACCAATCCATAGGAAGTGTCTTCACGATATTCGATACTCCCTGGAGCGGCCTGATCAAATGCTGGCCAACCTTGCAGACCCCAATCGAGCTTACTTGAATCGAGTTTTGTATCAGAAGGAAAAAGTATTTGTCCACACACTTTGCATACATAACTACCCTTCTCGTTGTGATTTAAAAATTTACCAGAAAACGGAGCTTCTGTCCCCTTTTCCTGCGTTACGTGAAATTCCTCGGGAGTCAGTTTCTTTTTGAGTTCGTCAGTATTCATATACACAAGTATAACAGATGCTAGCAAATAATACTGGGGCCATTTTTCTTTGCGTTACATTTGCGGAATACGGACCTCGAGAATACAACGCATTAAAATCAAACAACCACTACCTCAGTATTAGGAAACCACTTATTTGCATACTCGCGAAAAACAGGATTGTCGGCGCTGATCAGTATCTGGAGTGTGCCACCGACGGACAGTCGACTACGTATTGTCTCGCGATGTGCGAGGTACTCTTTGAAAAATTGAGGGAGGATTTTTTCTTGTTGAGCTATGGTGGTGAATCCAGGAAAAATGTTGGCAAATGTTTCAGCAACTATCCCATAGTGTGTACACCCGAGAACACACGTTCCCTTCTCTTTGAATTGTCCGCAAAATGTTGCGAGATAGTCTTCCACATTCTCCCCCGCTTCGATACGTGAACATAGTTCAGGTAGTGCGACTTCATCGACAGTGCAGTCTGGAAACCGTTCAGTAAGAAGTGTCGAGAAGCGGTGCGAAGCGATAGTGCGCACAGTAGCAAACACCGTAAAGTGCGTATCGGATGCGAGCGCGTCGACAGTACCCTTTGCAATGCCAAAAATAAATCGATCAGGATATGCAACGAGTATCCACTCTTTAAGTTTGTCATACAAGTTTGAACTAATAGTGTTACATGCGATAAAGACAGCACGACAATCTTGCTCGTCAAAAAGGTAGGAGAGGTTTTCTTTTGCGATCACAAACAATTCATCAACAGTTTTGTTTCCGTACGGCAAGTTTTTCTGATCACCGTAAAAAACATAGTCATACTCAGGAAGCACCTTTCGAAGTTCGCGAAGTACCACCAGCCCCCCAAGCCCTGAATCAAATACTCCTATTTTTCCTTTTTCTGAGTTGTTTTCCATGAGAGTGTATTATACACGATTATCATTCTCCTGTTTTTCACTCGGTTCGACCTCGTGAATTATCCAAACAAATACTGCATCAAAAGCTCATACTCCGCTTTGCGGGGGACTATTTCTGCGTCGCCAGCTATTCCCCTTTCGAGATACGTCTTTGCGTCAAACCACGACAAATCGCTGATTTCGTCGTTTTGTTTTTTGAGTGTTTCTATATCGATATCTTTTCGGACGAGATAGATATCATCGTACTCGTTGTTTTTGAGCGTGCCAGCGTTCATCTCGAACTGGTCGACGATGGTGCCGACGAGCGTTAGCTCGTCGGCTGTCGCATGGATCCCCACTTCTTCTTCGAGTTCCCGTAGCGCTGTTTCCTGGCTGGTATGTCCCTCATCGACATGTCCCGCTGCGGTGCACTCGAGCATGCCAGGTGTCGTCTGAGTAAACTGTCCGCGACGCTGAACGAGAAACTCGCCTTGTGAATTCAAAAGCCACACATGCGCACTCTTGTGCCAGAGACCCTGACGGTGGATACGATCATAGCTCGCCGACTCTCCTGTCATGGCTCCTGACTCGTCGCATAATTCGAGATACGTCGGCGTATAGCGACCAGCGAGATAGTGCGACTCTTGATACATGGCTTCAAACAAACCTCGATATTCGTTGACCCATGAATTGTTTCGCGCTTCAGCAAGTGTGAGCCATACACCAAGTTCGCTTGGTTCTACACACTCTGAAACAACTGCACAATACATCGCGAGATAACTACACGGTATCGGATATTTGTAATTCTCAACATCAAGCGGAACAATATTCTCCAAACAACCAATATATTTCCATTTTTCCGGAGTAACACCAGTTTCTTCAACAAGTTCGCGCACGAGTGCTTCTTCGACTGTTTCTCCAGATTCTATATGTCCGCCTGGGATTTCAACATCATGTCGGTGGTCATCCTCTCCATGTGTAAACAATATTTTATCTCCACAAAAAAGAAAACCAAAAACTCCCGTCGTGAGCGGAAGTGGTGGGAGTTCATCGGTGAGCCACACATGTTCGATACTTCCTGGCGGAAGAAAATGTGGCTCTACCCGTGTTTCTAGCAATTCTTTTTCCATACGTATAAGGTGTACACTTTCGGCTTGTGACTTGGTACTTTCTACTTACTCTCATGACTGTGTCCTGGTGGCACAAGACGCTTGAAAGAAAGCGATGTGATATCGCGAGGCATAAATAGATTGATAGTCCAGTCGAGCATGATCTTGAAACGTTTTGAAGCAGAAACGAATTTGAAGAGATAGACGGTGCGCCAGATAAACCATGCAACAAATCCCTGAATGGTGATGCCAAATATTTCTCCTGTCGCCTTGAACCGTCCGAGAGATACGAGTTCGCCCTTGAGAGTATATGAAAAAGGAGTAGGTCGTGTGCCGTGAAGTATATGCTCAGAAAGTGTTCGTCCGAGGTAGCGCGCCTCGGCAACAGCAACCTGCGCGAGTGTCGGCATCTGAGGTGTCGTACCGGTCGACATGGTTCCTACATCGCCCACAACATAGATCTCTGGATGCGTCGGTATACGCAAACACTCGTCGACGATAATCCGACCACTTTTGTGCAACTCGACCGTGCCACTAGAAAATTCTGGAGTGTTTGGCTCGATACCAGCACACCAGATTGTGGTGCGAGCTTTGACTGTTTGACCCTCACTATCCGACACGCCTCTATCGCTCACTTCGACAATTTTCTTGTTGAAAAACATCTGTATCCCCTTTCTCGCGAGCTCTGCTGCTGCGATGCGTCGCATCTTTTGTGGAAACATCGGAACGAGTTCTGGTGTTGCAGTAACGAGAGAGACAGTAACATGTGGTGGCTCGATAGCACTCGAATACAAACGACAGAGTGTTTTTGTTGCAAACTCATGTATTTCAGAAGCGAGTTCGACACCAGTTGGACCGCCACCGACGACCACAAACGAAAGCAATTCTTTCTTTGCTTCCTCCGACGGTTCTACTTCTGCTTTGTCGAACATCCGGATGATTCTCTCACGTAGTGCTATCGCATCGTACACACTTTTGAGCACAATACTGTTGTCCTCTGCGCCTTTTGTTCCGTAGAAACACGCGCGTGAACCAGTTGCGAGCACGAGGTAGTCGTAGGAAAGTGTCCCCTCTTTTGTTTCAACCATCTTTTCATCTTCAAGTATTTTAGTGACGTACGCATGCACGATAGTAGTCGTCTCTGGATCGATAAATGTACGAAAGGCTTCGAGGATATGGTTTGCCTCGATAGAACCAGTTGCCACTTCGTGGAGGAGTGGAGTAAAAGTAAAATGATTGTCTGGAGAGATGATAGTAAAACGCGCTCGCTTGCCGAGACGTTTCTTGAGATTGCGGTACGTGTAGATACCGCCAAACCCCGACCCTACAATCATGATATGCAGTACTTCTTTTTGCTCTTTTGTCATGGGGCTAGTATAGCAAAAAACCCGGCCAGAGCCGAGTTTTTTGTGTCTGTATTTTCTATAGACTAATGACTAGAGACTAGAGACTACTTTGCTTCGTGCATTGAACATGTGCCACCTGCACATTTATCAGCGCAACCGTCACACTTCTTTGCGTCAGTTCCACAGGTACCACCTGCACAGCATGAACCACAGTCAGCCTTTTCATCTTTACATGCAGGGCATGTACCTCCACACTTGCACATACCTGTCATAGAGTACTTTCCTCCACCAATAAGCGCGAGAGCCATACTGATGACAAAGAGAAGTACTGGAGCTTGAGAAGCCATCCAGCCACCTTGTGAGGTAACGAGGATAACCGCAAAGACCATCACTACTGCGAGAACGAGAGCTGCCTTGCGAGTAAATACCCCGAGAAGAATCATCGCTCCACCGAGCACCTCAGCGATAGTTACCGCCCATGCCCAAAATGCACCGAGTCCAACAGAGGCAAAAAATCCTACTGTCATGTCCATGCCCTGGAGCTTCATAATTCCAGCCATAAGGAACATACCTCCAGCTGCGAGACGCATCAAAAGGAGTCCGAGATCCTTGTTACCCTTGAAACATAGACACATCCAAGCACACTTTCCTCCACACATGTTTTTCATACACATAATATGATATTTAAAAAATTATTGAATAATTGTCCTCTTAGTATACCACGGCTGTCAATGCTCAAAAAAGGGTTATCCAGGTTTTTAGAGGCCAAAAACCTTGTACAGCATCTTTGCGATAGGGTCAACATCGGGGCCGTATACCAAGGACCCGCCGAGAGCGCCTGTTGCGGTGACAAGGAGCAAGAGGACTATAGCCAAAAACACACAAACCCCCTTTGCTGTTACAAACTTGAGTTTGGCAAGAACAGTCTCGGGTACGTACTTGGCAATATATCGTCCAGACACAGTCTCCTTGTATTCAGTTCCCAAACGAACAAGATAAATAACAAAAAGAGCTACAGCAACAACGATCGTCACCCCTGCAAAAAACCCGTGTAGCTCGACAACGTCATGAAGTGGCCCGTGCTCTATCGCCTCTTCCGCAGCGCCACCGGTGAGATACGCTGGTATCGACATGAGAACGCCGAGACACAAGAACAAAAACTTGCTCATAAAATATGTTTTACCAAACTTCTTTTCGAGAGGTAGAATTTCAAAAAGCGCAAACAAAGTAATAAGTGCGACCGGAAAATGAACAAAAATTGGGTGTAGATCCATAAGTAAAGTGTAGCACAATAATAAAAAGCTGTCCCAAATATGAAACAGCTTTTTTCAAATCTTTTTTTCGAACTTGGCTCTTTGCCTGTCCAACGTTCTACCGTACAACCAACCAAGAGATACCGCTCCAAGAGAGCAAATAAGTAATGAAACACGTAAGTGTTCCCATGACATACCTGCGATCGTTGCAGACAACGTATACAAAACATCTTGGTAGATAAGGACGGCGATAGTGTCAGCTACTCTCTTCATGAGAATACTTGTTGATGTTCCGGGAATCTTACTTCTCAGCCAATCAGTCAGCATGCCACACAGTCGAGCGCCTAAAAATTTTGTTAAGAACAAAATTCGTACGAGCAGCAATTGGTCATTGCTAGAACCAGCGACCAACCACTCATACAAAAAAACAAGCAAGCCAGCCGAAATCTCGAAAAAAAGAAGTGCTACGGTGTCGGCGGCTAGGTATTTTTTAGCCTTCCGAGAAACAGCATTCAAACGTACCTCCTTTTTTTATTCCCCGGTATTCTACTCTTCTTTTCGTAATATAGCCAATCTAGGCATTGTTCCCTGCGACATAGCCCGAGGTCCAGCAGAGCTGGAGTGAAAACCCTCCTGATGGGCGGTTGATATGGAGGAGGTCACCCGTCACATAGAGGTTGGGTACTTTCTTTGAAGCCATGGTACGAGTGTCTACTTCTTCGAGCACGAGTCCCCCGTCGGCAACCACCGCTCGGTCAAAACCCATAAGCCCTTTTATCGTCAGTGGCATCGCCTTGAGGAGGTGTATGATGTCGCGACGCTCTTCACGAGTCACACTGTGTACTTTTTTTTCCTGGAGCGATTCGTCAAAAAATGCGAGCACAGCGCCCGTCATACCAGCTGGTACAAACTCTTTGCAAATATTTTTTAGTGTTTTGTTTTTGTGCTCATCGAAAAGTTCGAGAATGTATTTTTCGAGTGCTTGAAAATCACGTGTTGGCTGGACGTCTATCGTTGCTGTCACTGTACCCTCGTGGAGCAAGTCCGAAACTTGTTTCGAGGAGTTCAGGATCAGTGGACCCGAGAGACCAAAGTGTGTAAAGAGCAGTCGGCCGGACTTGGAAAACTTTTTCACGCCGTCGACGTAAAAGTGTATCTTCATCGCTTCGAGCGTCACCCCTGCCAAACTTCTTACCCATCCTTCACGGACCGCGAGCGGTACGATAGACGGCGTCGGATCAGAGACTGTATGTCCGAGAGCAGTGAGCCAACCAAACCCGTCTCCTGTCGAACCTGTTTCTTTGTGCGAGGCACCACCTGTTGCGAGTACTAAACTCTTACATGTATAGGTGCGACCCTTGGCAACGACACCAGTAACACGTCCGTCATCTGAAAGTATTTTCTCTACCGGCGCACCGAGCAGTATCTCGACGTTGCCTGCTTTGCAATACTCTTCCATCACACGCTCTACGTCGGTCGCGTTGTGCGTGTGAGGAAACGCGCGTTTGTTTGCTTCAACCACGAGCGGCAGTCCACGTGAGGTGAAAAAAGAGAAGGTATCGTTTTTATTGAACTCAGAAAACGACGAATACAAAAATTGCTCCGCCTTGCCATAGTGAGATAGAAACTTTCGGAGATCGTCCTCGTCGTTGGTGATGTTGCACCTACCACCTCCGGTGATGCGAAGCTTTTCCCCGAGACGCTTGTTCTTCTCGATCAACAGCACGCGTTTCCCGCGTGCACCAGCTGCTCCGGCTGCCATCATCCCCGCCGGCCCCCCGCCGACGACAAT
>Ga0075163_10001293_pt1 | contig 33478 bp, 25 predicted proteins | sample JI1023141ADNA_FD_71478 | JGI IMG/M metagenome (GOLD analysis project Ga0075163, IMG submission 71478) | Wastewater effluent complex algal communities from Wisconsin, to seasonally profile nutrient transformation and Carbon sequestration -... | ecosystem: Engineered > WWTP > Effluent > Algae...
ATGTCGCGCGCACTCGACTGGTCGCGACTTTACGCGGCGTGGTTGCCGCACCGCGTGGTTGCCGCACTGCGTGGTTGCCGCGACTTTCACCACGGGCTGCTAGCATCGCTGCAATGCGACGAATGCTGCAGGCTGGCGCCACGCCCGGCGAGGCTCATGGGCGGCCGCGCTGTGCCGCCGCGGGTGCGCGAGCCTGTCCGTGCTGCGCCTCGCGGACCCCGCCGGAGTACGGCATCGGCATCGCGGACGCTGGCTTCGTACGCGGCGGCGTGGTGATGGCGTCCCGCACCGGTGGTGAGCGGCCAGCGCACGACGCCACCGCCCTCGCCCTCGCCGGGATCCGCGACCCAGCGCAGCACCTACCCCACATCGACGTGATCCAGCGGAGCTTCGGTCGCCACGACGTCCGCGGAATCCGTGCGCATGTCGGCGGCCCCGCTGCCATCGCCGCGAACGCGCTCGGCGCCCGCGGGTACGCGATCGGGAACGACGTCGCATTCGTCGCCGCACCGGACATTCAGCTCGCTGCCCACGAGGCCGCGCACGTCGTCCAGCAGCGCGGCGCCGTCAGCTTCGACGACGGCCTGGGTCGCCCGGATGACCCCCATGAACAGCACGCCGACGCGGTCGCCACGCTCACCGCGCACGGGCAATCCGCCGAGACGCTTCTCGCGGATATCCCCCGATCTGGCGCCGGTGGTCGATCGTCGGTGGTCCAGGCCCAGTTCATGCCGCCGTTGCCTTTCCTCGTCCGCACGGCCAGCGCGGTCGAGGTCAATGTCGTCGACGCCCGGCGCGACACGAGCATCCCCTGGTGGAACCCCGCCCGCTACACCGGACCCGTCGCCAATTTCTTCAGGGGGGACATCGGCATGACCGGTATCGCTAGCATGGTCGCCAACGTCATCGCCCATCTCGATGGGCGACGAATGCACCGCCTCAACATTATGGATCACGGGAATCAGCAGGGCGCCGAGATCGGGGACGACTGGCTCACCTCCCCCGCCGACGTCGCACGCTTCTCCGGGACGCTCGGACGCCTGCGCCCCCACTTCGCCTCCGCGGCGATTGTCCACATGCAAAATTGCAACGTCGGTCAGAACCAGCCGCTGATCTGCGCGCTGTCCGCGGCGTTCGGCGTCCCCGTCTACGCCGGCACAGGCGCCCACAACCCGCTGCTCGGCTTCAACCTCGGATCCTACGTCAGCTGCGCACCCGGTGGACGCTTCACACCCGACGCAGGCCGACCGTCCACGCCGACGCCACCCTCACCGCAAGACGGCGCCTGACCGCTGACTCCGTCTGGACCGCCGAGAGGACTACCGGCCTGGAGTACGCGCATCCCACCCGGGATCGGCGGCGTCCAGCACCTTCTTCCTGGCAGCCTCGTCCGTCACGAGTTCATAGGTCATCCGGGCCTCGGGGAACATCTCATATTTGTAGACCGTGTACGGGCCCTCGGCGCCCTCCGGCACGAGCAGCGCAAACGTCTCGTCCCCGATGAGAAACAAATCGACGCAACGCAGCCGCTCGACGCGCCCTTCGGTGTTCGGGAGCGTGAAGATATAACCCGTCTCGAAAGTGAAGGATCCTTCGGGTTCGTCATTCACGCCGAGCTGCCGGCGCAGGATCTCCACGACGCTGGCTAAAAACTCCCTCGCTGTTTCCGGCGTCGGCGGCACCTGCAATTGGTTCGCGTCGTGCCTGACGAGGGCGATGAGTTGCTCTGGATTGAGCGTGATGTCGCGGAGGATGGCTTCCAGGCCTTCCAGACCGGTCCAGACAGGGATGGAGTTGAACCCGAGGGAGTACTGGACCTGCTCCTCGATCTCGGGGAGGCCGTCCGTGGCGGCGGCGAAATCTTTGAGGAAGGTGCGGGCCTTCTCCAGCGGAGGAGCGGCCTGGAGGGCCTCGATCTGCTTCCGGAGGCGCTCGTAGATCACCTTCGATTCGTCGTCGTCGGTCATGGGTCAGGGACCTGGGAAGGAGGTCAAAATCATGATCCTGGGCGGGATGCCATCGATCAACCGGATTCGGACGTTGAACGTTGTGCCATGCGTCGGGACCGCTGTCCAGTCGCCGCTTGGGAGCTGAGTTCCCTGGACGAACCCCTCCCCCACGACCTGACCCGCCGGAACGCCGACATGATCGCAGAAACCCTTAACGATGAGCTCATGCATGATCTGAGGCCATTTCGTACGGATGTGATCGCTGAGCGTCTGGTTCATGATGGCGTCGCTCTTCCATCGGAAAGACCTCGGCTGCCGGGCGGTGCTCCCTCCCCATCCGTCTCCGTTGATCACGCGACTCTCGATGCTCTTGCCCGCAGGCGGAGCGTCCGCCGTCGTGAGCGGTACGCCAGCGCCATGACGATCGGCCGTGTGCGCGCCATTGGTATGGAAAGCAGCGTCGTTCGCTGCCATATCGATGGTCGGCGCCTGCGGAAAGGCTGCCGTGAACTGCTGTTCGCGGACGATCCCGCGTCGCAGCATCTCCCCCTGCGCGATCAGGGCGCGCTCCGCTGCGTATCCCGTCGTCTCCCCCGGCAAGGGCTTCGGATTCACATCCCGGTTCAGCTCGGTCTGTGTCCGCCCCTTCGGGTCGTACGTGCGCGCCACATAGTCACGCCAACCGGCAGCGCGACGAACGTTCGCCTGTGCTACCGTCTCGGCCGAATCGCGGGGGGCCGTCATGGCGACCTCGGCCGCGGTCGCCGCCGCTGGAGGCGGCTTCGTGACAGCGGTCACCGTATTCACGGGTGCACCAACACCAGCCCAGTCCAGCACTGGTGGCGGCGGGGGTGGCGGCGGCGGCGGCGACTCGACTGTCGGCAGCGTCGCTGGAGGCACCTCGACGGGAGGGGCTCTTGCCGGAGGTTCCTCGACTGTCGGCGCCTTCACCGGAGGTTCCTCGACCGTACGTACTTTCACCCGAGGTGTCTCGACTGTCGGCGCTTTCACCGGAGGCCCCTCGACCGTTGGCGCTTTCACCGGAGGCCCCTCGCCGTGGTGGGTGCCGGGTGCGGTGCCGTCGCTCGCCGGCGTGTACTTCGGCTTCGGCGGTGCCTCGACGAAGGGGTTATGCTCGTCGATCGGCCGGACGCCGGGTTTGCCCTGATACGCGCCGGCGGGCCACAAGTGGGCCGCCACCGGAATCGCAGCACCCTCGCACAGCTTGAGGAGCGCCAGCAGCCGCCGCCGACGACCCTCGCGCGGGTCCTCGCCCGGGATGACCGCGGTGCACTCCTTGAACGTCTGGTATGTCATGATGACGAATGCGCCGAAGTTGAGGATCTGCACCGCGACGCGCGATCCCGACTGGAGGATCTTCATGCCCCCCTTCGCAGCGCCGCGGGCCGCGCCGACCGGGCCGAGCCCCACGGTGGCGATGTTGATGAGATCCATCACGCATTCGCTGTCGAGCTCGAGGCGGCCATAGTAGGCGCGGTCGAGGATATTGTAGAGGCTGCTACCGGCGGCGATCGGAGCGACCACGCCGAGGATCGCCAGCGAGGCGCCCTCGGTGAACGGCGCCGCGACGATCGCCGCCAGGGTGAGCGCGTGGACAGTGTCATCCACCATCTCCTTCGCTTGGTCCATGAACGCGAGCTGCAGCTGCATGGGGTTGGGCACACCCGGCGACAACACGTCGTAGGGCGACGGCGGGCGGTACGCCAGGTACGCCCGCCCTCGCTTGAGGTGCTTGCGCAGGTCCGCCATCGCGGCCTTCCAAGCGCCCGGCCGCCCCCGGGCCGCGAGAAATCCATCACCGGTCCCGCTGAAGGTGCCCCCCTTGTCGTCAGTGACGTCGGCAATGACCACCTCGAGCTTGTCGCTGGCGACATACTGGCGCTCGCCGATCGCGAACAGCAACGGCCGCCGCTCGCCGGTGTCTTCATCGACCATCACCGCGGGCATCAGCCCCATCCTGATCACGTCGCGGCCTGGCTTGGTGTCGATACGACCGAGAAACGCCTCGAGCGACTTCTTCCTGGCCAGGAGCGCCTCCTGTCGGGCCGTGTTGGCCGCCTTTTCCCTGGGATTGCGCTGGAGCGCCCTGGGCCCCTTGCAGAACGCGATCTGCGCATTGACGAAGTCGAGGTCCGCCTGCGCCTTGGCACGCTCGTCGCCGGCAGCCTTGCTGAGCGCGGCCTCATGGGCGACGAGCAGCTCGAGCTCCGCGAGCGCCGCCTGGTTCTCTGCCGCGTCGCCGCTTCCGGCGTCGAGCAGCTTCTGGATCTCCTCCTTCCTGTCGGTAAAATCCTTCAACCGCTCGTCGGCTTGCTTTCTCTCGCTGGCCACGGTGCCCAGCGACTCCGTGGCCGCCTGACCGATATCGAAGACCGAGACGCGCACGCCCGCGACCGAGGTGGCGCGCCTGAACTTCGCGTCGGCCCCGCCGGGCGTCGCCAGGCAACGTACGAAGTACTCCCCCTCGGACGTCCACGGCACGTCGATGAAGTCTTCGAGGTTGGGCTTGGAGGTGTCGGAGAACACCTTGAGCAGCGACATCACGGTCTCGCCCGCCATCGCCAGGATGGTGCGCGAATCGTTCATCTGCTCGGCGATATACCCGCGTATTACTGTCTCTGGGATGCTCTGCTCGCCCGGGTCGCCCTCGATCGTCTTCTTGTCGGCCTTCAGGTGCCGCAGGCGGCGCGCGTAGGCATCCTTGATGCCGTCGAGCTTGGTCACACGCTGCGTGCCGATCAGCTTGTCGCGCGTGTCGAGCTTGATCACCTCCCACTTGAAGGCGGTCGGCTCCATCACGTTCGTGACCATGTCGAGCATGTTCACGCCGATCGCCTTCTCGACGACCATCTTGAACGATCCGGTCGAGCTCACGGTCGCGATCTGGGGCGTCAACGGGATCACCGCCGCCGGCCAAGCGGGCAGGTTCGCCTGGTGCTTGGCGACGAACTTCATGTATTCCGGCTGTGCTTCGGCCGGTGACGCCGGCGTATCCCGCTTGTGGGTCAGCGCCTCGGGGATCACCCAGTAGATCTGGGCGCCGCCTTTGAGCGCGGCGTCGAACGCGGCCTGGTCGTCGACGTCCCTGGACATGTCCGCGCGACCCGAGGCCGATGTCGGCGAGATCGCATATCGGCCGCTCGGGAGGACGACGATCGCGTGAAGTTGACGGTCCTTGCTGATCGCACGGAAGACGCCGGAGCTCAGGGTCACCGGGACCTTGAACCGAAACGGCCCGGCCACGTGCGTGCCGGTCTGATCGTAGACCTGCAACGACGATCCATTGATGACCACGATCCGCGCCGAGTCGGTCAGCTTCTCGCTGGCGAGGATGTCGGAGACCTGCTTGGCCGCAGTCTGGAAACTGGTGGCGTAGACGAAGAGTGGATCGGCGCCATGCTCACCGCTAAACAGCGGGGCATTCGGCGCCGCGTGCCCACGGACGGCGAATTGCTGGCCACATGCGAGCGCCTCGCCCGCGGCGTCCGCCTCCGCCTCGAGGCTGGCGATCTGGTCAGGATCGGGCCAGGTTCCGCCGTCAACCGGGGCATTCCGTTGTTGCAGGGCGTGCGCCACCTCGTGCCCGAGCAGCCGGATGTCGGCGTGCCCGACAGGGACCCCGAGGTGGACACGACCGTGCATGGTCACACCGGCGGCGCGGCCGAGCAACGGGTGGCCATGCCCCACCTCGACGGCGGACGCCGCGTCGCCGAAGGTATGGTCGAGGAGCTCCGTATGGCGATCGACCACCGCGATACCGTAGTCTGGGGGCGTGCGCGCGACGCCGGCGTTGCGTGGCTCGGGGCGGGCGGCGCGCTCGGACGGGCGGATGTCCTTCGATTCCCGCGTCATCAGCTGGTCCTGCCCTCTTTCAAAAGCTCGCGGCGGATGCCGCGGACGATGTCGTCGCCGGTGATTGCGCGCTCGTCCTCGGCGATCGCTGCCAGGCTGACCTGGCGGATCACATTCATGATCGACCCGCCGGACAGCTCATATTCGCGGGCGACGGCGTCGAGGTCGACCGACGGGTCCAGGCGGGCCTTCGGCGAGAACGCCCGGGTCCACAGCCGCAGCCGATCCGCCGGCCTGGGCAGCGGAAAGTACACCACCGATTCGAACCGGCGGGTGAACGCATCGTCGAGGTTCTCGCGCAGGTTCGAGGCCAGGATTGCGATGCCGTCGAAGCCCTCGACCCGCTGCAGCAGGTACGCGACCTCCTGGTTGGCGTAGCGGTCGTGGGCATCCGTGGTCTTGCCGCGCTTGCCGAACAGCGCGTCGGCCTCGTCGAAGAACAGGATCCAGCCGGACTGCTGGGCCCGGTCGAACACGCGGGACAGGTTCTTCTCGGTCTCGCCGATGTACTTGGAGACGACCAGCGACAGGTCCACGCGGTAGACGTCGCGCCCGGTGAGCTTGCCGAGCAGTGCGGCGCTCATGGTCTTGCCCGTGCCCGGCGGGCCGTAGAACAGCGCGCGATGACCCGGCCGCAGGCGGGCTGCCATGCCCCAGTCGTGCATCAGCGTGTCGCCGTGGGTCACGAATGTCCGCACCTCCTCGAGCTGCCGTTGCGTGCTCGGGTGCAAGACCAGGTCGTCCCACGCGAGCGCGGTCTCGATGCGCTGGGCCGGGAACTCGACCCCGACCACGGGCCTGGGCGGTCGACCGGTGGTGAACAAACCAAGGTACTCGGGCGAGACGCGCAGCGGCGCCTTCATGGCCGGCAGGTCGCGCGACCCCGCCGCCGGTCGGACGACGTTGTGCCGGGCGAGCAGACGATCCGGCTCGAGCGCGCGGGCCACGGCGACGCGGGCCGCGAGCGACCCGCCTTGGAGCACGAACGCCACGGTCTCGCCGGTCGGCTCGAACTCGTCGTCGACGCGGCACCCGCCGAACTCGGTGAATCGACGATCGAAGGTCGCGTTCTTGACGAAGAACACGTCGAGCAACTGCGGGCGGAGACTCGGGGCCAGCGCCAGCGCCAGCGCCAGGCGCTCGGCGAGCGTGGGTGCGTGCTCGCGGATGAATTTGGCGTAGGTCGACGGCGCCGCGGTGAATTCCGGCGGGGGGACATCCGAGAGCGTCCGCGGGTCGTGGGATCGATCCTCGCGGGAGAAGTGCAGGTTGAACCGGAGATCGAGGACGCGGGTCAGCCACTCGAGCTCGCGCTCGAGATCCGCGAGGTTGACGGCGCACAGCTCGTCGATCTCCGGGTCCATCACCACTCCACCCGCAGCGGATCCGACATCCATGGCAGCTTCACCCAGGCCCATGACCACGGGAATCGCGCCAGCACCACGTCGTGGTCCAGACGCTCGACCTGCAGCGTCCAGGCGCCGTCGCGGACGCTCAGGACGGCGCTGCGCCGGAGGAACAGCGCCCGGAAGCTCGCCACCGGCATGTCGCGGAGGACCCCGGCGTGGGCGATGACCGCGGTCAGCAAATGCTCGCACTCGGCCGAATGTTCGGGCGCGACGGGTCGCGCGAACGCGACGCCGTCAGCAGGCGAGAGGCCGCACAGTAGCTTGGCGAGCGGCAGGCGAAACTCCGGCGGATCGGGGTCCTCGCTGGCCAGCAGCTCGAGCAGGATCACCGCCTGCTGCTGCGCGGGCGCATCGATGAATCGGCGCTCCTCGTCGAGCAGGCCGACCCGGGCGAAGAAACGGTCGAGGAAGGGCCACAAGAGGACCAGGCCGGCATCGTCGAGGTGGAGCTCGTCGAGCCGCTCGAGCGCGCGACGGCGGGCGACAGACGGCACGCCGGGCTGCGGGTGTCGGAGTTCAGATCGACGGAGTTGTGGCGAGTCGGATCCGTCGGCGCGGGTGTCCGGAGGGACAGACTCGTGCGGGTGCGCGGCCGCGGCGGCGCGCCCGGGATGCGCGACCGGTCCGTCCATCGCCGGACTCGGCGATGTGTTCACGGGGCTCTTCGGTTCGGACCGCGAAGGGACCAGGAAGCGCGGCATTCGCTCCGCAGGCGCTGGGTGTGGCCCGACATCGGGGTCCAGCGCGGGTGGATCCAATGGCCGGGTCCGTGACTCGCCCGACAGGTCGCCTGCGACGATCGCCTCGGATGGGCCGAGGACCCTGGCGAGCCCGGCGTCGCGTGCGTGCACATCCATGTCGCCCGGGCCTGCGAGCGCATGGTCCGGCGTGACGGTGTCTGCGATCGCCGTACGACCCGTGCGGAGCGCGTGGTCCAGCGTGATGGTGTCCGGGCGGGCCAGCGCGACCAGCAGCGCCGCGTGGAGCCGGGTCCTTCGGCGGGCGCTCGCACCGACGTCGCCCTCGCCACGCGGTCCCTCGCACGCCCGCAGGGTCGCGCGCAACGCGACGCTCCCGCCAGGCCAGCGCTGCTCGGCGAGCGCTGCGAGCGCTTGCTCGTCGCACGCACGGGCGATCCGCGCGATCGCCAGAGGGTCGTCGGACAGCGCGTACACCAGGGCCATCAGCGAGGCTGGCGCCTCGGCGGCCTGAGTGGCGAGCGCCGCTGCGATCGGATCGCCCGCCGGGTCGGCCCACCACGGCAGGTTGCCGGTCCAGGCGAACGTCTCGAGCAATTCATGGCGATCCGTCGCGCGCGTGTGGGTCCCGCGATTCCCCAGCGTCCGCGCCAGGGCCGCCCGCACGGCAGCCTCGAGCTTGTCGACGAACTCCTCCTCGAATTCGTCGACCGCCAGGGTGCCGAGGTCGACCTCGAGGCGGTCGAGGCGATCGACGTCCGCGGGCCCGCTGAGTTCGCTGAACACGCGATCCAGCAGCGGCGCGATGCTCCGCGCGTGGAGCCGGCTGCTGCGCTCGATGAGGGCCTTGGCGAGCCCGACGTCGCTCGTGGTCAGCTCGATCTCCGCGCAGTTGATCCGATGCCCGACCATGACCCCTCACGTCTTGACGACGATCGCTACGACCACGCGCCTCTCGACGACCATCGCCCCAAATGTCGACAGGATCTCGACCTGCAGCGCGGACGACGGCTGCAACGGGCCCGTGTCCAGCTCGAGGGGTCCGTCGGTGCCCGTAGCTTCGCGCATGACCTCGCCGTCCCGGAGCAGCCGGTAGCGTTCGCTGGCCACGCTCGCCTCGATCACGATCTGGGCGGCCGCGCCGGCCGTGACGCTCGCGGGGACCGCGTGGATCGCCGGCGCCTTCGTGATCGTCAAAGTCCCCTCGAGCGGGGCCACGAGCCCGCTCATGGCCTTGCGTGCCACCACGCGCAGGTCCGTCCCGACGGGCAGCGGCTCGGCAGCGAGACTGGGCGCCGGTGGGGCCGTCCGGGCCCGGTCGACCGCCTCTCCGGGATCGCGGGCGATCACGACGTCGACCTCGACGCGGAGCTGGGCGATGCCCTTATTAAACTGGGCGTCGTCCTCGTCACGCTGGTGGAAGTAGGCAGGGCGCGCGATCGGTTGGTCCCCGCGCTGCAATGTGTAGAAAACACCCGGCTGGCCGTCGCGCACCAGCAGCGGGCCCGTGGTCGCGTCTCCGGACAGCGACACCTGGATTCGAAGAGCCTGCCGGTGATCCGGTCGCACGAATACGGCGAGCGCCCGGTCGAGCTGGACGGCCGAGGCGACCTGCACCGGCGATGCATTCTTGCGGTGGTGCTTGATCGCCTGGACGAGCAGCAGCGTGTCCTCGGTTAGCCCCGCGAGCGGGAATTCGAGCGCGGCGCCGGTGCCGGCGCGGGCGTCCCCCGCCGGCACGAAGCCGCCGAGATCCTGCCACACGGGCGCGCGGGCCGGCCGCACCACGCGGATGGTCCGGCCGTCGTCCCCCGTCACGTCGATCGTCGGGACCGGCGGCGGCTCGGCGAACACGAATTCACCGTCCCGCACCCGCCGCCGCCACACGCGGTACTCGGCGCTCTTCTGGGTCTGCGCGACGCGCAACGCCGCGGCGGCCTCGTGCTGGACGATCGCCGCTGGCACGAGCTCTGCGACCAGCCGCGGATCGGCGCGCACCCGCAGCGACAGCACCACGTCGAGCAGGGCGGAGCGCACGTCCGGGTGCTGCGGATCGCCGACGCCCTTGCTCCCACGCACCCGCAGATCGATGTCCTCGCGGACCGGCAATGTGCGCAGGACGATCGTGCCCGAGGTCCCGACCACCGATTGCTGCGAGAGCACTTTCTTCGGATCGGCCGCGTCGAGCAACTCGTAGACCACGCCCTCCTGGCTGGCGAGCACCTCGACCTCGACGACCGCGTTGTGGTCGGCGATGCGGGCGTCGGCGGGCTGCGGATCGTCGACGTGGAGGTCGAGCAGCGGGAGGCGGAGCTGGGCGACCAGCGCCGGGTCGACGCCCTCCTCGATCCGCACCACGCCGTGTAACCACGCCTCGCGGTGGGGCTCGGCGGACCCCGGGGCGGCGAGTTTGACCGCGAGGACCCGGTAGCTGACATCCTCGTGGATCGCCGGCGTGACCAGCTCGATGGTCTCTCCGGTGCCGTCGAGCTCGACCGGTTTGCCGGCGCGCTCGATCACCACGCCAGTCCGATCGCAGAGCCGGTAGACGACGCCGCGCTGGCTCTGCGCGATCGAGATCGCTGCCGATGCGCCCGGGGCGACGATCACGTGCCGGCGCAGCGGGAGGTCGCGCAGCGGGTAGGTGCGGCCGAAGCCCAGCAGGTCGATCACCCGATCGCGGGCGTCGCGGACGCGGAGGTGGATCTCCTCGGGGATCTGCGCCGCCTGCAGCCTTGCCCGGCGATAGGCGCGGTAGGCCGCGCGAAACGCCAGCCACGCGCCGTCGAACGCGCTCCAGTGATCCTGGCCGTCGGTCGCGCCGAACCAGTGGAGATGCGGGGTCAGGTGGGCCGGCGTCTCGGCGAGGATCGTCTGCGCGACCAGCTGTTCGAACGTCTCGTCGACCGCGCCGCGCTCCTCGAACACGAGGCTGATCTGCAGCGACCACGGGTCCTCCGCGGCGACGTCGGCGAGCAGCGGGACCTGCGGGTCGCCCTCGTCCGCGAGCTGCCCGGCGTCCTCGGCGATCGGACGCAGCAACACGTGCTCGACCACGTGGAAGCGCGGATGCCCGTGCAGGCCGAGCTTCCAGCGGATGCGCCCGGCGAAGCCCGAGTCGTCGCCGGTGTCGTCGTCGCGGAGGATGTCGGCCCCGGATCCGCGGGCGCCGCTCAGCCTGGGGTAGCGGCGGAGAAATTCCTGGCGATCGGCGATGACCGCCTCATCGGGGCTGTTGCCGACTCCGACGTCGCGGCGGATCCACGGGTGATCGCCGAGCTGCTCGGCGAAGCGGGCCAGCAGGTGCGCGAGGAACCGCTTGCGCCGCTCGCGAGGATCGCCGGGCTCCACGGCGGCGTCGAGCCACGCGCGATGGGCGGCGGGGTCGAGGCGGAGGAGCTCGTGCAGGTGCAGCCGCGGATCCTCGACCGGCTGGGCGAAGTAGGTCCGCGACCCGCTCGCCGACGACAGAAGCTCGCGCGCGCGGGCCAGCTGCGCGAACGCGTTGGCGAGCAGCTGATCGAAGATCAGCAGATAACCCGCGAGCTGGCGCGCCTGCACCTGACGCTGCGCAGACGCCGACGGACCGAGACCGAGCGCGCCGACGCCGTAGACCGCCGGGAGTTGGTGTTGCAACGAGCTGTACCGGGCGAGCCGACGCGTGCGCCCCGTCGGCGGCCGGCGCTCGCGCGCCGCGACGGACCGGCGTGCGCGGGCCAGCCGGCGCGCCTCGAGGGCCTCGCGGATCCCCGACACCCGCACCGGGAGGCCGGCGCGCAACAGCGTCAGCTCCGAGCTGGCCGCCAGCGTGGCGACGTGGTCCGACGGGATGTCGAGCACCCAGCGTTCGCGCCCGGTAGCGATCGCCTTCGCGGGCTGCGGCGAGCTGGCCAGCTCGAGCGAGCGGACCGCCCGGACGTGCGGCGCATCCATAATCGCATGGATGAGGTCAGACACGTGGACCGCGCGGCGCGGGTCCGGAAGCGCGTCCACCAGGCCCTGGGACATCCGTGGCCCCTCGAAGATCTCGTCGATCCGCCGGCCCTGCGCGAGCGCCTCGGCCAGCGGCGTGCGCCCGACGGTCGGCGCGAGGTTCGCCTCGATCCGCTCGATGATGTCGGCCATCACGGCCGCGGGATCCTCGATCGCGTCGACCTCGATCCGGGCGCGTAGCCAGACCTCGAAGGTGCCGAGCCGCGCGAGCTCGAAGTCCTCGCCAAGCGCGCGGCTGGCGTGCAGGCGGGCGGCGACCTGCCCGATCGCCGCGTCGCCCGACAACTGATCGGTGGTCTGCAGCGACACACGATGGAGCCCGCGGAGGCGCACCGGCGCGGCGTCGGCGTCGCCGGAATCCGTCTGCAGGCGCACCTCGCGGCTGCCGGGGTGGTAATGAAACGCGAGCTCGGGCTCGCGGACGGGCTCGACCCAGGCGTTGCCGATGCCGGGGATGTCGAGCACGAGCTTGCGGAGGTCGGACACCGTGACCGGGTCCCCGGTGAGGATCACCTCGGGGCCCGGCATGTCCTGATCGAGGTCGGTGCCAGCGAGCAGGTCCGGCACCGCGAATGCGGTGCGATAGCCGAGGTCGGTGATCGCATAACAGAGCTGCTCGAGGATGGTGATCCCGGGATCGTGGGTGTTGTAATCGGTCCACTGCGCGCCCGCGAGACGCCCGAGCACGCGGATGCCCTCCGCGCGCAGCCGGACGTAGTCCATCGCCAGGTGCTCGAGCGGGCCGGTCGGCAAGGTCGGGGAGGTTGTCATCGCGGCTCCTGGTCACTCCTCGAGGGCCGAGGTCCGACCTCGCCAGTGCGTGAGCTCGCGGCGCAGGAATTCGCCGCGCTCCACGTCGGTGGGCAGGCGGAAGTAGCGCACGATGTCGCAAGGGCCAAGGTCGTCGTCGTGGCCGGTGAAGCGGACCGCGACGTAGGACTCGTCGACGCCGTGTGCCCCGGGGATGGTCTCTTCCGAAAGGACCTCGACGGAATCCTCGTGGGTCCGCATATCTCCAACAGGGAGCCGGCCATGGACCTTGCGTTCCAGCCGCGCGACCTTGCGGCTGAGCTCCTTGAGCGCGCCGATGGTCAGCGCGGCGAGCGAGTCGGGGCGGAGCCCTGCGGCGAAGAATCCGCCGGTCTCTCGTTCATCCTCGAACACAAGGACGGGCTCGACCGCCCGGACATCCTCGGCGATGAGCCCGAACGTGTCGGATCCGGACGTGGGGTGGTCACGGAGCGCATATCGGACCGGCCAGAGCCGCTGAACCATGTCGAGGCACTCCGTCAGTGGCCGGACGTCTTCCTTGTATCGCAGCGAGGACTTCAGGCACGTCCCTCCAAAGATGATCGATCCTCCCACATCGAGGTTCGGGACCCCGTGGGTGCCGTATCCATTGCCGGCCTTCTCGAGGAACAGGGTGCCCGACGTGTAGCGCAACTGGTGCGCGACGACGCCGTGATGATGGAGGAAGATGGTCGCATGCCCGGACGTGGGATTGGGAGTGGGGCCCCCGACCTCCAGGCTGTAAGAATTCACGTTGCCAGCGCCAGTCTCAAAATATCCTCCCGCGGTGAACCTGTTGCCAACCTTCACGTTGCCGGCCTTGCTGACCTTGAGCAGATCGCCGCCCGCAGCGCCGTTGTCGCTCGCCGCGAACGAGAACCCGCCATCGGCCCGGACGCCCGCGTCCCACCACGTGTCGCCCGTGCTGCCCGTGGCCCGCCCATAGCGGATCGAGGCCCGCTGCTCGGGGGCGTACCAGGGCACGTGGGGGTTCCAGAACATGATCCCGGCGGCCCCGCCGGCCCCGATGGTCACATACTGGGCGTTGCCGTCGCCCCACGCGGCGGTCGTGGTGACGACGAAGCGATTCCAGGCGCCCGCGCCGGCCAGGCGGACGTCCAGCATCCCCTGGGGGTCGGTGGTCCCGATACCGACGTTGCCGTTGGCATAATTAAACGTCATGATCTCGGAGACCACGTTTGTCGGGTTCTTGTAGCGGAGCTTGAGCTTGAACCCGTCCGCATTATCATTATCAAACACATAGCCATTGTCGTTGCCGGAGGAGATCCGCAACGAGGCGTTCGCGCCGCCCACCGTCAGGGTGCTGAGGGGATTGGTCCACCCGATGCCGACCATGCCGTCTGCCGTGAGCGTGAGGACGGTCTTGCCGTGGTAGTTGCGGATCCCGGCGTGCGGGTTGGGGTCGCTCTTGTCGCTGAATCCGATGTCGAGGAACGACGCGTTGCGGCCCGCGGTCCCGAGGACCCATTGCTTGAACGTGGTCGCGCTCGCGTCCGTGTATGCCCCGAGCCGGATGGCAGGGCCATGATTCCCGTTGTCCGCGTTGCTGAACAGCCCGATCTCGGGGTAACTGCCCGTGACGACGATGCCCGGCCGGTCATGCTGGTCGTTCATGAATGGACCCGAGCTCACGCCCTGCACGTGGAGCCGCTTCTTGGGCTCGTTGGTCCCGACGCCGAGGTTGCCGGTGCCGGGCTCGATGAACAGCCGGGTGTTGCCCGCCGCGTCGGTGATGCCGAACCCAGGCCGGGTGGAGGCCGCGTTGGCGGGATCCTGGGCCGGGTTGAGGCTGATCAGCCAGTCGGGGTTCGCGGCCGGGTAGGCGGCGTACAGGCGCAGCGCCCGCCGCTGCTCGCCCGACGCTGCGACCACGCTGAGCGGCTCGTTCGGCAGCTTGAACACGCCGTCGTCGGCCTGGTTGAGCTGGGCGTCGACGAAGTCGGCGAAGTTCCCCTCGGTCGGGATGGCGTTCTTGATGAAGTAGGACTTCAGGTCTTTGCGGTTCTTGGTATTGATCGCCATGGTGGTCCTCGCGCGGTGTCAGCCGACGATGAAGTCGAGCTCGACCTTCATGTAGTTGATGCCGGTGAACGACGCTTGCTGGTATCCCAGCTCGGAGATGATGTCGATGTGGTGCTGCCGCGCCGCGACTAGCACCTGATCGGGTCGATCGGCGCCGACGTGGTAATCCACAACCTCGGGCGGCACCATGTCGAACTGCTCGCCGTCGACGCTGCGGAACAGCTTGAGCTCGGCGATGTAATCGACGTAGTCGCGGCGGTCGACGAAATCGAGGATGCTACTGGCATAGATGCGACCGCCGATCACCAGCTCGGCGCCCTCGTCGAACGCCCACGGCGACAGGAAGCGGACCAGGTCGTCGTTGAGCTGCTTTTTGGCGAACCCCTCGTCGGCGCCAGGCGTGAACTTCACGCCGAGGCGCACCATCACGGCGACGTACTGCGCGTTGCGGACCCGCACGGCCGCGGCCGCGGGCGATCGGTCGCGCATGTACGCCTCGATGTCGACGAGCAGGTCGGCCGGGGCCTTCGGCGCGAACACGTCGCTCGGCCGCTGCTGGCGGACGTCCGGGATCACGATCAGGTCGACGTCACCCGGCTCTGCGTACCGTCGGCGCGCCGCTCCGGCCGACAGACACTTGGCCCGGTAGATCTGGCCGAATCGCTGCAGGACCAGCCGCTCGTAGTCCCACGGGCTCAGGGCGCGCTGCTTGTGGCGGAGCCGCTCGCTGACGCGGGTATGGAATTGTTCGGCGCGCTCCGCTGGCATGCCGCCGAAAGAGGTGTAGGGCTGCTCGACGCTGGCGATGCGCGGGTTGGGCACGGCCAGCCGATCGATACTGCCGACCGGGAGCGGCTGCTCGTGGTGATCGGGCGCGTTGCCGTGGTCGTCGAAGCGGGCGGTGGTCGCCTGGGCGAGGATCGCGACGGTGTCGCAGACGCTGTCCGGGTCGCGGGGGATCGTCGCACGCAGCCAGAACAGCCCCGCCGGCAGGCGGGTGCCCGGCGCAACGACCGGCAGCACCACCTCGACGATCCCCGAGTTGCTCAGCCCGCGCGTCGAATCCCCCAACATTCCACCGTCCCCCAGGTCGACCCAGCGATCGCCGTCGAGATACGACCAGACGACGGGGGCGCGCTCGAGGTCGGGATTCGAGGTTCCCTCGGCGAGCTGGAACAGCAGGGCCAGCCGCTGCGGCGGCGCGAGCGCGTGCAGACCGATGTACAGCTCGCCGGCCTGCGCATAATCCGGGAAGAAGCGGGCGTCGGCGCCGTCGATCGGGCAGACGCCGAACGGGTGCACGTGGAGGACCCGGTCGTCGCCGCCGGTCGCCCGCGGATCGATCTCGATCGAGGTGCCGTAGGCGACGCTGAGCCGCTGGATCTTCGGCGTGTAGGGGGCGTCGACCCGATAATTCTCGGGGTCCTCGTTGCCGAGAGTGTTCGTGGCGATCTTCACCGCGAGCGCCCGAGCCTTCGTTGCAGCCAGCGACGGATGGATCGCGTGGCCGAAATCGTTCGGTGTCAGCTCCCAGCGCAGGTGACGGCTCGCCGTCCGCAGATCCGCCGCGGGCACCTGTCCGACCTCGAGGCGTCGCTCGTACGCGTATCCAGGGCTGGTGGCCGCCAGCGCAGCGGGGACGTCGGGGATCAGCAGGCTGCACGCCGGCTTGGTCGCGTTCTGGGCGTTGTCCTCGAACAGCGGCGCGTCGGCGAGGCGGACGTCGAGGTTGCGATCGACCAGCGTCATGCGCACGATGAAGGAGCCGCCGCCGGTGACCCCTGGATAGTTGAGGTAGTGGGCCTTCAGCCTGGCTGGCAGGCCCATCCACTCGATGTCGAAGCGCAGCAGGTCGAGGCGCCCGCGCACGAGTTCGGGGTGGCCGAGATAGAGGCGCGAACCGACGGCGGGTCGGCTGCCGAACGGTTCGAACGGCTTGCGCGGGTCGAGGGCGCGATCGTCGTGTTGCAACTGCAGATCCACCAATCCCTCGACGTCGACCCGCAGGTGCACAGCGGCGATTCGCAGCGCCGCGAACGGCGTGTACGACGTGATCCATTCATGCGCCGCCTGGTCCCAGCGCTGGCGCAGCGTCAGACGCAGCGCCGGCCACGGCTCGCCGCTCTTGGCCAACGGGGCCAGCGGCGGCACGGTCGCGTCGGCCTGCAGCACCAGCCGCAGCGCCGGGCGGTCCTCGTCAAGCGCACGCAGCACTCCACGCAAGGACCAGTAGTCCTTGCCGGGGCCGCCGGCGACCACCTGCGCGCCCGTCAGCGCCAGCGGGACCCAGCCCGCCGCGCAGCTCGCCTCGATCTGCAGTGCCCCGGCGAGCGCGGCGCGCAGCCCGGCCTCGTCGAACGCCCCGGGCGTCAGTCCCAGCCCGCGCACGAAGCTCGCCAGGTCGAAGCCGTCGCCGAGGAACCCGAACGTGAGGGCGAGCGTCCGCTTGCCCTGGCTCAGCGCCAGGACGGGGGATCGCAGGGCCCACCCGATCGTCGCAATCGGGGGATGGGCCTCGTCGGTCACTGGCGGGTTGCGGCCGAACGTCCGCCAGCGCGGCGATGTCGGATCGTCGTGGACCGCGGTCGCGTCGTCGTATGCATGGAGGTTGCGCCACTCGATCCGCCGGGCGACCGGCTCCGGCAGGCCCTCGACCCACCGCTGGGCCAGCTCGAGCACGCGGTCGACGTCGACCCAGCCGAACAGCCACGCGGTCGCGGGTTCGACGAGCTGACGGCGGAAGTGGTCGAGCAGGTCGACCTGCCCGCGATCGACGTATTGCAGGAGGAGCCCGCGCGCGTCGGTCCAGCCCGGCGGTTCCTGCTGGCGGCCGAGCGCGAACGCGACGGTCGCGTCGAAGCCGGCGATGTCGTCGTGGACGCCGCGGATCGCAGCCAGCTTGCGGCGGCGGGCCGCGTACGTCTTCTCGCGGTGGGCGTCGGCGAGGATCCGATCGAGGTCGCTCCACGCGGCCTCGTCGGGCTCGGCCTGCTCGGCGAACGCCGCCAGCCGGGCCAGCCGCTCTGCGGTCATCGACAGGTGCGCCTCTAGCTTACGGACGGTGGCCTCGTACTCGTCGATGCTCTTGGTCCCCCAGGGCCACGGCGGCGGGTCGATCAGCGCGTTGGCGAGGTTGGCCGCGAACGCGGTCGGATCGGCGGGATCGAGGTCCCACGCCAGCAGGTGACGCCGACCCCGGCCGATCCGCTCGAGCACGCGGTTGATCTCGGCCCACTCGGCATCGATCCGCCGCTTGATCACCATCAGCGCGACGAACTTATCGAAGCCGATCGCCACCAGCTTCTTGTCGATGTACTTACGGACGTCCGGGTCGGTCCGCCGTTCGAACAGCTCGTCGATATCGTCGACGTCCGGCAGCTCGTCGGCCTTGAAGTCGAGCGGGCCGACCACCTGCGCGAGGTTTTGCGCGAAGTCGCGGGGCTTCGCCGGGTTAGCGACGCCGAGCAGGCGATTGATCTCCGCCCACTCGCGGTCGGCCGCGTCCCGGCGGCGGACCAGCTGCATGAGCTTGCGCAGCTCGTGGTGCTCGAGGAACAAATTCTTGTTGGAGAATTCGAGCAGCGGCCGCAACGAGTGCACGAACTCGAGGTTCACCGGGGTGCCGGCCCACGGCGGCACGGGATCGCCGGGCCGCGGATCCCCGAGGGCGATCGCCAGGGTGCGTTCGAACGCCTCGCGGGCGCTCAGGCCGCGATCCCGCCGGATGTCCGAGATCCCCGTGATCCGGCGGTGCACGTGGATCGCCCGCAGCGAGGCCACCCGGGCCCGGCTGACGTACACCTCGAGCTCAGTCCGGTAGATCCGCGGCACGCCAGTGCTGTCGCGGCCGGCCTGTAACGCGGTCCCGGCCGGCAGCCGGACCTGCGCGACCCCGGCGGCCAGGCGAAACACCACCGCGGCGCGGTCGGCCACCGCCGGCGCGGGCACCATGCGCAGCACCTCGCGGTAGTAATGATCGAGGTGTCGACCGGTCAGGCCGTTGAGCTGATCGCGGGCGTGCCCGAGGAGCTCGAGGAACGTCAGCAGCAGCGCAAAGTGCGGCCGGCCCAGCCAGCGTGCCCGATCGCCGTCGAAGCGCTGCGGGTCGGCCATGTACGCGACGATGTCCGCGCTCGACACGTCGTCGCGGCGAGCGAACGCGCTCCAGCTGCCCGCGTCTCGGATCGCGTCGCCCGAATCATCGACGTCGAAGAATCGCAGCCGGTCGGCGAACGCCTGGACGAACTCGAGGAGCTCGACGTGGCCCCGCTCGTCGATCGCCACGCTCTTGGGGTCGAGCGCCGGGAGGTGGCGACCACGCTGGCTGGTGCCGTCGTGGCCGGCAGGGGACAGGATGGTGGAGCGTCTGGACAAGCGTTACATTCCGCGGAATTTGGTGTTGGTGGTGATGAAGCTGCCGGACCCCGAATAGATGGTCATGGCGTCGGGGATTGGCGAACCGGGGCCCGGTGGGGGCTGCTGCGCCGGGCTCTGGACCGTGAATTGGGCGGTGAAGGTACTGCCGACCAGGAGCACCAGGGTGTCCCCGGAGCGCGTCTTGCTGGCCTTTTGATCGCCCGCGAGGGCCGAGATCTCGAGCGTGCCGGTCCCGGGGATCGAGTGCTGCGGGGTCATGTATATGCAGCCGCGGACGGCGACGCTGGCTTCGTCGCCGTCGACGCACAGCTTCTTGTCGCCGAGCGTGGCCGGGCCGCTGCCAGCGAGCTTACCTGGTTGCACGACCACGGTGGCCGCGCCGAAGCTCGGCAAGAAGACTGCCTGGTCGCCGTCGAGGAGCACGTAGTCGGCCATGGCTCAGCGTGCGGGGGTGACCGCCTCCTGGAGGTAGAACGGAAAGACCATGTTGAAGCGGGAGTTGTTGCCGAGGACCGCGTATTCAAGGCGAATGTGCAGCATTCCGGGATCGGCCTCGCTCTGGCTAACGTCGAGGTCGTGAAGGGCGACGCGCGGCTCGTGGCGGACGATCGCGTCGCTGATCAGGCTTATGATGCGATTGACGAGGCCCTGATCCTTCTCCTCGAACAGCGCGGCGTCGAGGTCGCAGCCGAACGACTCCTGCATCGGTCGCTCGCCGAGCCGGGTCGCTAGCAGGATCTCGAGCGCCTGATGGATGTCCTCGACGCCCGCGACCGTCGCCAGCTCGGCGCCACCGCCCGCGAAGCTCGGCGGGAAGCTCCAGCCGGTCCCCAGGAACGAGGCCAGCGGCTCGCGCTCGCTACTCACGCGCCTCGCTCCGGGTCTCGGCGCGGGCTGGTTCGCCGGCCGCGGCCAGCTGTAGGCGGGCCTGCTCCTGGATCCGGCCGATCAACGTGTAGACCCGGGCGAATGGTAGCTGGCCGAGGGCCTCGAGGATCAGGTTGGTCTGGTCGATGTCGAGTTCGATCTTGATAGTGCTCATGCGTCTCTCCTCGATTCACTGGATGTCGACGGCGCTGCCCTTGATCGCCACCTTGCCGCTCGCGTCGATCTTGAAGTCGCCGGCGCTGGTCAACGTGATGCCCTTCGCGTCCATGGTGATGGTGTTGCCGTGCTGGTCGGCGATCTTGATCGTCTCGGCGTCGTCGTCGACGACGATCGTGTTCTTCTTGGGCGTCTCGATCGTCAGCGAGGCCTTGTCGTCGTCGAAGCCGATGATTGTCCCGGCCTTGCTGACGATCGCCCTCTTGCCGTTGGCCTCGCTCGGGCTCCCGGCGGCCGCCGGTGGCAGGTTGACGGAGCCATGCAGGGCGCCAAGCACGACCGCCTGGCGGGGGTCCCCGCCGAGGAAGCCGACCACAACCTCGTCCTTCGGCTCGGGCCAAAACACCATCCCGCGATCCTTGCCGGCGTCCGGCCGCGCCATGCGGGCCCACACCGCGCCTTGCTCCGCGTCGAACGCCGGCAGCCGGACCTTGATGCGTTGCTCGTCCTGCGGGTCGGCCTCGAATGCATCGACCACACCGATCTGCAGGACCGTGATCGGCGGCAGCAGGCCGCCGGCTGCTACGTCCTCGATGTCCGGCGTGCGCGCGAACCACTCCGGCGACAGCCCGAGGAGCAGCTCCGTTCGCCAGCCGTCGTGGTCGAATCGCTGCATCACCCCCGCAACCACCAGCGCGCCATCGAAGCGCTCGCCGACGCCGCCGAGCTCGACGCGGTCGAACGGCTTGATGTCGGCGCGGCCGCCGACGACCAGGCGGCCGCGCAGCTGCGCCAGGCGGCTACGCGCGAGACGGGCGTCGGCCCACGGACCGAGTTCGGCGTCGGTCAGCGGCGACGGGAGCAGCAGCGTGCAGCGTTCGCCGCCCAGCGTCTCGGCGACGCTCGGCACGTCGAGGTTGCCGGCGGCGATCTTCACCTGCGCGGCCTCGATGGGCTCTGTGACCGCCTGCTGCGCGAGGTCCCACGCCTGGCCGGCGATCTTGGCCCACTGACTACCGCCGTCGAGCTCGAGCTCGAACTCGTGGATCACGTCGAGGCCGTACTCGAACCGGGCCTTGACCGGCGCCTCCGCGGTCATCGCTCGGACCGACAGCTCGCCGTCGTCGACGATCACGACCTGGCCGTTGACGTCGGCGCGCGCGACCAGGAAGTCCCAGTCGCTGGCGTGGTGCTGGACCAGCTCGCGGTGCTCCACCGCCGTCTTGTCGAGCTTGCCGACGCGGAGCCCGGCGTCGCCGGCCAGCTTGCGGAACACCTCCTCGTCCTTCTGGCCGCGGTGGACGGCGCTCCGGCGCTGGCGGGTCAGCTTGAACGCAACGTCCTTGAGCTCGACCCGCAGCTCCGAGCCCTCGAGGCGGGCCTCGACCGCATGGCGGACGACCAGCCCCTCGAACACCTGCTCGTCGACCTCGCCCTCGTAGCGCAGCTCGATCTGGACCTTCGTGCCGAGCGCGAAGGACGCGGCGTTGCTGACGACAAATTCGCGTCTGGCGACGCTGCCGTCGCGAAGGACCAGGCGAGCCTCGGGGATCCGGTCGACCTCTTTGCGGATCTCGAGCGAGAGCACGTCGACGCCAGGGGCCAGGGTCTCGCCCGCGCAGGTGATTGTCGCCACGGCGATGCCCATGTCAGTCACGCACCTTTCGCGCGAACGGGGGGAAGATCAGCTCCTCGCCGGGGGTCAGGTTGCGAAAGTCGTCGAGCTCGTTGACCTGGGCCACGCGCAGGTAGTGGTTCGCCGAGCCGTAGATCTCTCGGCAGAGCATCGGCAGCGTGTCGCCGCTGCGGACGACCCGCCGGTGGGTCAGGTCCGGCGAGGTGACCGCCTCCTTCGCGTCTTTCTTCGGCGGATCGAGCGCCTCGACGAACCTCGCCGTCAACTCCGCCCGCAGCGGCGAGCCGTCGCGATCGAACGCGGTGTAGTGAATATCGACGGAGTGCAGCCGGCACTCGAACCCGGCCAACCCGAACACCTCGTCGCTCCACCTCAATCGGAGATAGGACGGCTCGTGCGACTCCGCCTGCTTATCATAACACAGCGCAAGGAAGCTCTTCACCAGCTCCCCGACGGTCGGCACGTGCCGCAGCAATTCGATGCCGAAGTAGCCGACGTTGGTGCCGTCGAACACCAGCTTGACGGTGAGGTCCTTGCCTCGGCTGTGCGACCAGATAGCGACCCCATTGTTGCCCAGCCCCTGAAACGCGCTCTCATGGCGGATGGTCAGCGTCTCGGGGTTATACATGACCTCGAGGGTGTTGCTCCCGAGCGGTCCGCTCATCAGCTTCTTGCTGCGCTCGACGTCGCTGTACGACTCGATGGTCAGCTTGGCGAGCTTGAACAGGTTGCCGAGTCCCATCGTTTGCTCCTCAGCGCTCGCGCGCCTTCCTCAACTTGCGGAACACCTCGCGCACGCAGGCGGCAACCAGGGCCTCGCGCTCCTCGGGGGCGAGGGTCTCGGCACGCCCGGGCCGCGCGGATCCGGGGCCCGGCCGCTCATGGACCGCCTCGGCAGGCGCCGTTGCGGCGGACGGGGCCTCGGCGCGGGCGCGGATGACGAGCTGGCGAATCTCGATCGTCATGCCTTCAGATCCTCAGCGCCTGCATGCGGGTGTAGGCGAGCTCGAGCGTGTCGACGAGGACCTTCTCCTCGCTCGCGCCGAGATCGGCGGTCGCCCACCGGACCGGATAGGCCTTGCAGAACAGCCAGGCCGCGAGCGGGGCCCCGCCCTCGTCGAGCAGGGTGACCATCACGTTGCTCGGCAGGAACTTGAAGAGAGTCATCGCCGCGTTGAACTCGAGGTTCAGCGGCGAGCCGCTCACGAACCCGCGCTCGAGCACGAGGTTGCCGTAGCCGACCCGTCGGGGCAGGCGATGGGTGTAGAGGTTCTGTCCGCCCTCGACCACCGTCGTCGTCTCGATCGTCGCCGACAGGCCCGAGACCCGCTGGAAACGGATGTCGAGCGGGTTGGGCACGACTCCGCCGACATAGAAGAACACGGCGAAGCGGAACCCGAGGGCCGGTCCGGTGAGCTGGTCGAGCGAGAGCGGGGGAATCATGGTGGTGCCGTTCACGCGAGGTGGACGATCGAGATGCCCGCGGCCTTGACCTCGAGGGTCTCGATGGCGACCTCGTTGGTGCGGGCGTCGAAGGCCGACGCGCTCAGCTTGACGGGGATCGCCCGGGCGATCCGCCAGGCCAGCACGGGCACGCCCTGCGGGTCGCACAGGTGGATGTCCATCACCCGCTTGCCGCCGTCCGCGAGCCATTCGTGGAGGGCCTGCCCCCCGATCACGCTGCCCCGCTCGAGCGTCACCGTCACGTACTTCTCGACGTGGTAGCGAGCGATCTGCTCGCCCTCGAGGAAGCTCAGCCCGTTGCGGTAGGTGAGCGTCTGGTGCTCGACCTGCAGGCCCGAGACCTTGGCGAAGCTCATCGGCTGCGCGTCGATCGTCACGCGGAAGTTGTACGCGGCCAGCGGGTGAGCGGCGCGCTGCGCTTGAAGGGTCTCGGCCATGACGATCAGGACTCTTCGAGCGTGATGAAGTCCGCCTTGAGCTCGAGGGTCTGGATGGCCGCGTCGTTGGACTTGGCGTCGAAGCTCGGCGCGTCGAGCTTGACCGGGAAGGCGTTGTTGATCTTCCACGAGATCACAGCGTCGCCCTTCTCGTCGCAGAGCCGGACGAACACGTCCTTCTTCTCGATCTGGTTGATCTGGACCGACTTGATCCAGTCATACAGGTGCCTGATGCTGGCCTTGCGGACGATGCCCTTCTTGAGCGTGACCGTCGGCGGCGTGCGCTGGGCCGGCATGTGCATCACCCGCGGACCCGGCGCGCCGCTGGCCGTCGGGCTCTCCTTGTAGATGGTGCTCTCGTACGCGATGCTCAGCCCCGAGACCTCCGAGAACGCCACGGCTTCACCGGCGATCTCGACGCGGTAATTGTAGACGGGGAGCGGATAATCCGACTGGATGGATTCCTTGCTGACTGCCACGGTGTTCGCTCTCGGTGGGGGTTCGTGTTATGCGAGGCCGACTCAGGAGACGGCCAATTTGTGAGAGAAGCGCAGGACGATGAACTCGGCCGGGCGGACCGCCGCGATCCCGAGTTCGACGATCATCCGACCCTCGAGCACGTCCTGCGGGCTCATGGTCCGGCCTAGGCCGACATTGACGTAGTAGGCGGCCTCGGGCTTCGCGCCCTGCAGCGCGCCCTGCTCCCACAGCCCGTAGAGGTAGCTCTCGAGCATGCCCTTGACCTTGAGCCAGGTGGTCGCGTCGTTCGGTTCGAACACCGCGAACGCCGTCGCCTTGCGCGCCGACTCCTCGATCATGATGAAGAGGCGCCGGACGGGGATGTAACGCCACTCGTTGTCGTTGCCAGCCAGCGTCCGCGCTCCCCACACCAGCGTGCCCTTGCCGGCGAACGCCCGGATCGCGTTGATCGACTTCCCGGACGTCGCGTCGATGTTCAGGCCCTCCTGCTCCGCGTGCGTGATCTGCAGGGTCGGCCCGATCACGGACGACAGGCTGACATTGGCCGGCGCCTTCCACACCCCACGCTCGCGGTCGACTCGCGCGTACACGCCGGCGATCGCTGCGCTCGGGGGCAGCACGACCCGCTGCTCCCCGAGCTTCTTCTTGATCCGGTTGTAGCGGGCGGTGTCGCTGGTAGCGATCGAGGCCAGCGTCTTGGCGTCATTGCCCGCGCCGAGCTTGACCTGCGCCTCGTCGTAGCGGTGGGTCAGCGAAGTCACCAGGTACGGGTGATAGGCAGCGCCGTAGGCTAGATCGTTGACACCGATGCCCTCCCGGAACGCGGCCGCGTCGCCCGCGAGGACGTCAAGGATGGCGAAGCGGTCGCCGAGCTTCCTGCACTGGGCCAGAGCCGCCTGGCACACGCTATAGTAGTCCGCCGACGCGAGCGTGACGAGGTCGGGCATGATGATCAGCGTCGGCTCGTCTTCGCGCTCGAGCTCCGTGAGTCCGTCCAGGAACAACTTCGCCGTCGGATTCGCCGCGTAATTGCCGACCGAGACGACGTAGCAGCGTCCGCCACCGTTCCTGAAGTAGAGGGTGAGCGCGTAGTGGAGGATCCACTCCGGCCGGGCCGGACCGGTGGGGATGAGGTTGTCATCACTGTCGACCGTGAACGCGGTCGGGTCGGCCTTACCGAACCGCAGCTCGTACTCGAGGAGGGTGCTGACCTCGGCGACCTCGACCGCGTCGGCCCCGCCCTTCTCGGTGAAGCCGATGAACGCAGGGATCGCAGTAGCGACCTCGGCCACCGAGGGCGGGAGGGTCGAGATCTCTTCTACATAGACGCCGGGGGTGTTGTATGTGGGCATGGTCGTTCGGTGGGCTGGAATCGGTGTAGGATTCGGAGTCAGTACTCGAGGACGTGAAACAGGGCAGCGCGTGGACTGGCGGGTTCGACCGTGAGGATCGCGTGGTTGAGAATCGAGGGATTGGGCAGCTCGCGAATCAGCAGCTCGTCGCCTCGGCGGAGCGTAAGCTGACGTAGCGGCGCCCGGCGGCAGGCGATCGGACGATCGGAGATCATGCGAAAGCAGCGTCGCTCGGGGTAGCGGGCAAGCAAGCCGTGCCCAACCGGATCGTCGGTCGGCGAGACGTGACCCGACGCCAGCAGCTCGCGTTTGAACGCGAGGCCACGCCCAGGCTCGCCGTCGTCGATCTGAGGCGGTTGGCCGTTCGCCCGCGCGGTGAGCAAATAGAACACCCACAGGGCCTGCCGGGCTTGCAGCTCGAGCACGAACCGCGGCGGCTGCACGAGCCACTCCGCGGCGACGCCGGAGATCTCGATCCCCGCGGCGACCGCGGGCGGACCGGGCGACGCCGCCGCCCCGAGCTGCAAGGCCCTGCCTGCCGCGGCTGAGCCGCGATAGAGCGGTGTGGCCGCGTCGGCGAGCGTTTCCCAGGCGTCGAGGTCGGTATAATGGACGAAGTCGCTGTTGTTCACGTGCACGTCGAAGCCGAGCACGAGATCGTCGGCGAAGCTGATAAAGGGCCGGTCGTCAGCGTCGACGGGCCCGACGACCTCGACACCGCCTGGCCTCAGCCGGATCTGCAGGCGGTGGCGGGCCAGTGCCCGCGTGCCGCTCGGGTGCCAGGTGCGCGGCTCAATTCGCAAATCAGGGCAGCTACCCACGTGGTATTCGTGGAGGACCTCGAGATCAAAGATCCGCCGGTACCTCATGGGATCCTCCGCAGCCGGATCTGCTGGTCGTCGACCCCGCTCGCGGTCCCCGTGCGCCGGTCGCGGTACGTCACAAGCTTGATACGATAGAGGATCGAGGGGTGGTGGGTGGTCCGCAGTGCGTTCCACACCTCGTTCTGCTCGGCGAAACCGAGTGTGACCAGCTCGAGAATCAACCGCTCGATCCCTGCTGGCAGCCCGGGCGTGACCGTGGGATCGAGCACGCGCAGCGACTGGAAATGCTCGATGATCTTCGATAAGTGCTCCCACGCGGACTCGTACTTCTTGAACCGCGCGACGAACAGGAGATAAAGGCTCAGGCGAATGTCTGGCTGGTTCCGCTGCCGCGACCCGTCCTCAGCCTGGCGAGCGTGGAGATCGGGGCTCCGCAGCAGTCGCTCCTCCTCGACGTTGATTAACACAGCCGAAACGGCGCCGAGCTGGAAGCTAATCGGGTCCATCTTGTCGCCGTCGACGAACACAACCTTGTCCCCACTGGCGTCGTCTTGCGAGCCACCCAGCTCGATCCGCAGGTGCTCGTCGAGATGCTTGCGTACAAAGGTGAGGACGTCAGCTATCATCACTTTGCGATCGTTCAATTGAGAAATTGAACGCCCTGAGCCTGAATCTACGCAGCCCCATGAGTATATAATATACTTCCAAGTGCGGTTGCCTTGCAAGTACAAATAACACTCGCAGACAACCGAGGTTACTATTACCACTGCCTTGCCGGTAGTTCGGGTAATAGCTGGCACACACCACTCGAACAGTGTTCGATGCAGTAGTTCACAGTTACATTTTGGAAATGGTCACCGAGAGACGTGATTTTCCTGGACACCGGGGTTTGGATTTCCGTCAGAAAACGGCGGTAAGGTCTCGGGCAATACAGTGACGTCACAGATGCCGGCTTGATGGTGGTGATCAAGGAGGTGTCCTGCCCTAGCCAGGAGTCAGGTGGTGGTCTGGTTGGCCTTCTTATCGCGCCGGGAGGGTCCCTGGGTGCGCGAGGACATGGGCGTTGTGGACGAGGCGAGGGTTGGCCTGATGAGGAGGTCGTGCCACTTCTTGTGCGCTCGACCAGAGCTGCGCCGATCAGCGTTTCTACCGGGAGGTGAAGGCCGTGCGCGGCGACCTCGCGCCGCTGGACGGCGAACTGCTCACGAAGGACCGGCCGCCCGGCGAATCTTCGCAGACGAACCGTAAATCGACGGCCGGGGCAATGGGCGCGACGTCTCGCGCGTTCACCGCGCGTCGTCATGAACTGACGACTCGATCGGTCTGATAATATCGGGCTCGACGCTATTCCCTACTACGCCGCGGACGGCCCTGGGAGTACGCTCGTCCCCGAGAAATGGCGAGCGCGGGCACAACCGACTCCGACATGGGCGACCGATTCGGCCTTGTGGGCACCGTCGTCGGCGAGAAATACCGCATCGAGCGCGTCGTCGGCGAGGGCGGGTTCGCCGTGGTCTATCGCGCGCGGCACCAGGTGTGGGACGAGCCGGTAGCGATCAAGTTCTTCACGGCCCTGACGCACGCCCCGGCCGAGATGCGCCAGGAGTTGCTCGATCAATTCGTCCGCGAGGGCAAGCTGCTCACCTCGCTGTCGAGCCACACCGCCGCGATCGTCCAGGCGAAGGACATCGGCAACCTGACGACGGCGACCGGCCTCTGGATGCCGTACATGGTCCTCGAGTGGCTCGACGGCAGATCACTCGAAGCGTGGATGAGCGAGGAGGCGAGTCCTCCGCGGCACCAAGCTCGCGACCCGCTGGACGTCCACCGCTTGATGGATGGACCGGCGCGAGCGCTGGGCCTCGCGCACGCGCGGGGCGTGGCGCACCGCGACATCAAGCCGGCGAATTTCTTCGTCCTCGGCGACGCCTTGACGCCGGGCGCGGTCATCAAGGTCCTTGACTTTGGGATCGCCAAGGTCATGCAGGGCCACATCAAGCAGGCGCTCCAGGCGACCGGCGCGCAGATCACGAGCTTCACGCCGGCTTACGGGGCGCCCGAGCAATTCGATCGCCGTCACGGCGCGACCGGGCCGTGGACGGACGTGTTCCAGATGGCGCTCGTGCTGGTCGAGATCCTGCGGGGCGGCCAGTCCGCGCTGGTCGGTGAGGACTTCGTCCAGCTCGCGTTCGCTAGCCAGAACCCCGCGAGCCGACCGACCCCGCGGGCGCACGGCATCCACACCTCCGACGCCGTCGAGGCCGTGTTTCAGCGGGCGTTTGCCGTGAACGTCGGCGATCGCTGGCGCGACATGTCCGAGTTCTGGGCTGCGTTCGCGGCTGCCGTCGAGTCCGTGCCGGCGCCCCGCCTCTCGGCGCCCTCGCGGCCGCTGACGGCCGCGCACCCGCGGCCGGGGACCGCGGCCTACGAGGTCGTCCTCGCGGGCCCGCGACGCCGGACGGCCCAACGCGTTCGAGTTCACGCCGCAGACCTACCTGCTGCGCAGCCCCGACGGCGGCGTCGAGACAGCGGAGTTCCCGTGGACGCAGGAGTTCCTCGAGGTCCTGCGCACGACGCAGATGCCCGGGCACGTGCCGGAGGTGGTGCAGCGGATCGGCGACGTCCTGAGGACGTTCCTCGCAGGCGCGGGGTGGAGCTACCACGAGCGAGCGATCCTGGCCGCGGCCCGCGACGGCACGCCGATCTTCCTCACCATCCGTTCGGCGGCGGCCGAGCTGTACGCGCTTCCGTGGGAGTTCGTCGCGCTGAAGGCGACCGGCCAACTCCTCGGCAGCATCCCCGAGTTGCTGATCCGCTACGAGTGGCCGGACGCGCCGACGTTCCCCGATCGCGTGGATCCGGCGCATCGCCGGGGCCGGGTGCTCGTCGCCTGGTCGGCGGCCGGCGGCGCCATCCCGGCCGACAAGCTCGTTACGGTCTTCCGTGACGCGTTTAAAGATCGCCCCGGGGGCTTCGACATCGCCCGGGATGTCATCCCCCGCGCGACGGTCGGGAGGATCGCCCGGGCGCTCGACGACGCCGCCGAGGCCGGTCCGCCGATCGATGCGCTCCACATCCTGTGCCATGGCACGGAGATCGGTGGGACCTACGGGCTCACGCTCGACGACGAGTTCGACCCCGGCAGGGCCGTGCCCGTCGACGCCAGTCGCCTCCAGCAGCTCCTCGCGCCGCACGCCGGGATGGTGCGGATGGTCGTCCTCGCGGCCTGCGATAGCGGGAACGTCGGCCGACCCGGCAACCACCTCGGCAGCGTCGCCCAGATGATCCACCGCGCGGGCGTGCAGGCGGTCGTTGCCTCGCGCTACCCGCTGAGCACCGGCGGCGCCGTCAGCTTCGCGTCGGCCTTCTACGGCGCGCTCGTCGGTGAGGCGGTGTCGGCCGAGCAGGCGTTCCTCGCCGGTCGCGACCTGCTGTTGCGAGACCCGAGCGAGTTCGACTGGGCGAGCATCCAGCTCTACGCCCGCCACGGCGATGGCCACGCCAGCGCCCCGCTCGGCCTCGCGGGTCCCGCCGCGGGTGCGCGCGTGGCTCCGCCGCCGGAGCGTCCACCGCCGCCGCCGGTCTTGCACCGCACCACGCTGCCGACACCCCCGCGCGCGCATCGTCGGTTCCCGCCGGTGGTCCTGCTCGGGGTGCTGTGCTTCGGGCCCATCCTGGTTGCGCTCGTGATCTGGCAGATCTTCGCCGAGGAGCCGCCCGTACCGGTGATCGAGGCGGGCCCCGCCGCGGATCTGGGCGTCCCTCCCACGCCGGGACCCGCGACGAACCAGCCGACCCCGGTGGTTGGCGTTCGACCGCCCGAGCCGAAGCCTCCGGACCCTCCGCCCTCGACGCCGGCTGACGTCGTTCCGACGTCGGCGCCCGAGACCGCGGAAATCCTCGCGGAGCGCAAGCGCGACGTCTCGACCAAGCTCAAGGCGCTCGGGCAGCGAGAGAGCAAGGACCGCAGCGAGCGCTGCGACATCGTCAACGACTTCAAGTACAGCAAGCTGACCCTGTCGCTCGCGGTCGACGTGCAGGGTCGCGTGCAGGCGACCTCCGTCCAGACGTCGCGGCTCAACAGCGTGCAGAGCGAGTGCCTGCGCCGGGCGATCGAGGCCGAGGTCTTCACGTCCCCGGGCCAGCCGTTTATCCTCGGCCGCGTCACGCTCACAGTGGATTGATCGGAACATGCCCGCGTACGTCCACCATCGCCCTGCCAGCCGCGCCCGTCGCTGGGTGTGCGCCGCGATCGCCGTCTGCATAGTCCCGGCGACGCCGGCCGGCGCCGCACCCGGAGACTCGGGAGACCCAGTCGAGTGCGAGAAGACGACCGAGATCCTCTACGCGAAGCGCCTCTACGACGACGCCGCAGCGCTGGCGCTCGTGTGTTGGGACGACACCGAGGTCCCGCTGTTCCTATTTCGGGCCGCCAAGTACTGGAAACGCGCCGGACGGCACGCGCACGCGGTCCACGCGCTCAAGGCCTACATTCGGGCTGCCGCCCACGACGACCCCAAGCGTATCGGTGACGCGAAGGCTGTGCTCCGCGACGAACGGAAGCACACCGGCCAGGTCGTCGTCGGCCTCGTCCCGCCGCTCGAACGCGACGAGCGTCTCACCATCACGGCCGCTCCTCGGGCCGGTGGCGCGGCGCCTCCCCTGACGACCACATTCGCTGCGGAGGAGTTTGTGGAGGTCGACCTGGACCCGGGTGCGTGGGACCTGTCGGTCGTTCGTGAGGGGTTCAAGGACAAAGACAAGACGGTTACCGTACCGCCGGACCGGACTCCGCAGACTGTCCGCGTCGACATGGAGAAGAACGAACCGCCGCCGGAGGAGGAGCCGCCGCCTGTGGTGAAGGAAGAGCCGAAGCCGCCGCCGCCGCCACCGCCGCCCGCACCGTCGAACGCCCTCAAGCTAGGGGGCGGGGTGGCCGTCGGCGGAGGGACGCTGCTGTTGGCGCTGGCGATCGGCTACGCCGCGAGCGTGAGCAGCGCGGAACGCAAGTACATCGAGGTTTGCGAGCGAGAGCGAGACGAAGCGGGATGCTACCAGTCGTATCAGTATGGCAAGGGGCTCAACGTGATCCAGAGCGTGGGATTCACGGCCGGCGCCATGCTGCTGGGGGCCGGTATAGCGATGCTTGCAATCGCCGCTCGTCGCAAGCGCGGCAAAGCACCGCAAGGCCTCTCGCTGTTTCGTACGCACGGCGGGGTGGGCATCAGTCTGGAGCGCCGGTTCTGAGCGGGACAGGGGCTATGATACGCCGATATCTCATATCCATCGTCTCGCTGTGGCCGCTGGCCGGCTGCCCGTTCGACCCGGAGAAGACGCCCGGGGAGTACTTCCCGCCCTCGTCGACCGATCCGGGCGACAGCGACACCGTCGATCCGACCGTCCCCCCCACGACCACCGACGCGACCGGTACGACCGAGCCGGAAGATTGCGGGAATGGGAGCGTCAATCCCGGCGAGGAGTGCGACGATGGCAAGGAGAACGGACCCGGCCAGGCCTGCAAGGCCGACTGCTCGCTCAACGTGTGCGGGGACGGAGATTTCGGCCCCGAGGAGGCGTGCGACGAGGGCGTGAACAACGCCGATTCGGGCGTCTGTACGCTCACCTGCGAACTGGCGACCTGCGGCGACGGTCTGGTCGGCCCGGGCGAGGGTTGCGACGACGGCAACGAGAACAATAACGACGAGTGCGATAATCTCTGCAAATCTCAGAGTTGCGGAGACGGTATGGTCGCCGCATTCGAGGCGTGTGACGACGGGAAGGACATCGACGAAGCATGCACCGACAACTGCACCACGCCGGTCTGTGGCGACGGCCTGATCCAGGAGATCGTCGGCGAGGAGTGCGATGACGGTGTCGACCTCTCGGCCACAGGCGCGTGCACTCCGAAGTGCAAGCTGGCCGTCTGCGGCGACGGGTTCGTGTTCAGCGATGGCGGGGCGGAGGAGTGTGACCCCAGTTACAACGGCGGGAACGGGTATTGCAACGCCATGTGCAAGCTCGGGACGTGTGGCGATGGTGAGGTGCAGCCCAATGAAGGTTGCGACATCGGTATGGGGGACAACTGTGCCGCCGACTGTACGATCGTCGATTGCGGCAACATGGTCATCGATGAATTGGCTGGGGAGAGGTGTGATGACGGCAAGAACGGTGACAACTACGACCTTTGCACCGATCTGTGCAAATATCGCAGCTGCGGTGACGGGTTCGTCCAAGGGGATGAGGAATGTGATGAGGGGGGCGGCAACGACGATCACGGCGCTTGCACCGTCGACTGCAAGACCGCGACGTGCGGCGACGGCTACGTATGGATCGGTGTCGAACAGTGCGATCTCGGCGACAACGGCCCTGACAAGCTCTGCAACGCGATGTGCGAGCATAACATCTGCGGCGACGGTGATCGGGGCGCCAACGAGGCGTGCGACGACGGCAACACCTCGAACGACGACGCGTGCACCAACGTGTGCAAGCTGGCGACGTGCGGCGACGCAGTGAAGAATCCAGGCGAGGAGTGCGACGATGGTTCGGATAACGACGACTACGGCGCGTGCAAGCTCAACTGTACCGAACCGAAGTGTGGCGACGGTATTGTCCAGCCTGACGAGGAGTGTGAGGACAAGTACGAAAGCAATTCAGATTCGTGCGATGCAACGTGCATTCGCACGTTCTGCGGGGACGGCATCACGCAGACGCCGAACGGTTACGGTGAGATCGAGGATTGCGACGACGGTGATGACATGAACGGAGACGGCTGTGAGGTCTTCTGCAAAGTTAGTCCTGAATGAGCCGGACCGGATCTCGGCCGACGCGCTGGTCGTCGATGACGACTTGCTCAACGAACACAACGAGCTGGTGCGGGCCCCGCCGCGCAGCATCCGGCGCCGGCAGAAACGCAAGATGAACGCCTGACGCACACGCGGGGCACCGCCGTTGACTCCCCCAGACCGCGTCGCATCGGCGTCCGCACGCACGCCGGGGCCCTCGTTGTGACGTCCTGAATTAGATGCAGGGGAACAGGCAGGTCTGTCCCGGATTCGATGCGGGAGAACGGGTGGCAGGATCAGTAGTCTTGCCGGATCACCGAGTGAAATT
>Ga0075163_10001294_pt1 | contig 33472 bp, 35 predicted proteins | sample JI1023141ADNA_FD_71478 | JGI IMG/M metagenome (GOLD analysis project Ga0075163, IMG submission 71478) | Wastewater effluent complex algal communities from Wisconsin, to seasonally profile nutrient transformation and Carbon sequestration -... | ecosystem: Engineered > WWTP > Effluent > Algae...
AAGTATGTACTGAACTACGATATGATTCTTCGTATCTATAACTATTCCCAGCTAGAGGTGTCGGGTGAATACCTGATCACCGAGCCGATTAGCCAGGCGGTGATGGATAAAGTTACTGTGACCGTCGTACCTGCAGTAGGTGAATATCTTGATTGCGGTAATGTACACGGTTGGTTGTACGCAAACAACAAGATAGTAGGCGCGTAGGTCCTAACGGCGCTACCACCCTTGTAAAGAGACGCCGTATCTGTTACAATCAGCAGTTGATTGTATTAATAATTATATGAGGATCATATGAAAGCAGTAGTCAAGATTAGCGGCAAACAATATATCGTCGCTGAAAAAGAGACCCTCTTGGTGGATCGCCTCCAAGACGGAACAAAAGAGCTCACACTTGATGCACTTCTAACGATTGATGGTGATAACACCGAAGTCGGTACACCCCTGGTAAAGGGCGTGAAAGTAAGCGCGAAAGTTGTTGAAGCCGAAGTGAAAGGCGACAAAATTCGCGTGATTCGTTACAAAGCGAAAAAGCGTGTCCACAAAGAAATGGGCCACCGTCAAAAGTACACACAGATTCAGATCACATCGATCAAGTAGTAGGAAGGACTCCGTCCTCCCAATCCTTTTCGAAATGAATTCGAAAAGGATTTCCCACCTACTGAAGCTCGGCTGACGCCTCGTGCTTCGAGAGCAACAGTACGTGAAAATCCATAAAAACCCCCGTGAAAAACGGGGGTTTTTGAGTGCAGCCATGCTACAATAGAATCAAATGAGCGAGGGGAAATAAATAAGTGGCTAAGGTCATCGCTGTCACAAATCAAAAGGGCGGAGTCGGTAAAACAACGACTGCTGTCAACGTTGCCTTCTATCTGGCGAAAGCCGGTAAGCGCGTCCTACTCGTAGATCTCGATCCTCAGGGCAATGCGACAAGCGGCCTTGGAATCGATAAGAGCAATCTTGAGATTACAGTGGGCGAGGTTATGTTGCAGTCTGCAAAGATGGAACAGGCAGTTATTGCAACGGAGCACAAGAATTTATGGCTCGTCCCAACAACATCACACCTCGCGAATGTTGAAGTCGAGATCGCTAAGGGTGAGCAGAAGTTTACTCGTCTCAAGTCGGCAATCACAAGTGTCGATGATCAGTACGACATCGTACTTATCGATAGTCCCCCAAGCCTGAGCCTACTCACGGTAAATGGTCTGATTGCAGCAAAGTATGTGTTGTTGCCGGTACAGGCTGAGTTTTATGCACTTGAAGGTCTTGGGCAGCTGCTCGAGACAATGAAGCTAGTGCGAAAGGGCATGAACCCAGGGCTTGAACTACTCGGTGTGCTGCCAACAATGATGGATTCACGCACGACACTCAGCAATCAGGTCTACGCAGAAATCAAAAAGCATTTCGCTGATAAAGTATTTGAGACGACGATTCCACGTAATATCCGCCTCGCGGAAGCGCCGAGTCACGGCGTGCCTGTCGGTGCATACGATAAGTGGAGTAAGGGCGCACGTGCGTACAAGGCTGTCGCCAAAGAGGTAGCTGATCGTGTCAGTTAAAAAAGGACTCGGCCGCGGATTTGATTCATTGATCCCTACGGATCTTATTGATGAGTCCCTCGATCCTACCGCAGCTCAGGACGAACGCCTGAGTGATCTTCGAGAGATCAAATTAAGTGAAATTATACCTGATCCGGACCAGCCTCGACGTTCATTTGACGAGGAAGCTCTCCAGGAAATGGCGCAATCGGTCGCGGAGCACGGTGTGATTCAACCGATTATCGTTACACCTGTGAACGGCAAATATCAGATTGTTGCCGGTGAGCGACGTTTTCGTGGCGCTACTATCGCTGGTCTCGAGAAAATTCCGGCTCTCGTACGTACGCTGAGCGATCAACATAAGCTCGAGCTATCGCTTATCGAAAATATTCAGCGACGCGATCTTAATGTGTTAGAAACTGCAACAGCGTATCTCAAACTCCGTGACCAATTCAATCTATCGCTAGAAGAAATAGGCAAGCGAGTTGGCGGAAAGTCCATGAGTGCGATTAGTAATACGCTACGTCTGCTACGCCTACCGGAAAGCGTGCGACAAGCTCTGCAGGAAGGTAAGCTGACTGAAGGCCAGGCACGTCCACTCGTGAATGCCGATCCGGCATCTGTCGAAGCGGTATTGCCGCAGATTCTCCGTGAAGAGTGGAGCGCACGTAAGATTGAACAGTACGTCGTAAACCTCAAGAAAGCTCAAAAACCAACAGAAGAGGGTGCTGTAGCGGTTGAAGGTCACGATAAGGCTACTGAGCAGTTAATTCAGCGCTTTGCGACCAAGGTGCAGATTCGCTCTAATACCAAGGGCTCTGGCCAAATTGTCATTAGTTTCAAAAACGATGAAGAGTTCGATCGTATAACAAGATTACTCGGTTAGACTAGAACGTCCGAAGGCCAGTGAAGGGGAAGATCCTCATACTGACAGGTCCGACAACATCGTAAAGAGGGATATTACCGAGGCCGTTACGTGAGTCGTATGAATAGTTACCTTCACGGTGGTCCCCACTGACAAACAATGTTCCATCAGGGACAACCGTGTCAACACTACCAGTGGTTGGGCTTCCTGGTTCGCCGTGATTGGCATCATCCGGGTTGAAGCCGTTTGGATTTGCTGCATTGTATACGGTGAATTTTCCATCTTTGAGTACAACACGTTCACCAGCAAATGCGATCACGCGCTTCACGATGTACTCGTCAGGATTGCCGATGGTGAATAAGGGGTTTTTAAATACGATAACTTGTCCGCGATCTGGGACGTATTCTTTGTTTTGTAGCTGTGCCCAGGTGACGGGGAGACGGTTTACGATTAGGCGGTCACCAGTTCTCAGGGTCGCTTCCATGCTCGGGCCTTCAACATTGAAGCTGCGGAAGACATAGGTGTTGATAATGATTGTTCCAACAAGTACGGCTAATCCAAAAAACAGCAAGCCTGCTGCATCTTTGAGCCATGGGTGTTTTTGGCCGAATGTTTGTTCCATCATGTCTACTATAAACGATGAGTTGTTAATTATCCAACAAACATAGGCACAATTGTCTATTCATAAGCATCAAAGTTATGTATGATAAACTAAGTATTTATGGCGAGAAAACAGGTATCAATGGATGGTTTTGTACCCAGCCGTCCTAATAGGCGGGTCGGGGGAGTAATAGGTGGTGAGAAACCACCAAAAGTTGATGATAGCAAGAATGCTCCATCTGATCGTCGAGCCCTAGGAAGCGCTCAGCCTGCAAAAGAATTGGGGCAGGAGCAACCTTCACGGAACCGAGTAGGGATTAGTAAATCTGAAATTGACGAGTCGCTTCGCGGTATCGATGAGAACGATAATGAACAGCCTCGCCGACGTCGGAAGAACCCTAGTCGGCCACCATCCAATCGGCGCAAATGGATCATCCGAGGATTGATAGCAATCGGTGTTATCTTGGTTCTTATGGGAGCTTATATCGGTATCAAAGCGATTATCGCGAGTAACAATGTGTTCCAAGGTAACATCTTTGATATCTTCCAGAACGTTCCGCTCAAACAGGATGAGAATGGTCGCAGTAATATCATCATTGTTGGAACATCGGAGGACGATCCGGGTCACGATGGTGCAAGCCTGACGGATTCGATGATGATTCTTAGCGTCGACCAGACCAACAAGAATGCTTTTATGATTAGCATACCTCGTGACCTTCAAGTGAAGTACGGTCAGGCATGTAACTCTGGGTTTGCCGGCAAAATCAACGAATATTACGGTTGTGTTCATGAGACTACGGGTGTTGAGGCTGACCGTGATGCGCTGAAGAAGGAAGCTGAATTTGTGGGTGAAATCATGGGGCTTGATGTCCAATACGGTGTGAATGTTAACTACACGGTGATGCGCGAACTGGTCAAGGCTGTTGGTGGCAGTATCACGGTGACTATTGAAAGTCGCGATCCACGCGGACAGATGGATAGTAATTTCGACTGGAAGTGTGGTGTTGGTGATCGCAAAAAGACACGTGCACAGATATTGGCGAAATGTCCACCGAGCGGCCACTATATTGACTACAAGAATGGTCCAGTCACGCTTGATGCCGAGCATGCGCTCTATCTAGCGCAGGCACGAGGCGATAAGGCTCCGACATACGGGTTTGAGCAGTCAAACTTTGACCGTGAGAAGAACCAGCAGAAAATCATCAAGGCACTTCGCGAGAAGGCGGTGAGCGCAGGTACACTAGCGGATTTTAGCAAGGTCTCTGCGATTATCGATGCTCTTGGCAATAACTTGCGTACAACGTTTGAAACAAAAGAATTCCGCACACTGGTTGCGCTTGCTCAAGACATCAAGAGTGAAGATATCAAATCAATCAGTCTTGTTGATACTGAAAATCCAATCATGACCACTGATAATGTGAATGGCGTGAGTGTAGTTGTGCCTGTCGCAGGAACGTATAACTATACTGATCTAAGAGCACTGCTGAAAAAGCGTATGTCATCTGATCCGGTTGTTCGCGAGGCTGCACCAATCGCTGTGTTTAACGGTTCGGGCGTCGCGGGCGTCGCGCAGGTAGAAGCCGATAAGCTTGAGGCTGCTAATTACACTGTCGATACGTTTGCAACAGCACCTACCGGCACGTATCCACGCTATACGCTTTATCAAATCGGTACAGGCAATAGCGGTACAGCCAAGAAATTGCAGCAGAAGTATGGCGTCAAAATCACAAAAGGCAAGCCGCCTGTAACGGTAAGTAGTGATGTGCGGTTCGTTCTCATCGTTGGTCCAGAACCTGAAACAACAGATACAACCAGTAATTAACATGCTATACTAAAACTACCTATGGAATTCTTACGAGTTGTAAAGCGACGATCGGTTCTGAGTGAGACGATTTATATACTTTTGAACATTGCACTAGCAGTTGGTGTTCTGGCGGCTACTTGGGCTACGGGAACGCCGTGGTTAGCGCTCGCGCTCGTTATGCTGAGTAAATGGCGCGTTCTTGCGGTCCGACCGCGCTACTGGTTCGCCCATATCGAAGCCAATATGGTTGATTTCATCGTTAGCTTTGGCACGGTGACGCTCATGTTCCTTGCCGGACAGACGCTAGGTGGTCGCGGTGCATTTGCGCAAATTTTGCTTGCGCTCTTTTATGCCGGATGGTTGCTGCTCATTAAGCCGCGCACTCGCCGCAGCTTCATTACTGCACAAGCTGCCACGGCTATGGTCGTTGGTACGATGGCACTGGCTAGTATCTCTTACGAGTGGCCGTCATCTCTAGTGGTGGCGATTATGTGGGTGATTGGTTATTCCACCGCTCGTCATGTCCTGATGGCATACTCTGATAATGACGCGCGCTTACTAAGTCTTATTTGGGGATTTGTTATCGCAGAGTTGGGATGGGTGACATATCACTGGACGATCGCGTATTCTGTCTTCTTCCTGCCAGGTCTCAAATTACCTCAATTGACACTGCTAGTCATTGGTCTTAGTTTCTTGGCCGAGCGCGCCTATGCCTCCTATCATAAACACGAGACTATCAAGCGGAGCGACATGGTATTGCCGCTCGTCTTCACATTAGGTTTATTTGCTGTGTTGCTGCTGACTCCCTTGAACCAGGCGAGTATCGGAGCCATATAAGAAATTTTTCAGCTAATTTGGATAAGGTGGGTAGTAGATGGATAAGAAAGATTTAGACAAGGCAACACAAACACCTGCCAGCTATAAGGCTGTCACTCGTCGGTCAATTACTAAGGGCGGGAAGTACGTCACTGCAGTAGTGTTAATACTCGCATGTTTTACGGTTGGTGTTGGCGGTGGTTATATCGGCTCTCGTCTTGGTACCGGCGTGACGGTTATGGATCGCAATTCGGCTACCGACGGCAATGCCGTCATTAGTAAAGAAGAGAAGGATATTTCTTCCGTGGCCACAAAAGTTGGCGTGAGCGTCGTCTCTATCGTGACGAAGTCGCAAGGTTCAAACCTGTTTGGTGAAACGCAAACACAAGAGGGTGCTGGAACGGGGATTATTATCAGCAAAGATGGCTATATCCTGACGAATAAACACGTCGTGTCAAACAGCGCTGATTTATCGGTAGTCACGAGTGATGGTACGACCTACGAGGACGCAAAAGTGGTTGGTACTGATCCGTTGAACGATCTAGCATTTGTGAAAGTCGGTGGAGTAAATAATTTCCAGCCAGCAACGCTTGGTGACTCAAGTTCGGTTCGTATTGGTCAGAACGTCGTGGCAATTGGTAACTCACTCGGTGAGTTCCAGAACACGGTAACGAGCGGTATTATTTCTGGAACAGGTCGACCGATTTCGGCACAGGAAGGTAACTCTGTTGAAACTCTGACAGATCTCATCCAGACAGATGCAGCTATCAACCATGGTAATTCCGGTGGCCCACTGACAAACCTGAGTGGACAGGTCATTGGCATCAACACGGCGATTGCAGAGGATGCACAGAGCATCGGTTTTGCTATCCCAATTAATTCGGCAAAAGGTATCATTAAAAATTTATTGAAGACGGGTAAGGTTGAACGCCCCTATCTTGGTATCAACTACAGGACGCTCACTCCCGATGCCGCAAAACAGTACAACCTATCCGTGAAAAAGGGCGCCTATGTGATGGCGACCGAAGGTCGGAGCGTTGTGAGTGGTGCTGCCGCGGATAAAGCCGGTATCAAAGACAAAGATATCATCACAAAGGTGGGTGATCTTACTGTTGGTGACCATGGAAATGTCTCGAGTCTTATCTCAGAATATGCTGTCGGTGATCGTGTACAGTTAACGATACTACGTGGTGGCAAAACGATGACTGTTACTGTGACGCTTGACGCCTATCCTCGTAGCTAAGGACGCGTAAACCAGGTGATGAGACCTTCTGTGCGGTGATGTTTGAAGCCGTTTTCCTGAGCCTTGGCGATGACCGCATTGTGCTGGCGCACATCTGATTCTAGCAGTAGGTGTCCACCTGTTTTGAGAACAGTTGCTGCTTGTTGAATAAGTTTGTTGATGAGGGCGAGACCGTCGTCATCTGCATATAGGGCTTGCTCGGGCTCAACATTTATCTCGCGCGAGACAGTCCATGAGCGATCGACGTAGGGTAGGTTGGCCAGGATGATATCGGCATCGAGTATGTAGCCGTGCAGTAAGTCGGCTTTCATAAACTGCACATCGGCGACGAGGCGAGTGGCGTTTTCCTTGGCGAGGCTCAGTGCGTGGTTGCTTGTGTCTGTGCACGTGACGTCGCACTCTGGCCATTCTTTCTTTACAGTGATGCCGATACAGCCGGTACCCGTGCCAACATCGATAATGCTCAATGGCTTTGGTAGTAGCGAGAGGTTTTGCGGGATGATCTCTTTCAACAGCTCGATCATTACTTCTGTTTCAGGACGTGGGATAAGGGCGGCTGGTGTTGTCGTGAAGCGACGACCGTAAAATTCTTTGTGTCCGATAATATACGCGACAGGAGTGCGGTTAAGCCGTAGCTCGATGCGAGCATTCGCAATTTGTTCGCGTCGGTCATCGAGTGGATGGTCGCCGTGAGCATGTAAATAGGTGCGTGCATGACGGAGTGTGTGAGCCAGGATTAATTCGGCGTCTAATCGAGCGGATTCGATGCCGGCTTGGCGAAGCGTATTCGTGGCTCTCGCGAGCCATTCATCATACGTCGGTGGCGTTTTTGGCTGCAAGTTCACGTTCATAGGCCTGTAAGTGTTCAATAAGGTCATCGATTTGACCATTCATCGCGGCGGGAATAGCACTGCGGCTATAGCCAATACGATGATCGGTGATGCGGTCCTGGGGGAAGTTGTATGTACGGATTTTTTCGCTACGGTCACCAGAACCGATGAGACCGCGTCGTTCGGCATCTAGTTTGGCGTTTTCGGCATCGATTTTCTGCTGCAAGAGGCGAGAGCGAAGAACGCTCATGGCCTTTTCTTTGTTTTTCAGCTGTGATTTCTCGTCTTGGTTAATGACGACCATTCCTGAAGGTATGTGGGTAATTCGTACGGCACTATCGGTTGTATTGACCGATTGACCACCGTGACCACCGGATCGATAGATGTCGATTCGTAGGTCATTCATGTTAATTTCAAGATCTGTTTCTTCTGCTTCTGGAAGTACGGCAACCGTAACAGTACTTGTATGTATGCGCCCCTGTGATTCAGTCGCAGGGATGCGCTGAACTCGGTGAACACCACTCTCGAACTTCAATTTAGAGTAGGGCGCTTCACCGCTAATTTTGAAGACGACTTCTTTGTATCCGCCGGTATCGTTGGCACTTTCATTCATAAGTTCTGTTTTGAGGCCATTGGATTCGCAGTAGCGGAGGTACATACGGTAAAGTTCGGCTGCGAATAGGCTGGCCTCGTCGCCGCCAGCACCGGCACGGATTTCCATGATGACGTTTTTCTCATCATTTGGATCCTTGGGAGCAAGCATGAGGAAGAGTTCTTCTTCGAGTGCAGACAATTTTTGTTCAGTCTCTGTCACTTCGGATTTTGCCAGCTCTGCAAGCTCGTCACTACCGTTCGCTAGATCTTTGGCTTCGACGAGTTGGTTCTCGAGCATTTCGCGCAGAGTGACCTTTTCGATGATGCCCTCGAGTTCAGAAAAGCGCTTGTTCTTGGTTGTGAAATCAGGATCGCTATAAGCGGTAGGGGATGCCAAAAACTCACCGAGTTCTTGTTTCTCGGTGTTGAGATCATCAATGTTGAGACTTATCTTTGGCATTCTATATCCTTATTTACTTTCATTGTACCAAAAAGAGACCTCTTAGCGAGGTCTCTTTTTAGAAGGTTGCTATTCGTCGCTACCAGCTTTTTTGGCTGCTGCGGCTTTGGCCTTTTTCGCTTTGTTCGCAAGCTCTGTTTTGCGAGCTTCGGCAGCTGCTGCACGAGCCTTGAATCGATCAACACGACCTTCGGTGTCGATGATCTTTTCCTCACCAGTAAAGAATGGGTGAGAAGCGCTGCTAATGTGTACCTTGATCAATGGGTATTCGTTGCCGTCTTCCCATTTGATCGTTTCGTCAGTCGCAGCTGTTGACTGAGTCAAAAAGGCAAAACCAGCCTGGTCGTCGCTAAATACGACGGGGCGGTATGTGGTTGGGTGTATACTGCTTTTCATATCTGAATTATTGTACAGGTTATTGAGGTAAAAGTCAAAGGGTTACACCTAACCTGCACGAGGTTATAAAAATCAGCTTATTTCTTGTGATGATCAACCGGTCGGTTGTCGACGAGGGTAGTGACAGGCTCGGCGATTGTCAAAGTGTGTTGCAACATGCGAGAAGCGGTTGCGGCCATGCCAGAACGATGTGCTTTTTCCTCGGCGATTTGGTCGCGTATCTTGCTGAGTGCTCGTAGGGTGCTAGGGTTCTGACCCATGAGTTTGAATTCTTTATCGAGTTGCTGGATCTCATCATCCGTAAGATCTTCGAGACCGGCGAAGCTGTTGCGAGCGCCCTTGGTCGTGCGGATTAGTTCGTCAAGCTTGAGCTGCACGGCTTTGCTGTCACGGTTCTGTGTGTTCTGAATCAGGAAGACCATGAGGAAGGTAACGATGGTCGTACCGGTGTTGATAACGAGCTGCCACGTGTCGGAGTAGTGGAATGCAGGGCCGGTGAACGCCCAAACCACGATAACGAGCACGGCACCGAGAAATACGGACGCGGTACCTGTCCAAGCTGATATACGGTTGGCTGCGATACGGAATACATTCTTCATAATGGCAATAGTATACCACTAAAGCTTATACATCACCAATATCATTTGACTTGGATCTTGACCTCCAGTCTCCCTCAATAGACCACTCCCGCCATGCTTTTGTATAGCATGGCTCGCGTTTCGCTTTTAGTCTATTTCGGTGAGACTCGAATGCAAGATCCAAGTGTTGACTTATCTATTCACCTCTGTTACTCTATTCAAGTAATATTTTTTAACGACACAGCTTATTCCATTCGGAATAGGTGAGGCAAAAACCGAATTCGTTTGGATACGGTGCAAGGCAGTGAAGAGGAACGGACGTAGACGTATTAATGATACGTCTAGGAGTACCGCATTCACTAACGCAGCAACGTGCCGAACGGAACGGTTTGCAAGAAGGAGTAACAAGAGATGGCCGTAGAGGTTGATATCAAACAGCTGCTTGAAGCTGGTGTTCATTTCGGACACAAAACAAGCCGTTGGCACCCTAAGATGGCGCCATACATTCATAGCAAACGCCAGGACGCTCACATCATCGACCTGACAAAAACCGTTGAGGGTTTGGATAAAGCACTGCCATTCCTCACGAGCGTTGCTGCAAGTGGCAAGCAAGTTTTGTTTGTTGGTACTAAGAAGCAGGCAAAAGATGCCGTGCGCGCAACTGCTGAAAAGGCTGGCCAGCCATTCGTAACTGAACGATGGATCGGCGGCATGTTAACTAACGTTGCGACCGTTCACCAGCAGGTCAAGAAGTTGAAAGACCTCGAAAAGCGAATGGAAAGTGGCGACCTAGAAAAGCGCTACAACAAATTGGAAGTCCAACGTTTTGGTGAAGAAATCGTAGAACTAAACGAAAAATACGGTGGCATCAAGGATTTGAATGGTAAACCCGGTGCTATCGTCGTGATCGACGTTATCGCTGACGCTAACGCCGTCAAAGAAGCGAAGGTACTTGGCGTACCTGTTGTTGGTCTTGTGGACAGCAACGCAGATCCAAGCGCGATTGATTATGTCGTTCCTGGTAACGATGACGCGATCAAGGGTGTACAACTACTACTCGATTACTTTGGCGCGGCTGTTGCTGAGGGAGTAGCAAAGAAGGGAGAGGCATAATGGCGATTACTGTAGAAGACATCAAGAAATTGAAAGAACTAACAGGTATTGGTCTGACTGATGCCAAAACTGCACTTGTTGATGCAGATGGTGATTTCGACAAAGCACTTGAAGTACTTCGCAAAAAGGGTCTGACGAAAGCTGAGAAAAAAGGCGATCGTGAAACTCGTGAAGGTTTGATCGAGAGCTATGTTCATAGCAACCGTATAGGTGTTGTCGTGGAAGTAAACTGCGAGACTGATTTCGTGGCACGTCTCCCTGAATTCAAGGAATTCGCGCACCAAATCGCCATGCAGATCGCAGCGATGGCTCCAAAGTATCCAACAATGGAAGAAGTTCCAGCTGATATTTATGAAGCGAAGAAGAAGGAACTTCTCGAAAGTGATTCTTTGAAGAGTAAACCAGCTGACATGGCGGAAAAAATCGTCGAAGGCCAGTTGAAAAAGCACTTCGCTGAACAAGTCTTGAGCGAACAAGCATTTGTGCTTGACGATACTATGACCGTCGGTGATCGCATCAAAGAGCAAATCGCAAAGAGCGGTGAGAACATTCGTATCTCTCAGTTCAAACGTATTGAGCTCGGCGTCACTGAATAAGTTTTGCCGAAACTAAAAAAACGACCCTTCTAGGGGTCGTTTTTTAATGTAGCGATGGGGAACATAAGAAGTATTGAAATTATCATAAAAATGTGCTATAATATAGACATAATTCTCTAGGAGAGGAAGTACATCATGGAAGCTGGTTTCGCAATCGCCGGAACGGCGCAGATGCATGGCTGGATCTATGCGGCCATCGCGGCGCTCATCCTGGTCGTCCTGATGGGGGCGTACCATGCAGGCAAGATGCTCGTCCAACGGGTATCTGCCGCGCGGGGCACCAAGTCGCCGCTGTAACCACAACGGGGGCTGAGCCTCAAGCCCTCAATAGTCCATCCTAACAGCAATGTTGGGGTGGGCTATTTCATTTCCGTTGACTTTACGGGGGAGGGTCATTGACTTTTTATAAGGCTTATGTTATTATGCATCACAGTAAAGCGTACATTTAAAACAAAAAGGAACAGAAATGTCAGTCGAAACAGCACCAGTGTCAAACGGAAATTATGACGATATTAAAAAACAAGCAGATGCCGAGGTGGCTGAGCAGGGTAAAGCCATGCGCGATGCGAATCCTGAAGCGGTAGCTACTGCGCACGCTAAGGCTGACGAGTTGCTTAACGAACTTGAGACACTCGACCTATCAAATCCGGACACGGCACTTGAGTACCTTGACAAGGTGAGTCTAGAAGTAGCAGATACATTGCTAGTAGAGCCTGAGTATAAACAAAAAGCTCTCCAGTATGTATATCAAAAGTTCACAGAAAAAGGCTATGAGCCACTACAAGACAGTGCCCTAGAAACGTTTGAGTCAGATACTGCCGCTATGACTGATAAAAATGAAGCAACTCGCGCTGCGATTAGCGCAATCCTTCATGACCTTAACCGCACGGGTTCTATGAATACAAAATATGTAGGCCACATACGACATTGGTTGTACGAAAAATTCAGTCAATAATACACAAGACTGCATATAAGGAATCTTTCAAAAATACCACCGATTTGGGTGGTATTTTGGTATAATGAGTCAGATATGTTTGATACTGACACTTATGAATTGAAGATGGATGGTGCTTTTGAGCACTTCGAAGCAGAACTACGCAAAGTCCAGACCGGCCGTGCTCAGGCGAGCATGCTCGATGGTATTAAAGTTGAAGTGTATGGCACAGTAATGCCACTTAATCAGGCGGCAAACGTCACCGCTCCTGAACCTCAAATGCTACAGATCACACCGTTTGATCCAACGAATATAGCCGCGATTTCTGCTGCTATCCGTAACGATCAAGCCCTCGGCATGAACCCTTCGGATGATGGGCGTATTGTCCGCGTACCGGTCCCGCCGTTGACCGAGGAGCGCCGCCGCCAAATCGTGAAGCAGACAAGCGAAAAGGTAGAAGAAGCGCGCATCAGCCTGCGCCAAGTACGCCAGGACGCATTGCAGGATGCAAAACGTCAAAAGGACGCCAAGACGATTACCGAGGACGACCAGAAGGCTGTCGAAAAGGCGATCGACAAGCTCGTTGCTGATTATCAAGCAAAAATAGATGCTGCTTTCAAAGTCAAAGAGCAAGATATCTTAAAGGTCTAATCCATGGATATATTTACGATTATCATCGGGATCATCATAGGTGTCATTGCGCTTACGCTTTTGGTTGTTGTGCATGAGCTAGGCCATGCGATTGCTGCGCGCCGTAACGGCGTAGTGGTTGAGGAATTTGGCATAGGATTCCCGCCACGTGCATGGGGCAAGAAGCTCAAGAATAAGGTTCTGTTCACTGTTAACTGGCTGCCACTAGGCGGTTTCGTGAAGCTTCAGGGTGAGCATGACGATGCGAATAAAAAGGGTGACTATGGCGCGGCGACTTTTTGGGTAAAGACAAAGATTTTGCTGGCGGGTGTTGCCATCAACTGGGTTACGGCAGCTGTGCTGTTTAGCGTATTGGCGATTACGGGTCTGCCACAAGTTATCCCTGATCAGTTCACCGTGGCGGGCGATACAAAGGTCGTCAAACAGCCTGTCCAACTTGGTGCGGTGAACGCTGATTTCCCAGCTGCAAAAGCTGGACTTCAGTCACGGGATAAGATCCTTCGTTTCGCCGGACAAGAGGTTAAAACACCTGACGAGTTTATTAAGCTGACACAAGCGTACGCTGGAAAACCTGTCGAAGTTATCTATAGCCGCGGTGGGGCAGAGGGTTCTGCTCGCGTGCAGCTACGTGACGGTAAGGGAGTTTTGTTCGGTGCGAGTTTAGTGCAGCTTAGCGAAACACGTTCAACTTGGTCCGCACCACTAGTGGGAACGGCCGTGACATGGCAGCTCACTGTCGAAACATTCAAGGGCCTTGGGACGCTCATTGGCTCGCTCACAAGCGGTGTCGTCAATCAGTTTAGCCCCGATGATAAGGTGCGCCAAGAAGGTGCTCAAGAAGTTGCAACCGTTCGTGACAGTGTCGCTGGTCCGGTTGGTATCTTCGGTATCTTGTTCCCGGCAGCCCAGCAGTCCGGACTGACACAGCTCACGTTCCTCGTAGCGTTTATCTCACTCGGTCTTGCAGTTATGAACGTCCTGCCGATTCCTGCACTTGATGGTGGTCGTTGGTTTACGATGGCGGCTTTCCGTGCGTTTGGCAAAAAACTAACGCGTGAACGTGAAGACAAGATTCAGGCGACTGGATTCCTTATGCTAATGGCACTTGTGGTGCTGGTAACGATTGCGGATGTCGGCAAACTCCTCAAGTAAGCACCCTCAATCACTACGACAACGTTTGAACGGTGTTGTATCTCGGGTGGTGGGAACTCGGCCTGAAGGTGGCTGGAAGTGGAGCATGGCGGCTCTATTGCCGCTATGGGTCTTTGGCGCGTTTATGTTCAGCTCGCTTCTTGTTGGCCTGATCCTCGGCGTACTTGATTGGCTGAATATATCTCCGCAAAACTACATACGACCAGCCATCGTCCAAACGATCCTGGCGATGATAGTCTATGCGCTTACTATTGGGATCGTGATTGGCGTACCGTACCTCTTGAGGTGGAAGAAGGTGAGTCTGCAAACACTTGGTTTGACTCGGCTGCCGACATGGACTGATATAGGGCTCGCACCGGTTATCTATATCCTGTATATCATTGTTCTTGCGGGTGTATTTGCACTTATCACTGTGTGGTTTAGCGGACTGCCCCTCGATCAAGCGCAGGATATAGGGTTCAAAACATTTGGTTCACGAACAGATAATATATTGGCGTTTCTGACACTTGTCGTGTTGGCGCCGGTGGCGGAAGAGGTACTGTTTCGTGGCTACCTCTATGGTAAACTGAAAACATACGTGCCAGCGGTGGCGGCGGCGGTGGCAACAAGCTTGCTCTTCGCAATCGTTCATTTCCAGCTGAATGTTGGTATCGACGTATTTATACTGAGCTTGTTCCTCTGCGGTCTTCGCAGCCTGACAGGCAGTATATGGGCTGGCATACTGGTTCACATGATCAAAAACGGCGTGGCGTATTACATTTTGTTTGGCGGCGCGCTTATCGGAGGATAAAAAGAAATTATGAGAATAACCCAACTATTTACCAAAACCAGCAAAACCGTCCCTGCAGATGAAGCGGCGAAGAATGCGCAACTGCTGATTCAAGCTGGCTATGTCTATAAAGTGATGGCTGGTGTCTATGCGTATACGCCGCTTGGTTTGCGTGTTCTCGAAAACATCAAGAGCATCGTGCGTGAAGAAATGAATGCCGTGAATGGTCAGGAAATCATCATGAGCAGTCTGCAGCGCAAGGAAACATGGGAAGGCACAGGGCGATGGGATGACGAAGTCGTGGACGTATGGTTCAAGTCGAAGCTGAAGGATGACACTGAGGTTGGATTTGGCTGGAGCCATGAGGAAGCAATCCTTGAAATGATGCAACAGTTCATCAAGAGTTATAAGGACCTGCCGACGAGTGTCTATCAGTTCCAGACGAAACTTCGCAACGAGCTACGTGCCAAAAGCGGCATCATGCGCGGTCGTGAATTTGTCATGAAAGACATGTACTCACTCCATGCGACACAGGAAGACATGGATCAATACTATGACAAGGTTATCGAGGCATATAAGCGCGCCTATGAGCGCCTTGGGCTTGGCGACAGTACATTTGTGACTTTTGCGAGCGGCGGTGCATTTACGAAGTTTAGCCATGAGTTCCAGACGATTTGCGATGCTGGTGAGGACATCTTGTATGTGAATGATGATCGTACTGTCGCGGTGAACGAGGAAGTCCTCGATGACGCGGCCAATGAGCTCGGTATCGACAAGAATGATTTGCAGGCTGTGAAGAGTGCCGAGGTGGGGAATATCTTCAAGTTTGGTACTGAGAAGGCAGAGAAGATGGGTGTGTACTACACCGACAGCGACGGTACGCAGAAACCAATTTATTTGGCATCATACGGTATCGGTATCACCCGAGTGATGGGTGTGATTGTAGAGAAGTTTGCCGATGAAAAGGGTATCGTGTGGCCAGAATCTGTTGCGCCGTATCGCGTATATTTGGTGCGTATCGGTGGTGAAGAGGCGACGAAGCGCGCGGATGATCTGTACGCAGAACTAGCCAGCAAGGGCGTTGATGTGTTATATGACGATCGTGATGAGCGTCCAGGTACGAAATTTGCCGACAGCGAGTTGATGGGTATTCCTCACCGCGTGACCGTGAGTGATCGTTTGAATGAGTCCCAGAAGTACGAGTATACGGTTCGTAACACTGGTGAGACAGTCGAATTGACACAACATGAGCTTCTTGTTAAACTGGTGACCGAATAGCCAGGGGGGATGAGTGCTGATAGGCACTTTTTGTAACTAACACGAAGGTAAAACGTATGAAAAAATTATTTCAAATTACTGAAGCAGGTAAGAAAGAACTCGAACTAGAGCTTACTGAGCTAAAAGGCCGACGAGGCGCGATTGCAGATAAAATTGCTGAAGCTCGTGACTACGGTGATCTTAGCGAGAATGCTGAATATGATTCTGCTCGCGAAGAGCAGGGACTTGTTGAGAGCCGCATCGCTGAAATCGAAGATGTACTACTAAACGCTGAGATTATCTCTGCGAGCCGTAGTAGTAGCGTCAAACTTGGTAGCAAAGTAGAGCTAAAGACTGGTTCAAAGACTGTTGCATATCATGTTGTAGGTCCAGTAGAAGCAGATCCACTCGCTGGTAAGATCAGCAACGAATCACCAATCGGACTTGCACTTATGGGCAAAAAGATTGGCGAAATCGCTACTATTTCTACACCTAAGGGTGAGATCAAGTACGAAGTCGTTAAGGTCGGCTAAGGTACTTTCGTCATATAACAAAAAGTCCCCAACCGGGGACTTTTTGTTATATCTACTGGTCTAGGCGACTTTCGATTTTGCTTCTTCTGCGGCAAGGCGATCTTCCTCTGCCCATTCTTTTTCTTGAACAGATTGATTGATGCGTCGTGAAGTAACGAAGTTGCTTGCTTCTTCGACTATGCGATCAACTGTTGGCGCGGTGCCATCTATTTGATTAAGATTAATATAGTCATCAGGGTTAGACGCTACTTGTGCGGTTTTATGGACAGTATCCTTAATAACCTTTTTCATGACAGCGGTCATGCCAGGGCGATTACTGTAGATCTTATCTACAGCTGCAACAGCCTTTTCTTCGAAGTCAGGATTGACTGCTACAACGCGGAGAAGGGCATTCTCGACTGGAGCGACAGGTAATTCCACGTCTACGAGAGGGATGAGAGCGAGGGCGCGTTCACCCAGTTCTGCCATCATCTGGTCGTTGGCATATAGCTCACCTGAATTAATTTTTTCTGCTGTTTCGCGGATAGCTTCGATCTCGCCGGTATCAAAGCCATTATCGTCGTACGTACCTTGAGTTTCAACGACAGACCCCCAGCTTTCCTTGTACTTACGAGTCTCTTTCCTTTTTTTGTACCAAGGAGTGCTTGTACCTTCGTTGTAGTTGCCAGTAACTGGGTCCACATTGTCGTATGGTCGTTTGTAATCGTAATCCTCTTTGGGATTTAAAAATCCCGCCGAAGATTCTTGGCGGGCCAGGTGAGCAGTAGACGTTGTTTCGTAAGCGGCTGAGTTGGTTGTTGAATTTCTAACTTCTACTGATACCATCTATGCTATATTCTTGCTTATTTGTAAGTCTCAGTATAGCAAATTAAGCGTTATAGGTCAACCCCTATATACCACCTGTGAGCTATTGGATTGTACGCTCGATTACAATATCCGTAATCTACCTCTGTTATTGAAGGTCATAGTGTATAATGCTTACATATGGCTACACTCAAAGACTACAGAGATGAACGACTACGAAAGCTCGCTGAACTACGCGAATTAGGCGTTGATCCGTATCCAGCTGATTCGCACCGAACGCATAATACTGCCGATGTGGTGAATGAGTTTGATGAACTGCAGGGGCAAACCGTGACAGTAGCCGGCCGTGTAATGGGTCTGCGTAAGTTCGGTAAACTAGCGTTTATTGTCCTCCATGATCAGAGTGGGCAAGTGCAGCTGTTTCTCCATGCACCCGATGTAGCTCCCCTTGATGCACCGAAAGGTATCGTGGGCATGCGTGAACTACCCCTGCTCGATACTGGTGATTTCATCGAAGCAACGGGCGAGGTGATCAAGACGAAGACGGGTGAAATATCTGTAGGTGTTAAAACACTACGCGTGTTGACTAAGAGCTTGCGGCCAATGCCAACTGAGCTAACTGACAAGGAGCAGCGTCTCAGGCGACGATATGTCGACATGGGAGTGAATGATGATGTACGCGCACGATTTGTTCGTCGCAGTAAGTTCTGGCAGGCAACGCGTGATTACTTGAACCAAAGTGGCTTCGTGGAAATTAACGTCCCAGTTTTGGAGCACACTACCGGTGGTGCTGATGCTAACCCGTTTGTGACACACATGGACGCACTCGATCAGGATTTTTACCTCCGCATCAGTCACGAGCTACCGCTCAAACGTCTCCTCGGAGCTGGTTTTGAAAAGGTATATGATGTTGGTCCACGATTTAGGAACGAAAACTACAGTGATGAGCACTTGCCTGAACACGTCGCAATGGAGTGGTACTGGGCGTATGCCAACTGGCAGGACGGTATGAAGTTCCAAGAAGGCCTGTTCAAAAGCGTCCTTGAACAAACTTTTGGCACACTCCAGTTCAAACTCAATGGGTTTGATGTCGATATGAGTAAAGACTGGGAAGTCTGGGACTATGCGACAGTAATCAAGGACCGTTACGGTATTGATGTCTATGACAGCACCCTCGATGATGTCAAAAAGGCGCTTGCCGATAATAAACTCGAAGTTGAGAAGACCGAGAACCGCGCTCGCGGTATCGATAAACTATGGAAAAACATCCGCAAAGACGTGGCTGGTCCTGTGTGGCTCGTGAATACACCTCTATTTATCAGTCCATTAGCCAAAGCAAATCCCGAAGACAATCGTGTCGTTGAGCGCTTCCAGGCGGTTATCGCTGGTAGCGAACTAAGCAACGGATTTTCAGAGCTGAATGATCCGATTGATCAGTTGAGTCGTTTTACCGAGCAGCAGAAGATGCGAGATGGTGGTGATGACGAAGCAATGATGCTCGACATTGATTATGTAGAAATGCTCGAATATGGCATGCCGCCGGCATGTGGTCTGGGATTCTCGGAGCGCGTATTCTGGGTGTTCGAAGGTGTCAGCGCGCGCGAGGGCGTGCCATTCCCGCAGTTGCGACATGAGATCGACGAAACGACCAAATCGGTTTATCCTGAACTAAATCTCGGTAAGGGATAAAGAAAATCGCCGCCCCGCACCGTGAAGCGCTGCAAAACGGCGACGTTCTCTAATTATTTCTGATCAGATTCTTGTGATTCGATGTAGTCACCGATAACGATATCGATGTTGTTCTGGATGATTTCAGGGTAGTCGGGGACCTTACTGATGATCCACTGCGCCATTTCTTCTTCGGTAGCGTCATCCATCATGTCGGCGAGTTTTTCGGTGTCGTTTGGAGTGAGGGAGCTGACGATCTCCTCGCCTACAAGTGCGGCAACTTTGTCATTCAGCTCCTCTAGAACCTGCACGAGCGCAGTGTCGTCGAGTTGTATATTGAGACCTTGGAGGTCGTCTTTGCTGATATAGCTTTGAGAATCCATGGTTGATTACGCCTTTTTGGCTTTAGCCGACGTAGGTTGTTTGCGTTTTTTTGACGCGGCTGTGGGAATATCCGTTAGTGGTGAAACTCCTTGATGTCGTGCAAGCGTGTCGGAGAAGCCTTGTTTGAATGAACCGAGAAGACTACCGCCAACTTTGATGAAATCTTTGCGTGTCAGCTGTTTACGCAGCTTATTTTTGTCGCCAAATCGTTCGCTATACTTTTGCTTAACAGCTTGGCGGTCGGCTTTGAACTGCCTTGCTATTTCAGCCCTAGAATCTTTGACATATGCAGCAACGCTTGCTGGCATTTTCTTCATACTACTAGATCGTTTCATAGCAACAGCGCCAAGGCGTGGGGCAGTACGGGCGGCGACAGGTGTTTCATTGTCACCGAAGGCTTCTGCAAAGAGTGCTACAAGTTCGTTGATATCATCGGCATCCTGACTGCGTACGGCTTCATACTCTTGGTACATATCCCTGACATGTGCTTTGTACTCCGGGGCGGTACGAGTTTCTTTGGCTGATGTACCGAGTAAACCTTCATCCTCGAGTGCTTTTGTCCATTCTGCGCCAGATACGGAGCCATTTTGGGCGGGCATCTGAGGGGCGACAGACTCTGCCTGGTGGGGAACATCTGCAGGTTCCGCTGCAGCCTTCGCTGGTTTACCGGCGGCGGCACTCTTCACGATGTTGCTATAAAGAACATTTTCGGCAGAAACGAGAGCCATTTCGACCTGGGTAGGGTCGAGTGTGTTTTCTCGCTGGTTTAAAGTCTCGAAGTTATAGAGGGCAGTTTCGTAGGCCTTGCCACCGATTTGTTCCCAAATTTGATCATCCATTTCCTTTTGCAGGTGAATTGCTTTAATTTGACCGGCGTTATGAGCCTGGTGATCCGGGTCGGAATCCTTTTGAAGGTCTTCAAGGAGTTTATCCAAGTAATCTGAGCGTTCATAGCGTAAGTTAACGGTCGTGTTAATGACGTCATCGACGCTCATGTTCTCTGGATTTGGTTGTAGAGGGGTTTCGTGTGTCATATGAATAGAGTGGTTTATACTTTATATCTTATCATAAGCTTGATAAAAAGTCAATATACACGCATGAAATCAACAATATCTATCCTTGCAATTCGAAAACAGATTTACTATACTTTATATAGTAAATAAAGGAAAAGGGGACAACTATGACAAACATTGCTGTTTTTGTCGGCAGCCTACGCGCCGATTCATTGAATAAAAAATTAGCACAGAATTTAGAGACACTAGCGCCAGAGGGCACAAGGTTCACCTACGTGGATGTGAATCTTCCCCTCTATGACGGTGATACAGAGGCGAATTATCCGGAAAGTGCACAGAAGGCAAAGGATATTGTCGCTGCGGCTGACGGTGTATTGATTGTAACTCCAGAGTACAACCGAAGTGTTCCGGGTGTGTTGAAAAATGCTATCGACTGGTTGAGCCGCCCCTACGGACAGAGCTCATTTGATAAAAAACCAGTTGGCCTCGCCGGTGCGACAGATGGCCCTATCGGGACCGCGGTTGCACAGTCAGACCTGCGCCATATTGCCGGATATCTCAATATGCGACTGATGGGACAGCCAGAGCTGTACTTCAATTTCGCGAGCAAGAAGCTAGATGACGACGGTAAGGTGGTTGATGAATACCGCGACGAACTGCAACAGTACATCAACAGTTTCGTTGATTTCGTGCAAAAAACCAACGCCTAACATGCTACTATAAAAGCATAAGCATGGGGGTACATAGGTGATTGAAGTCCGCGACCTTACGAAGACGTATGGTAAAAAGAATAATAAATTTGTCGCCCTGGATGATGTCAGTTTTGAGATCCCCAGTGGTGCAACGGTAGCAATTGTTGGTAAATCGGGAAGCGGTAAATCAACATTGATGCATGCTATCAGCGGACTCGATCGCCCCGAGACGGGCGAAGTCATTATTGATGGCGAGGATATCCTCAAGCTGAAGAAAAAGGCTGTTGATACGTTTCGTGCGACGAAAATGAGCTTTATCTTTCAGTCGTTTTTCGTGCAGGCAAACGAGACATGTTATGACAATGTCAGTTTGCCACTTGAAATCGCCCGTGTCCCCAAAAAGGATCGCAAGCGCCGCGTTACTGAGGCGCTTGAAGCCGTTGAACTCGGCGATAAAATTAAATCGAAGGCAAGAAACCTTTCAGGTGGTCAGAAGCAACGCCTGGCTATCGCACGAGCTATCGTCAATAAACCAAAGATTCTCTTTGCAGATGAGCCAACAGGTAACCTCGATAGTACTACTGGTGATGTGATCGAGAAATTGCTTTTTGATTACAACAAAAAACAGGGCACGACGCTGATTATTGTCACGCATGATCATGAACTCGCGGAGAAATGTGATCTGCGAGTGTATATTCGTGATGGCAAAATTACTGAGATTAAACGCAAAGAAGCACCAAAACACACCGACAAAAAACCGCTGGGTAGTAGCAGGAGGACTGTATGAAACGACGAGATATAATCCGCCGCGCAGGACGAAGCTTGCGCCAGGCAAAGGCGCGAACGCTACTAACTAGTCTTGCTATCGGAGTAGGTGCTTTTACTTTGTCGGTCAGCCTTGCTGCTGGTGAAGGGTCAAGGCAATATGCGGATAAGTTGATTAGCTCGAATGTTAATTCCCAAGCGTTGTTTGTGTATAAAGATAAAACCCTAATGGGCGAGGGTGGATTTAGCTCGGGTGGACTCAAGGAATATTCTGACTCAACAACACAATATGGGGGACTGAATCTCAAGTCGCTGACACCAAAAGACTTGGAAGTTTTGAGTAATGATAAGGATATTGAGAAGGTACTGCCAATGTATTTGGTGACCGCACAATACTTTACATTTGAGGGAAAGAGCAAGAAGTATACCGCCGACATATCGGTGTATGATTCCACTGTGCGAGCCGAGGCTGCCGTAGGTACTCTGCCGCCTCTTGGCACACAAATCAAGGATGACGAGATTGTTGTACCTGAGAGTTTTCTCGATACGCTCGGTGTGAAGGACAAGAAAAGCTATGTCGGCAAGGAAGTGACGCTTCATCTGGTGAAGCAAAAGCAACCAACAGAGGAAGAAATTGCCCAGGTAGTAAAAACACAGGGTCCGGCTGCGCTGGCGCAGTTGGTTGAATCTGAGGCGCGCGATGTAACGTTCCGTATAAGCGGCGTGACAAAGAACTCCGCAACGTCTCTGAGTGCAAGCAGCGCATTGTTCATCGCAGAAAATAGTGCCAAAGAGCTGTCCGACTTTCTGACCGAGGGTACGGCGAAGTATCAGAGCTATATCGCTGCGACTGCTATCGTCAAGGCTGGCGTAGATCCTGCAACTGTGAAGGCTCGGCTTGCTGGTAAGGGTATGGAGGCACGAACAGCGAAGGACCTGCAAGGACTTCTATTTACAATTGTGAACTTACTGCAGGGTATCGTGGCCGGCTTTGGACTACTGGCGCTGTTTGCGAGTATCTTCGGCATCATCAACACGCAGTACATCAGTGTTCTGGAGAGAACACAGCAGATCGGTTTGATGAAAGCCCTGGGTATGCGCAGCAAGGATGTCGCTAAGCTATTCCGTTACGAAGCGGCATGGATAGGATTTCTCGGTGGTGTCATCGGCGCCGCGACGGCATGGGGTCTTGGAACCTCTCTCAACCCATGGATTACCGATCAACTGGGACTAGGCGCAGGTAATCACTTGCTCGTCTTCCTGCCGTTGCCGATCGTTGCGCTTGTTGTAGGCCTGATGGTTATCGCTGTCGTCGCTGGTTATTTCCCGGCACGAAAAGCTGCGAAGCTTGACCCAATCGAAGCTTTGCGAACAGAGTAGAGTTAGTGCTTGATGATGGCGCTGGCCATCTTGCGTAATCGACTCTTTTTGAAGAGGGCAGAGATGTTTTCGGCCGCTGCGCTGTCTAGCTGTACAGGCGCATCTACGGTAGTGCCGTTGGTCACTAGTTCGCGTATCAGTTGGAGATCTTTCGCGGTTTTGCCACGAGTTTGACCATAATTGTAGTGAGGATGTTCCTGCATGTACTGCACGGTATCGTCGAGAGTGGTGAAGTGTAGTCCGCCGGCGCTAATCGTCTCTGTCAGGATGCGATCGTTAAAAGCTTGTTGTGCTTCTTCGATCGATACGCCAGAGCTAGGGTCGTAGCGACAGATAACATCTGCTGTACGCTGCAGACCGTTCTCGTCCCAGCTAAGAGAAATAACTCCCGGGCGATGTTCGCCCGCTTGTGAGCCGACGGTAATGTCGGGCTGTGTTCTTTCACCCTTGTGGATCTCGATAAAGGTTTGCGGTCCAACGAGTGTATCTAGGTCCTTGGCGGGGCGAATGCCGTAGGCCGCGAGTACTTGGCTGCCGACAATAATAGATTCATCGGGAGAAACACCGATTTTATCGAATGTTTGTTGAATATTCTCGAAGAAGACCGCATTTGCGCGATCGTGGCCTAGACGTGACTCTGTTGGCTCTGTCGCTGTCATTAAGTTAACTATAACACATATGCTTATAGTAATCAAGTCTATGGTGTTAATTCATGTAAAAATAAGTATAATAACAATATGATAGATATCCGTTTGGTTCGCGAGAATCCCGAGGCTGTTGCCCAAAATGCCCGTAACAAGGGCTATGACATTGATGTGAATAAATTAGTTGCTCTCGATGAAGAGCGACGCACTTTGCAGCAGCAGGTTGATGAACTGCGCGAACGACGGAACCAAAACTCCTCCAAGATGAAGGGTGGCAAACCCGATCAGGAAACGATTGATGAAGGCAAGCAGATCAAAACAGAGCTAGCTCAGTACGAGGAGGAGCTTGCAGTCATCGAAGTCGAACACGTCCAACTCTGGAAATCGATTCCGAACATGGCGCTACCAACAGTACCTGTTGGTGCCAGCGAAGACGAGAATGTCGTCATCAAGACGGTTGGCGAGAAACCGAACTTTGATTTCGAGCCAAAAAACCATGCCGAAATTGCCGAGGCAAAGGGTTGGTTAGATAAAGAACGTGGCGCCAAGATTGCTGGAGCGCGCTTTGTCTACACGATGGGTGAGTTGGTCCGGTTAGAGTTTGCGCTGTGGCAGTTCGCTATGGATATCCTCTGTGACGAGAAAACTTTGCAAAAAATTATTGATGATAATCAGTTGAACGTCACAGCGAAACCATTCAAACCAATCTTGCCACCGGCAGTTGCTAAGCAGTCTGTGTTCGAGGCGACGGGACGATTAAACAAGCAAGAACAGACATACAAAATCGAAGACGAAGATCTCTGGCTCAATGCGAGTGCTGAACACACGATTGCTCCGATCTATATGGACGAAATCCTCGATGAGAAGGAACTTCCTATCCGGTACGTTGGTTATACAACGGCGTTTCGCCGCGAAGCTGGCACCTATGGCAAGGACACCGAAGGTATTTTCCGTCTGCATCAGTTCAACAAACTCGAGATGGAGAGTTTTACAGTTGCCGAAACATCTCTGGATGAGCATTTGTTCCTCGTTGCAGTTCAAGAATATTTGATGAGTCAACTAGGTCTGCCATACCGAGTTCTCGAAAAATGTACTGCTGATATCGGACGACCAAATGCTAAGGGCGTTGATATTGATGTGTGGCTACCGAGTCAGAATATGTACCGCGAAACACATACTGCAGATTACATCGGTGATTATCAGACTCGTGCCATGAAGACTCGTGTTCGTCGAGCGGACAGCACCGTGGAGCTTGCGCATACAAACGATGCGACTGCGTTCTCGCAGCGACCACTTGTTGGAATCCTTGAAAATTATCAGGACGCCGAGGGCAATGTCCGAGTTCCAGAAGTGCTTCGTCCGTATCTCGGCGGCCGAGAAGTGCTATAATTTTGACATTAATCTAGCGAGATAGGGATACCATGTCAGAACGGTACACGCCACGAGGTGATTTTGACCCGCAGGGTACAAACGCAAAAACGATTGCGACATACGAGAATCGTATACAGGAGTATGTAGAGGGAACACCTCATGAGGTTTCCAATGACTTTAAGGAGTGGATGGATACATCTCTCGAGGGCTTGCCGGCAGATGCGTTGATATTGGAACTTGGGAGCGGTTTTGGCCGTGATGCGCGGTATATAGCAGGCAAGGGGTACCAGATCGAGTGCACTGATGCGACCAGAGGGTTCGTTGATATGCTTGGCGAACAAGGGTTTACCGCCTACGAACTCAACGCTCTGACCGACTATATCCCTGGTCCGAACGATCTCGTGCTCGCGAATGCAGTACTGTTGCACTTTAACCCTAGTGAAACTGCAGAAGTACTGCGAAAAGTTCATGATAGTTTAAGTGATCAGGGGCGCTTTGCCTTTAGCTTGAAACAGGGGGACGGCGAAGCTTGGTCGGATGAGAAGCTGGGAGAGCCGCGGTATTTCTGCTATTGGCAGCGGGACGAAATCGAGCAATTACTTCGTATGTCAGGTTATTCAAACGTAGAAGTTACGGGGGATCATAGCGGCAGTAATGCGCTGTGGCTCCATATCGTGGCATATAAGTAGAAAGTAACTCAGCTCACAAACCTTCGGTAAGAAAAATAAGCTTTCCCTAGGAAGAATCGTTATATAATAAGAGTACCGAAGGAGGGCAACATGATTGATCTCATTACCATTAGCGGAGTTCAGTATACGATAGACGAGTCTACCAAAAGGTACGTCATCAAGAAAATTAGCCGACTAGACCGGTATTTGCCGCGACACGCACGAAAGTCTGCGACGGCGGAAGTTGTCTTGAAGGAAGTAAATCGTGCCCACGGCAATAAGTACGAAGCAGAAGTGATTTTACATGTTCCAGGCAAGACGCTGACAGCCAAGGACTCAACTGTGAATATGCTCGCCGCTATTGATATTGTCGAGGCGAAACTCGCATCTCAACTGCATAAATATAAGACCATCGCAAAAAATCAGGGCGGTCGTGGAACGATGCTAATGCGATTAAAGCGCGGCTACGCACGATAAGCAGTGTGAATAATACCTCAAAACAGCTGTCTTTTTCTCAAAATTACGCTATAATTACTATCAGTTATTTTCAGATATACGGCAGGAGAGATTGCTTGTTATGGTGACCAGACAGGGTGTACTTACAAAGATATTCGGTGATCCGCAAAAGCGGCTTCTTAAGGTACTCGAGAAAAAGGTCGGTGCGATCAATGCGCTTGCTGAGAAGTATCACAAAATGAGCACGCCTGAGCTTAAGAAACAAACAGAGGTTCTAAAACAACGCCTCGCAAAAAAGAACACAACGCTCGATGATATCTTGCCGGATGCATTCGCGCTTGTTCGAGAAGCAAGTGATCGCGTGCTAGGCATGCGGCATTTTGACGTGCAGTTGATCGGTGGCATGGCGCTTCACGACGGTAACGTTGCCGAGATGAAGACCGGTGAGGGTAAGACACTTGTGGCAACGCTTCCTGTCTATCTGAACGCGCTCGAGGGTAAGGGTGTGCATCTGGTGACAGTCAATGATTACTTGGCACAACGTGATGCCAGCTGGATGGGTGAGTTGTATCACTTCTTGGGTCTAGAGACCGGTGTTATCATTAACGACGCTTCATTCGTCTACGACCCTAAGTATGACAATGAGAATCATGACGATCCTCGTATGCGTAGACTTCGTCCTGCAACGCGCAAGGAAGCGTATGCCGCTGACGTTACGTACGGCACGAATAACGAGTACGGATTTGATTACCTGCGTGACAACATGGTGAATGAGATCGATGAGCTCCGCCAGCGTGAATTAAACTTTGCGATCGTGGATGAGGTGGACAGTATCTTGATTGACGAAGCCCGTACGCCACTCATCATTAGTGCTCCTGCGGCCGAGAACCCAGATAGCTACTATCAATTCGCCAAGATCGCCGCTAAATTAGTGCCAGCCGATTACGTACTTGATGAAAAGCGTCGCACGGTTGCTTTAACAGACGAAGGCGTCGAAAAAATTCAGAAGATGCTTGGGGTGAAGAACCTGTATACGCCTGATTATATCCGGTCTGTATATCATCTTGATCAGGCACTGAAGGCGCAGACACTGTTTCGCCGAGACAAAGACTATGTGGTGACAAACGGTGGTGAAGTTATCATCGTGGACGAGCATACTGGTCGTTTGATGCAGGGGCGACGCTACAATGAGGGTCTGCACCAGGCAATCGAAGCAAAAGAGAATGTTGCCGTACTCCAGGAGAGCATGACACTCGCGACGGTTTCTTTCCAGAACTTCTTCCGTCTCTACAAGAAACTTTCTGGTATGACAGGTACGGCGTTCACTGAAGCCGAAGAATTCCAACAGATTTATAGTTTGGATGTTATCCAGATCCCATCAAACCGTCCAATTGCTCGTACCGACCATGAAGATTTGATCTTCAAGTCAGAGACTGGCAAATTGAAAGCGGTTGCAGAAGCGATCAAGGAATATCACAAAGCCGGACGCCCAGTCCTAGTTGGTAGCGCATCTATCGCCAAAAACGAGATGATCGCCAACTACTTGAAAAAGGAAGGCATCAAATACGAAATCCTCAACGCTAAGAATAACGAACGCGAGGCAGCGATCGTCGAAAAAGCCGGAGAAAAGGGCGCAATCACGCTAGCGACGAACATTGCCGGTCGTGGTACCGACATTAAACTTGGCGAGGGCGTGAAAGAACTCGGTGGACTCGTCGTTCTCGGTAGTGAACGTCATGAGTCACGACGTATCGACAATCAGCTACGTGGTCGTGGCGGCCGTCAGGGTGATCCTGGCGATACGCAGTTCTACGTATCAACCGAAGATGATTTGATGCGTATTTTCCAAGGTGAGCGAATCGCGAATCTGATGACACGTCTTGGTGTCGACGAAGACACGCCAATTCAAAACACTGCCGTGTCAAAAACTTTGGAAGCTGCTCAAAAGCGTGTCGAGGGATACAACTATGACATGCGTAAGAATGTCGTCCAGTACGACAACGTGATCAACCGTCACCGTCGTGTTGTCTATACGATGCGTCGCAAGATTCTTGAGGGTGACACTATCAAGCCAGAGATTGAGCGTCTGCTACAAGCGAAGATAGCGGAATTAGTTGCACTGCCTGCGAAGAATAATCCAAAGTTTGCCGAGGCATTTAGCGCAGCATTCCCATTAGACGATAAAGATATTACAAAGATCGGTGCTGAGAAGCGCGATAAGGCTCGCGTGGAAGCTGCCCGCGAAGCGGTGATGAAGTTGTATGCCAAAAAGGAGAAGGAGCTTACTCCTGAGACAATGCGTAAAGTTGAGCGCGATGTCTATCTACAGGTTCTCGATACACTTTGGATGCAACATCTTGAGAATATGCAGCACCTTCGTGAAGGTATTCACTGGCGATCAGTTGGTCAGCGTGACCCGCTCGTTGAGTATCGTTCCGAGAGTCAGAAATTGTTTGAAAGTTTGCAGGCAACACTTCGTGACGAAGTACTTGGTGCGATCATGCATGTTCACGTGCACGATGCACTGGCTCTTGCAGAGGAGGAGCACCAGACCGAATTGACACGCCTTGCGGAAAGCGCCGTTGAGCGTGGCGTCAACGAAGTTACCAATGGTGAACTTGGTCGTGATGCTGAATTCTCATCTGTTAAGCAACAGAAAAATGAAAATAAGATTCGTAACGATGCTCGCAAGAAAAAGAAAACACAGCGTCAAAACCGCAAAAAGAACCGTAAGTAGCAGTTAAGCAAGGACAGGCGAGTATGAAACACACCGTTGAGGAAGTGCGATTAAAAAACGGAGCTAGGGGCCTGTTGGTTGATGTTCCGGGCGCTACTGTTATGAGTTTTCAGTTTCAGTTCCGTGCAGGTAATCGCTACGTTGCGAGCAAGAATATCTACGAGACTGCTCATATTATGGAGCATATGGCGTTTGGTTCGAACGCCCGTTTTAAGAACGAGCATGAGTTTGAGTCTGAATTTACGAAAAACGGCGCGTACCACAATGCTTACACAAGTGATATGAGTATGGTATATGTAGCGGACTGTGCTGATTTTGAGTGGGAGCGGATTTTTGATTTGCAGCGTGTATCGATCTGTCAGCCTCGTTTTAATAATGAAGAACTAGAGGCGGAAAAGGGCAATGTTCGCTCTGAGCTGACAGGCTATTTGAACAATCATAACCGTGTACTGTGGCCGAAGGTCCAGCAGCTACTGGGCGAAGATGTGCTGACATACAACCAACGTCTTCGTACGATTCCACGCGTTAAGCTTCGTCACATCAAGGAGCACCATGCGCGGACTCATACGGCGAGCAATATGCGTTTTGTCATCTCGGGTAAGCTGCACGGACGAAAGAGTGAGATTAAGCGACAACTGGAAGAGTGGGAGCTTGCCCAGGGTGAGCGTTTCGAGGCGCCGCATGATGAATTTACTTCAGGGAAGCCGACGCTTATCCGCCGTAAAGAAGCTTCGAATCTTACGTTTGCATGGTCAATGATTGTTCCCCGAGAACTAAGCGACGAAGAGGCAGACGCGATGAATTGTCTTGATCATATTTTGACAGGTACGATGCATTCGCGTATCTATGGCGCAGCTCGTAAAAAGGGTCTTGCCTATGGCATGTTCAGTGATACCTCTGTTGGATTCCATGATAGTAGTTGGGATTTTGGCGGACAAGTGAACCTAGATACAGCCGGAGATCTATTCGACATCATTGTACGCGAACTGCGTGCCGTTATGGGCGGCAAGATTACCGAGGCGGAAATCGACGCGGCAAAATCATACGCACTTGGTCGCCATCAGATGGGTGCCCAAACCGTTGCGCAGATTAGTAATTTTTATACGAATCGTTACTTTGCCGATGGCGTGGTGAAAGAGTACGATAAGGTGCCTGAATCTATCATGAACACCTCTCGTGATCTTATGATCAACACCGCGCGAGAATTTGTCGCGCACAATGTGAACGTGTTGGCTGGCGTGAGTAGTGGCGAGCGTAAAGAGATTGTTGCTATTAACGACAATTTGTCGACATTGTTTGATCAAGCGTAAAAACGTATAATCAAAAGCATAATGAATATCGCTATTCTTGGTTATGGCGTCGAAGGCGAAAGCGTCTATAACTATTATCGTGCCAAGTATCCTGATGCGGTGATTACTGCATATGACAATAACGAGGAACCTAAAAATCCATTACCCGCAGACGTGAAGTTTGTCGGCGGGCTTAGTGATTTTAAGGGTATTGAGGCAGATCTTGCTATCAAAACACCAGCGATACCACCCTGGAAGGTGGAAGTGACGGGCGAGGTGACGACGATGACTCGTGAGTTCTTGAAGACCTGTCCGGCGCCTGTCATCGGTGTTACAGGTACGAAGGGCAAAGGCACGACAGCGAGTCTTATCAAGTCAATTCTCATCGCCGGTGGCAAAAAAGCTTGGTTGGTGGGTAATATTGGGCTGGGGGCTTTTGACATTCTGGATAAGGTACGGCCAGACGACGTGGTCGTGTATGAACTGAGTAGCTTCCAATTATGGGATCTTGATGTCAGTCCGCGGGTCGCCGTGGTACTTGGTGTCGAGCCGGAGCATCTTGATGTGCATAAGGATTTGGATGATTACGTATCTGCCAAGGGGAATATTGCCAAGCATCAACAATCAAAAGATATTGTTATATTCAGGCAAGGCAATAGCTATGCCGAGCAAATTGCGGAGCTGTCACGGGGTGTGCGGGTAGCGTACCCCACAGAGGTTACTGCACATGTGAAGAGTGGTATGTTTTACAACGGTGAACAAGAATTGTGTTCAGTTGCAGCACTGCGTTTGCCTGGTGTACACAACCAAGAAAATGCCTGTGCGGCTATCGATGCAGCCTGGCAGTGGGTGAGTGATGGCAGTGTCATCGAAAAGGGTCTCGCGGCGTTTGAAGGCCTGCCGCATCGACTGAAATATGTTCGATCCGTCGGAGACGTGACGTACTATGATGACAGTATTGCGACAACGCCGGGAAGTGCTATTGCGGCGCTTGCCGCTTTTGAAGCGCCCAAGATACTCATACTCGGTGGCTCAGACAAAGGGGCGCACTATGAACACCTTGCGGCCGAGATTGCGAAAACGAACGTACGACATGTATTCCTTATCGGTACTGAAGCGCTGAAACTCCAGACGGCTATCGAAGCAACGGGGATGAGTGAATTCACTAACCTCGGTACGCTCACGACGATGGGAGAAGTTGTCGAGGCGGCCAGCGCTATGGCAAAACCGGGTGACGTGGTCATCCTCAGCCCTGCATGTGCAAGCTTTGATATGTTTAAGAATTATGCAGATCGTGGTGATCAGTTCATCGCAGCGGTAAATAGCCTGTAATTTTGCTATAATAGTCAGAACTATGCAACCACTAGAAAAGCGGGTTCACACCCTTAAAGAAGATGTCGCTGCCGCGTATGCGCAACTTGCGATTGACGACAAGGCTAATCATCTAGCTCAGCTTGATAGTGAGTTGGCTGTACCGGAAGTGTGGAATAACCCTTCTGAGGCACAGACTAAGAGTAAACAGCAGTCAGCACTCGCGACGATGGTGGAGCCATGGCAGACGCTTCGGGCGCAAGTCGATGACATTATAGAACTTATGGAAATGGGCGACGAGAGTCTGCTTGCTGAGTTTGAGGGGCAAATCACTGCGCTTGAAGTGGAACTAGCGGAACGGAAAAAGGAACTACTGTTTAGTGGGCAGTATGATGACCACAATGCGATCATCCGGATAAGCGCTGGTGTGGGTGGCACTGATGCGCAGGACTTCGCGGAAATGCTGGAGCGTATGTATCTTCGCTGGGCGGAACGAGCAGGGATGACGGCGAACACTGTCGAGCGATCTGCCGGTGAAGAGGCGGGCATCAAATCAAGTGTTATTGAGTTAAGCGGTCCGTATGTGTTTGGTAAACTACGCTCCGAGAACGGCGTACATCGTCTAGTTCGCCTCAGCCCATTCAATAGCGACAACCTCCGCCAGACAAGCTTTGCCCTCGTTGAGGTACTGCCGCAAATTGATACGCCTGATGAGGTGCAGATTGACGATAAGGATCTCAAGATCGATGTTTATCGTGCCGGTGGGCATGGCGGTCAATCTGTGAATACGACTGACAGCGCGGTGCGTGTGACGCATTTACCGACAAATATTGTCGTGGCGATTCAGAATGAGCGTAGTCAGCTGCAAAATAAAGAAACGGCAATGAAGATTCTTCGTTCGAAGTTGGCACAGCTACAGATTGAGCAGCATGCCGCGAGCGTTGCGGACCTTCGGGCAGGGGAGTCGGCGAACTGGGGTTCACAGATTCGAAATTATGTTTTACACCCATACACCCTCGTAAAAGACACTCGCACCAAGTATGAAGAGAAGGATCCGCAAGCTGTTCTGGACGGCAAAATCGATGGGTTTATCACCTCATATCTTGAGGCACAGCTTGGAGAGCAATAAGTCACCCGTCACCTCCCTTTCATAAGACAAAACTTATGCTATAATTAGCATAACTATGATTCTGCTTGATAGGGTAACAAAATCGTATGGCAAAGATAGCAAGCCGGCGCTGAATCGCATCAGCTTACATGTCGAACCCAAAGAATTTGTGATTATCGTTGGTACAAGCGGTGCTGGCAAATCAACTTTTTTGAAATTATTGACCCGTGAAGAGAAGCCAACAAGCGGCAAAATTGTCGTTGGCGGTATCGACTATGACAGCCTGAAGGATAAACATATCCCATTGCTCCGACGCAAAATCGGCGTCGTTTTCCAGGACTTTAAATTATTGCCGCAGCGAACTGTTTATGAAAATATCGCGTTTGCGCTCGAAATTGCCGGCATGACAAATCGTGAGATCAAGAACACGGTGCCGAAGGTTATTGAGCTTGT
>Ga0075163_10001296_pt1 | contig 33455 bp, 28 predicted proteins | sample JI1023141ADNA_FD_71478 | JGI IMG/M metagenome (GOLD analysis project Ga0075163, IMG submission 71478) | Wastewater effluent complex algal communities from Wisconsin, to seasonally profile nutrient transformation and Carbon sequestration -... | ecosystem: Engineered > WWTP > Effluent > Algae...
GCTCCAGCGCCCATAAACTCCGCCCCACGCCAACTCAAGCCAAACTGAGACTCGAACGATGGACGCCTTCATGCACGCTGACTTCTGGATCGCGGTCGGCCAGATCATCATGATCGACATCCTGCTCGGGGGTGACAACGCCGTGGTCATTGCGCTGGCCTGCCGCAAGCTGCCGCCGGCGCAACGGACCAAGGGAATCATCTGGGGCACGGCGGGCGCAATCCTCCTCCGTGTGATCCTGATCTTCTTTGCGCTGACGCTGCTGGCCATTCCCTACCTGAAGCTGGTCGGTGCACTGCTGCTGGTGTGGATCGGCGTGAAGCTGATTGCGCCCGACGACGAAGGCGGCCACGGCGACGTGCAGGCATCGGACAAGCTCTGGGCCGCCGTCAAGACGGTCATCGTGGCGGACCTCGTCATGAGCGTGGACAACGTCATCGCCATCGCCGGCGCTGCAGAAGGCGCGGGCGGCGACCACAAGATGCCCCTGGTCGTGTTCGGCTTGCTGGTTTCCATTCCCATCATCGTCTGGGGCAGCCAGCTGGTGATCAAGCTGATGGACCGCTTCCCCACGATCATCACGGCAGGCGGCATGCTGCTGGGCTGGATCGCCGGCACGATGATCGTCAGTGACCCCGGCCTGCTTCCCTACTTGCCCACCGTGGCAGCCGCCAAGGCGGGCGCGTTGCCCGAAGTGATCGACGTTGTCCGCTACGGCAGCGGTGTTGCTGGGGCCCTGCTGGTCCTGGCCATCGGTGTGGCGGTCAAGAAGCGGGACGCGGACAGAGACACGCCAGCCACCTGAGCCCCGGGGCCATGGACGAGCGCAGCGACGGCACGGTCAACGCACAGGTAGGCCAGCACGAACTCCTGCGCGAAGTGGGCCGCGGGACCCAAGGCGCCGTGTACCTGGCCCGCAAGCCCGGTGACGATCGAATCCTGGCGCTCAAGCTGGTGCGGCTGCCCTCGACCCAGCCACAAGACGCAGCGGCCCTGCAGTTCACCGCAGCGGCGAAGGCCGCCTGTTCGCTGCACCATGTCGGCATCATCCAGGTGTTTGAATTCGGGCTGGACGGGACTTGGGGCTGGATCGCGATGGAGCCCATCGCAGGCACCGATCTCTCCCGGTACACCACCCCCGCGCGCTTGCTCCCGGAAGCTCTGGTGCTGGACATCGCGGCCCGGTTGGCGGAAGCACTGGCCTATGCCCACCGGCAAGGCGTGGTGCACCGCGACGTCAAACCAGCCAACGTACTTGTCAACTGGGCGCTGGACGAAGTCAAACTGTCCGACTTCGGCCTGGCGCGCGGCGCCTGGGCCGCCAACACCGGCACGGGCGTCGTGCCCGGAAGCCCCGCCTACATGGCGCCTGAGCAACTCGCCGGACTGGTGCCGGGCGCGCCAGCCGACCTGTACGCCCTTGGCGTCACGCTGTTCGAGCTGCTGTGCGGGAGGCTCCCTCATGCCGCCGAGAACATGGGCGAGCTGCTGCGACAGGTCGCCCAGGACCAGGCGCCTTCTCTGCAGAGCCTGCGCCCCGAGTTGCCTCCGGGCGTGGCGGCACTCGTCGCCCGGCTGCTGCACAAGGTCGCTTCCGAACGGCCGGTCGACGGCGACGCCGTGGCGCAAGAGCTGCGCCACCTGGCCGAGGCGATACGCCCGGCGGTGTGATGTCACACCCTGGCAAGGTCAACGGGTTCGCACCGGGGGGCACCTGCCGGTTCCGATGCACAATTGCCGCTCCTGAAGTCTCGCGTTGCCGCCCTTGCCTGTGCCCATGACGATCGAGCTCCATGCCGCCGTGGACCCCGGCCGTGCTCGGAGCAACAATGAAGACTCGGTAGCCACCGACGAAGGCGTGAGCCTTGCTGTGCTGGCAGACGGTATGGGTGGTTACAACGCGGGCGAAGTGGCCAGCAACATGGCCACCACATTCATACGCACCGAACTCGGCCGCTGGCTGCGTGAAGCCAGCGCGCAGGCCAGCGACGCCGAAGTGCGCCGTGCCATGGACATCTGCGTGGACAACGCCAACCGCGCCATCTTCAACGCCGCCAACTCCAACCCGCAGTACGCTGGCATGGGCACCACGCTGGTGGTGGCCGTGTTCCGCGACAACCGCGTGCTCCTCGGCCACGTCGGCGACTCGCGTTGCTACCGCCTGCGAGACGGCCGCCTGCAACAGATCACACGTGACCATTCGTTGCTGCAGGAACAGATTGATGCCGGCCTGATCACGCCCGAGCAGGCCGCGTTCTCTGCCAACAAGAACCTCGTGACCCGCGCCGTGGGCGTGGAAGACACCGTGCTGTTGGAAACGCACCAGCACGACGTGCAGGCCGGTGACCTGTTCCTGCTGTGCTCCGACGGCTTGTCCGACATGCTGGACGACGCAGGCATTGCACAGGTGTTGCTGTCGCACGACTCCCTTGAATCGAGCACCCGCGGGCTGATCGATGCCGCCAACGATGCTGGCGGAAAGGATAATATCTCCGTGATCCTGGGGCGCGCCTCCGGCGGCGCGAGCGCTCCGGCCAAGTCATGGTGGCCGTTCAGGCGCTGAGGCTGAAAGCGCCTTCCGCAAACGTACACAAGGCGTCAACAGGCGTCGAACCCGCAGCCGCCGGCAGCGGAAAGAATCGAGGGCATGCATGGGCAAGCTGGTGGTTTCGCTCGACGGTGTGGTCATCAAGGAAGTCCAGATCACCAAGGACAAGACCACGCTCGGCCGCCGTCCCTACAACGACATCGTGATCGACAACCTTGCCGTCAGCGGCGAGCACGCGGTGTTGCAGATGGTGGGCGCTGATGTCTTCATCGAAGACCTCAACAGCACCAACGGCACCTACATCAACGGCAAGGCGATCAAGAAGCAGCTGCTCACGCACAACGACACGGTCGAGATCGGCAAGTACAAGATCAAGTACCTGGTCGACGAGTCGGGCGACTACGAAAAGACCATGATCATGCGACCCGGCAGCGCGCAAGCCGGCGCCGCAGCCGGAGTTGCAAGTTCGGGCTTTGGCGCACTCGGCGCCAGTGCACCGGCGGCACCTGCGCTGCAGCCGGCCTCGATCAAAGTGCTCAACGGCGCCGCAGCCGGCAGGGAAGTCGTGCTGACCAAGGTCGTCACCACCGTCGGCAAACCCGGCGTGCAAGTGGCGTCCATCACCAAGCGGCCCAACGGCTACGCCTTTGCCCACGTGGAAGGCGCCACCAAGCCCAGCATCAATGGGGTGCCCATCGTGGGCGACTCCGTGCCTCTGCGCAACGGCGACGTGATCGAACTCGCTGGCACGCAGATGCAGTTCATCTACCGCTGAGTACCCGCGTTGCGTGCACGCCGTGACGGTCGTCACGGCGCCTGCTGCCGTTTCAATTCCGGGCTCGATGTCTGCGCCGTTGTTGCTTGCGTGGGCGCTCCGTCGGCGCCAGCATCGCAGTCCCCCACCTCCAGACGCCCGCGCTGCTGGGCCACGCCTTGAACTCCGACCTGCAGATCCGCGTCCTGGGTTGTTCAGGATCGATTGCCGCTGGCAGCCGGACCACGTCCTTCCTGCTGGGCAACCATGTGCTCATCGACGCCGGCACCGGCGTCGGTGACCTGACGCTGGAAGAAATGGTCGCCATCGATCATGTCCTGATCACCCACTCCCACCTGGACCACATCCTGTCCATCGGCCTGTTGGCGGACAGCGTGACACGTCGGCGCCACGCGGCGGGCCGCCCGCCCATCCAGGTCCATGCCCTGCCGGCCACGCTGGCAGCGCTGCGGACCCATATCTTCAACGGCGTGATCTGGCCCGACTTCACCCGGCTGCCCGACCCCGCGCACCCGGTGCTGGCTTTTGCACCGCTGGCCGAAGGCGACCGCCTGACGGCGGCTGGCCTGGTGATAGAAGTCCTGACGGCGCAGCACACCGTGCCGGCCGTCGGTTATGCGGTCCACGGGCCGGCGGGCGCTTGGGTCTTCACTGGCGACACCGGCCGCAACCCCGCGCTGTGGGCGCGACTGGCCAGCCTGGATGTGGCCTCGCTGGTCATCGAGACCGCCTTCCGCGACGACGAACTGGCGCTGGCCCGCCTGAGCCAGCACCTCTGCCCGTCTGAGTTGCGTGCCGAACTGGCGCAACTGCGTTCGCCCGTTGATGTGTACATCACGCACATCAAGCCGGGCGAAGTGGACGCGGTGATGTCCGAGATCGCTGCCCAGGGCAGCCCTCACCGCATCCACACCCTGGCCACCGGCCAGGTCATGTGCCTGCCGCAGTGACCGACACCAGGTGACGGTTTTCGTCACCTGCGGCGCCCCGTGGCCCATGCCGCCCCCGAAAAGTGACCAAGACCGTCATGACACGTGACGAAGTTGGCGCCAAACCTCACCCAAGAGGCTGGCACGCACCCTGCATCCATGGGGGTGTCTGCCTACCCCTCCACCCGCTCTGGTCCCCAAGGAGTTATTCACATGAAGCGCGTCCAACAAGGTTTCACCCTGATCGAACTGATGATCGTCGTGGCGATCATCGGCATCCTGGCTGCCGTCGCCCTGCCGGCTTACCAGGACTACACCAAGAAGGCCAAGGTCTCTGAAGTGGTGCTGGCTGCCAGCTCCGCACGTACCTGCGTCACAGAAATCGTGCAGTCCAGCGGCGCGACCAACCTTGACAGCTGCGACGACGCGTTTGCTTCGACCAAGTACGTGCAGGGTCTCACCGTTGATGCAACCAGCGGCGTCATCACCGTGACCGGCAATGCCACCACTCTTGGCGAAGCCGTGCAGGTTATTTTGACTCCGACGATGGGCACCAACTCGATCTCCACCTGGGTCTGCGCCGGCACCCCGACACGCCTGATGCCGGGCTCCTGCCGCGGCTGATCATCGCCGTCCAGGTGATGCCGAATAACTGGGGCCCGAGGGCCCCAGTTTCCATTGTTGGCGCCACGCCGAAGCTGACACACTGAAGACCCCGCCGCGCCACGGTGTGCGCCACGGCGCAAGCGAGACGAGCATGCACCTTGCCCCAGCCCGCCCCCTTTCTCCAATGATCGACGCCGGCGGGCCGTCCGCGGCCGTGCGCCCGGCGGAGCCCATGAGCTCGCCATTGGAGCTGACGATCCTGATGCCGTGCCTGAACGAGGCGCGCACCTTGGGCGTCTGCATTGGCAAAGCCAGGCAATTCCTAGCCCGAGCGGGCATCCAGGGCGAGGTGCTGATCGCCGACAACGGCTCCACCGATGGCTCTCAGTCGCTGGCCGAAGCTGCCGGTGCTCGCGTCGTTGCGGTGCCGGTGCGCGGCTACGGCGCGGCGCTCATCGCCGGCATCCGGGCGGCCAAGGGCCGCTACGTGATCATGGGCGACTCCGACGACAGCTACGACTTCAGCACGCTGGACCCATTTGTCGAGTCACTGCGCGCAGGCCACCAACTGGTGGTCGGGAACCGGTTCCGCGGCGGCATCGCGGACGGCGCCATGCCCCCGCTCCACCGCTACCTGGGCAACCCCGTGCTCAGCTTCCTGGGGCGCCGCTTTTTCGGCGGCCCGCTGAGCGACTTTCACTGCGGGCTGCGTGGCTTTGAACGCAGCGCCATGCTGCGCCTGCACTTGGTGACGCCCGGCATGGAGTTCGCCAGCGAGATGATCGTCAAGAGCCTGCAGGCCGGTCTTCGCATCTGCGAAGTCCCCACCCGGCTGGCCAAGGACGGCCGCGGGCGGCCACCACACCTGAACACCTGGCGTGACGGCTGGCGGCACCTGCGGTACCTGCTGCTGTACTCGCCACGCTGGCTGTTCCTGTACCCAGGCGCCTTGCTGGCCGTGCTGGGCCTGGCGCAGTTGCTGATGACGCAGATCTACATGCCCGGCACCACGCGCTGGCCCGTAGGCATCCACACGCAGCTGTTTGCCACGGCAGCCACGGTCCTGGGCTACCAGACCTTGCTGTTCGCCATGGGCGCCGTTTTGGCCAGGCAACTGGCGGGGCTTGACGCGCCCAACCGCCGCGAGCAGTGGGCCGGAAAGCTTGCCAGCAGTCTATGGCTGCCGCTGGCCGGCGGCCTGGCCACTGCGCTGGGTGCTGCCTTGTGCGTGGGTCTGGCCCTTGATTGGGGCGCGTCCAACTTCGGCGCCCTGAACCCCGAGGTGGCGATGCGCCGCATCATCCCCGGTGTGGGACTGGTGCTGCTGGGCACGCAGTCCTTGCTGGCAAGCATGTATTTCGCCGCCTTGCGCAGCGCCTTCGAATCCAGCCGGCGCCCGAGCTACACCGCCGAATGAGGCTGGCTCACGGCCTGGAGCTGGCGCTCACGACGTTGCTGGTGGCTGCGGCCGCAGCCACCATTCCCCTGACGGCTGGCGTCTGGGGTTGGAGCTGGGACGCGCTCAACCACCACATCTACCTCGGCCTGATCAGCGAGTCACCGCGCTGGGACCTGGACGTGGTGGCCGCCAGCGTGCAGACCTGGCAGTACCCGTACCTCTACTGGCCCGTTTACCGCCTGACCCTGTTGCCGGTGGACGGTGCAACCGCCGGCGCGCTGTGGGCCGCTCTGCTGAGCGTGCTGATGGCGCCGCCGATCTGGCTGCTCAGCTACCGGCTGCTGCCGCAAACCGCCTCCGCGCCGCAGGCGGTTTTCGAGCGCATGGCTGCCGTCGCGCTGGCCTTCAGCAGCGTGCTGGTCCTGTCCGGGCTGGGCACCACGGCCAATGATCCTTTGGCGTCCGTGCCGCTGCTGTGGGCGCTGGCGCTGATGGCAGCGGAGCGCCCAAGCGACCGCCGCGCAGCGGGCGCGGCCGCACTGTGGGGCGTGGCGACCGCATTCAAGCTGTCCCATGCCCTGGCCTTGCCGCTGCTGTTGGTCTGGTGGTGGCGCCGCCCCGGGTGGCCCTTGCCCTGGGCTCGTGGCGTGTGGATCGCCACTGCGGCGGTTGCAGGCTTCACCCTGGCCTACCTGCCCTGGGGTTGGCAGCTGTGGCAACAGACGGGCAACCCGTTCTACCCCTTCTTTGGCAGCCTCTTCCAGGCCTGAGCCGTGCTTCGATTCATCCCCGACACCTGGATCGAGGGGCTGTTGCGCCCGCTGCTGCTATTGGACCCCACGGCGGGGCTTTACTCCGAAATGCAGGCACCCGACGGTCGGTTTGCCTTAGTGGCCTTGATGGGAACGCTGGCCCTGTTGACAGTCCGCTCAATAAGAGCCCTGACGGGACCCCAGTGGCGGACGCTAGTCGCCTTGGCCTTGGGCTTCTACGCCTGGACCTTTGCCTCCGGCAACGGCAGGTACTTCCTCTGGGGCCTGCTCGTCGTCGGCCCGCTGGCTGTGGCAGCCATACGCAGCCTGCCTGCCACGCCGATGATGCGCAACACCCTCATCGTGTCGGCACTGGCGTTGCAAGGCTGGGTGGTGTGGATGAACTTCGAGCCCAACGGCTGGGCCCTGCGCCCGTGGACCAGGGGCCCAGGCCTGGGCCTGGAAGACACGCCGCTGAAACAGCAGCCCGCGGTGTTCGTGACCATTGGCAGCATCTCGCATTCCATCCTGGTGCCCCAGATGCACCCGCAGTCGCGCTGGACCAACGTCGCCGGCCAGCAGGACCTGGTGCCGGGCCTGATGGAGTACGCCCGCTTCCAGGCCCTGCTGGACAGCCCGCTGCCCCACTATGCGGTGGTGCGCGCCACACGCAAGGTCATGACCGAAGGCGGGCAGCCCATCACGCAAGCCTGGGACATCATCAACAGAACCCTGGCCCGTTACGGACTCAAGGCCCTGGACAAGCCCTGCACGTTCGTGAAAGCCGACATTGCCGACCTACCCTTCGAAGTGCGCGGCAAGCTGGACCTGGAACACGGCTTCTGGTTCTGTGAAATCACCCGCAGCGGCCAGGCTGCCAACAGCCCGGAAGAGTCGGCGATGGCGCCTGAACTGGACCCGGTGTTTGCGCAGGTGGAAGCCCGCTGCCCGCGCTTCTTCCCGCCCGGTAACGCGCGCACGCGCCCGGCTGACGAAGCCGTGGTGCGGCACTACAGCGAATCCGACACCAGCCTGTACATCAACACCATGGGCGCGGTGTTCTACAAGCACATGCGTTCCATCAATCCCACTGAAATCGGCATGAAGGCCGACGTGCTGGCCGGGAAGTTCAAGCTGGAATGCACACGGTTGCCGGGCCGCTACACCCCGCCGTGGTCACGCGACTGAGACGGGCCTGACATGACCACCAAGAACAAGAACACCGAAACCGGCACCAAGCCCATACCCGCCTACGCGCGGGTGGTGGTGCTCATGTCCACCTACAACGGTGAACGCTACGTGGTGGAGCAACTGCGCTCTATCCTGGACCAGTTGCCCGCACACGGCCGCATACGGGTCCGTGATGACGGCTCGGGCGACCGCACGGCGGCGTTGATACGCCAACTGGGTGACCCGCGCATCGAACTCACCGAAGGCGGCAACCTCGGCTTCAGCCGCAGCTTTTTGACCCTGCTGGCTGAGGCGCCTGCCGACGCCGACATGGTGATGTTCTCGGACCAGGACGATGTCTGGCTGCCGGACAAGATCAGCCGCGCATGGTCGCACCTGTCGGCACTGCATGGCGGCCCTGCCCTCTATGGCAGTGCGCAAATGCTGGTGGACGCCGAACTGCGTCCCCTCGGGCCTACGCGACCCTGGCCGCGTGGGCCTTCCCTGGCCAGCGCCCTGACAGAGAACATCATCACCGGCTGCACCGCGGCACTGAATCGCGAAGCCGTCAACTTGATGCAACGTGCAGGGGTGCCCGCCGGCGTGCACCTGCACGACTGGTGGCTGTACCTGGTGGTCAGCGCCTTCGGATCCGTGGTGTGGGATCAAGAACCGTCGCTCCTGTACCGCCAGCACGGCCAGAACCAAATTGGCCACGGTGCAGGCTGGCTCGACAGGCACCTGGGCGTGGTTCGCTTTCTCCGTCGCAATGACTGGGTCGGCATCCTGCTGGGCCAGATTCATGCGCTGCACAAGCACTACGGCGACCAGTTGCCCGACCGCACGCGCCGACTCGTTCTTGATCACTTTGCCATCGTGGGCCACAAGGCAGTTCCGCGATGGCGCCTGATCTTCAGCACGAGGCGCTGGCGTCAAGGCCCCGCGTGGGACCTGATGCTGCGACTGCTGCTCGCCGCCCACCGCCTGAAGCTGTGGCCTCCACGCACGAGACGACTCTGATGCACCCGACTTCACAAGCAACCCTCATTGTCGGCGCCGGGTTTTCGGGTGCCGTCATTGCCAGAGAGCTGGCTGACCATGGCAGACCTGTCCGGGTGATCGACCGCCGCGGCCACATCGCGGGCAATGCCTACGACGCACTGGACGAGCACGGTGTCCGTGTGCACCGCTACGGACCGCATATCTTCCACACGTCCAACATGGAGGTGGTGCGCTGGCTGTCTCGCTTCACTGAGTGGCTGCCTTACCAGCACAAGGTCAAGGCGCAATTGGCAGACGGCACACTGGTCACAATGCCGGTGAACGCCGAGACAGCTCGTATCGTGGGTGCCGACCGCGTGCTGGACGTGCTTTTCAGGCCCTACACGCGCAAGATGTGGGGGCTGGAGATCGAGCAGCTGGACCCCGCCGTGCTGGCCCGTGTCCCGATCCGGGACGACATGAACGAGCTGTACTTCCCCAACGACAGCTTCCAGGCCATGCCCAGCCAAGGCTTCAGCGCGCTATTCGAACGCATGCTGGACCATCCGCTGATTCAGCTATCGCTGAACACGTCCTACCAGCACGGCATGGAAGCGGGCTTTGCCCACTGCTTCAACTCTATGGCCATCGACGAGTTCTTCGCCTTCGACCAAGGTGCGCTGCCCTACCGGTCCATCCGCTTCCACACAGTGTCCGTGCCCATGCAGCGTGTGCTGCCGGTGGCGGTGGTCAACTTCACGCACGACCTGCCCTACACCCGGGCCACGGAGTGGACACACTTCCCCAATCACGGTCGGGGGCCGTGGACCACACTCACCTACGAAGAACCTTGCGCCGCCGAAGACAATGCCAACGAGCGGTACTACCCGGTGAAAGACCTGGAAGGTGTCAACCGTGAGCGCTACAAACGGTACTTGGAGCGCGTACCTGCGGGCATGACCTTCGTGGGCCGCTGCGGTCAGTATGTCTATCTGGACATGCACCAAGCCGTCAGCGCCGCCTTGGCCGTGGCCGACCGCCACCTGAAGGCAACTGCCGCACCCTGAGCCTGGCCGCGCTCAGCCGCTCACGGGCCGTGCCAGAACCTCATCCAGCGCCGCCACCATGGCGTCGCCTGCATGCAGCCAAGTGAAGCCGCGGCTGTGTACCTGCCCTTGCTCTGCCAGCCTCCGGCGGAGGCTCTCGTCTTCTCCCAGTTGCTGCACGGCAGCGGCCAGCGCAACGGGGTCGCGCGGAGGGATGACCAGAGCGGTTTGCCCATGGCGAGAGAACATCTCTGCCCCCTCCTGGGTCGTCACCGTCGCCAGCCCGCAGGCCATGGCCTCCAGCGGAAAAAGCGGAAAGCTCTCGTACCACGACGCGCCCAGCAAGACGTGGCTGGCGCGGTAGGCCTCGGCCAGAGCAGCCGGCTGCAAAAAGCCCAGCGGGATGTACGGGCAGATGTCGTTGTCCGGTGGCAGCAGGGCGTCACCGTACACACGCCACTCGAATGGCAGGTCGGGCGCCCGCTGGCGCAACAGGCGCAGGCCCTCGCACATCTCGCGGAACCCTTTCCATTCCGCATTGCGACCGCCGTAGCTGATGATGCGCAGCGGCTCTCCCGGCGCGCGGCCGATCGGCTGGCCCTGGAACACCTGGTGGTCTATGGCGTTGGGCACCACCAGCACGACGGTTTGCGGCTGCAGAGCTTGCAGCCGGTCTTGCAACCAGGGCGAATTGACCAGCTGGTGCAGCCCCAGGCGATACGAGGCTTCCGCCTCACGGCGTGAGGCCTCACCACCAAACCGTTCCTTCCAGAAAAAAGGTTCGTAGTGCTGCGCAAAGTAGGCCAGCCGTCCCGTGCCGACCAGTGCCACGGGCCAGGCCGTCTCGCAATCGGTGGCCAAGGTCAGGTCGGCCGCAGGCAGCAGGCGGCGCAGGTGGTCGATGGCACCACCCTGGCGCAGCCCGTGGGTGCCATGACCCGCCAGCCACAAGCCCAGCAGCCCTGCCGCAGGGCGAATCAGTGACTCGGCGGGGACACTTCCTGCGCGCTGCGCAGCTAGGGTGCGCCGGAGCTTGGCAACCACGGCGCCTTTCAACGACGACAGACCCTGCCGCAAGACGGCTGGTGAGGACTCGGTCACCAACTCAAAGTGCCAGGGCTTGGGAAACCACAGCGGCTGCGACGACGGCAGCATGGGAACGACACGAACCTCATGGCCACGGGACCCCAGCTGTTGCGCGTGCTGAAGGATGCACCAGATGCCCCCGCTGAAACGCCGGGGATCAAAGGGCGGAACGACGATGTTGATTCGCATGATTGCCTGCACTCAGATGACACCACGACGGCGCAGGTGCAACGCCATCAACAACACGACCAGGGCCTCCGTGGCCAGCACAGCCAGTGCTGCCCCTGTGTGCTGCCACAGTGGTGCTAACAGGCAGGTTGCCACCAGGCCACAAGACGCGGCCAGGACCAGGATGGTGGCAAAGGCCCGCTCCATGCGCAGCGACAGCATCAGCTGCACACCGAGGCTGTTGCTGACTGCCGTGCACACCATGCACAGGCCCAGCAAGCGCGCCGCTGGGGCTGCGTCCACGTAGGCCTCACCACCAAGCAACAGCAACAGGGGCCCGGCACCCAGGACCAGCCCCAACGCAGCCAATCCGGCCAGGCCGAGCTGAAGCCAGAGCAGCTGGCGCGCTGCCACCAGCCCCTTGGCCCGGTCTTCGTGCAAGCTGCGGGCAAACCACGGGTAGGCCGCCACACCCAGCGGCGCCAGCAGCGCCTGCAGGGCGGCGCGCAGGCGGTCTGCCACCGAGAAGAGTCCCACCGTGAAAGGCGTGGTCAACACACCCAACACCAAGGGCACGGCCTGGGTATAGCTGGTGATGGCCACGTTGGAGATGAACAGCGGCCACGCACTCGAGAGCTGCAACCGCACCTCCGCGCGCGAGGGCCATGCCCACCGAATGGCCGCGCGGTAGCTTCGGTCCGCCAACGCCAACAAGCCCGCCGACGCGCCCGCACTGGCCTGGAAAAAGACCGCCAAGGCTGCATCCGTGCCGCTGCTCACCAGGCTCAAGGTGGCTGCGGTGACCAGCAGCCGGGCCAGGGCCTGGTTGATGGCCAGTGTGCGGTACATCTGGCCGCCCTGGAGAAACCAAGCCGGCATGAGCAAAGAGGACAGCGCTCCCGCCCAAGCAGCCCACAACACATCTGCATAGGTGACGTGCAGGGCCAGCAGGCGCACAACGGCAAACACCAGAGGAGCGGACACCAGCACCAACAGCAGCTTGGCCGCCTGGACCGACCACAACAGCTGGCGGCGAAGCTCGCTACCGGGTTCCGTCAATGCCACGGCGCGGGGGCCGTGCTGCGCAAAACCATAGTCCGCCACCAGCGCCAGCACGGTGGCTGCTGACATGCCCACCGCGTACCGCCCGAATTCATCAGGTCCTAAGACCCGCAGCAGCCAGGGCAGAGTCACCAGCCCAAGCGCTAGGCCCATCACTTCCAGCGCCGACAGTGATACGGCGCCTTTGAGGACTACGCGCCAGCCACTCAACTGCTGCATCCTTTGCAGCAGGGCGCCCAGGCACCAGACGGCGCCGCCGGCTCACCCATCGGGTGCCGGCAACCGCTGGGTGAGCCAAGTGAAGTCAACGCAAGCATGGGGCTCAAGTCAGTGTACCTGCCACACCGGCGGCCACCTGCCGATTGGCCATAGGCAACAATCCGCGCCCATGCGAAGCACCCACGCAATAGGCTCGGTATTGGCCATCGCCGCTGCCACCTGGCCCTCCCTGCTGGCCCACAACGTCTCGCCTTCCCCCACCTTCTGGAACCAGGCACTGGCCTTTTTTCTTTGGGCCTTGTTCGCAGGCACCTGCATGTGGGCGCGGCCGGTGTGGCCGGGTCGCGCGGCTTGGCCTGTGGGCGTGGCGCTGCTGGTGCTGGCGGCCTGTGCCGCCTGGAGTTGGGGCCCGGGCGGGCTGCCGTCCACGCTGGCGCTGTCGGCCCTGGCCACGCTGGCGGCGGCGCTGCTGCTGCTGGCCGCTGGTGCGGCGGCGCCCGCGGCCGAACGGCTGCACAGCGACGCGCCTGGCGCCACCCGCGAAACCCTGTTCACCGCCTTCGCCTGGGCCTGGCTGGTGGCCGGCCTGTTCAACGTGGTTGTCGCGCTGGTGCAGGTCTTTGCACCCGGCCTGCCCGACGGCATCTGGCTCGCGGCCTCCGGCATCCCCGGCCGTGCGGTGGGCAACCTGCGCCAGCCCAACCACCTGAGCAGCCTGCTGCTGTGGTCCTGCATCGCCACCGTGGCCTTGCTGGAACTGCGCCAGTTGGGCCGCCGCTGGGCCGCACTGGCGTTGGCGGCTTTTGTGTTCGGCGTGGTGCTCACCGCGTCACGCACCGGCCTGGTCAGCGTGCTGCTGCTGGCCTTGTGGGGGCTGGCCGACCGCCGCCTGTCGCGCCCGGCGCGGCTGCTGCTGGTGCTGTCACCGCTGGCCTACGCCGCCAGCTGGTGGGGCATGGCGCAGTGGGCCCAGCTGTCGCAACACAGCTTCGGCGGCACGGCGCGGCTGGCCGAGGCCGACATCTCCGGCTCGCGCTTCGGCATCTGGAAGAACACCTGGGCGCTGATCCAGGCCCACCCGTGGACGGGCGTGGGCTTTGGTGAATTCAACTTCGCCTGGACGCTGACGCCCTTCCCCGGCCGGCCCACCGCCTTCTTCGACCACACGCACAACCTGCCGCTGCAACTGGCCGTGGAACTGGGCCTGCCGCTGGCCACCCTGGTGATGGCGCTGCTGCTGTGGGGCCTGGGGCAAGCCGCCAGGGCGGCCTGGACGGTGGCCGACGCCGACGCCAGCACCGCGCAGCGCGCGGCCGTGCTGGTGGTGGTGATGATCGGTCTGCACAGCCTGCTGGAGTACCCGCTCTGGTACAGCTACTTCCTGCTGCCCACGGCCTGGGCCTTTGGCTTTGCGCTGCGGGGGCCCGGTGCGGCGGCGCGCCCGTCGACCCGTGGGCTGGCAGTGGCTGCCTGGCTGTTGGCGGCGGGCGCGGTGTTTTCCGTATGGGACTACAGCCGCGTGGTCAGCATCTTCAGCAGCACGCCCGGCGCGCCGCCGCTGGAGCAGCGCATCGCCGACGGCCAGCGCAGCGTGTTCTTCGGCCACCACGCGGACTACGCGGCCGTCACCTCCCGTGCGCAGAGCACCGACCCCGCGCACGACTTCGACCGCACCACGCACTACCTGCTGGACTCGCGCCTCATGATGACCTGGGCGCAGGCGCTGGCGACACAAGGCCGGTTGGACGAGGCGCGCTACCTCAGTGCGCGGCTGAAGGAATTCGGCAAGGAAGATGCCGAGGACTTCTTCGACGCCTGCCTGGACGCACCGGCCGCGTCAGGGGCTGCGGCTTCGGCGCCGCCCTTCCAGTGCAGCCCGCCAGCACAGCCGCACAGCTGGCGCAGCTACGTGCCGCGGTGACGGGACGCTCAGCCCTCACGCGTGAAATCGCGCTCGGGCCTTCGCCAGCCGTGCAAGCCCTTCCGGGCTCGCACGCGCGGGCTCAGGGCGCCGTCCAGTGCCCGGACTTCCCGCCCATCTTCTCCAGCACGCGTATGCCGCCCATGACCATGCCCCGGTCGGCGGCCTTGAGCATGTCGTAAACGGTCAGCAGGCCCACCTGCACGGCGGTCAGCGCTTCCATCTCCACGCCCGTGCGGCCCAGCGTTTCCACCTGGGCCGTGCAGTGCACGCTGTGGGTAGCGGCGTCCAGTTCGAAATCCACCGCCACGCGCGTGATGGGCAGCGGGTGGCACAGCGGCACCAGTTCCGCCGTTCGCTTGGCGCCCTGGATGGCGGCAATGCGCGCAATGGCTATCACGTCGCCCTTCTTCGCGCTGCCGCTGGTCACCAGCGCAAACGTGGCCGGCAGCATGGTGATGTGGCCGGTGGCCCGCGCCACGCGGTGCGTCTCGGCCTTGGCGGCCACGTCCACCATGTGGGCCTGGCCTTGGCCATCGAAGTGGGTCAGCGGGGAGGACATGGGTTCACAGTCAGAAACAGGGCGATGTCATCATAGATGGCAGGGAACGCTCACCGCCGCCTCGGCTCCAACGCGCCCACCCTGCCACGAGACACGCCCTTGACGCCCACCACTCGCCTACGCCGCCCGCTGCGCCAACGCATGGTGCCTCTGCTGCTGGCCGCGCAGACCGCTTTCACGGCGCTGGCGACGCCCGCGCTGGCGCAAGCACAAACGCAGCCCCAGTCCCAGGTGCGCCTGCCGGCCCTGGGCGAATCCGCCAACGACGACCTGAGCGTGGCCAACGAAAAGCGCATGGGCGACAGCATCATGCGCGAGGCCCGGCGTGACCCCGCCTACCTGGACGACCCCGTGCTGCTGGGCTACCTGCAGCACCTGTGGAACCCGCTGGTGACGGCCGCCCGGGCGCGCGGCGACATCAATGCCGAAACCGAAGGCAGCTTCGCTTGGGAAGCCTTCCTGGTGCGCGACCGCAGCGTCAACGCTTTCGCGCTGCCCGGCGGCTACGTGGGCATGCACCTGGGGCTGATGGCGCTCACCACCACCAGCGAGCAGTTGGCTTCGGTGCTGGCGCACGAGCTGTCGCACGTCACGCAGCGGCACATCGCACGCAGCATCGCGCCGCAGCAGCGTGCGTCGGTCATGGCCATTGCGGCCTTCCTGCTGGGCATCATCGCGGCCAGCCGCAGCAACAACATCGACGCCGCCAACGCCGCCATCATGGGTGGCCAGGGTGCGGCCATCCAGGCGCAGCTGAACTTCTCGCGCGAAATGGAACGCGAGGCCGACCGCAACGGCTTCGGCCTGCTGCAGCAGGCGGGCTACTCCACCACCGGCATGGCCGCGATGTTCGAACGCATGGACGGCGCCATGCGGCTGAACGACAGCGGCGGCTTCCCCTACCTGCGCACCCACCCGCTGACCACCGACCGCATCACCGAAGCGCGCAACCGTGCGCTGCTGGAAGGCCCGGAAGGCCAGAAACGGCCCAACCCGGCGCCGCCGCCCACCCTGCTGCACGCCGTGATGCAGGCGCGCGCCCGCGTGCTCATGGACGACAGCGCGCAGGCCATGGCGCGCCTGAGCGGCGGCACCAGTTCGCCCGTGCTGGCCGACCGCGTGGGCGCGCTGTACGGCGGCGCGCTGGCCGCGTCGCTGCTGCGCGACCACGGCCGCGCCCAGCGCATGGCCGAAGAAGCCCTGCGGGTGGCGCGCAGCGCCAGCCCGCGCGACACCGACGCCGAGCGCGCACTGGTGCAACTGCAGGCCCAAGTGGCGCTGGACCGCGGCGCGCCCGGCGCGGCGCTGCAGTTGCTGGACGCGCTGGCCCCGAACAACGACCGCCCCACGCTGCTGCTGCGCGCCCAGTCCGCGCTGGCGCTGGACCGCCAGTCACCCGGCACGCAAGCGGCGGCGCTGCGCGACAGCACCGAGGCGCTGCAGACCTGGGTCGCCCTGCACCCGCTGGACCCGCTGGCCTGGTCCGAGCTGGCGGCCACCAGCCAGGCCCTGGGGCTGAAGCTGCGCGCCATGCGGGCGGCCGCCGAAGCGCAGCTGGGCCTGGGCGACTACACCGGCGCCATCGACCGCATGCGCGCCGCGCAGGCCGCGTCACGCGGCGCCACGGGCGCGGACTTCATCGAGGCCTCCGTCATCGACGCGCGGCTGCGCCAGATGGTGACGCAACGGCGGCAACTGCAACTGGAAGCGCGCGAGAGCCGCGGTGGCCGCGGCGGGCCTGAAGAACCGCCGCCGCAATGACGTCGACACCAAAGTCGCACCCACGTCGACACAGCGGTACGCAGGAAATGCAGCCCGCGCGGCCCAGGGTTTGAACCCCTGATTCAGCAGTGGCCCGCACCCCAGGCGCGGGCCAGAATGCCCGCAAAGAAGCGGGGGTTGCGACATGCGTGCAGGGGTTCGTTGGTGGGCGGCACCGGGCCTGGTGCCGTGGGTGCTTTGCGGTCTGCTGGCGGCCCTGTCGCCCACCCCCGTGCAGGCCGCCACGCCGCGTGTGCTGAGCCTGTCGCCGCAAGGCGAGGTGGGCGAGGTCCGGCAGGTGGCGGTGCGCTTCGACAGCGACGCCGTGCCTGCCAAAAGCCCGGCCGGCGACCCCCGCGCACCCAGCCCCTTCACCCTGCAATGCAACGGCCGCACGCCCGCTGGCGACAGCCACTGGGAAGACGCCCGCCGCTGGACCTACGACCTGCGTGACGCGCTGCCCGCCGGGCAGCAGTGCGTGCTGAAGCCCGCAGCCGGCTTCGGCAGCGAGGAGTACCGCTTCAGCACCGGCGCGCCGGTGGTGCTGTCCACCCAGCCCTATGGCGCGCAGCGCATCGACGAAGACCAGCACTTCCTGCTGCAACTCAACGGCGCGCCCGACCTGGACAGCGTGCGCGGCCACGTGTGGTGCGAAGCCGAAGGCCTGGGCGAGCGCATCCCCGTGCGATTGGTGGACGGCACGGCGCGTGACGAAGCGCTGAAGCACTTCAAGCGCGAATACGGCTTCAAGAGCAGCCCGGCCCACGTGGTGGTGCTGGCCTGCCAGCGCAACTTCACGCCGGACACCACGGTACGCGTGGTGTGGGGTGCGGGCGTGGCGGCGGCGGGCAACCCCAAGCTGGTGTCGCGCCACGCACAGCGCTACCAGTGGAAGGTGCGACCGCGTTTCCTGGCGGAATTCAGCTGCGAACGTGAACAGGCGCGTGGCCCCTGCCTGCCGCTGCGGCCCATGACGCTGCGCTTCAACACGGCCGTGCCACGTGCGGCGGCACTGGCGGTGCGGCTGCAACCGGTGTCGCGGGAGAGCAAGGCCGAAGCACTGCAACCACGCGAAGACCCTGACGACCGCAGCGCAACGCTGAGCGAGATCCGCTTTGCCGCGCCACTGCCTGAGAGCACCCGCTTCCGCATCGTGCTGCCGGCCGGCTTCAAGGACGAGACCGGCCGCGCGCTGGCCAATGCGGCCACCTTCCCGCTGGAAGTGGGCACGGGCGGCATGCCGCCGCTGGCGAAATTTGCGGGCGCGCCTTTTGGCATCGTGGAAGCCGGCATGTCATCCACAAGCCCGTCCGAGCCCGCCATGTTGCCCGTGGCTTTGCGCCATGTGCAGGCCGATTTGAAGAACGCCAGCACGGGCGGCAAGGTTGCCGTGAAGCGCCTGGACGCGGGCACGTCCGACGCCGAGTTGTTGCGCTGGCACCTGGCCCTGAAGAAGGACCACGAGAACGAGTACGAGACCCGCAAGCTGCCGATGCTGGCGGGCGTGCCCGGCGTGCAGCGCGCCGACTTGCCACAACTCAAGGACACCCAGCCCCGCGCGACGGAAGTCATCGGCATCCCGCTGCCGCAGCGCGGCTACCACGTGGTGGAGGTGGAGTCCCGCATCCTGGGCGCGGCGCTGCTGGCAGCCAAGGCGCCCATGTATGCGCGTACCGGCACCCTGGTCACCAACCTGGGCGTGCACTTCAAGCGCGGCCGCAGCAGCAGCCTGGTGTGGGTGACCACGCTGGACCGTGCCAAGCCCGTGGCCGGCGCGCAGGTGGCCATCAATGACTGCCGCGGCCTGGTGCTGTGGAACGGCACGACCGACGCGCAAGGCATCGCGCGCGTGGACCGCGGCTTTGAAGACCCCAACGACAGCGCCTGCCCCAACACCGACGGCCTCTTCGTCACCGCACGCAGCAGCGGCGACTTGAGCTTTGTCTTCAGCCGCTGGAACCGCGGCATCGAGCCCTGGCGCTTCAACATCAGCAGCGCGCAAGGCACACACAGCGACCGCCGAGCCCACACGGTGTTCGACCGCACGCTGTTGCGCGTGGGCGAAACCGTGTCCATGAAGCACTTCCTGCGCGAGGAGACCGAACGCGGCCTGGCCCTGCCCAGTGCCGACAACCTGCCGGACGAGGTGTTCATCCAGCACTACGCCAGCGACACCACGGTGCGCCTGCCGCTCAGCTGGCCGAAGCAGGGCAACACCGGCGCGCGGGCTGCTGCAGGTTCAGCGGAAAGCCGCTGGGTGATTCCGCGCAATGCGCCGCTGGGCCAGTGGGAAGTGAGCTTGCGCAAGGGCGACAAGCGCTACGACGGCGGCAGCCTGCGCGTGGAAGCCTTCCGCGTGCCCTTGGTGGACGCGCGGCTGTCCGGGCCTTCAGGCGTCATCGCCGCGCCCAGCGAGCTGACTTTCAACGCCCAGCTCAACGCCCTGGCCGGCGGCCCCATGCCCGCCGCGCCGGTGAAGCTGTCGGCCATCCTGCGCCCGGCCTACGTGCAGTTCCCGGGCTATGACGATTTCAGCTTCGAAGCCGCCGGCCGCGCGCGCAGCAACGACGACGAAGAGGGCAGCGACGCGGGCAGCGACCGCACGCAACTGGTGGCCGACAAGCTCAGCGCCATCACCGACCGGCAGGGCGCGGCCAAGCTGCAGATCACGAAGCTGCCGGCGCTGGCCGCGCCTTCGGACCTGACCGCCGAGCTCACCTTCAACGACCCCAACGGCGAGGTGCAGACCGTCACGCAACGCCTGCGTCTGTGGCCCGCACAAGTGGTGGCCGGCCTGCGCGTGGCCAGCTGGGCCAGCATGAGGAACCAGCTGAACTTCACCACCGTGGTGCTGGACACCGCGGGCAAGCCGCTGAAGGGCCGCGCGGTAGAGGTCACCGGCAAACTCAACCAGACTTTCACCACACGCAAGCGCATCGTCGGTGGCTTCTACACCTACGACAACCGCTCCGAGCAGAAGGAGCTGGGCGTGCTGTGCAGCGGCAGCACCGACGCGCAAGGGCGCCTGGCCTGCAGCAAGCCGCTGGACGTGAGCGGCGAAGTGGAACTGCGCGCCACAGTGAAGGACGATGCCGGCCGCGCCAGCGTCACGCTCGCATCGGCCTGGATGACCAAGGACGAGCCCTGGTGGTTTGCTCAGGACAACGACGACCGCATCGACCTGCTGCCGGAAAAGCGCGAAGTCGAGCCCGGCCAGACCGCACGGCTGCAGCTGCGCATGCCCTTCCAGCAAGCCACGGTGCTGGTGAGCGTGGAACGCGAAGGTGTGATGGACACGCGCATCGTCACGCTCAACGGGCGCGAGCCGGTGATCGAGGTGCAGATCCCGCGCTTATCAAAGGACGCGGCAGAAGGCAGCGCCCGCAGCTGGGCGCCCAACGTCATCGTCAGCGCCTTGGTGCTGCGTGGCCGCCTGCGCGAAGCGCCCTGGTGGAGCTTCTTCACCTGGGGATGGAAAACGCCCACCGACTGGTGGCAGGCCTTCCGCTACGAAGGCAAGGACTACAAGGCGCCCACCGCCATGGTGGACCTGGCCAAGCCTGCCTTCAAGCTGGGAGCAGCCGAGTTGCGTGTGGGCCTGGCCGAGCACCGTTTGGACGTGAAGGTGCAGCCCGCACAACAGCAATACGCCGTGCGCGAGACCGTGCGCACCACCGTCACCGTGCAGCACAACGGCAAGCCCGCAGCGGGTGCCGAAGTGGCCTTTGCCGCTGTGGACGAAGGCCTGCTGGCGCTGCAAGGCAACCGCAGCTGGCAGCTGCTGGAAGCCATGATGCAGCCCCACCCCTGGGGCGTGGACACCGCGACGGCGCAAGGTGAAATCATCGGCCGCCGCCACTACGGCCGCAAGGCGCTGCCACCGGGCGGTGGCGGCGGCCGCAACCCCACGCGCGAATTGTTCGACACGCTGCTGCTGTGGAAAGGGAGCGTGAAGCTGGACGCGCAGGGTCAGGCCGTCATTGACGTGCCGCTGAAGGATTCACTCACCAGCTTCCGGCTGGTGGCCGTGGCCGATGCCGGCGCCGACTTGTTCGGCACCGGCCAGGCCAGCGTGCGCGTCACGCAGGACCTGCAGATGCTGAGCGGCCTGCCGCCGCTGGCGCGCGCGGGCGACAAGCTGGATGCCGGCTTCACGCTGCGCAACACGACCGACCGCGCCATGAGCGTGAAGGCCACGCTGCAGGGCAAGGCCGAAGGCGGCACGCTGGCCGCGCAGCCGGCACCGCAGACCGTGCAACTGGCCGCGGGCGCGGCGGTGGATGTGCGCTGGCCCGTCACGCTGCCCGAAGGCGCCACGCGTGTGGACTGGGAAGGCAGCGCCGAAGAGCAAGGGGGCGCTTCATCCAAGAACAAGCCCGCACGAGACCGCCTGAAGGTGAGCCAGGCCGTGCTGCCTGCCGTGCCGGTGCGTGTGATGCAGGCCACGCTGCAGCCGCTGGACGGCACCTTCACCATGGCCATGGCGCCGGCAGCAGACGCACTACCCGGCAGCGCGCGTGTGGACGTGGCGCTGCAGCCGCGCCTGTCCGGCGCGCTGCCCGGCCTGCGCAAGTGGTTCGAGGCCTACCCCTACAGCTGCCTGGAGCAGAAGACCTCGCGTGCCCTCGCGCTGCACGACGCCACGCTCTGGAACAAGCTGAAGGACGAAGCCCCGGGCTACCTGGACAGCGACGGCCTGGCCAGCTACTACCCGCCCAGCGCCGGCAGCACGGCCACGGGCAGCGACCGGCTCACGGCCTACCTCATCACCGCCGCACACGAAGCCGGCCAGGCCTGGCCCGACGGCGTGCGTGAACCCCTGCTGCAAGGCCTGGCCGCGTTTGTGGAAGGCCGACTGGAGCGCCGCTTCTGGAGCCCGCGTGCGGACCTGGACATGCGCAAGCTCGCCGCGCTGGACGCCCTGGCCCGCCACGGCCGCGTGCAGCCGCGCATGCTGGGCAGCATCAGTTGGGCGCCGGCCTCCTGGCCCACGTCGGCACTGCTGGATGCGTGGAGCCTGTACCGGCGCGTCGACACGTTGCCCGAACGTGCCGCGCGGCTGGACGAGCTGCAGCGCCTGGTGCGCAGCCGCCTCATCAGCGGCGGCACCACCCTGAAGTTCAGCACCGAAGAAAGCGACGACTGGTGGTGGCTGATGGACGGCCCCGACGCCAACGCCGCACGGCTGCTGCTGGCCGCCACTGAACTGCCCGCGTGGAAGGACGACGTGGCCGGCATCGTGAACGGCACGCTGGCACGCCAGAAGCGCGGCGCCTGGCTCACCACCACGGCCAACCTTTGGGGTGTGCTGGCGCTGGAACGCTTCGCGGCGAACTTCGAGAAAGCCCCCGTCACCGGCCGCAGCACGCTGCAGTTGGCTCCCTCCACGCGCAGCGTGGATTGGCAAGGAACCACGCGAAGTGTGGACTGGGCCGCCAAGCCGGCGGGCGAGGTGGTCTCGCTGCCACTGCCCAGCGCTTCGCAATTCACCGCCAGGCAGGAAGGCACGGGCAAGCCCTGGCTCACCGTGCAGTCCCTGGCCGCCGTGCCGCTGAAGGCACCGCTGTTTGCGGGCTACCGCATCAGCAAGACGGTGACCGCGGTCGAACGCAAGCAGCCCAATGCCTGGACGCGCGGTGACATCGTGCGCGTGCGGCTGGAAGTGGACGCTTCTGCCGACATGAGCTGGGTCGTGGTCGCAGACCCCATCCCCACGGGCGCCACGCTGTTGGGCGGCGAAGGCGGGCTGGGGCGTGACTCGGCCATTGCCACGCAAGGCGCGGGCTTGGCAAGTGCAAAGGAAGGCCGAGACTCGCGCTCATGGCCCGCGTACGAAGAGCGCACCTTCGACAGCTGGCGCGGCTATTTCAACCACATGCCGCGCGGCAAGCAGATGCTGGAGTACACGCTGCGCCTGAACAGCAGCGGCCAGTTCAAGCTGCCGCCCACGCGCGTGGAGGCCATGTACGCGCCAGAGACCTTTGGCGAACTGCCCAACGCTGAATGGACTGTGTTGCCGTGAAAGTGCTGTTCGCTGCGGCCCTGGTTTGCGTGAGCGCGCAGGCGGCGGCCGTGCCCAGCTTTGACCAGGTGCGCGCCGCACACGCGCCGTCCGATGTGCCGCTGCTGGCCCGCGACGGCCGCACCGTGCTGGCCACCGTGCGCACCGACAAGGCCGCGCGCCGCGCCGCCTGGGTGCCGGTGGCCGAGATGTCGCCCGCGCTGCGCCACGCGCTGCTGCTCAGCGAAGACCGCCGCTTCTGGGACCACAGCGGCGTGGATTGGCAAGCGCTGGCGGCCAGCGCCTGGGGCAATGCCTGGAACCAGCGCACGCGCGGCGCGTCCACACTGACCATGCAGCTGGCGGGCTTGCTGGACGAGGACCTGAGCCGCCCGGCCGGAGGCCGCAGCGTGCTGACCAAGCTGCAGCAGATGGTGCGTGCACAAGAACTGGAACGCGGCTGGTCCAAGACGCAGATCCTGGAGGCCTACCTCAACCAGGTGCCGCTGCGCGGCGAACTGCTGGGCGTGCCGGCCGCATCGCAACAACTCTTTGGCAAACACGCCAGCGGGCTGGACGTGCAAGAGGCCGCCATCCTGGCCGCCATGGTGCGCGGGCCCAACGCCACCAGCACCGCGTTGCACAAGCGCGCATGCGACCTGCTCAAGCAGCAGGCGCAAGCTTGCGAGGGCCTGGGCCTCACGCTGGACCAGGCCTTGGCGCGCCGCCCCGGCCCGCCGCTGGGCGAGCAGGTGGCGCCGCACCTGGCGCGGCTCATGGCCCACGCGAGCGGCGCCGCGCGTGGCCCGGCACCGCGCGCTTTCAGCAGCACGCTGGACGCACCCCTGCAGCGCGCCGCCAGCACCGCCCTGCGCCGTCAACTGGCCGAACTGCGCGGCCGCAACGTCGAAGACGGCGCGGTGCTGGTGCTGGACAACGCCAGCGGCGAGGTGCTGGCCTACGTGGGTTCGGCCGGCGCGGGCTCGCAGGCGGCGGACGTGGACTTCATCCAGGCGCGGCGCCAGCCCGGCTCCACGCTGAAGCCGCTGGTCTACGCGCTGGCGCTGCAGCAGCGGCTCATCACGCCGGCCAGCGTGCTGGACGACTCGCCGCTGCAGTTGCAAGCCAGTGGCGGAGCTTCCAACAGCGGCGCGCTGTACCAACCGCAGAACTACGACCACAGCTACCGCGGCGCAGTCAGCGTGCGCACCGCGCTGGCCAGCAGCCTGAACGTGCCGGCCGTGCGCGTGGCGGCCATGCTGAGCCCGGACACGGTGTTTGAAGGCTTCAACCGCGCCGGCCTGCGCCTGGGTGAAACCGCCGGTTTCCACGGCCACGCGCTGGCCCTGGGCAGTGCCGACGTGACGCTGCTGGACCTGACGAACGCCTACCGCATGTTGGCGCGGCAGGGCCTGCTGACACCGGTGCGCTGGCAGGCGGGCCCGGACCCACGCGGCACGCCAGCGCGCCGCGTCCTGCCGGACACCGTGGCCTGGCAAGTGGCCGACATGCTGGCCGACCCGGCCGCACGCGCGTCCACGTTCGGGCTGGACAGCCCCTTGGTCACACGCGGCTTTGCCGCCGTGAAAACCGGCACCAGCAAGGACCTGCGCGACAACTGGTGCGTGGGCTTCACCAGCCGCTACACCGTGGGCGTGTGGGTGGGCAACGCCAGCGGCGCGCCCATGCAGGCCGTGAGCGGCGTCACCGGTGCCGCGCCGGTTTGGCGCGACGTGGTGGCGCTGCTGCACGCGCGCGAGCCTTCACGCGCGCCACCGCCACCCGCGGGGCTCGTCGCGCAGGGCGGCGAATGGTTCCTGCAGGGGACCGAGCCCGGCGTGCTGCAGCCTGTGTCCAGCACGGCGGCAGCAGCGTTTCCGGCCTTCGGCATCCAGTCCCCACGCGACGGCACGGTGCTGGTGCTGGACCCGGACATCCCCGCACGCGCGCAGCAATTGGTGTTTGAAGGCGCGGCCGGCCAGTGGCTGCTCAACGGCCGCGTGGTGGGCCGCGGCACGCGCGTGCACTGGCTGCCGCGGCCAGGGCGGCATGTGCTGGAGCGGCGCTCGGCCGAGGGCCAGGACCGCGTGACGTTTGAAGTGCGCGCGGCGCCGCCGCCTGCAGCGGGCCGGTCGGCAGTCAGGAAGAAGAGCGGTTGAAGAGGCGCTCCGTGGCGGCGTCGATCACCATGCTGCACAGGCTGTACAGCAGCGACCCGATGAGCGCCGCGCTGAAGCCCGCCACGTTGAAGTCGTCCAGCACCGAAGCCGCGGCCCAGAACATCAGCGCGTTGATGACGAAGAGGAACAGCCCCAGCGTCAGCAGCGTCACCGGCAGCGTCAGCAGCACCAGCAACGGCCGCACCAAGGTGTTGAACAGCCCCAGCACCAGGGCCGCCCAAAGGGCCGAACTGAAGCTCTTCACTTCCACGCCCGGGTAGAGGTGGGCCACCAGCAGCAGCGCTGCGGCCAGCAGGAACCAGCGCACAAGGGTCTTCATGGGCTCAGCATACCGTGGCGAAGATGCTGCTTTTACCTAGGAAAAACGCTTCTCAGTGACCTGTAGCCGCATTACCATCGCGCCTGCCCGTTTGCTCCCCTAGAGAACAGGCCCTTCGTGGACACACCCGTTGAGGCTTGCAAGGCACTCGGCTTCCCTCATCAACTGACGGAGAACATCCACATGGCAACTGCGAAGAAGGCTCCTGCGAAGAAGGCCGCACCGGCAAAGAAGGTCGCACCTGCGAAGAAGGCCGCGGCTGCAAAGCCGGCAGCCAAGAAGGCGGCACCCGCCAAGAAGGCCGCTCCGGCGAAGAAGCGCGCACCCAGCGCCGCCTTCATGAAGCCCATGACGCCCAGCGCCGCGCTGGCTGCCGTCATTGGCGACAAGGCTGTGCCCCGCACGGAAGTGACGAAGAAGGTCTGGGAGTACATCAAGAAGAATGGTCTGCAAGACAAGCTGAAGAAGACCATGATCAATGCCGATGCCAAGCTGAAGGCCGTGGTCGGCACCAGCCCCATCAGCATGTTTGCCATGACCAAGGAAATCAGCAAGCACCTGAAGTAAGGCGCTGGGCTGCAATGGACAAGGGGCCCTTCGGGGCCCCTTTTTTCTGTCCGTGAGCACCTGGTGAACACCTGCCGCGCTCAACGCCCGGCGCGGCGCAACGCGTCCACCACAGCGGCTTCCAGTGTCGCGCGGTCTTCGTCGCGGAAACCCGTGTGCTGCAGCAGCACGCGCCCGTCGGCACCCACCAGCACGCTGGTGGGCATGCCTTGCACGGCGTAGCGCTGCGCAACGTCGCCGGCCGGGTCAAAGGCCAGCGTGAAGGCCGCAGGCACCTGCACCAGGAACCGTTCTGCGGCGCTGCGCTGGCGGTCCACGTTGATGCCTATCACCTGCAGCCCGCGCGCACCATGACGCGCCTGCAGCTGGCCGAGCCAGGGGAACGACTGTCGACAGGGCCCGCACCAGGAAGCCCAGAAGTCCAGCAGCACCACCTGGCCTTTGAACTGCGACAGGTCCACGTGGGGGTCGGCCGCGGAACGGGCCGCCAGGCTGAAGGCGGGTGCAGGCTCACCAGGCTGCGCGGCCCAGCTGGCGCCGAAGCAGACCAGGGCCAGGCCACACGCCAGGCGCTTGAAGAAGGTGTGCTGTTTCATCCGGTGGTGCTCTCTTCGGTGACGGGTTCGCTCACCCAATGCGTGGCGCCTTGCGCCTGCAGCCACGCCTGCGCGTGGTGACCCTGCAGCAGCGCCAAAGTAGCCAGCAGGCCCGCTTCGGTGCAGGTGGGCGCGGCCACGGTCACTGCCCGCGGTGCGCCTTCCACCGGCCAGCCGGTGCGCGGGTTCAGGATATGGCTGTAGCGCCGGCCCGCGTGCGTGAAGTGGCGGTGGGCGTCACCGCTGGTGGCCAGCGCGCCGCTGCGCAGGGCCAGAACTGTTGTGGCCGTGTCCGCAACGCCCGGCGCCGCCGCCGGGGATGCGGCAGCGATGCCCACCTGCCAGGGTTCACCGTCGGCACGCGGCCCGGACACGGCCAGGTCGCCACCAAAGTTCACCAGCACCGGACACGCGCACGCCTGGCGCAACAAGGCCAGCGTGCGGTCCACCGCGTACTCCTTGGCCAGGCCACCGAGGTCGACTTCCATGCCCTGCGGCACGCTCAGCCACGGTGGTTGCCAGCGCAGCTTGTCAAAGCCCACGCGCGGCAGAAGAGCCGCAATCTGCGCCGGCTCAGGCGCTTGCTGGCTGCCGTCAAAACGCCAGGCGGCCCTGAGCACGCCACTGGTGATGTCAAACAACCCCGCACTGAGCGCGTGGCAGCGCTCGGCGATGTCCAGCAGGCGCGCCGATTCGCCGTCCAACTCCACCGGCTGGCCCTGCGACGCATGCCACTGCGCCACCAGGCTGTCGCTGCGGTAGCGGCTGTAGCGCGCCTCGATGCGCAAGGCTTCGGCTTGGGCCAGGCCCGACAAGTGCCGGGCCATGTGCCCGTCCGCCCCTTCCAACAGCACCTCGCAGGGGCTCGCCATGGCGGCGAAGCGACCCCGCCAACCGGTGGCCGTGCGCTCCACTGCTGCAGCAACCACCTGGCGCGGCAGCGTGTTCAGAAAGGCCGGACGTAGCCCACGAACACCGTGGCGGCGGTGAGCGCAGGCGCCAGTTCAAGGCCGCGCAGGGCGCCTGGCGCAAAGGCCGGCTGGCGCTGCTGCTGGCGGTAGGCCTCCAGGCGCACGGCGAACTCACCCCGGCGCAGTGGCAACCCCAGCTTGAGCCCCAGCGTGCGGCCCGTGAAGGCGGCCAGGCGCGGGTCTGCCGACGCTGCAGTCAAGGCGGTGCGGTGGACCGCACTGTCCCACTCGGTGGATTCCAGCAACCACGGGCGGTAGAAATCGGCCGCGCTTTGGCGGTGCAGGCGCACACGCGGTTCCAGGTACCAGCCTGAGCCCAATTCACTGCGCCAGCGCAGGTCCAGCGTGTGCGCACGCACGCCCCAGTTGTCGCTGTAGTAGCGGTAGGAGGCGTCCACGACATCGTCGGTCAGGTGCACCTTGTTCTGCCAGAACAGGCTCACGCGCGTGCGTTGCTCGGGCCGTTGCTCATGGACCAGGCGGTCACCCGTGAGCAAACCTGAAGTGCCGTCCACCACGGACAAGACCTTGTACGGGTCCGACTGGTGGCCCGTGCCGCGGCCCAGGCCCAGGTTCAGTTGGGTGACCCAACGGCGGTTCATCACCTGCGTCACGCCCAGCAACAGGTCGGCCACCTGTCGCGTGGCCGTGCCGGACGCCCGCGCAGGGCCTGCTGCCTGCAAACCCTGCGGCACGCCGCCCTCGGGCTGGATGCGGTCCGCTTCCAGTGCCACGCCCAGGCTCAACGTGGTGTTCTTCTGGGCCAGGTCGTACGCCAGCGCAGCACTGGCCGTGACCGACGCGAAGTCGTGCTCCGCTGACACACCCAGGCCGAAACTGGCACGCGCCGCTGCACCAACGGGCCGTTCGTGCGTGGCCGCCAAGGCCAGCCGCGTGTCGCGGAAAGTCGGGTCCAGCGGCATGCGCCCTGCCGGCGTGGAGTAGGTGCTTTTGCCAGAGGGCGTGGTGAAGGTCTGCACGCCGGGCTGCGCGACCGCACCATTGGGCGACGCACCGGTGAGCGCGTCCAGGGTGAGCTTCAGACCCCAGGCGCGTTCATTCCCGTCGACACGGCGCAGGCTGACCACAGGCTCCAGGGCCGTGACGCGGCCTGCGCCTTCCTTGTAGAGCAGCACTGCACCTTCGGCTTGCCAGGTGGTGGTGTCCGGGCTGGTGGCCGCGTCCGTGGCCTTGGGCCCGGCCTGTGTTTGTGCCTGGGCTGCCGCGGGTGCCAGTGCCGGCACCAACAGGGCCGACACGGCCGAACCGAGCGCGGCGCGCAGAGAGCCGCTGGTCAGTTGCATCCGCAGCCCCCACCACCGTAGCCACGGCCACCCGTGGCGGCTTCCTTGCTGAAGTAGATGTGGTCATCGATGGCGCCTTCCAGCGGCATCGAACCCGACAGTTGCATGGCGGGCTTGGCCAGCAGGTCACGTTCCCAGGGCTGGACGCCCCAAGTGACGCAGCCGCTTATGGGGGCCAGCAGCAGGCAGGCACCCGCGGCCAGGGCCAGTCGACGAAACAGATTCATAGGTAGGGGTCAGGCAGTTGCTGCCCATGGTGACTTGCCCACCTTATGGCGGCCTGAAGGGCCGCGGCGGTGACGGCTCAGCCGCGCGACAAGCGGCGCTGCAGGAAGTCCAGCCGGTCCTGGCCCCAGAAGATCTCGTCACCCACCACGTAGCTGGGTGCACCGAAGATCTGCGCGTCAATGGCCTCCTGCGTGTTGCGCACGTAGTCGGCCTGCACCTCGGGGGCGCGCGCATCGTCGGCGCGCTGCGCCAGCAGGCCGCATTCGGCCAGCAGCTCGGCGCGCGTGGCCGCACTGGCCATGTCGCGCTCCTGCGCCCACACGGCCGCCATCAAGGCACCTGCAATCTTCAACGCCGCCGCGGTGCCGTCGGCCCTGTCCACCGCAATGATCAAACGCGCCGCGTCGTCGCCCGGCACAGGGAAGAAGCGCGGCTGCAGGTTCAGCGGCACGCCCAGGAAATCGCGCCAGCGCGCCAACTCCACCAGCCGGTAGGCCTGGCGCTGTGCGGGCCGCTTGGCCAGCGGCAGGCCGCCGGACACCGCAAACACCTGGCCGATGTCGGCCGGCTTCACGCGCACCGTGGCACCGGCGTCGGCCGCGATGCGCACGAAACGCTCGTGGCCCAGGTAGGTCCAGGGGGACTGCGGTGCGAGGTAGTAGTCGATGGTGTGCGGCATGGTGAGCCCATTCAAGCTGCGGGGGCGGCCAGTCTAGGCGGATGGCCGCTGTGCTGAAATGCGCCGCAGGGGAGCAACACAAAAATGAGCCAAGTCCTGATCCATGAGTACCTGGCCGAACTGGACCGCCTGAAGCGCACCAGCGGCAGCTCGCGCGAGACCATCGTCCGCGAAGCCTTCAAGGACCTGCTCAAGTCCTGGGGCCGCACGCAGGACCTGGTCTTTGTGGCCGAGTACCCCATGAAGACCGCCACGCGCGCCAACATCACGGTGGACGGCGCGCTGCTGCACAGCATCCGCACGCCGCTGGGCTACTGGGAAGCCAAGGACGAAGACGACGACCTGGCGGAAGAGATCGCCAAGAAGTTCAGAAAGGGCTACCCGCGCGACAACATCATCTTCAGCGACGACGCCACGGCCGCGCTGTTCCAGGGTGGCAACGAGGTGCTGCGCTGCGACATGACTGACACCGCCGCGCTGGAAAAGCTGCTGAAGCTGTTCTTCAGTTTTGAGCGCCCGGAAATTGCCGGCTTCCCGCGCGTGCCGCTGTACGGCAGCACGCTGGCGCACTTCGAACAATAGGCCGCCTGGGGCCGGGCGCTGATGGATTTGCACATTGGCTACGAAACCGTGGAGCCCTGGGCGGTGACGCGCACCGACACGCCCGACACCAAGGCCCGCGCGGCCGGGCAGGCGCCCAAGTCCGTCCTGAAGAGCCTGCTGGATGAGAACAGCAAGGAAGGCCGCATCGTCATAGACAGCGAAACCGTGCTGGCCGGCATGCCGCCCGAGGCCTGGTCCTACAAACTGGGCAACCGCAGCGCGCTGGACTGGGTGCTGGACCAGCACAAGGGACGCGTCATCACCCTGCTGGCCCGTGTGGCGCGGGTCAGCGTGGAGACGGTGCGGTTGGTGGAGGCGCTGAAGGGCGGGCTGCGCTGAGCAGCGCCTGTTTGATTGAGTTTAGGGAGTTTAGTGATTCTTTATAAACTCACTAATATCGCTATAGAATGCCGCCGTGGACCCGATTCGCAACCCCTACGCTCCCGGCGCCGGCACGCCGCCACCTGAACTGGCCGGGCGCGACGAATTGCGCGAACAGGTGCGCGTGAGCATTGAGCGCCTGAGGCTGGGCCTGCCCGCCAAGAGTCTGCTGATGATTGGCCTGCGAGGCGTCGGCAAGACTGTCTTGCTGGACCGCATGCGTGACGACGCCGAAGCCGCTGGTGTGCACACGCTGCGCATCGAAGCACCGGAGGGCCGGTCCCTGCCGGCGCTGCTGGCGCCGCAACTGCGGCAGGCGCTGCTGCGCCTGAGCCGCCAGCAAGCAGCCAAGGATTTGGCGCAACGCGGGTTGCGCGCGTTGGCAGGCTTCGCCAAGTCACTGAAGCTGAAGTACGACGACATCGAGGTCGGCCTGGACTTCGAGCCCGAGCCAGGCCTGGCGGACAACGGTGACCTGGAGCACGACCTGCAGGCGCTGCTGGAAACCGTTGGCGCAGCGGCCAAGAGCGCCGGCACGGCCTTGGTCATGTTCGTGGACGAGTTGCAGTACGTGAAAGAAGCCGAGCTGGCTGCGTTGATCACGGCGCTGCACCGCTGCGGGCAACGGCGCTTGCCGGTGTCGCTGGTTGGCGCGGGCTTGCCGCAGTTGCCCGGGCGCATGGGCCGCGCCAAGTCCTACGCGGAGCGTCTGTTTGACTTCCCGCAGGTCGGCCCGCTCAATGCCGCCGCCGCGCGCTTGGCCATCGCCAAGCCGGCCAAAGAACAAGGTGTGGACATCGCCGAAGCTGCGGTGGCCGCCATCGTCAGCAAGACCCAGGGCTACCCCTACTTTCTGCAAGAGTGGGGCAAGCATGCGTGGGACCACGCCATCAGCACGCCCATCCGCAGGCAGGACGTGGAGGCCGCCAGCGCAACCGCCATCGCAGCACTGGACGACAGCTTCTTCCGCGTCCGCTTCGACCGGCTGACACCCGCGGAAAAACGCTACCTGCGCGCCATGGCCGACCTGGGGCCTGGCCCGCACCGTTCCGGCGACATCGCCGAAAAGCTGCAACGCAAGGTGACGTCATTGGGGCCGACACGTTCCCAACTCATCGACAAGGGCATGGTCTGGAGCCCGAGCCACGGCGACACCGCCTTCACCGTGCCGCTGTTCGATGAGTTCATGAAACGCATCATGCCGGGTGACGACTGGCGCCAGTAAGCCCGCTCAGAGCATCAACTTCAAGAACCGACCCGTGTGGCTGCCCGCGCAGGCGGCCACGTCCTCGGGCGAACCGGCCACCACCACCTGGCCACCGCCGGCGCCCCCTTCGGGGCCCATGTCGATGACCCAGTCAGCCGTCTTGATGACGTCCAGGTTGTGTTCGATGACCACGATGGTGTTGCCCGCGTCGCGCAGCTGGTGCAGCACCCTCAGCAGCAGCCCCACATCATGGAAGTGCAGGCCCGTGGTGGGCTCATCCAGGATGTACAGCGTGCGGCCGGTGTCGCGCTTGCTCAGCTCCAGCGCCAGCTTCACGCGTTGCGCCTCGCCGCCGCTCAGCGTGGTGGCGGCCTGGCCCAGGCGGATGTAGCCCAGGCCCACGTCCAGCAGCGTTTGCAGCTTGCGCGCCAAGTTGGGCACGGCGCTGAAGAACGTGAAGGCGTCTTCCACCGTCAGGTTCAACACCTGGGTGATGTTCTTGCCCTTGTAGAGGATCTCCAGCGTCTCGCGGTTGTAGCGCGCACCGTGGCACACGTCGCAAGGCACGTACACGTCGGGCAGGAAGTGCATCTCCACCTTGATGACGCCGTCGCCTTCGCAGGCCTCGCAACGGCCGCCGCCGCTGGAGGCACTGACGTTGAAACTGAAGCGGCCCGCACCGTAGCCGCGTTCACGTGCCGTGGGCACTTCGGCGAACAGTTCGCGGATGGGCGTGAACAGGCCCGTGTACGTGGCCGGGTTGCTGCGCGGCGTGCGGCCGATGGGGCTCTGGTCGACGTTGATGACCTTGTCGAAGTGCTCGATGCCGTCGATGCGTTCATACGCCGACGGCTCGGCGTGGCTCTGGTACAGCTTGCGTGCCACCGCCGTGTACAGCGTGTCGTTGATCAGCGTGCTCTTGCCGCTGCCGCTGACACCCGTGACGCAGGTGAACAGGCCCACGGGGATGTCGACGTTGACGCCGCGCCCTTCGGCGCCGCGCAGGTTGTTGCCCTTCGCACCCACGATGGACAGGCGCAGCGGCGCCGAACCAAAGCCGCTGGCCGCGCGGCGCTGCTTCGGCACCTCGATGCGCAGCACGTTGGCCAGGTACTTGCCCGTCAGCGACTCCGGGTTGTCGGCCACCTCCTGCGGCGTGCCCTGCGCCATGACACGGCCGCCGTGCACACCGGCGCCCGGGCCCATGTCCACCACGTGGTCGGCGGCGCGGATCATGTCCTCGTCGTGTTCCACCACCAGCACGCTGTTGCCCAGGTTGCGCAGGTGCTTGAGCGTGCCGATGAGGCGTTCGTTGTCACGCTGGTGCAGGCCGATGCTGGGCTCGTCCAGCACGTACATCACGCCGCTCAGGCCACTGCCGATCTGGCTGGCCAGGCGGATGCGCTGGGCCTCGCCGCCGCTGAGCGTGTCAGC
>Ga0075163_10001297_pt1 | contig 33455 bp, 19 predicted proteins | sample JI1023141ADNA_FD_71478 | JGI IMG/M metagenome (GOLD analysis project Ga0075163, IMG submission 71478) | Wastewater effluent complex algal communities from Wisconsin, to seasonally profile nutrient transformation and Carbon sequestration -... | ecosystem: Engineered > WWTP > Effluent > Algae...
CTCCGCTTCCGCGAGCACGTCGAGGACGACCACGAGCACCACCTGTGGGGCCACGCGTCGTTCGCCTTCGCCGTCCGCGCCGCCGACTCGTTCTCTCGCTACCGCTGGTGCGTGTACATCATCGGCTCGCGCGCCGGCGGCATGATCGAGGACCTCGTCCGCCACCCGTTCCCGACCATGCGCGGCCTGACCGCCCGCTGCTCCGTCGAGTGCCTCCTGACCTCCCGCGTCGAGCACGGCATCGCCGACGAGGGCTTCATCGGCATGGTCTACGACCGCGCCACCAACCAGGCGATGTTCCACTCGGCGCCGTCCGCCCAGCGCCCGCGCCGACAGGCCGACACCGAGGAGGGCCGCGCCGCGTGGGCCGGCGAGCGCCTCGGCGCCCAGCTCACCTACGTGTTCCTGGTCTGCCGCCTCGCGCACTACCTCAAGCGGGTCCAGCGCGAGCGCATCGGCCAGTGGGACAGCCGCCAGACCCTGCAGAAGGAGCTCGACGTGTGGCTGCGCCAGTACGTGTCGGACGTCGACGACCCGCACTGGGAGACGCGCGCCCGGAGGCCGCTGCGCAAGGCGGCGATCGTCGTCGAGCAGATCGCCGGGCAGGCCGGCTGGTATCGCTGTCACCTGCGCCTGCAGCCGCACCTGACGCACAACGCCGCGTCGTTCAGCCTGTCGCTCCTCGGCCGCCTCGAGCGCGCCGGCGACACGCGCGAGTAGCACGGGAGTCCGCATCATGCCGAGCGCCGAGCAGATCGTGAAAGAAGCCGAAGCCCTCGTCGCGCCGATCTCGGCCGCGGAGCCGGCCGGCAAGAACCCCGCCGGCGACGAGCGCTACCAGGAGCTGCGCGTCGAGGTCGACAAGGAGAACTCGCCCACCGGCGAGGCCGTCCGCTGGCCACGCGTCGCCGAGCTCGGCTCCGAGATCCTCAAAAAGGTCGCGAAGGACCTGCTCGTCGCCGCGTACATGAGCTTCGGCATGTACCGCGCGCGCGGCGTCCACGGCCTCGCCGTCGGCTTCGCTGCCTTCGACCTGCTGATGGAGCGCCACTGGGACGGCATGTTCCCGCCGGTCGCCCGCCTCAAGGGCCGCGGCACCGCGCTGCGCTGGCTGCTCGAGCACGCCCACGACGGCCTCTCGAAGTACACCCCCGACCCCGCCGACCGCGCGTCGATCTCGGCGCTCATCGACATCTCCCGCTCGCTCCGCACGCGCGCGCGCGACAAGCTCGGCGACCACGTGCCCTCCTTCAAGGAGTGGACCGACCTGCTCGAGAGCATCCGCGTGACGTTCCCCCCCGAGGCGGAGGCCCCGGCCGAGGTCGTCGCGGAGCCGCCGCGCGCCGCGGCCGCGACGAGCCCGGCCGCGGCGGCGTCGACCGAGCCTGCCCCCAAGGACATGTCCGCAGAGACAGCCGCGACGGCGCCCGCGACGAAGCCCGCCGGGCCCGACCCGACCGCGCTCGCGGCCCCGTGGCTGACGCCGATCCCCGGGGCCAACCCGGGCGGCGCCGACGCGAGCGGCAGCGAGGAGTACCAGGGCGTGCTCGCGGAGGTCGACAAGCTGCAGTCGCCGTCGGGCGGCACGGTCGCGTGGCCCAGGGTGATCGCGCTCGGCGACGTGATCCTGAAGAAGCAGGTCAAGGACATCCGCGTCGCCTGCCACCTCGCGCTCGGCCGCTACCGCACCGAGCGCCTCGGCGGGCTCGCGCTCGGCCTCGCGGTCGTCGCCGAGCTGTGCGACCAGTTCTGGGACACGATGCAGCCGCCGCTCAATCGCGTGCGCGGCCGCCTCGGCGCGCTGCGCGGGCTGCTCGATCAGATCGAGCCCGAGCTCGCCGGCTACGCGCCGAAGCCCGACGAGCGCCCGCAGATCGAGCTGCTCAAGGCGACGGTGGTCCGCCTGCAGGCGGTGCTGCGCGCCCGCTTCGGCGACCAGGCCCCGGTCCTGCGCCTGCTGATCCAGACGATCGATCAGCTGACGATGACCGTCGCCGCCGCCGAGCCGCCGCCCGCGCCCAAGACGCCGCCGCCCGAGCCGCAGGCCGTCGCTCAGCCCGCGCGGCCGGTTCAGGCGACGACGCCGACGCCGACGGCCTCACCGGTCCCTCCCGTCGCGGCCCCGGCCGCCGTCGCGGCCGCGCCGACCGGCGACACCGCGACGCCCGCGGCGATCGACCGGTTCCTGCGCGGCGTCGGCGACGAGCTCGTCAAGCTCGCCGGCTCATTGCGACGGGCCCGCGCCGCCGACCCGCTCGCGTACCGCCTGCTGCGCTCCGGCCTCTACATTTACGTCGCCGCGCCGCCGCCGAACCAGCCCGACGGCAGCACGGCGATCCCCGGCCTCAACGAGAAGGACCGCGGCCGCCTCGATGCGCTGCGCGGCGGCGGCCGCTGGGCCGAGCTGCTCGAGGCCAGCGAGTCGCTGCTGCCGATGAACCGCTACGCGCTCGACCTGCAGCGCCACAGCGCCGACGCATTGAAGGAGCTCGGCGGCGACTACGAGGCCGCGCGCCGGGCCCTGATGGCCGAGCTCGGCGCCCTGCTGACGCGCCTGCCGCGGGTGCTCGCGCTCAAGGACAAGGAGGGCGCGTCGCTCGGCGACGACGCGACGAGGGCCTGGATCGAGGGCGAGGTGCTCGGCAGCAAGGGCGGGGGCGGCGGCGGTGCACCGCCGGTCACGGCCGTGACGATCGCGCCGGTCGCCGCGGCCCCGCCCGGCGCCGAGCTGGCCCAGCTGCGCGCGCTGTTCTCGGCGAACAAGCGAGAGGACGCGCTGCGCCTCGGCGCCCAGCAGATCCAGCACGCCCCCGGCGGTCGCGACAAATTCATGCGCCGCCTCGACCTCGCCGAGGCCTGCCTCGAGGGCAAGGACGTCGCGCTCGCCCGCAACCTCTTCGCCGGCCTCGTCGCCGACGTCGAGGCCCGTCAGCTCGACGCCTGGGAGCCCGCGCTCGCGATCCGCTGCCTCGACGGCCTCGCCCGCAGCATCCCGAAGGGCCAGCCCGCCGAGAAGCCCGCCCTCGACGCCGCCGTCGTCCGCCTCGCCGCCCTCGACCCGCTCCGCGCCGCGGCCATCAAGTAACGCGCCGCGAGCCCATGGTGACGCGCCGCGCATACGCGCGAAATAGGCACGCGAGCGCCCGATAGTGGGCGCCCGCGCTCGGGCGTGGCGGAGAGAGATAGAGACGACCCATACCGATACTCGCCGCCCGCCACCTGCTGCCCATAAGCGCCGCAGGGCGCCGCACGTCGGGGATAATCGCCGTGCGGGCGGGGGACACCCGTTACATAAGCAAGGCGCGGGCCAACCGATCTCGCAGGTCGCCGCTGTCGTTCGTGATCCGTGCGCCGCCGCTTGCACGTTCGATTGAACGTTCAGCGCGCAGGCCTTGAACGCTCGCTGCGATTGGCATAGGCTGACCTTGCGTGGATAGTATCGCCACGTTTCGCCCGGTGGATGCAGCGGCGCAGGGGGCCCCGCAAGCCGAGTCCGGCGTGACGATGACGATCGTCGCGCACCCGGACCCCGGCCGGGTCGGCGAGATGGCGTCGATCGAGCTCGACGCGTCGCGGCGCGTCGCGGTGTCGCGCCGCGAGCCCTGCTTCGCCGGCCCCGGGGCCGTCGCCCGTCCGCTCGAGGACCCGCACATCAGCCGCGCGCCCGGCCACCTGTCCTTTGAGGCAGGTGATTTCCCGGTCTGGACGGACCCGTCGGGCGTCACCTCGACCCCGCGGCCGCTGCACGGCACGCGCGGGCGGGCGTGGTACGTCACGCTGGCGCGGCGGGTCGGCCTGTTGATCGAGCCGGGTCAGCGGCCGGCGGCGCCGCGCGAGCGCCACGGGCTGGTCGGGGTCAGCGGCGCGACCGAGCGGCTGCGCGAGCAGATCACGGCGGCGGGGACGAGCGAGCTGCCGGTGCTGCTGCTGGGCGAGACCGGCACCGGCAAGGAGCTGGCGGCCCAGGCGATCCACGCCGCGAGCCCGCGCCGCGGACCCTTCGTGGCGATCAACCTCTCGGCGATCCCCGAGAGCACCGCGGCCAGCCAATTGTTCGGGCACGCGCGCGGGGCCTTCACCGGCGCCGGCCAGGCCCACGACGGCTACTTCGTGCAGGCCGGCGGCGGCACGATCCTCCTCGACGAGATCGGCGACGCGAGCGTGACCCTGCAGGTCCAGCTGCTGCGGGCCCTCGAGCAGCGCGAGATCCAGCCGGTCGGCGGGCGCGTCCGCTCCGTCGATGTCCGCGTCATCGCGGCCACCGACACCGACCTCTCCGCGGCCGTCGCCGCCGGACGCTTCCGCCAGGCCCTCCTGTTCCGCCTGCGCGGCCTGACCGTCCCGCTCTACCCGCTGCGCGAGCGACCCGCCGACATCGCCGTGCAGCTCGTCCACTTCCTCGGCCTCGCCCTCGACGCCCAGGGCAAGCGCGAGCGCCTGCGCCTGGTCTCGTGGCAGGCGAACCCGTGGCTCGACCTCTCCGCCGTCGAGGCCGCGCTGTTCGCCCGCTGGCCCGGCAACTCCCGGGAGCTGCGCGCGGCGGCCGGGGAGGCCGCGCTGCTCGACGCCGACGCGCCGCGGGTCACGTTCGCGACCTCGTCGTCGTCGTTTTCGCCGTCGTCCTCATCATCGTCGTCCTCATCATCGTCGGCGTCGGCATCACCGCCGCGTCTGACCGAGTCGGGGATCCGCGGCGCGCTCGCGGCCAACGGCAACTCGGTGCGCGGGGCGGCGCGCTCGCTGCAGGTCGCGCCGAACACCCTGTACGCGCGCATGGAAGCGCTCGGCATCCATCGCGCCGGGGAGATCGACGACGCCGCGCTCGCGGCCGCGCGCGACGCCTCCGGGGGCGACCTCGAGGCGATGGCGCGCCGCCTCGGCGTGTCGCTGCGCGGGCTGCAACGCCGGCTGCGGCGCGCGGACTAGCTCGCCGTCGCGGCGCACATCGGTTGCACCGTGCGCGCAGGAACGGCGCGCGACAGCCGGCCGGGGGCTGGACATCCTGGCGAGTAGTGGCCTGGAAGGACGCCCGATGCCCGACCTCGAGCCCGAGAGCTGGTCCGACGCGACACTCAAGCCCGAGCACGGGCACCCACGGCTCGTGCGCGCCGACCTGCCGCACGGCAGCGGGGACAACATGCCGTCGCGGATCGGGCGCTACATCGTCATCGACGAGCTGGGCGCGGGCGGCATGGGCGTGGTCTATGCCGCCTACGACCCCGAGCTCGACCGCAAGGTCGCCATCAAGCTGATGTACGCCGAGGCCGACAGCGGCCGCGCGCACCGCAGCCAGGCGCTGCTGCTGCGCGAGGCCCAGGCGCTGGCCAAGCTCTCGCACCCCAACATCGTCGCGATCCACGACGTCGGCGTGTACGCCGGCCAGGTGTTCGTCGCCATGGAGTTCGTTGCCGGCCGGACCGTGCGCGGCTGGCGAGAGGAGGCCGCGCGCGACTGGCAGGAGATCCTCGCGGTGTTCGTGCAGGCCGGCCGCGGGCTGATGGCCGCGCACGCCGTCGGCCTCGTGCATCGCGACGTCAAGCCCGACAACCTGCTCGTCGGCGACGACGGCCGCGTGCGCGTCGCCGACTTCGGCGTGGCCCGCCACGACCCGACCCACGAGGTCGAGCTGAGCAGCACGCAGGCCAGCGGGGCGCGGGCGCTGGCGACGGTGGCCGGTCGCGGCGCCCGCGTCGGCACGCCGGCGTACATGGCCCCGGAGCAGCACGACAACGAGGGCGTCGGCCCGCACAGCGACCAGTTCAGCTTCTGCGTCGCGCTCTACGAGGCGCTGTACGGGCAGCGGCCGTTCCTCGGCGACACCGCGACGGCGCTGATCGGGGCGATCGAGCGCGGCGTGCCGCGGCGCCCGGACACCCCGGTCAAGCTGCCCGTGTGGCTCGAGCGCGCGGTGCTCCGCGGCCTCGCGCCCGACCCCGCCGACCGCTGGCCGTCGATGCAGGCGCTGCTCGACGTGCTGGCGCTCGAGCGCGACGTCCGGCGCGCGCGCTGGCGCCGGCGCACGCTGTACGCCGCGCTGTTCGTGCTCGCCGGGGTCGCGCTGTACCTCGGCGGCCGCGCGCTGCAGGACCGCCGCGCGCGCGAGCAGGTCGAGGCGGCGGCGCAGGAGCGGCTCAAGGTCGCGGCGGCGGGCATCGACCGGCTGCTCGCGCGCGGGCGGCGGGCGGAGGCCGAGGAGGCGCTGCGGGCCTTCGTGGGCGAGCCGGAGCACCGCGCGTCGCGGGCGGCGACCGACGCGTGGTTGCTGTGGGCCGAGCGCATGGAGGCGGCGGGCGACAGCGCGGCGAACCTCGGCGCGGTGGTCGAGGCGTACACCGGCCTGCCCGCGGACGACCCGCGCGAGGCGCCGATCTACCTGCGCATCGCCCGGCTGTTCCGCGCGCAGTGGCGCTTCGACGAGCTCGCCACGCTCGCGCGCCACGCCGGCGACCGCTGGCCCGGCGAGGTTGCGACGCCGGTCTGGTCGGGCCTGCGAGCCGACGCCGCGCTCGCGCGACGCGACATCGCCGGCTTCCTCGCCGAGGTCGACGGCGGTCAGGCCGGCCGCGCCCGCGAGGACGTCGCGCCGGTGCTGCGCGCCCTGAGCGCGGTGAGCTTCACCGCGCTCGTCGGCGAGGTCGCGCACCCGCTCGACCTCGAGGGCGACGGCCGGCTCGAGGTCGCGGTGTTCTCCGGCCCGGACCGCGGCGTGGCGCTCGACATCCACCGCATGGACGCCGCGTTGACCCCGCTCCACACGCTCGGCCCCGACCCGGCGCTCGAGGCCACGGTGCTCCACGCCAACCCGCTGAGCCGCGGCCCCGGTCAGCCCGCCCACATCATCGCCCACATCGACGGCGAGACGCGGCTCTACGAGGTCGGCGCGGGCGGCCTGAAGACCGCGCTCGCGTGGCCCGACGACCACGTGCAGGCGGTCACCGGCGCCGACCTCGACGGCGACGGCATGCGCGAGCTCTACGTCGGCACCGGCTCCTACACCCGCAAGCTGCACCGCCTGGCCCCGGACGCCGAAGGTCGCTGGCAGCGGAGCTCGGCGCACCCGCAGACCGAGGAGACCGGCAGCGACATCAACGCGCTCGTGCCCGGCGACTTCGACGGCGACGGCCGCGAGGAGCTGGCGGTCGCGGTCGGTCCGTGGCGCGCGTACGACGTCCGCATCCTTCAGGCCGCGCGGGGCGGCGGCCTCGAGGTCGGCGCGCGCTGGCGGATCGGCCACGTGCGGGCCCTCGCGGCGCTGCGCGGGGCCGACGGCGCGACCCTGCTGGCGATCGCCAAGGACAACGGCGCGTCGAGCAAGCTCGCCTTCTCCGCGAGCAAGCCCGACGGCGAGCCGCCCGGCCTCTACATCGTGCGTCGCCGCGGCGCCGAGCTCGTCACCGTGTTTCACGTGCCGTTCCCCGCCCCCGACGGCGCGACGCAGATCGGCCACCCCCGCTTGATGTTCAGCGGCGACATCGACGGCGACGGCCTCGACGACCTCGTCCTGCGCTACGAGGCCCCGGCCCAGCGCGCGTACGCGACGACGCTGATCTGGCGCCAGCTCGCCGACGGCAGCTTCGTCCCTGCCGCGCTCGGCCACGTCATCCCGCAGCTGCTCGGCAACTTCGACGACGACCCCGCGCTCGAGCTGCTCGTCCGCACCCGTCGCGGCGACGAGGAGGTGCTCGCGGTGCTCGGCGTCGGCGACGAGCCGCTCGCGCCGGTCGAGGCGCCGCACGTCCCGGCGCTCGCGTCGGAGCTCGCGGACCCGGTGCTCGCGCGCGCGTGGTCGCGGGCGGAGGACCTCGCCGGCTTCGGCCTCTACGCCGCGGCCGCCGAGGCGCTCGAGCGGCGGACCGCGCTGGCGCAGACCCGCGAGGACGGTCGGGCCGTGCGGCGGCGGGCGGCGGAGCTGTACGCGGCGGCGGGGGACCACGCGCGGGCGGCCGCGGGTCACGAGGCGCTCGCGCAGGACGGCGACGTCGACGCTGCGCTCGCGGCGATCGACGGCTACGAGCGGGCGCTGCGGCTGGCGGACGCGCTGCGGGTCGCGCGGGCGGTGCTCGGGCGCGACGACGCGAGCGTCGAGCAGCGGGCGCGGGCGCGGGCGGCGAGCGAGCGGCTGGCGGCGGTGGTCGAGCGCCGCGACGCCTTCGAGCTGCGCTTCGATCGTCCGCTGGCGCCGTCGTGGCGGATCTCCGAGCCGCTGGCGCTGCGCGTCGATCGGGTGCGCGGGGCCCTGACCGTCGACGCCTTCGGCGACCTCGGCGACCTCATGTCGCTGCCGATCGATCTGACCGGCGGGGCCTTGACCCTCGACGTCGAGCTCGACGTCGAGCGCGCCGAGTGGGGCGGGCAGCTCGCCGTCAGCGTGCGCCGCGAGACCGGCGAGGAGGTCCTGACGCTCGGCGTCACCGCGGGGGGCGGCGGCGGCTATCTGCGCCGCTACAGCATCTTCACCTCGCCGGAGTCGCAGGGTCGCCACGACTTCGGCCTGATCGAGACCGACGACCCGGGCGTGCGCAGCACCCACGTGTTGCAGGCCCGCCTGCTGCCGGAGCAGCGCATGATCGACTTCGAGGAGCGCGGCTCCCGACCGGAGCGGCGCTCGCTGGCGTTGAAGCAGGCGCTGCGTCCGGGGCGGCACGTCCTCGTGCTGCGCGCGACCGGCGTGGAGAGCCACGGCGCCCAGCAGCTGCGGGCCCAGGTGCGCCGGATCTCGATCGCCGGCGCGCAGCTGGCCGCCGCGGACGCGCCTCCCGGGGTCGAGCATGCCGGGGCCGATCAGGACGTCGCCCGCGCGCTCGTCACCGGGCAGTGGCGCGACGCCCTGGCCGGTCCTCCGCGCGGCGGACTCGTCGCGCTGTGGCGGGCCGTCGCCGTCGCCGAGCTCGGCCGCGTCCGCGAGGCGATGGTCGCCCTCGCGGCGCTCGACTGCGCCGACCCGGCGCTGCGCCAGCGTCTGCGCCACCTCCTGCGCATGCGCACCAGCCCGGCCGCGCCGCTGCTGCGCGCCGCCCTCGGCCCGTGCTACGCCGGGCTGCTGAGCGAGGCGCTCGTGGTCGCGACGCGCATGCACCTCGACGCCGAGCTGCAGCGCACGTGGCTCACGCTCGGCGCGGACCTCGACGACCTGCCCGACCTCGAGCCCGCGCAGGCCGACATCAAGGCCGAGCTGTGGACCATGCGCGCCGCGGCCTGGCAGGCGGTCGGCGACCTCGACCAGGCGGCGCGGGACCTCGACGGCGCCGCGCGGCTGCGCGAGCGTGCGGCGCACGGCGTCGACGAGCAGCTCGCCGAGCTCGAGCTGCGGCGCGCCGAGGTCCACGCGCTGCGCGGTCGCACGGCGGAGGCGTTCGCCGCCGTCGCGCGGGCGCTCGAGCGGACGGGCGCGCGCAGCTTCATGGCGGAGCGCCTCGCCCTGAGCGCCCGCCTGCAGCCGCTGCAGACCGACCCGCGCTGGCGAGCGCTGCTCGCCGGTCGCCCGTGAGCGCCGCTGCCTGTCCGCGGCTTCGACCGCGCCCGGCCCACACAGCCGCGCGTGCGAGTCACGGCCGCGGCCCGGGCTCAGTTGATCTGCACCGACCCGCCCTTGATGCGGTTGGTCCCCTTCGCGCGGGTCTCGACGTACGCCCCGCGGATCACCAGCTTGCCGTTCTTCTTGAGCGAGATCGACGCCTCACCGCAGCGCAGCTCGATCTCCTCCTCGCCGGTCAGCACCACGCGCTTGCCGTCGACCTTGACCTCCTGCACCGCCGCCGTCGGCGTCGCCTCGATCAGCCCGACGATCAGCGGCAGCGTCGGGTCGCCGCGCTCGAACACCAGCGCCGCCGCGCGCCGCGAGTCCGCCGCGGCCTGCAGCGTCGCCGCGTCGAGGGCCGCGAGCAGCCGGGCCGCCGCCGGGCCGCCCGGGTTGCCGGGGAAGTCGACGAGCGGCCCGCGCTCCGGGTCGAAGCCGACGACGTGGCCGATGCACGCGGCCGGCAGCGCCGTGTTCGGGGTCGATTCGAAGGGGACGACGGTGCGCTGCTTCTGCGTGCGGGTGGCCATGGTCGGTGCCTCGTGGGTCGGGTGCTCACTGTTCACGCTGGATCTGTGCGCCTCGGCCGCGGTCGGCGCGGACGGGGACGACCGCGGGCCGCCCGGAGATCGACCGCGGAGCGGGACGCGCGGGCCCTCGGGGCCGGTCGTCGGCGCCGTCCGCCGCGGACACAGCGCGCCTGATGCATGGCGAGGGCAGACATCGGATCCAGCGCAGGCAGCGTACGCGTGCGGCCAGCTGCGTTCAATCGCGAGGGCGCGCGCGCGGACGACGACGGGTGCGTCGTCGCGCGCGCGCGGCGAACGTGCCAGCGAGCCCGTGCGGCAATGCGCGGCCGTGTGCTCTGTCCGCCGCTGCAGAACAGGGATAACCTGGCGACAGCTCACTGGGTTGGAATAGCAGCGATGCCGAACAAGCTCCCGCCGTATAGCGCGCTGAAGCAGCATTTCCCGGCGCTCGAGGCCGACAAGGTCAAGGAGTTGATCGGCGGCAACGTGAACGCCGACTACATCACCAACCTGTGCACGGTGCGAGGCAGCCGCGCGCTCAACGGCGCGGGCGCGCCGATCCCCAAGGGCTTCCCGGGCATGCTGACGGTGTCCGGCGCCGACGGGAAGCGCTACGCGATCCGCGTCAAGGAGTTTCGCGTGTACATGCGCGCGACCTACGGCGCGCCGACCCTGACCGCCCGCGGCGGCGCGGTCGCGGAGAGCTTCCGCGGCAAGCAGGGAATCATCATCTTCGACGTGCGGATCTGGAACGACGCCTCGGGTCACGTCGACCTGTGGAACGGCTCGACCTGCGAGTACCACGGGTACTGGGCCGAGGCCTTCGAGGTGTCACTGTGGCAGGCGCCTGCGGCCGCGATCGGGACCAGGGACCCGGCGTTGCGGCCGGGCGAGTCGGGCGGGGGGTTATAGAAGTATGGACGTTGCAAAGCTGCTGGCGTTGATCGGCAACCGGCCGGTGTTCACCTTCGAGGTCGAGGGCGGCGCGGTGCCGCTGCGGGTCGTCCGCATGTCGGGCGACGAGGGCGTGAGCCGGCTCTTCGAGTTTCAGATCGAGGTCGCGAGCGACGGCTCGGAGCTCGCCGACTTCGTCGGCAAGTACGGCGTCCTGACGATCGAGGGCATCGACGAGCCGCGCCACGTGCACGGCCTGATCCGCCACGCGGAGTACGTCGGCGAGACCCGCAACTTCCTGCTCCACGAGCTCGTGCTCGTGCCGCAGGTGTGGCGCCTCGGCAACCGCCAGGACTGCCGCATCTTCCAGGAGATGACGACCCCGGCGATCGTGCAGCAGGTGCTCGAGGAGGCCGGCGTGACGGCGGACAAGTTCCGCTTCGAGCTCGGCGGCGCGTTCGCCCCGCGTAACTACTGCGTGCAGTACCGCGAGAGCGACCTCGACTTCGTCAGCCGCTTGCTCGAGGAGGACGGCATCTTCTACTTCTTCGAGCACACCCCGGAGAAGCACGTGCTGGTGATGGCGGACCAGGCCGGCGCGCACAAGCCGATCCCCGGCGAGGCGGCATTGTGGTTCAACCCGCCGGGCGGCTTCGTCAACGACCGCGAGCACGTCGACGCGTTTCGCTTCGGCGAGTCGGTGCGGCCGGGTCGGGTCAGCCTGCGCGACTTCTACTTCCCGCACCCGGACACGCCGATGGAGGTGCGCGAGGAGCTCGACCGCGACACCGAGCTCGAGGTCTACGACTACCCGGGCGAGTACCGCCGGCCGGACCGCGGCGCGCCGGACCGCGGCCAGACGATCGCGCGGACGCGGCTCGAGGCGCTGCAGGTCGCGCGGCGGCTCGGCAACGGCGCGGGCGACTGCATGCGCCTGGTCGCCGGCGCGACCTTCACCCTGAAGAACCACCCCGCCGACGAGCTCAACGGCGTCTACAAGCTGCTGCGCGTCGTCCATCACGGCGCGCAGCCGCAGGTCCTCGACGAGGACGCGAGCGGCGAGTTCAGCTACCACAACGAGTTCGTGTGCATGGAGAGCACGGTGCCGTACCGGCCGCCGCGGGTGACGCCGCGGCCGTTCGTGCGCGGGATCCAGTCGGCGACGGTGGTCGGCCCGGCCGAGGAGGAGATCCACACCGACGAGCAGGGCCGCGTCAAGGTCCAGTTCCACTGGGACCGCCGCGGCAGCCACGACGAGCACAGCTCGTGCTGGATCCGCGTCAGTCAGCTGTGGGCCGGCGCCGGCTGGGGCGCGATGTGGCTGCCGCGCATCGGCCACGAGGTCCTCGTCGACTTCATCGAGGGCGACCCCGACCGCCCGATCATCACCGGCCGCGTGTACCACGGCCTCAACGACACGCCGTACCCGCTGCCGCAGGAGAAGACCAAGAGCACGATCAAGTCCGACAGCTCGCTCGGCGGCGGCGGCTTCAACGAGCTCCGCTTCGAGGACCTCAAGAAGCAGGAGCAGGTGTTCCTCCACGCGGAGCGCAACCTCGACATCCACGTCAAGAACGACCGCATGGAGAACGTGCTCCACGACCGCCACCTGACCGTCGGCGACACCGGCGAGGGCGGCAAGGTCGGCACCAAGTGCGAGGCGGTGCTCAAGGACAAGCACGTCAAGGTCCACCGCGACGAGCACCGCCACAACGGCGGCGACGTGTACATCCGCATCGGCGGCGTCGACGGCGAGGGCCACCAGCACGTCACGATCGAGGCGAACCGCCACGAGCGCATCGACGCGGACGCGCACCTCCACGTGGTCGGCAACCGCCTGACGAAGATCAACCACAAGGACTCGCACGTCGTCGAGGGCGACAGCCACAGCTACACGCGCAACCTCCACGCGCTCGAGGCCGGCAAGGAGGTCCACGTCAAGGCCCCGAAGATCGTCATCGAGGCGACGACCGGCATCACCATCAAGGGCCCCGGCGGCTTCATCACGATCGACGCGTCCGGCGTCGTCATCCAGGGCACGCTCGTCCGCATCAACAGCGGCGGCTCCGCGCTCAGCGGCAGCGGCTCCGAGCCCGCGACCGCCGAGGACCCCAAGCCCGCTCAACCCTTGACCCCCGTCGTCGCCGACCGCGGCGGCTGAGCGCGCGAGGAGCCCAGCGATGCCACCCGCAGCCCGCATCACAGACATGCACGCGTGCCCGGTGCCGACGCACGTCGGCGGCCCGGTCGTCGTCGGCGAGCCGACGGTGCTCATCGGCTACATGCCGGCGGCCCGCGTCGGCGACCAGCTGATCTGCGCGACCGGCCCCGACGTCGTCTCGCAGGGCGAGAACACGGTGCTGATCGGCAGCTCGCCGGCGGCCCGCCTCGGCGACCCCACCGCCCACGGCGGCAAGATCGTCGTCGGCTGCCCGACCGTCATCATCGGCTCGCAGGCGCAGGTCTCGACGCTCCGGACCGACAAGCCGTTCTGCGAGGAGTGCGAGCGCAAGCGTCGCAAGCGCGAGGCCGAGGCGAAGGACCAGATGGGCGTGCAGACCGTCTCGCACGCGAACGTCGGCACCGGCCTGCACCTCGGCCCCGGCGCGACGCAGGCCAAGCCGGCGGTGAAGGTCGCCCCGGTCGCCGCGCCCAAGCCCTGCGACTTCGACGTCGTCGAGGTGCTGTGCAAGCACTGCGGCGCGGCGCGGGAGATCGCCGGGGTCAAGTTCAACCTCGACGCGCAGGGCAAGCAGGTCAGCAACCACGTGCGCTCGCCCAACGCCAAGCGCCCGTTCCTGCCCGACCGCTTCGAGGTCGTCGGCTCCGACGAGGTGACGGTCAAGGTCACCGGCGGCCCGGGCCACCACGACGGCACCCACCCGACGATCACGCTGACGCCGCCCTCGCAGGCCGGCGCGCCGGAGGTGGTGCGCGGCCAGGCCACGCACAAGTTCAAGGTCGCGTTCACGGCCGGCTGGTTCCAGTCGCGGCTCAAGGGCGCGACCAGCCTCGGCTTCGTCGCCGCGCTCAAGCAGTTCTTCTACCCCGAGCCGCTCGCCTACGGCCTGCGCGTCGCGGCCTGCGGCGTGCGCCCCGGCGGCCACCCGTTCCAGCAGCTCGACCACACGATCCGGGTCTACGCGCCCGACATCTTCAAGGTCGCGCTGCAGCTGCCGTCGGCGAAGAAGGTCGAGCGCGTCGCGTTCGCCGGCACCGAGGGCAAGGCGCTCGCCCTCGACTACACCAAGACGACGACCAAGGGCTTCCCCGGCAGCACGAGCACGCAGGGCCACGAGGTGCGCATCGGCGGCCCCGGCCCGCTCTACAAGGGCACCAACGAGGACAAGGCCGGCGACAGCGCGGTGAAGGCGACCGCGAAGAGCATCACGATCACCCGCGACGGCGAGGACGTGACCGGGTCGTTCAAGATCGCCGAGTTCATCGACTTCATCGCGGACCTGCGCGCGAAGATCATGGACGTGGTCGACTTCGTCAAGGCGATCGCCAACAAGAGCCCGAAGATCGGGTGGAGCCTCAGCTTCTCGCTCGAGTTCTTCAGCGGCAGCCTGGAGTACAGCTGGGGCTATCAGGAGTGGGCCAAGGACCACACCGTCTATCGCTACTGGAAGCTCGAGGCGGCGCTCACGGTCATCAGCTGCAAGCTCGAGCTGGCGTTCGGCGTGTCGCTGCTCAAGGCCGAGGCCAAGGTCTACGGGGCGCTCAGCGGCGACCTCAAGATCACCGCCAGCAAGGAGGCCAACCCCGACAAGGTCGGCCTCGCGGCCAGCGTCGCCGCGGCGCTCACCCCCGGCGGCGAGATCGGCGTGCGCGGGGCCCTCGGCGACTGGGTCGAGGTCGTCGGCAAGATCAACGCCGGCTTCGAGGGCTCGACCAAGATCGACCTGTCGCCGTTCAAGTGGACGGTCAAGATCGACCTGTCCGAGGGCAAGGGCACCTTCGTGATCAAGAGCAAGCTCGGCCTCAGCTACGAGACCAAGAAGACGCTGTGGGACAAGAAGCCCATCCTGACCGAGAGGACGATCATCGGCTGATGTCCGCGAGCCCGCCCGTCTACTACCTGAACGTCTCGGTCCGCGGCTACGCGGCCGAGGTGTTCGTCAACGGCGCCCCCATCCTCCACACGCCGGTCGACGCGCCATACATGGCGATCCCGTCGGTCAGCGAATGGATGATCGCCGGCGACAATGAGATCTCCGTCGAGATCCTCGCGCGCGAGCCACCCGCGACCAACCCCGACCCGGACTCGCCCCAGCGCCTCGTCGTCCAGCTCTGCGAGGGCGCCCTCGCCGAGCACGTCGCCCCGGGCGAGGAGCGCGTCCTCTGCGAGATCGTCCACAACCCCGCCGACGACCTGCTCCCGCGCCCGCCCACCCGCCTGACCCGCGCCTACAACCTCGCCAGCTGGCCGCGCTGGACCTGGCAAGACGCCCCGATCTTCCCGCCCGGCGAGGCCGCCGACAACGAACTGTGGACATTCCTGGAATCCGTCCACGACGACCTCGAGGACGGGCATATCGACGCGGTCATCGCCCGCGAGCGCGTCAAGTTCGCCGAGGTCGGCCCGCTCTATGGCAGCACCCCCGCCGAGGCCGCGGCGCTGACCCGCGCCCAGTTCGCCGAGCTCTCCGAGATGGCCCCGTGGTCGGTCGCACCGCTCGTCCGCGAGGAGATCTCGCTGCGCCGCTGCTGCGGCGGCCGCGTCGTCGAGCTGCGCACCCGCGACGGCCGGGCGGCGCTGCGCAGCGGCCCGACGATGCAGGACGCGGCCTGGTCGCTCTTCGCGTTCGTCGCCCGCGTCAACGGGCTGCTGGAGATCATCCGCTGACCCGGCGCCGTGTTCGACGCCCGGGCGCCCTCACGGGCCCAGGCGCAAGCAGCGGTGCGAGTCGCTCACGTCCTCGACGTAATACGCGGAGACCGCCCCGTCGAACCACGGCCGGCGCTCCTCGGCGGAGCAGCTGCCCATGTACACGCGCATGACCTCGGGGTCGTAGAACCGGAAGTACACCGGGTCCTCGTCGCCCTCGAGCTGGACCATCAAGAACTTGCGAAAGTGCCGGCGCAGCTCGAGCAATGGTTTGTCGCTGCGCACGACGGTCAGCCAGCGGCGGCCCCAGCCCTCGCGCAGCAGTGCGGCGCGCAGGCGGGAGCCCGCGGGGATGCCGACGAGGTAGGGCGCGGCGTCGGCGAGGGTCTCGCCCTCGACGCCGTCGTACAGCGACCTGTACTCCTCGACGGACTGGCGCAGGAGCTCGAGCACGCGGTCGTCGCGGGCGGCGTCGACGAGCGCGAAGAGCGGCCCAGGATCGCCGTCCAGGGCCGCCGCAGCTGCTTCGGAGCGTGCCAGCGCGGCGTCGCTTCGGACGTCCTTCGCCGGGATCTGCTCCTCGAAGTAGACAGAAAAGTCGGTGCCGGCGGCGCGCAGCCACTGTCCGTGCGCCACGTCGCCGGTGAAACAGGCCTCGCCGCCGAGTAAGGTCTCGACGTCTCCGCCACGATGGGCGAGCGCGCAGGCGCGTCCGTCCCACTGCAGCTCGAACTGCAGCTCGGCCATCTCCTCGTCGTGTAATACGGCGAGGTCATTCGTCGCGGCGCGGCCGACGGTGATGCGCTGTCCTGGCGAACAGCAGGCCTTACGGCCCTGCATCGGGCCCCACCGCACCTCGACGATCAATCGCAGGGGCGCTGACTTCACGTGGACTCCGGGCTCGGGGTGCCGCGTGGGCGTTCGCCCCCGGGGCTGCTAGGTGCCGTCGTTGCTGCTCCAGCTATCGACGTACTCGGCGCCGGTGACCTCGTAGACCCAGCGGATCGTGTGATACACGACGCGCACGGTCTCGAGCGGCGGAGCCTTCGAGGAGGCGGGGTCATGAGCATTCGGCGAGAGCCGCTCGATCGAGTCGACCCGACCGTCGGTGATCTCGACCGTGAAGAACTGCTCGGTGGTGCCATCGCCCGCCGGGTTCGGCCGGTAGAACCGGAACGTCCCCTCGATCTTCTCATTGCGGCACAGCGCCTTCGCCAGCAGCGGCGAGCTGCTGTCGATGCGCTTGATGAACTCCAGCGGCTCGTGGACGCGACGACCGACCGCGGCGCGGCTACCGAGCTCGCGGGCGGTGCGGACGCTGTCCTTGAACTGCAGGCACTCGATGGTTCCTTCACGGCCAAGGTCATGCTGGGTGCTCTCACCCTTGATCTCTTGCCCGTTCGCTTTCAACACCAGATGTACTGTCTCGGCCATGCGGGGAACCATAGACGACGGCTTGTGGGCCGCCTAGACGCCTCTGACGCCAGTCAAAGATTTTTTTTCGCGCCGCTCGATAGTGCCAGTGACGATGCGCGGCAACGACTCTGGACGGCGGGCCGCTCGTGGGGCTATGGTGGTCGCCGGGCCGGATGAACGGCCGCGCGTGTTTGCATCGAGGACGGTGTCGCAATGAGCAAGGGCAAGGAAGGATCGGTCGCTCCCAAGGAGCGCGTCAATATCACCTACAAGCCGGCGACGGGGGGCGCACAGGAGGACGTCGAGCTACCGCTCAAGATCCTCATGCTGGGCGACTTCACGGGGCGACCCGATGACCGCGCCGTCGAGGACCGCAAGCCCATCAGCGTCGACAAGGACAACTTCGACAAGGTGATGGCGGCGCAGAACCTCGAGGCCAAGGTCGCCGTCAAGAACAAGCTCTCCGACGGGGACCAGGGCGACATGCACGTCAGCCTGAAGTTCAACTCGCTGCGCGACTTCCGGCCGGAGGGGCTCGCGGAGCAGGTGCCCGAGCTGCGCGAGCTGCTCGAGCTGCGCAACGCCCTGACCGCGCTGAAGGGCCCGCTCATCGGCGGCAACGTCCCGGAGTTTCGCAAGCGCCTCCTCGACGCGCTGCGCGACCCCGACAAGCGCGCCAAGCTGATGCGCGAGCTCGGCATCGAAGAGCCCACCAAGGGCTAACCGCCAACTTCCCCGGAAGACCACCCGAGTCCCAAGAGATCCGCCATGGCCGAGAACACCCGAGAAGCCCAGACCGCCAGCAAGACCGAGGCAGAGACCAGCCTCCTCGATTCGCTCCTGTCCGAGACCAAGCTGAGCCCCGCCGACGGCGACGCGTACTCGCTCGTCCGCAGCGGCACGCGCAAGCTGCTCGACGAGCTGATCAGGTCCGAGTCCGCGGCGCCCAAGATCGACAAGGAGCTCATCAATGAGATGATCGCCGACATCGACCGCCGGCTCAGCGCCCAGGTCAACGAGCTCCTGCACGCCGAGCCGGTCAAGCAGCTCGAGTCGGCGTGGCGCGGGCTCAAGTACCTCGTCGACCAGATCGACTTCCGCGAGAACGTCCGCCTGGAGATCATCAACGCCACCAAGGACGACCTCCGCGTCGACTTCGAAGACGCCCCCGACATCACCAAGTCCGGGCTCTACAACACCGTCTATCGCCAGGCCTTCGGCACGCTCGGCGGCAAGCCCTACGGCGTCATCTGCTCGACCTACGACTTCGGGCCCGGCACCGAGGACGTCGCGCTGCTCAGCAAGTGCGCCGCCGTCGGCGCGATGTCCCACGCGCCGTTCTTCGCCAACACGGCCCCCAAGATGTTCGGCGTCGAGCGCTACACCGAGCTGCCCAAGCTCAAGGACCTGCAGGCGGTCTTCGAGGGCCCGCAGTACGCCAAGTGGAACTCGTTCCGCGAGACCGAGGACGCCCGCTACATCGGCATGTGCATGCCGCGCTTCATGCTCCGCGCGCCGTACGGCAAGCGGGAGAGCGAGCTGTCGGTCAAGGCCTTCGACTTCAGCGAGGACGTGATCGACGACCACGACCGCTACCTGTGGGGCTCGGCCTCGATCGCTATGACGGCGCGCGTCGCCGACTCGTTCGCGAAGTACCGCTGGTGCCCGAACATCATCGGGCCGCAGGGCGGCGGCTCGGTCTACGGCCTGCCGCTGCACCAGTACGAGAAGGGCGGCGAGCTGCAGACGAAGGTGCCGGTCGAGGTCTCGCTCGACGACCGCCGCGAGTTCGAGCTGGCGGAGCAGGGCTTCATCAGCATGGTGTTTCGCAAGGAGAGCGACAACGCGGCGTTCTTCTCGGCCAACTCGATCCAGAAGCCCAAGGTGTTCGCCAAGACGCCCGAGGGCCTGGCGGCGCAGACCAACTACATGCTCGGCACGCGGCTGCCGTACATGTTCGTCATCACCCGCCTCGCGCACTACCTGAAGGTGCTGCAGCGCGAGCAGATCGGCTCGTGGAAGAGCCGCTCCGACCTCGACCGCGAGCTCAACCTCTGGATCCGTCAGTACGTGTCGGACATGCCGGACCCGCCGGCGGAGACCCGCTCGCGCAAGCCGCTCAAGAAGGCCAAGATCACCGTCGAGGAGGTCGAGGGCCAGGTCGGCTGGTTCCGCTGCGGCCTCGCCATCGAGCCCCACCTCAAGTTCGAAGGCGCCGAGTTCACCCTGTCGCTCGTCGGCAAGCTCGACAAGGCCTGACCCGCGCGCCAGGAGCGGCCAGTGGCAGTCAGCTATCCTCCCCGAGTAGGAACGGTCTTCGCGGAGCGCTATCAGCTCCGCGAATTGCTCGGCAGCGGCGGCGTCGGCCAGGTGTTTCGCGCCTGGGACGTGCAGGCCCAGAAGGCCGTCGCGCTCAAGGTCTTCAACCCGGCGCGCGTCAGCCCGTCGACCTGGGAGGCGTACGCCAGGGTCGTGGCCGGCGCGGTGCCGGTGCGACACCCGGACCTCGTGCTGCCGCAGCCGCTGCCGCCGACCTTGCCGGCGACCCCGATCGCGGTGATGGAGTCGCTGGCGGGTGAGGACCTCGCGACGCTGCGCGCGCGGCTCGGCAAGGTGCCGTGGGCGCGCGCACTGGAGATCGGTGCGCGCTGCGCCGACGTGCTGCACGCGGTGTACACCAAGACCGGGGTGGCGCACCGCGACCTGAAGGCGGGCAACGTGTTCATCGCGGAGAGCGGCGGGGTCAAGCTGCTCGACTACGGGGTCGCGGAGTTCGACGTGCAGTCGGCCGACCGGACCCGCGTGGACACGGCGCTCGGCATGGTCGACTACAAGGCGCCGGAGCAGCTGGAGACCAGCGTCGGCGGCCAGCACTCCGACATGTTCTCGCTGGCGATCCTCGTGTACGAGATGATCGCCGGCGAGCGGCCGTTCACGGGCCCCTCGTACTTCGAGGTCGCCCGCAAGATCTTGCTCGAGCCGCCGCCGCGGCTCACCGAGGTGCTGCCGGACGCGAGGATCCCCGTCGGCGTCGACGTGTTCCTGCACCGCGCGTTCGAGAAGCGACCCGACGACCGCTACGCCGACCTCGCGGCGATGCAGCGCGCCTTCGTCGAGGTCCTGCGCAACGCGCCGCGCAGCACCGTGATCGGCACGACCCGCGAGGCCGTGATGAAGGCCGCCGCGAAGGAGGTCGACGACTCGACGGTCCTGCAGGTCGCGTCGCGGACCGGGCGCAAGCCGGCGGCCTCGCTGCACGACGTGCCGCCGGCGTCGGCGCGGCCGGTGAGCTCGTCGCGGCAGGTCAAGGCGGGCGAGCGGGCGGTGGTCGTGGGCTCCGGCGAGGAGGGGCTCGCGGGCGCGACGATGACGGACCGCACGGTCGTCGGCGCGGCGCCGACGGGCGGGTGGAACGTCGCGGGCCCGCCGGCGGCGGACCGCACGGTGGTGCTGGCGGATCCCGGCGCCCACTCGAGCGACGACGACGACCCGCGGACGATGATCGACCCGCGCTCGGTCGCCGCGCGCGGTCAGCAGCGGGCGGAGTCGACGATGATCCTCGGCGACGAGGGCGGACCGCAGCTGCCGCGGGCGGAGTCGACGATGATCCTCGGCGACGACGGCGGGCCGCCGCGGGCGGAGTCGACGATGATCCTCGCCGACGACGGGGCGCCGCGGGCCGAGGGCACGCTGATGATCCCCGACGACGGCGGCTCGAAGGCCGGCGGCACGATGCAGATCCCCGAGAGCGGGCGCATCGAGGGCACGATGCAGATGCCCGGCGAGAAGCCGTCGGCGTGGACGCTGCACAAGACGCTGATCATCGTCAACGTCACCTGCGGCGTGCTCATCCTGCTCGGGCTGCTGGTGCTGGTGCTCGGCGGCGGCGAGACGACGGGGAAGTAGCGGCATGGCGCGCGCGGTCGATGCGAGCAACTGCGTGCTCAAGGTCATCGCGCCGGGCGGCGAGGTGCGGACCGTGCCGCTCGGCGGCGCCGAGATGCAGATCGGCAGCGCGATCGAGTCGACGCTGGTGCTCGGCGGACACGGCGTGTCGGCCCGCCACTGCCGCATCGAGCTGCGCGGCGCGCAGCTCTACGTCGTCGACCGCGGGTCCAAGAACGGCACCTACGTCAACTCGCGGCGCTGCGTCGAGCCGACCGAGCTCCACGAGGGCGACCGCATCGGCGTCGGCGCCTACGTGCTCGAGCTGGCGCCCGCGCGCGGCCCCGCCGACGCCAAGCAGGCCGCGGCGCGCCTGCGCGTCGAGGAGGTCAAGCTCAGCTTCGGCGACGTCGAGCGCCGCGCGGCCGAGCGCGAGCGGATGCTCCGCTACGCCCGCGAGTGGCAGGCGAAGGGTCGGCCGCGGCGGCTGCTGCTGCATCAGAGCGACCTGAGGGCGGTGCGCGGGTGGCCGGCGGAGGAGCGCAGCTCGGACCCGACGCTGGCGGCGCTGATCGACGCGACGACGCGGGCGATGCGGCTGCGGCTGGCGCTCGGCCTGAGCCTCGCCGGCGCGGTGCTCGGCGGCGGCATGATCGCCTACGTCGCGAGCGGCGGGCGGGTCGGCCGCGAGGCGACGCCGACGACCACGCCGACCGAGGTCGCGGCCGTCGAAAAACCTGTCCCCAAGGACCTGTCCCAAACGCCAGATGGTCCGACCGGCCCGGTCGCGAAGATGATCGAGCACGAGGTCCGGCCCGGGGAGACCTACGAGGACATCGCCGACTACTACGGCGTGTCGATGGCGATGCTGCAGAAGTTCAACACCTTCACGACCGGCGAGCCGCCGGTGACCGGGGCCAGGCTCAAGGTCTTCACCAGCAAGCCGCCGCGCCCGCCGCTGGAGGAGGAGCGCTACATCGTCAGCCCGGGCGACAGCTGGCAGTCGATCGCGGGGTTTTACGGCATCAACTCGGACGCGCTGCGCCGGCAGAACAAGAAGTTCGGCGACCAGCTGCGCGGCGGCGAGGAGCTGGTGTTCATGGTCGAGAGCGTGCCGTTCGCCGCGCGCTCGCCGAACCCGGGCGACCTGCCGATCTTCATCGTGCCGGAGGGCGCGAGCTCGGAGGGCAAGGTCACCGGCGGCGCGCTCAAGAACGCGGTCCAGCTGCTGCCCTCGAAGCTGTGCGAGGTGCGCTGCTCGGTCCACTCGTTCGCGACCAACCACACCGTCAAGGCGCTGCTCGCCGCGGTCGCCGACTTCCGCAACCAGGGCTACACCGGCGAGATCATGATCGGCGACCTCAGCCGGCGCGAGGGCGGGCAGTACGGCCCGCACAAGTCGCACCAGTCCGGCCGCGACTCCGACATCTGGCTGCTCACCCGCCGCAAGGCGTACCTCAAGACCTGCAACAACTGCAGCACCAAGTCGTGCAAGCCCGAGCCCGAGGACGTCGACTGGGCCGACCAGTGGCGCTTCATCAAGGCGCTCGACGCCAGCGGTCAGGTCCAGGAGGTGTTCCTGTCGCACTGGCTGCAGCCCAAGCTGCACGAGGCCGCGAAGGCCCAGGGCGCGACCAAGGACGAGCTCGACCGCCTGATCCAGTGGCCGCGCAAGCCCGGCCACCCGGCGCTGGTGATGCACTCCGAGGGGCACGTGCACCACATCCACGTGCGCTGGAAGTGCGACCCGACCGACACCGCGTGCTCGAACCAGAAGTAGCGCGCGTCGGCGCCGGTCGTCAGCGCTGGTTGCAGAGCGGCTCGACGGACTCGCCGGGGAACAGGCTGGCCTTCTCTTCGTCGCTGAAGTCGCGGCCGACGACGCGGCAGGCGAGGCGCAGCAGCAGGTCGGGCTGCAGCGGCCACACGTGGATCGCCCCGTCCTCGCCGGCGCTGACGGCGAAGCGTCCGCCGTTGTCGAGGCGCAGCGCGGTGATCGGGCCGCTGTGGCCGCGGAGGATCATCGACGCGACGTCGCCGCCGACGTCGAGGTCGTCGACCCGCCACAGGCGCAGCGTCTTGTCCTGGCCGGCGGAGACCAGCAGCTCGCTCGAGGCGTCGAAGGCGAGGGCGATGATCGGGCCCTCGTGGCCGAGCAGGTCCTTCTGCCGGGTCTTCTCCTTCTCCATGTTCCACACCCGGATCACGCCGTCGTCGCTGCCGGTCGCCATCCACCGATTATCGAGGCTGAACGCGAGGCCGCGGATGCGCCGCTCGTGCGCGAACGAGGCGCGCGTGGTGTCGGCGTCGTAGCGGCCCTCGACGCCGCGGCGCAGCAGCGCCTGCGAGTCCTCGCCGCCGGACAGCAGGTACTCGCTCGAGCCGCTGAACGCGAGCGACAGCACGGCGGCGTCGTGCGACGCGACCTTCTGGACCGGCGTGCCCGCGCCGCCGCCGAGCGGCCAGATGCGCACGGCGTGGTCGTAGCCGCCGACGGCGACGATCGGCTGGGTCGGGGCGAGGGCGAGGGCGGTGACGGCGGAGGCGGTCGCCTCGCTGCGCACGGGCGTGTCCTCGGGGCCGTCGCTGCGCATGCGCCAGGTCGCGACGACGCCGGCGTCGTCGGCGGAGACCATCCAGTCGCGGTCGGCGCTGAAGGCGATGTGGCGCACGACCTCGTTGTGGTGCGAGCGCTCGATCGCCGCCGACTCCTTGTCGCCGGCCGCGGCGGTGAGGTCGAAGATCTTGATCTGGCGGTCGACGCCGACGGCGCCCCAGTGGCCGTCGGAGCTCAGCGCGAGCGCCTTGATCGGGGCCTCGAGCGCGCGGCTGACCTGCAGCCGCGGGTCGCCCGCGGGGTCGATGCGCCACGCGCGGAGCGCCTTGTCCTGCCCGCCCGAGAGCATGCGCGTGCCGTCGCTGCTGAGCGCGAGCTCGAAGACCGGGCCCTCGTGGTCGTTGGCGGCGTAGGAGCCGGCGCCGCTGGCCGTGTTCTGCAGGTCCCAGCGGCGCAGCGTGCCGTCGCCGCCGACCGACAGCAGCCAGTTGCCGTCGCGGGTGGTGACGAGGTCGCGCACGGTCTCGGAGTGCTCGTCGAGGATCGCGGCCGGCTGCGCGGAGCTCATGCGCTGGGTCAGGTCCCACACGTAGATCTTCTTGTCGGCCGCGGCGACGGCGGCGTGCTGGCCGGCGGGGTCGAGCGCGAGCTGCAGCGGGGTGTCGCCGAGGCCCTGCAGGCCGAGGCTCATCGGCTCGCTGCCCTCGCGCATCATCTTGTCGAGCTCGGTGACGATGACCTGCTTGCTCTGGCCGACGGACAGCAGCGCGCGGTCCTTGCTCATGTACGCGAGGCCGACGACGGGGCCCTCGAGCTTGGCGACGCGGGCGAAGCTCGAGCGCGAGAGGCCCTTGATCTGCCAGCGGAGCACCTCGCCGAAGGCGTCGGCGGTGAAGATCTCGGTGCCGACGCTGTCGACCGCGATCGCGGTGACGTCGCCGGGCATCGCCAGCTTGAGCGGCTTGGCCTTGCGCCGGCCCTCGGCGAGGTCCCACGCGAAGGCCTCGCCGCCGAGCGAGTACAGCCGCTGTCCGCCGTCGCGGAAGATCAGCCGCGTCACCGGCGAACGGTGCTCGCGCAGCTCGCCGAGCGCGGTGCCGGCGTCGCTGCCGCGCATGTCCCAGGTCCGGATCACGCCGCGTCGGTCGGCGGTCGCCAGCCAGCGCCCGTCGTCGCTGTAGGTCAGCGCGGTGATCTCGTCGCGGTGGCTGTCGAGCTGCTTGAGCAGCACCGGCTTGCTGCGCTGCGTGACGTCCCACAGCTCGACCATGCCGGTCTGCGTCCCGACCACCAGCCGGCTGTCCGCGGGGCTCAGCGCCGCGAGCGTCGCCTTGCCCGAGCTGCCGTTGAGCGTCTGCGGCGGCGCCGAGCCGCCGGACAGCCACAGGCGCACCGCGCCGCTGCCGTCGACCGTGACGACCAGCTCGTCGTCGCGGGCGACGTCGACGTCGCGGAAGGCCGCGTCCTGGTGGCCGATGATGCGGCTGCGCTGGCGCGCGAGCTGGGTGCGCAGGACCTCCTCGGCCTGGCCGTAGCGGGCGCACGGGCCCTCGTTGATGGCGAGCGCGCGGATCGCCACGAGCAGCGCGACCTCCGGGTCGGTCTGGGCGCTTGCGAGCTTGGCGAGGGCGTTGCTCGGCTGCAGGGTCTCGGGGTTGCGCGAGCACTGGGCCGCGGCGGCGCCCGGGTCGGCGCCGCCGTGCACGCCGAGCGAGATCTCGCGGTGCACGGCGTGGGCGGTCAGGCTGCCGGCGACGATCGTGGTCGCCACGGCTCCGACGCCGCCGACCAGCCGACGGATGTGGTCGCGGCGGTCGCGACGGCTCGAGAGGATGAACTCGCGGTGCAGCTCGCTCGGCCGCGGCTTGAGCTTGCGGTCGCTCTGCATCCACCGCAGCCCGCGCGCGAGCTGGGCCCCGTACAGCAGCGCCCACGCCGGCTTGCCGAGGTCCCGCCAGCGCCGCGCGAGCGGGTCGAGCTCGCTGCGACACGCCTCGTTCTCGTCGTTCGTCGCCGGGTCGCGCGGCGCCTTCGGGTCGCGCGCGGCCGGCTCGGGGGCGGCGGCTTCGGGCTCCGCCTCGGCTGTAGGTTGCACGATGACGCGGGCCGCGGCGGGCACCGCCGACTTCGCGGACGGGCGCGCCGGGTCGTCCGCGCCCGACTTGCGCGCCGGCTTGTTGACGCTGACCTTGGCCGCGGCGGGCTCGGCGGGCTTGCTCGCGGCCGCCTCTGCGGGCTTGCGCGCGACCGGCTCGGCGGGCTTGCGCGCGGCCGAATCTGCGGGTTTGCGGGCGGCGGGGTCGGGCTTGCGCGCGGCCGGGGCCGCGTCGGCGACGATCGCGGCGCGCACGCGGACCTTGCCGACGCCGACGACGTCGCCGGGCTTCACGGCGGTACGCCTGGCGATCTTCGTGCCGTTGACCTTGGTGCCGTTGCTCGACCCGAGGTCCTCCACGAAGACGTCGCGGCCCTCGACGGTGAAGCGGCAGTGCTTGCGCGAGGCGCCGTCCTCGTGCTTGAGCTGAAGGTCGAGGCCCTCGTCGCGGCCGACGACGATCGTCGATGCGGCGAAGTCCTGCTCCTGCGGGGGCCGTCCGTCACGTTCAACAATCAGGTGCAGCATCACGTAGCGGCCGCAGCATATCACGGGGCCCGCCGCGCTCGGCCCGCGGGCTGCGCCCGGTGTGCGCGACGCGGTCATGCACGCGCGCGCACGTGGCATGAAGACGATCGTGGACTCTCGCGGCGCAGATCCGACCGGCGCGGACGCGCGAGTCGCATCGGCGCCGCGGGCGCTCGGGCGCGGCCGCGATGGTCGGTCAGGGATTCTCGAAGCAGTACAGGCGCTGCGTGGCGTTGCACGCGACGCCGCCGAGGTCATACGACCAGATCGGCAGCGTCGACTCGGGCTTGCCGACGCTCGACGTACCCACGGTCGAGTTCCAGGACCCGCAATGGTTGTTCGACGCCGACATGCCGCCCATCAACGTGTTGGTCCAGACGTCGCCCACCTGCAGCTTGCCCTGCTCGTCGCGGTTGGGCGGCGCCAGCAGCTCGCTGCCGGTCAGGCCGGCCCAGCCGAGCGCGATCGGGACGCCATCGACGCGCTTGTAGGCGCCGGTGAAGGTCGTGTCGAAGCGGGTGCCGGGGCTCAAGGTGTTGTCGCTGAGCCACGCACGGTACGTGCCCTCGAGCCCGACCTGGATGGCAAAGAACTGGCACTTGGAATCGGCCCCGGCGATCCCGTCGAGATCGCCCGTGTATTTGATGCTGGTGACGAACATCTGGCGCGGCAGCACGCAGCCGGTGCTGCACGCGTCGAGATCCTCGGCGTTCGCGTCGTCGCACTGCTCGACGCCCGCCTGCACGTGGCCGTCGCCGCACGCGGCGAGCTGGCAGGCGACGCACTCGTCGGTGTCGACACGGTTGCCGTCGTCGCAGGCCTCGCCGGCGATCGCGTTGACGTGGGTGTCACCGCACGAAATGGCGCTGCAGTCGGCGTCGCAGTCGGCGTCGTCCTCGGCGGTGCCCGGGTCGCAGTCCTCGCCCGGCTCGACCGCCGCGTTGCCGCATAGCGGCGCGCAGTCGTCCGCGCAGACGTTGGCGTCCTCGACGTCGGCCGTGCACACGTCGTCGCCGCAGTGCGGCGCGGGGCCGCTGCAGTCGGCGTCGCAGTGCTCGGTCGCCGCGTACTCGTCGCTGTTGACCGGGCCGTCGTCACAGACCTCGGGGCCGTCGACGTGGCCGTCGCCGCACACGAGCTGGCCGGCGCAGTCGAGCGCGCAGGCGCCGTAGCTGCCGTTGTCCGGGCCGTCGTCGCACAGCTCGCCGGGGTCGAGCTCGCCGTCGCCGCAGGCCGGCGCGGGGCAGTCGGCGGGGCAATTTTCGAGGTCCTCGCCGGGCTCGCAGGCGCCGTCCTCGTCGCACTCTGCGGGGTCCTCCGTCGGGCCGGCGCCGGTCGAGGTCGGGCCGGTCGTGCTCGTCGGGTCGTCGGTCGACCCGGTGCCCTCGCCCGTGGGCGCGACGCCGGTGGGGCTGTAAAAGCAGGCCGCGACGGCGACGAGCGCGAGGGCCGGGAGACGAGAGAGAGTGGAGGATGACATGTGAGCGCTGACGCGGCCGGGGAGACGGAACGAACGGCGAGGAGTGGTCACGCGATCGCGCTTCGTGTCCGCGCTACGGGCCGTCCTGGAAGCAGTAGAGGTAGAGTGCTCCGCTGCAGAGGTTGTCTGTCAGGTCGGTCCACGTCGGGTCGACGGCGTCCGAGACACCGGCGCGGCCCTTGACTGCGACCTGCGCCGAGGACCAGTTGCTGCAAGTCATCGCGGACGCGGCGGTGCCGTCCGGGAAGGTGTTGCTCCACACCAGCACGTCGGACGCGAGGTTGCCCAGCTCGTCGTAATTGATCGCGCGGTCCAGCGAACTGTCGATGAGGTCGACCCAGCCGTCGCTGGCGATCGGGTCGGCGTCCATGCCGACGAGCTTGTAGGCGCCGGTGAAGCTCGTGTCGAAGCGGGACGCGGGATAGCCGGTGTCGTCGCTGAGCCACGCGCGGAAGGTCCCGGACAGGCCGGCGCTCTTGGCCAATTCCTGGCAATGCGCGTCGCCCAGCGCGAGGCCCGTCGCGTCACCGATCGCCGGCTTGAGGTCGCCCTTGAACGCGGCGCTCGAGACGAACACGCGGCGCGGGAGCTCGCACTCGTTGCTGCAGAAGTTGGCGTTGTCGTTGTCCTTGTCGTCGCACTGCTCGACGCCGTCCTGCACGAAGCCGTCGCCGCAGCTCGCGGCCTTGCAGCTGTTGAGGCAGGCGTCGGTGTTCTCCGAGTTGCTGTCGTCGCAGTCCTCGACGCCGACGCGGACGAAGCCGTCGCCGCAGTTGGCGGCGATGCAGCCGGTCAGGCAGGCGTCGGTGTCGTCCAGGTTGCCGTCGTCGCACGGCTCGACGCCCTCGACGACGCCGTTGCCGCACACCGCCTCGCAGCCGTCCTGCGCGCACGACTGCATGTCCTCGTGGGCGGGCTGGCAGGTGCCGTCGCCGCAGAAGTTGGCGGGGCCGCTGCAATCGGACTTGCAGGTCTCGGCGGCGGTCCACGCGTCCGCGGTGCTGTTCAGGCCGTCGTCGCAGACCTCGACGCCGACCTGGACGAAGCCGTCGCCGCAGGCCGCGAGCTTGCAGTCGATGCATGCGTCGTCGCTGTCCTTGTTCCCGTCGTCGCACGCCTCGCCGTCGCCGACCGAGCCGTCGCCGCAGGTCATCAGGACGGCGCAGTCCGTGGGACAATTGCTCGAGTCCTCGCCCGGGTCACACGCGCCGTCGTCGTCACACCCCGACGAGGTGGTGCTCGTCGGCTCGGTGACGGTATGGGTGGTGTTATCGCCGGTGGCATCGCTCGGTTCGTTGAGCCACCAACTGAGCTCCCCGCAGCCCGAGAGCATGAGGAGCGTGAGGACACCAGAACCCGGACGAAGGGCGTGAACCGACGGCATCGGGCTCCGACATGGTGGCCGGCCCGGGACTGGCGCACAAGCCGGCGAAGTGTGATTCACTGCGCAGGGCCAGCAGTAGAACGCGGCGGCGCGTCCGCCCGATCGATGGGCGGCGAGCGTCATGCGTGTCCAATTGTGAACACGGCGCAGATCCGACCGGCGCGGATCCACGAACCTCCGTCGATCAGCGCGCCTGCGGGATCGTGTATAGTGCGCGAATGACGGCCGGGGAGGAGCGACCACACGTAAATGCGAGCGCGTGGTCGCTCCAGGGCTCCGGCGAGCTCGATCAGCCGGCTGCTTCGGTAGATCCCATCCCCGAGCCGGCCGAGGCACCCGAGGAGCAAGACCCATGGATCGGCCGCACGGTCGGCGGCCGATATCAAATTGTTGGGTACCTCGGCGAGGGCGGCATGGCGGCGGTCTACCGCGCCAGGGATCAGGGGTTCATCCGCCGCGACGTGGCGATCAAGCTCCTGCACCCCGAGTCCGCGGTCAGCAAGTCGACTCTGGCCCGGTTCCGCAAGGAGGCCCAGCTCATCGCGGATATTCGCCACCCCAACGTCGTGCATGTGATCGACATCGGTTACACCGACGACGGGCACCTGTACCTCGTGATGGAGCTGATGGAGGGGCACACCCTCCAGCAAGAGATCCGCGACGTTACGGGCAGGGGCGAGGTGTTCTCGTGGCCTCGCGCGGCGGCGATAACCCTGCAGATCTGCGCCGCGCTCAATGTCGCGCACAAGGCCAAGGTCGTCCACCGTGACATCAAACCGAGCAATTGCTTCTGCGTCGCGGTCGAGGGCGGCGAGGATTTCATCAAATTGCTCGACTTCGGGATCGCCAAGGTCCAGGCCGGAGAGGCCAGCGAAGACTCGCTGGCGACGCCCCTCACGCAAGAAGGAATGTTCCTCGGCACCCCGCACTTCGCGGCCCCGGAGGTGATCGTCCAGGACCCGGAGTGGCCGGTCGACGGCCGCGTCGACATCTTCGCGGTCGGCGTGATGATGTATCTGATGATCACCGGGGTGCTGCCGTTCCAGGGCTGCAGCAAGCTCGACGTGCTCTACAAGACGGTGCACGAGCGCCCGCTCCCGCCCCGCCAGCGGGCGCCGACGCGCGACATCTCCGTCGAGGTGGACGCGCTGGTGATGACCTCGATGGCGATCGACCCGCACGAGCGCTTCACCACCGTCACGGCGCTGATGGCTGCGATCCGCGCGACCCTGCAGCAGCCCCAGCCGGTCACCATCCCCCCGCCCGATGTCGGACGTCGTGGCGTGCTCGTCGCGGGGAGCATCACCGATGTGAAGCCCAGCCCCGCAGCGGCGGAAGAGGTCCCGCGGACGCGGAGTCCCGCCGTCGCGTCGAATCCTCGCCTCACGAGCTCCGTCGACGGCCGCCTCGCCGAGTCGAGCCCGGGTCATGTCGAGCCGCGTCGCTCGGTCGTGGTCGGATTGCGCGACAGCCACGGGTCGCGACCGCCGTCTGGATCCGGCAAGACGGCCACCACGACGAGCTCGCGCAGGATCACCATCCTGCTGGTGTCGATGATGCTGGGCTCCGTCGCGCTGCTGGCGCTGCTCATCCACGAGCTGCGCAGCACCGGTGCACCTGCGCCTGCGCCCGTCGCGACCGCCACGCCACGAACCGCTTCACCGACTCCGGCGCCGACTCCGACACCCACGAAGGAGTCCGCCCCGGCTCCCGTCCCGGATGGCGACCGACCGCCGACCTCGCCGAGCACGGCGACGCCGACCACAGTGACGCCGACCGCGAGCACGCCGGTCGCAACGCCGCCGGTGGACCCCACGGTCAAGTCGCCGCCCAGGGCCTCGACCGAGGCGGGCGTCCAGAAGCCGAAGTCGTCCGAGCAGACGCTGGAGAAGCTCGAGCAGGCGCGCGCAAAGATCGTCCGCGACCGCATCAACGCGCTCGTCCGCAGCGTGGCGATCGTGGACTGCCTCCCGGGGACGGTGCTCCTGGACGACCAGGTGGTCGATCAGCTGCCCATCTATGTCCGGGTCGAGACGAGCGGAAAGATCAGCGTGATCTTGCAGCCGCGTCCGGTGACGCGTCGCCTGCCCGAGGCCGCCGACGCGTGCGTCCTCAAGCTCATCAACGCGCAGTCCTTTCCCCCCGCGGCGGTCACGGCGAACTTTCCGATGACCCTCAATATCGACTGACGGTGCTCTCCAGCCGGACGGCAGTATCGTGCAAATATCAAGCTCGCCACGGACAGCGCGCCTTCGACGGCGTATCACGTATCGACTGTGGTCCGGGCTCGCCACCTCGACCATCCTGGGCCTCCCCGCCGCGGCGGCCGCCCAGACGGCGCCGCCAGCCTGCGCCGACGCGGCGCAGTCGGCCTTCAACGAAGGTCAGTATCAGGGCGCCGTGCTCCTCGCGGAGAAGTGCTGGCAGGCGACGCTACATCCGCGTGCGCTCTATCTGGCCGCCATGGCGCACCTCGCCCTCAAGCACGACTCCCAGGCGATCCTCGCCTTGCGCCGGTACCTCGCGGGCGCCCTCGCCGGTGAGTCGGCTCGCAGCGTCGACGTGGCCCGGATCCGCCTCAAGCAGCTCCAGGCGCGCACGACCCCGGTCACCCTGCAGATCAGCCCACCCGTGGCCCGGGGCGTCCAGCTCGAGCTCGGCGTTACCCGCGAGGCCGACGCGGACCCGGCGACCGAATTCACGGTCGATGTATCGACGCTCGAGACCGGACCGTCCGGCTTCACGCTGCGCCTCGAGCCCGGCGCATGGCGCCTGAAGCTGTCACGCGTCGGCTACACCCCCGTCGAGCGCGCCGTGGAGGTGCCTTCGAGCAGCGGCGAGGCGGTGGTGGAATTTGCGATGGTGCTCGAGGAGCCAGCGCCACAATCACCGCTGCCGCCGCAGTCCGAGCCCGCCGTACCGGCGCCCGTGCAGACGCGCAGTGAAGTGAATCCGGCGCTCGCCCGCGGCCTGAAGATCGGCCTCACCGCGGGCGGCGCGGGGGTGGCGGCGGGCGGCGTCGTTCTGGCGATCGTCGGGGCCGTGCGCCGCAAGGCGACGGTGTCCTGCGACCCCGCCGATGTCTACTCATGCGCGGCCGAGCTGACGGGAGCCTTGCGCCTGCGCAGCACCGGCGCCAGCCTGATCGGAGGCGGCCTCGGCGTGATGGCCGGAGGCCTGACGTGGCTCGCCCGCGACCCGGGCACGCGCCGAAAGGCGTGGTTCGCCGAGCTGGGGCTCGGCGGCGCGATCGTGGTCGGCGGCGCCATCGGCCTGACGCTCGGCTCGCTGCAGCTCAATCGGGCGAGCGCTGCACCGTTCACGTCGTGGAGCGAGTTTTATGATCGGCCGGGTCAGATCGGGCACACGATCTCGGCGGGGCTGTTCGGCCTGGGCGTCGGTTTGATCGCCAGCGCCGGGACCGGAATGATCGTTCAACGCGCGGCGCGGGGCCGCCGGGGCGCGGCCTCGACTCTCCGGGTGAGCCCCGCGTTCGGCCCGGGTGTCGTGGTGTCCGGACGCTTTTGAAAAGATCGCACCGCGGTCTTCAGGCCGGCCCCTCGAAGCAGTAGAGCCGAAAGAATACGCCGCAGGAGGCGGTGGACGTGTCGCTCCATGACGCGTCGAGGGCGCTCGAGTCGCCGACTCGGCCTTTATCTGCGTATTTAATGGATGACCAGTCAAAGCAATCCGTGTCGGCGTCGGCGATCGTACCGTTGATTTTCGTGTTGCTCCAGACACTGTCACCCATCGAAGCGCTACCAGTCTCGTCGAGGTTGATGGCGTGCTCGAGCAGGCCCGAGGTGAGTCCGGTCCAACCGTTCACGACGATGGAGGCGCCGTCAACGAGCTTGTAGGCGCCGGTGAAGGTCGTATCGAAGCGGGTCGAGGGGCTGCCGGTTTCATCGCTGAACCAGGCCAGGAAGTTACCGGAGAGCATGGCGTTGTCGGCGAGAGCCTGACAATGGGCGTCGGCCAGGGCGAGACCCTGGTAGTCGCCGATCGCGGGCGCCAGGTCGCCCTTGTAAGCCTCGCTGGTCACGAACACGCGGCGTGAGAGCTCACATGTGTCGCTGCAGTCGTCGTCTTCCGGGTCGCCGTCGTCGCACGCTTCCACGCCGGTCTGGACGAAGCCGTCGCCGCAGGTGGCCGTCTTGCAGGCCACGCAGGCGTCGCTGCTGTCGGCGTTGCCGTCGTCGCAGTCCTCGCCGGCCGCGTCGTTGGTGAGGTCGTCGCCGCACATCGGGAACGTGCAGTCGTCGTCGCACATATCGGTGTTCGCGCCGCCGCCGTCGCACTGCTCGCCGGGTTCGATGACGCCGTTGCCGCAGGTCGCCT
>Ga0075163_10001298_pt1 | contig 33445 bp, 26 predicted proteins | sample JI1023141ADNA_FD_71478 | JGI IMG/M metagenome (GOLD analysis project Ga0075163, IMG submission 71478) | Wastewater effluent complex algal communities from Wisconsin, to seasonally profile nutrient transformation and Carbon sequestration -... | ecosystem: Engineered > WWTP > Effluent > Algae...
TGCTGTTGCCGGCTCGACGCAGTGACCGCAGCTATCCACGGGCCGTTAAGATCAAGATGAGTAACTACGCCCGCAAACGCCCGGTTACCGTCGGGAGGGGGGCTTAATTCACCGGCATTGGTGCTAGGCCGGGCATACGACAGCGCCAGCACTGCCACGAGCTACACGGTGCCTGAGGGAGATGCCGTGACCATGGACACAACCAGGCTCCTGGCGGGACCTGGCCACGTCGAGCTTCTGCGCACGTACGCGCTATCGCCCAAGAACACCGGCTTCGCGGCGGTGAACGCGGAGTTCACGATCGGCTCGCAGCAAGTGGGTGTTACCTGGAAGTGAGCGATGCAGCGTTCACGCTACACGCCGGATGCCAGGGAGTGTACTGGGTGTGCTCTTTTCTTGCCTCGCTTTGGGAGCCACCGCGATGGGCCTTCCGTTGCCTGCGCACCCGTGGGCAAAACCTGTAAGGTCAGCGGTGGGGGGCCCATGGGCAAAACCCCGGATGGGCAACGGCGCAGCCCATCAGGAATGGCACTCTTACGGAAAATCGCCCATGGGCGAAACCCGGCAAGCGCCGTGGTGTCCGGTCTACTCATTCGAGGCGCGTGGATGGCGGATGCGAGCCGTGGCCGCTACGGGCGCGGCAAGGGCTGCCGCAGTGAGTGGGCGAGCCGCTCGATCTGTGCGTCGAAGTCTTTGCCGGAGGTCAGGTCGAGCACCTACGCGATGCGCATCCCCAAGCGCGGGTTGCACTCCTGCCGCAGCACTCCCAGCAGACGATAGCGCCGCTGCTCGGCGCCCAGGTGCTGCGCCATCAGATCGCCCAGCTCACCGAGCCCGCTCTCCAGGTAGGCGGTGCGGATGCAGCGGCTGCGGCGCGCGCACCACGATGATGAGGCGTCCGGCGCCATTCTCCAGCCCGAGCTGGGTGGCCATCTGGTCGAGCAGGTCCAGGTTCGCATCGGCCAGCAGCGCGGGACGCAGCACCAGCACGGTGTAGCGGCTGTGCTGGACGGCGCGCTCCGTCTCCTCGATCCGCCTGCCGCCGAGTCGGAAGTTCTGCTCGGTGCACACGCGCTCGCGAGGGATTCCCAGCTCGGGGATGAGGAAGCCGTGGACCCAGGGATGGTCCTCATGGGAGAAGGCGATGAAGACATCGTAGGAGAGACCGCTGGGACTGCGCAGGGGCGACTCAGTAGACATGCTGGGGACTCTCAGACATCATCGATCTATCGGCTAGCGAAAGCAAACAGCAGGCCAGTCGGGTCTCGGTCCGCGGTCATGACAGCGTATGTGTGCGACGACCGCACCTAGCGGGCACCTAGCGGTGCTTCGCCGCCAGGTCCAGACGGCCGGCCTCTGCGTCGAGGTGGAAGTCGAACCGGGCGAGGAACGAGAGCCCGAGCAGACCATCGACTTCGCCGGGTAGGCCGTCGACCACCGCCGCTTCGACACCGTCGGCGCTAGCTCCCTGGAGCGCGAGCGAGTCGAGCCGGGTGAGGCGCGCCAGAGCCGCACCATTGGCCGTGCCGACGCGGATGGGCGGACCAGAGGGAGCAGCGACCGCAGCCTGCGCCGCGAACTCTCGGCTGAGCGTGACCAGGCTGGCTCCGGTGTCGATAACGAAGCGACCGCGCTTGCCGTTTACCACCGCGCTGGCCAAGATGGCGCGGCTCGCGGGAGCGAAGTGGAGCTCGGCCGTGCCGCGCGCGGCTTCCTCGCAGCGGCCCTCCCGGTAGAGTCGCTGCAGGCGCAGCTGTAGGCCCTGGTCGGCGCGGCTCCGCGGGTGCCAGTAGGCGTACTGCTCGATGGCCAGCGCCGCGTCGCAGGGGCGCTTCAGGCGTTCATAGACGTCGGCGACGTTGAAGGGAATCGAGTTGATATCGGGCCTGATCGCCAGGGTCTGCTTGTAGTCGGCTAGCGCCTTTTGCAGATCCTCCCTCTGCTCGTAGACGATGCCGCGCCACCACCAGTAGTCCTTATCTCCCGGATCATGCTCGATGAGATCCGTCGCGACCGCAATCGCTCGCTCCCACTTGCCGGTCCGCTTCGCGGCTCCGTACTCTTTCCACAGCAGCTGCTCTTGCCGCCCGCAGCGGGTCCGGAAGGCTTCTGCCATCGGCGCTACCTCGCGGCTCACGCCGGCCTCGATGAGCAGGTCGCCGAGTACGACCGCCGCCGAGGCGTCGCAGGGCTCCTTCTGCAGCTGCTCCTGGAGTTCCACGATGCGGGCGGCGTGCTCACCGTAGCTGGCCAGCTTTGCCTCGGCGGCAAACCGCCAGGCACCTGCCGCGGCAAGACAAGCCGCGAGGACGGCCAGAACGGCAGCCATCAACTTCCGGCTGCGCCGGCGTCTCCGTGAGCAGTCGATGCAGCAGCCGCGCCCAGCGCAGCGTAGACACAGCTCGCAGATTCCCCTGGCGCAATCCCAGCAGGTGGTGACTGCACGCTCTCCCGGATGACAAGCACACGCGTCCATGATTTCCCCTCATCCGTCGTGGATGATTCATCTGTGGATGAAGCAACTGCTGGGCCAAGCGCCGCCGCTAGCGTTGCCGAGACGCATCCAGTTGGGAACGCCATTTGAATAATCTGGGGCCGAATCGCGCTCGCTTTTACGCCCATGGGCAAAACCCGGAAAGGGCAACGAAGCAGCTCATCCGGAGCGACGATCGCGCAGGGAATCGCCCATGGGCAAAACACCGAGGTACCCTCCGCCGAGACCTTCCGGTCGCCTCGCCCCGCAGCGCAGCGGCCGGATTGGCATTCGGGAAGGCAGTCCCTGCGCTTTCGGTTCCCGCGTAATCTTTCGTTCGTACTCCGCCCAGCCGGCACGGAGCCGGACGAGGTCGTGGATTACCTTAAGCTGTTCATCACAACTCAGCCGATGGACTTTGACTCCCTGCTTCAGGAGAGTGTACGCTCGGAGATTCCCGACTTTAGAGGAAGGGCTCTTGGCAAATTGCTACACGACGTGCTGGCGGGTGGGTCGGCTATGCGCTCAGTCGTAAGTCAGCTGGCGCCTCTTCACGAATGGGCGACTGAGATCCGGGGCCGTTCGCATCGTGCGTCCGCGAAAGTCCGCTTGAGTTCCTGCTTCCAGTTGGGTTTCTCGAACATCTCCACATCGGTGGCCGCCCGCACACCGTCTCCTAATCTCCTCCGCGTGTGGTCTGGCGGCTCCTAGCGATCGATTCCAGAGACCCGCCAGCCCGGGCAGGCCGGCTGCAGGATCAGGATCAGGTCTTCACCTCCATGCTCAATCCAGGCGAAGGCCATGTTATCTTTTTCGCCGCCGCGCGGCAGGCTGCCGCGGAGCTTCTTGAGCTGAGCGCCGGTGTAATAGCGCACGCTCTCCTGCTGGAGCGTTCCGGGGGCGATCATCTCTGCGTAGAACGCACCCAGGCTGATTCGATCCTCGGCCACGGTCTTGCCAGCATTGGTGAAGGGCACTGCGCTGCTGCCAGTAAGCCGGCTCACTTCGGCTTTGTGGTAGCCGCTCAGCCAGCGCTCAACGGCATTGCGCGCTTCCTCGGGAACCCCGGCGTCGCTCATGGCGCTGGAGGCTGGCTGGCTGCAGAGCTCAGCCGGCTCCCCTGAATTGCCTCCCAGCTCGCTGCGCGCCGTTTCTGGGCTTGCCCCGGTCGGCCCCGCTGGAGTCGGCTTGGCGGGCGCGGTCAGAATATGGCCGCTCACGAAGTCGGTTGCACACTGCCGGTCGTCACGGTGGAATAGCCAGGTCACATGGACGTTGCCATCAGGGCTCTTGATCGACTGCGGCGGCGCTTGGAAAGGCGCAGCCAAAAGGACCGCCTCAATCGCGGCAGAGTCAAACGACCAATAACCCGAGCTCCGACTAACGCTGACCTGATTCACCGTCCCATCGGCCTTGAGCGAGATCGCAAGCGCAGTGACCAAGTCGAGCGGATATCGTCCAATGCTCGGCTTGCGATCCAGCTCAGCCAGGAATATATCGGCCCAGAAATGATGAATCGGGCGGTGAGCGGTGGCAACGTAGGCAGCGAAGGGGCGGGCTTGGCTACCGAGCTCGCTCTGGTTGTTGATGCGGATGTTCGAGGTGCTGATGCCGAGGTCTCTGTGTACAGACGCCTGGGTTTGGTGGGTGCCCATTGGCAGCAGCTGTGCATCCGCCAGCTGCGGAACAGCCGCAAGCAGGACAGCGGCCAAGATGTTTTTATAAGGATGGGAAAGAGGTATCGCTTTGGCTGGAGGGCTTGTGTTGAATAGGGCTGACATGTGTTCTCTTTTTGTTAATGGCACGAAGTGATGAATGCGCACCCTTGCAAAACCTGGGCCAGTCCAATGGACGACGGCGACTACTGGGGATCTGACGAAGCAGCGCCATCTGGCTCGGGTGCCTACAGAGCACGAGATCGGTCGGCCAGCGTGCGTTGTAAAGCTCATATGCAAATCCAGCGCATCTGCTGACCATCCCTGTTGATGCCACCAAGCGACGAAGTCGTCGTGCCTGATAAGTGGGCACGCGGAGAGCCGGCGCAATCGGTATGGACACCTCAGGCCGTTACAAGGCGCCTGACAGGTTTTGCCCAGGGGCGCTCACCGGTGCCAGGCCGGCCCAGGTGCCGTCAGGTGAAACGGAAAGGGCATTGACGGTGCCTCCGATCTCGATTGGCATACCGTGGGACGCTCTGTTGCGCTTCAGGTCAAGTTGGACTTTTTTGAATCCTCAAGATTGAATGGCCGCGCTCGGTTAAGCAGCCAGCAGGCTGCGGTTCACGGTTCGTCGCTGCTCTTGGGCCTTGTCTAGCTTTTGCCTTCGCTGCTCCCGTCGTAGATCTGGGTTTCCGTAGTGCACCTCGCGCGGCTCCATGTATCCCAGGGCGGCGTGCAGGCGGACGTGGTTGTATTCGTGGATCAGCTGCGCCACGATGCTCTGCGCGCTCAGGTAGTTGTCGCCGTAGAAGTTGTCGCTGTCTTGCCTCACCGTGCCGTTGAAGCGCTCGACGATGCCGTTGGATTCCGGATGGCGGGCCCGGGTTCGGATGTCTTTGAGGTCGTGCGCTTTGATCACCGCTCGCAGCTCGGCGTTACAGAACTCGCTGCCATGGTCGTGCACGATCCGGGGCTTGGCCGTCCCACAGGCGGCAAGGGCCGCCTCTAGCTCGATGGCCACCGCTCGGCCGTTGAGTTCCGTAAGCAGCCGATGGTGCACCACGAAGCGGCTGTAGGCGTCCACGAAGCTGAGCAGGAAGTAGTGCCGACAGCCGACCCAGGCGTACATCACGTCGGTATGCCACTGCTGATTGGGCGCGGTAGGCTTGAACAGGTACTGCCCCGAGGAGCGAGTGTGGCGCTTCCATCGACTCGGCAAGTCGGCCTCGCGCAGCACCCGGTAGACCGCGCTCTCGCTGACCGCGACGAGGTCCTGGTCGAGCATCAGGTAACTCAGCTTTCGGTAGCCGACCTTGGGATGGCTCAGCGCGAAGGCCTTGATGGCTTCGACCTCGTCGGGCAGCAGGCGGTCGTAGCTTTGTGGCGAGCGGGGCAGATCTTGTAGCTGCCCGCTCTGAGCGCGCGCCCGCCAGGCGAAGTAGACGCTGCGCGGCACTCCCAAGCAGCCCAGAATCGGCTCCAGGGGCCATTGCGACCGCTGCTGAGTCGTGTGTACCAAGTCCAAGACCTCCTGCTTCTGAGGCGCGCTGTAGCGAGCCCGAGCACCTAGCTCTAGAGTTTTTTTTTCATCTCCAGATTCTCCGCCGTGATCTCGGCGACCACGCGGCGCATCCGGTCCAGCTCCGCTTGCAGTCGGGCGACGGTGGCGTCGGGCTGGCTTTTGCCCCGGCTGTCGACCTGCTGCAGGGCCTGCGTGGTGGCTTGCTGGGCCACGGCGCGCCAGCGGTAGACCAGGCCGGGGCTGACGGCGTTCTTGCGGCAGACCTCCGAGAGGGTGACCCCTGGCTGCTGGATCTCCTCTAGAATCGTGCGTTTCTCTTCGGCGGTGAATCGTCGGTAGCTTCGTTTGTCCATGGGCTCAACTCACTTGAAGGGGCATCGTATGCGCATCGGGCTTGCCGTCGCTACGACCCTTGGTTGTTGAGCTCGGCGATTAATCTAGAGGGGCTCCTAAAGTCTGAGTTGGGCTGAAGCTACACACGCTCTGTCACAGCCGCGTGCATTTCTGCCCAGGACGGGTTTCGCCCATGGGCGCTTGCCGGCGCGGCTCTTTGTCAGGACGAGGCGCATCCCTGCCCATGTTCGGTTTTGCCCATGGGCGAGCTGCGCGACGGGAGCGCTGGCGGCACGTTCCGTGGGTACTCTTGCCGCCGCAGGCTGGAGGCCCCAAATGGCCTGTTTGAGCAGACCCCCGTCGGTGCTGCGCGCCAGCCCACGTACGACAACCTGGTTGCGGCACTGCAGGACCTGGCAGGTCCGCAGGTACAGCACAGCGACCATGTCTTCATCTACTACTCCGGACATGGAAGTATTGAAACGCTCTCCCGGGCCGAGACGTATTTTGAAGGCTTGGTGCCCGTTGATCAGAAGGAGAAGGGGCTGCTCTTCGATATCGAACTCAACCGCCTGCTGCGGGACCTCGCAGATTGCAGCGGCGATTTGACGGTGATCCACGAAGCTGCGGCTTGCTCTCGCTACAAATCGGAGGTAGCCTGAGCGATAGTGCCAATCACGTGTCCAGCTGCGTCCCGACACCCCTTGAAACGGAAGGCCCAGGTTCGCCCCAGTGTCTTCTATCTACTATTCCTGGTGACACTTCTGCGCGTCACCGCTGTCACCGCCGAAACTCGTCGAGCAGTCATCATTGGGATCAATAGTTATGCAGTCAACCCACAGGCCGACCGCACCAATGATCTGGACGGCGCGGTCAACGACGCCGAGGCGATGGCCGAGACCCTCCGCACCTACCACAGCTTCCAGTCCGCCGACATCCATGTGGTCCTCGACAAGCAGGCAACCAGAGCTCGGGTCATGAAGGAGATCCAAGAACACCTGATTGACCGTGCGCAGCCCGGTGACATCAGCTTGTTCTTCTTTGCCGGACACGGTTCCTATCGGGACAACCTGCTATCACGGGAACTCGACCATCGCGATGAGACGATCGTCCCGGCTGATACCAACCGTGGTGTCGAAGATATCTCGGACAAGGAGCTAGCGAGCCTGTTCAACCATGTTCTGGATCGCCACGCCAGCCTGGTGGGCATCTTCGATAGCTGCCACAGCGGCTCAATCGCGCGCGGCTTCGCCGGTGAACGCAAGACCCGCTTCGCCACGCCCCGCGCCAATCCGCCGGCAACAGACCGCACGACACCCGGCCCCGCCAGCGTCGCTCTTCCCGAGGAACGCGGCGCGCTGATCCTGGCCGCTGCCCAGGACCAGCAAGCAGCTCAAGAGCGCTACGTCAAGGGGCAGCCGCGTGGACGTTTTAGTAGTGCGCTGCAACAGCTCCTCAACTCGGGGGAATCAGGCGAATCGGTGGATAGCCTTTTCCTTCGATTGCGCGCCCTGATGCAAGCCGGCGGGAGTGTGCAGGAGCCCGCCATTGCAGCGACCAAGGATCGCCGACTCCTGACCTTGTGGGGTTCCTCTGCCGGCACCCGCGGCATCCGCGAGCCGCCGCTGGTTGCCGTCGGCAGGGTAACCGCAGAGGTGGTTTACCTGCAGGCCGGGTTTGCCATCGGGCTGGGCGGTGATGCTACGTTGGTGAGCACCGGGTCGTCGGCTCCCACGCAGCTCAAGATTGCGGAGGTGCTCGGGCCGACGAGGAGTAGGGCGACCGTCGAAAAAGGCAAACTCGGCGGCGTGAAGCCGGGCGACTTGTTTGCAATTCAGGCCTATGGCGCCCCCTACCTTGAACCACTGCGGGTGTTCATTCCCCCACAGCCACCGAATCGGGCGCAGGTGGACGCGATGGCTACGCGGCTCTCACCGCTGCGCTCGATGAACAATATGGTCTGGGTCAAGGACCCGACTGAGTCTACGCCAACCCACACCCTGCTCTGGCAGGATGGTCAGTGGGTCCTGCGGGAACCGCAGCGCCCTGACGTACTCTTAGGGGTCCTGCCAACCTTGAGGAAGCTGCTACGTGAGCTGCACTCATCCGGCAGCTCGCAAGTGCGCCTGTTTTTCAGCGCTCCCTTGCCGGCAGAGCAACTGCCAGCTCTGGCATCAGGCCCGGCGGGCAACATCAAGAGAGTCGAGGTGACCACGGTTGCAGCGCATGCGGACTATATACTCGTCGGGCGATTAGCGACACGGCAGCTGGAGTATGCTTGGCTACTCCCCGGTGTAGAAAAGGCCGGTCGGTCCGGCATGCCAGTACGCAGCGAGTGGGGAATCCTGGACGAGGCCAGTTTTGTTGCCAACCTGGCCGATGACGCTCTACGGCTCGCCCGCCTCAAGACCTGGCAGTCATTGGACACCCCGGCGGGGGTCCATCGGTTTCCCTATCGCCTGCAGTTGCAAGACTTGAACACGCACAAGTATCTCGCGCTCGGCACAACAATACACCGCGCCGAGGCATATCGGCCTGTGCTTCTGGCCACGGGGGCCATCCAGAACGTCCAGCCGCGCTACGTGTATCTGTTCACCCTCGATGCCAATGGTGGCAGCACGCTGCTCGTCCCAGGTCGCGAAATGTCGACCGGCGAAATCCTTCTCCCCGATAGCCGCGACCGCGGACCCGCGCCGCTGCTGATTCCGCTCGGCCACGGTTTCCGGTGTGACCAGCCGTTCGGCACGGATACGCTGATTTTGCTCACCAGCGCGACGGCACTGCCAGATCCATCAGTACTAGTGCTAATGCCGCTCAACCGTGGGCTGCACGCAAACGGCGCCTGTGCCCACCCGCTGGAGTGTCTGGCGGTTCACATCAACCAGAACCAGACGCGCAGCAAACTCAGCGCCCCGGTAGACTGGTCAATCGAGCGACTGCTCCTTCAATGTGAGCCCTGAAAAAGCATTTCACTGCTGATGTTGGAAGACAAAGCGAACCGCCAAGAGACCCGGTGAAAGTGACTTGGCGCGGTAGACCGCACCGGCCTTTGGGGGGAATGATTGGGCGCCTCGGTTCCCGTTACTGGTAGTAGGCGGTCGCGGTCGTGATTGACCGAGCTCCGCGGCTTGGGCGGTCGCCATGAGCTCTTTGACACGGTCGCCAGCGAGCGGCACCTCGGATGCCACCAGGTAGAGGCTTTCTTCACCTACTTGGGTGCCGAGCTCAAACCCATCATTATTGGTCGGCACCGATAGGGGTTTCCCAGGCTTCAGTTGGGTTGGCTGAACCGAGTCTTCAGGGAATAGTAGCTTGATCGGGAGGTCGGTAACTGCGCGCCCTACGTACACATAAACCGGCGAAGTGGTCTGAATGGCCAGTGCGACATGGTCACCGCTGTGCACGACGTCCTCAGCACTCAGCGGCTGCCACTCCTCGGCACCGTGGATCCGAGAGCGCACTTGGAAAGTGACCTCCGGGGTCTGCGCTGAAGCCGGAGCATCACCGGACCGTGTTGTCGCTGCGCAACCGAGCAGCGACAACACCAGCGTCCAGGTCTGAAGACGAACCGCGAGACCCATGCATTCTCCTTACCTTCTGGTCATTGTACTACGGCACTGTAGGCAGCTGTCAACTGCGATACTTGAGGATGCTGGCGGCGCAGCGAAACCCGAGGTTTGTGACCCCTTCGTTCTGCTCCCACCGACTGCGTGAGGCAGCCCGGCTAACAGAGGCGCCGGCATTCCAATTGCCGCCGCGATACGCCCGTAGCGCAACGCCAGCACGGCCCGTCTCGACCAGAGTACCAACCTGTGGATTCATGCAGGCAGGCTTACACGACAGATAGCGGGCGGTAAAGTAGTCGGCAACCCACTCGCCGACGTTGCCGCCCATGTCTAGTACCCCCTCGGGTGTTCGATCCTGGCTGGAACTGCCGACGGCTCGCGGCCCAGGATTGGCAGTCGCGCATGGCAGGCCAGCGCTGCGGGAAATAACCACACCGTCGCACTTTGGCTCGTCGTTGCCCCATGGGAAGCGGCGCTGCGAGAGACCGCGCGCAGCGTACTCCCACTCAGCCTCCGTCGGAAGGCGCTTGCCATGGGATTGGCAATAGCGCTGCGCACCATCCCAGGTTACCTGGACAACCGGCGCTTGCTCGTAGCCCGCGAGTACACGATATTTTCCGTGCTGTTCGTCATATACGACGCCCTGCGAGGGACTGAAGGTCGGGTAGATGTCGATGAGGACAACGTCGCCATCTTTGACCCAGATCGAATCTTCAAGACGCAGTCCCTTTTGGCTGTTGAGCCAGGCCGTATATGCAGCCTGAGTTACTTCGGTGCGATCGATGCGAAAACTCGACACAGCGACCTCATGGACTGGCTGCTCTCGCTCATAAAGTTCCCTCTTGCACCCCGTCTTGTCTTCGAGGGTGCACCATTCCCAGGCAGACTCGATCTCCTTGGCTGTGCTACCCATCATGAAGGTACCTCCGGCAATCGTGATCATCTCTGGCGGGTGCTGCCAGATTTTCCAGCCCGTGCCCAATACCAAGCTGGCAGCTACCAGCCCGCCCCCTGCGATTGCCATCCGCCTGCGCAGCGAGAACTTTGGTGGTAGGCTGACGTTGCCGAGTGTCCCGCCGGCAATGGCTTCCAGCTCAGCCAGCAGTTCGAGGGTCTCGGAATAGCGCTGCGCGGGATCTCGATGCAGACAGCGCTCGATGGCATCGCAAAAACGCGTGTCAACCGCGGGCACTATCCCGCGTATCGGTGGTACTTCCTCGTGCTGAACGGCGTATTTCAGGGCCGAGATCGTGTCGCGGTTATGCGGTGGTGCTCCTATGATCAGCTCATAAAGAACTGCGCCCAGCGAGTAGATATCTGAGCGAGCCGTTGCAGGCTCACCGAGCCACAGCTCAGGCGACATGTAAAGTGGTGTCCCAGGCTGAATGCCGGTCCCGGAGCGCTCTGATTGCACGGGCCTGCCGGCGACGATTGCTCCGTCCGCAGGGGGGGCCTTCGCAGCTAACTCTGGCTGGGTGGCGAACAAGTCGTTTGCCTTGAGCACCCGCCTGGACCCGGGTTCGCTCTCAGTCCCCTGGGGCCCCGAGTCAAGCAGCTTGGCCAGGCCGAAGTCGAGGAGCTTTATCTCCTGGTCGGCGCTCAGCATTATGTTGGCAGGCTTGATGTCGCAGTGAAGGATCCGGTTCTTATGTGCTGCTGCCAGGCCGCGGGCCAGGCCGATGCCGATACGCAGCACATCCTGCCACTGGATGGGCTTGGGCAGCCTGTCGAGACTTTGGCCCGAGATGAACTGCGACACCAGATACGGTTGGCCGGCCCACTCGCCCAGACGGTAGACGGCGACCACGTTGCTATGGGCCTCCAGGCGGGCGATCGCACGTGCTTCGGTATCAAAGCGCCTTCGCGCCGCCGAATCGGCGCCCAAGTGGCGGATAAACTTCACCGCAACCTGTCGGTCCAATTTGGTGTCGTGGCACAAAAACACCTCACCCATAGCGCCCCGTCCGATTGAATGGATCAATCGGTATTCGTCAAACAGCGGAGGCACGACAAAATCGTCGTTGGCGGCCATTGAAGTAGCACCCGTGCCCAACGCACGGCGAGGCGCGGCCTTCAACAGAGCCGGGGAAGACGCCCCCGTATCTGTTGCGAGTGCTTCGTGTTGAGTCGTGGGGCTCGGCGGTGTTTCCGCTACTCCTGCCAGCGCGGTGGATGGGCTTTGAGCAATCACTTGCTTGCTGCGCAGCGACGCCAATTTCTCAGCAACCTCCGCCATACTCGGCCGCATGGCCGGGTCCTTCGAGAGCATGTCGGCCATCAAGGCCGTCAACTCCCGCGACGCATCAGTTAGAAGCTGCCGCAGTGAACGCGGCTTCTCGAATATGTGTGCATGCATCAGCGCTTGGCGATCGCTGACACCGGGCTCGTAAGGTGATTCACCCGTGAGCACTTCGAACAGAATTAAACCTAAGGAATATACATCGGTGTGAGTGTCGAGCGCCATCGCTGCGCACTGCTCTGGGGACATGTAGCGCGGAGTGCCCACAACATGCCCAGATTTGGTCTGAGAGACTTGCTCATCCAGGAACTTGGCGACACCGAAATCGAGCAGCTTGACGCGCCTTTGACCGACAACCTCCTTATCCGGAGTCAGCATCACGTTGCTCGGTTTCAAATCGCGGTGGATGATGCCTGCTGCGTGGACCGCTGATAGGACTGCAGCCATCTGCTCGATGATGATCAGCGCCTGTGTGGTCGGCAGCTTCCCACCGCTGTGTACCAAGTGGTCGCGTAGCGTCTCGCCGTCCAGATACTCCATCATCATGTAGATGGTACCGTCGTCAAGGTGACCGAAGTCGAACAGGCGCACGAGGCTGCTGTGCTGGACCGCGCTGGTCGCTCGCGCCTCGGCAAAGAAGCGGGCGGCCTCGGCGCTGTCCTTGGCGCAGGCAACAAAGAGGACTTTGACGGCGGCGCGTAGCTTCAGCTTCTCATGCACGGCTTCATAGACCACGCCCATGCCACCTTCACCCACCTTGCGGACGATACGGTATTGGCCAATTCGTCGACCGAGCATGCGGGCATTAGCATACACCATCCCCCGAGGTAGCAGCGATAGTTAACTTGGGCTTGTATCTGACATCGGGACGAGACAAAATCCCTGTCGATGCCCACGACTGAGACCGGTCAACACAGCGACTTTGGCGGCGCCCGTCAGGCGGTGCTGCCAAAGCTACGGCTGGTCTATTCACCATCGACGGGGCTCGCTCGGCACCGCGCCTATCCGCTGGCCATCGGGACGACGCCGCTCGGTCGTGAGCTGCCCAACGTGGATGGGATCGAGATCCAAGATCGCCGCATCTCGCGCGTGCATGCTCTCTTGCGGGTCAGTTCGGATTTGGCGTTTGGCGTCACCGACAATAGCAGCAAAAATGGCACATTCGTGAACCGACAGCCGGTGACCGGTGCAACGGAGTGCCAATTGCGCGACGGTGATGTGCTGCGAGTAGGCGATTCCTTTTTGATCGCGCGCCGTGAACCGATTCAACCGGTTGATGGCGAAGTCGCAGCCTTGATTGGAGTTTCGCCCGCAATGATGTCATTGCGGCGGGAAATCCGCCGCCTCGCCTCCGATCTGGCCACGGTTCTCATCCTTGGTGAGACCGGCACTGGGAAGGAGTTGGTGGCGCAGGCATTGCACACCTTCAGCGGTCGATCCGGTGACTTCATCGCTGTCAACTGTGCCGCAATCCCGGAGACCCTGGCGGAGAGCGAGCTGTTCGGACATGTCGCCGGCGCGTTCACCGGAGCCAAGGGCCATCCCGGCTTCTTTCGGGCAGCTCACAAAGGAACTCTATTCCTCGATGAGATCGGCGAGCTGCCGCTTGTGCTACAGGCCAAGCTGTTGCGCGTTTTGCAAGATCGGGCTGTCACTCCGATAGGCGCGGTGAAGCCCATTCCGTGTGACGTAAGACTGGTGGCGGCGACGCACCGGGACCTGCCCGCGGCGGTGGCGACCAACAAGTTTCGCGAAGATCTCTATGCTCGCCTGGCCGGCATCCTGCTGCCTCTGCCCGCGCTGCGCGAAAGGCGGGAAGATATCCTGCTGCTTCTCGCCCACGCCCTAGGCGCCAGCAAGCCAGAGCTACCGCCAGACCTGATTGAGACGCTGTTGCTGTATCCGTGGCCACGCAACGTCCGTGAGGTGTTCCAGACCGCAGACCACTTGCGAGTGTTCGGCTCTGACGAGGCGCTGTTCAAGCGTCTTGTGCCCGCGAGCGCGCTAGCGAAGGTCGAACCTGCGCCTCCAGCGAAAGAACAGGACAGTGATCCTGGAGACGACGAGGTTGCCGCGGCTTCACCCTCCCGAGGCGGACGTCCACGCGAGATTCCGATTCCGGAACGCGAGAGACTGATCGGACTATTGAAAGAGCACGATGGCAATATCCGACAGCTTGCGACCATCCTTCAGTGCTCGCGCCGGCAAGTGGGAAGGATGCTGGAGCACTATAACCTGGACCGCAACCGCTTCCGCGGCAAGGAATCCTAGCTAGCTAGCCGGCGTTCTTGAAGGCCGTCAGGGCTCCGCGGGCTGAAGCTGGTTTTGCCCATGGGCGCTCCCTGCGGACAGCGTCGATCCGCTTCGCACCGCTTTTCGCGCCAGTGCCGGTTTTGCCCATGGGCTGGTCCTAAAGACGCCCGGCAAAGCTGAAGCGCTGCGTTTTTGGCCGATATTCATTGGCGCGCAAGTTGCTAAGCCTGGTGGCGAGACGGTGGAAATGTACCAGGAAGTCACAACTATGAGCATTGACGACAACGCGGCGCCCGTTGCCGGTTTTAGTTCCCCCAGCGGTGGCATCGATTTATCGGCGAACACCAACGCATGCGGTGCGAGTCCCGCTGCAGTTGCCGCACTAGCTCGCGCGGCCAGCGGGTTACATCTATATCCAGCACGTTTTTGCGAGCCGCTGACGCGATGCCTCGCGAGAAAATTCGAGCTCGCAGAAGAGCAGGTGCTTTGCGCCAATGGAGCCAGCGCCATTATCGAGTTCTTACTCCGGGATTTGCCCCTGGGAGCGATGGCTCTGTGGCCATGGCCGTCTTTCGTCTTGTATGAGATCTGCGCGAAACAGCTAGGTCGCGACATCGTCGTCGCGAGTCACCGCGACTGGCACACAGACATCGATGCTCTGCTGCGCAGTTGTACTCCCACGGTCAAGTTGATTTTAATCGCTAACCCCAACAATCCGACCGGCACCTGGCTGAAGCCGCTGGAAATTGAGCGGCTGCTCAAACGCATACCCCGCGACGTTCTCGTGGCTGTGGATGAGGCATATCAGGAATTCGTGGTCACCGATGAGGATACGAGTTGCCGCTCGCTGATCGAGCGTTACGATAACCTGGTAATCATTCGCTCGTTCTCGAAGGCATACGGCTTAGCTGGCCTTCGCATCGGGTATGCGCTGGGAGCGGCGGAGCGGATCGCGAAACTTCGTCGGCACTGCTTGCCTTTTCAAGTGTCGAGCCTCGCCCAAGAAGCTGCATGCGCCGCTCTCGACGACGAGGCTCATCTTGAGCGCTCTCGTCGCGAGAACGCCATCGAGCGAGCGCGGGTGAGTAGCGTCTTAGGACAACTTGGCGTCGCGGTTCCTCCGAGCCAAGCGAACTTCGTGTTCTTGCCGTTGTCCGCGGAGCTCGTCAAGGACGTCGAGCGCTTGGCGGCAGCGCATCGGCTGCTTCTCGGCAGGTTGCTTCCCTATGGCCTCGACAGCGCGCTCCGGGTGTCGATCGGTAGTGCGCCCGACAACGATCGCTTTCTGACCGTGATAGCGCGAGCTCTGCAAATCGCCAAGAACGCCGCGCTTTGCTCAAGCAGCCCTTCACCAGAAGCACGCCAACCTTCGTAAACGACATCAGACACGCTCGCCCGGATGGACACGGCGGCTTCACAAGGAAGAGACCATGGAAAAGAGCGCTGCGGACCGGATCGTCGAGGTCTTCCAAGAGCAGGGGGTGGACACGATCTTTGGGCTTCCGGGTGGCCTTGTGTCCCCGATCTATGCGGCGCTTGCAAAGACTGATATCCGCGTGGTGATAACGAAGCACGAATCGACCGCAGTGCTCTGCGCGGCGGGGTACGCGATGGCTACCGGGAAACCAGGCGTTGTCGTCGTCACTGCCGGACCCGGTGTGACCAATGCGGTCACCGGTGTCGCCACGGCGATGACCGAACGGATTCCACTTGTCATCTTCGGCGGTGAAGTGCCGCGCTCGGCGTTCGGCCGTGGAGCCCTCCAAGAGGGCTCATCACACACCTTCGATGCGGTCGGGATGATGGCCAACGTCACCAAGTCAGCTACTCAGCTGGTTCGCGCGGATGCGGTGGCAAGCACCGTCCGGGAGGCCTTTGCGACCGCGCAATCCGGGGTGCCAGGCCCGGTCTTTCTGTCGCTTCCGGTTGACGTCGGAATGGCAGTGGCGAAAAACGCGCGCGTCCGCGGGCGCGTCGTTGTCGACTTGCGCCCCGACGAGCTGGGCGCCAGCGAAGCGGCTTCTCTGCTGGGCGCAGCGACGCGTCCACTTATCGTCGCTGGCTCCGGCGCCCGTGGCAGGGCTGGCAAGCAAGCGCTCATCCGTCTGGCCGAAGCGACCGGCGTCCCGGTCGCCGTGACGCCAAAAGGCAAGGGGGTCTTTCCGGAAAATCACCGACTCTATCTTGGGGTCCTTGGGTTTGGCGGGCACGAATCGGTCATTGAGTATTTGAAACGGAAACTCGACGTCGTCATCGTCTGTGGCGCCGGTCTCAACGACTTCTCGACCAACGCGTGGACGCCGCTCCTGCATCCCGCGAAAGCGCTCATCCACATCGACGTCGATGCGAACAAGTTTGGCAAAAACTACGCGGCGGATCTCTGCTTGCTCGGCCGTCTCGAAGACGTTGTCAATCTCATGGTGCCGCAAGTCAGCGCCGCGAGCCCCAAAGCTCCAGACTTGCGGTTATCCTACCAGGCGCCGCAGCAATCGACGCCGAAGCGAATCACCACCGTTGACGTCATGGCCGGCCTGAACGAGCTTGCCCCGAAAAATGCCGTCTACACGGTCGATATGGGCGAGCACCTCGCCTTCGCACTGCATTACCTTGCAATCGCCGAAGAAGGAGACTTCATCACCTGCCTCGGCTTTGGTCCGATGGGCTCCTCGATTCCGATGGGCATCGGACTTGCGCTCGGTCACAAAACCAAGAATCGGCGCGTGTACGTCATCTGTGGTGACGGCGGAATGAATATGTGGGGCTCCGAGCTAAATACAGCAGCCCAGTTGGGGGTGCCGATCACGTTCGTGGTGCTCAACGACAGCCGTCTGAGCATGTGCCACTTCGGTATGCTCGACCGCTACGGTATCACCAACGACTTCAGCAACTCCGAGGTCGACTTCGCCGCCATCGCCAATGCTTCGGGGGCGCGGGGAAAGGTGATCAGTACCATCGACGAGCTCCGCCGGGCATTGCGTAGTTCCAACTCCAACGGTGTCGAGCTGTTCGACATTCGCATCGATCCGGAAGTGCGTCTAGGCGGAAGCCAGCGCACCTCGGCGCTAAGGCAGTTTTGCGAGAATCCTGAGTAGCTCTGTCTTGTAAACGTCGTTGCTGAAGAACCGGAGCTCGACTGCGAATCCGGTTTTTTCAATTTGCAGGAGCCGAACAATGAGTGATCGCGCCGTGGGTATTGTTGGTCTTGGTGCCTATCTCCCGGAGCAAGTGCGCACCAACGCCTTTTGGCCGGAATCAGTGGTTGCCCAATGGGAGGAGCGCATGGCGCGCATCCGCCCCGACGAACCAGCGGTATCGACCGAAGGCGTCAGGCGCATACTCGAGGCGATTCGTGCGTACGGCAAAGATCCCTTTGTCGGCGCGCGCGAGCGCCGCGTCATGGCCGAAGGCGAGCTCTCAAGCGACATGGAAGCCCACGCGGCGAGGCACGCACTCGAAAACGCGGGGCTCAAGCCATGTGACATTGATCTGATCTTGTCGCACACCCTCGTCCCGGACTACTTGACGGTCAATGCCTCGTCCATCGTCCACCACAAGGTGGGTCTTCGCCGCGAAGTCATGGCCATGACCACCGACGCAATGTGCGTGTCTTTTCTTATGCAGTTTTCGCTGGCCCGCTACTACATCGCCATAGGCGAGGCGAAAAAAGTGCTAGTTACGCAGTCCTCAGCAGCGAGCCGTATCATTTCGAACGAGCAACCTTTTTGCACGCAGGTCGGCGATGGCGCTAGCGCTGCGGTGATGGGGCTTGTCGAACCCGGACTGGGCTTGCTGTCGACCGCGTTTCGGACTGATGGCAGCCTTCACGGAGGTTTCGTATCGAGTGTCCCCGGGAAGCGTTGGTACGAAGAAGGACGAGTGGTCGCAACTTCGGAGGATCGCGCAGCAGCCAAGCGCATGCAGCTGCTCTCCATCGACATGGCGATCGAAGTCATCGACGAGGCGCTGGACAAAGCATCGATTCCTAAGGCGGAGGTGCGTTTCTTTACGACGCATCAGCCGAGCGGTTGGTTCAGGAGAGTCTGCCAACAGGCAGCTGGCCTCGAACACGCAGGTTTCGTTGACACCTTCCCCACGCTGGGAAGTCTCAGCGCGGCGAATATTCCGATGCAGCTTCATCTCGGTCAAAAGGAAGGTCTGCTCCACAAAGGCGACCCGGTGGTCGCCTTTACGCTGGCATCAGGCATGAATGTGGGCGCGGCAGTGTTCCGCTGGGCTTTGTGATGCGAGCTCGCGCCGGGCGCCCAGGGCTGCGACAAACGACGATGACGAGACAGCGGAGCTCACGCTGTTATCACCGGCGTTGGCGGTGGCGAAGTCGGGCTGCTAGTCGCCGTTGAAATCGATCAAAAACCAAATGGTTTGCGTCGATCGAAACCGCGGCGTGGTCGCCTGCAACTAGAAATGGAATACCAACTAAACGAAGGCGGCGATTTTCTGATGCTGAACGCGTCGAACTATCCGCGCGTTCCCATCTTTCCCTACGCGTTCGTGCAGGTGAGCGAGGTGGCGCGGCGCCACGGGCTGCGCGTGGTGACGCACGATCTCCTCGGCACGCCGGGGTCGGACCTGCGCATCGAATTGCAGCGGCTCCTCGATAAGACGCGCCCGCGCGCGATCGGGTTGCACCTGCGCCGGACCGATTCGCTGCTGGTGATGGACTATCGCCCGCTGCCGGGCGCGGCGGCGCCGCAGCCGTTCCTCCCCGTCGCCGCGACGCGCGCGGTGATCGCGCTTTTGCGCGAGCTCTGCGATCTGCCGATCGTGATCGGCGGCCACGGTTTTTCCTCGAACGCGCACGGCCTGTTCCAAAAGCTGCGCCCCGACTTCGGCGTGGTCGGCGATCCGGACGCGTTCTTCGCGCGCTTCGACGACGTGCTTCAGCGCCGCGAGCTCGCCACCGTTGAGAACCTCCTGCACTGGGACGGCGAACGCGCGGTCGAAAATCCGCGCGGATTTTTCGGACCGTCGCCCAACCCCGAGTACACCGACGACATGGTCGAAGAGGTACGCCGCTTCTACGGCACGCGCTTCATGCCCACCGAGGCGGCCGCCGTCGAGGTGATGCGCGGCTGCCCGTATCATTGTTATTTCTGCGTCGAGCCGGCGGTCAAGGGACGCAAAGCCGCGATTCGCGATCTCGACGTGGTGATGGACGACATCGAGCGAGTGAGCGCGAGCGGAATTCGCCGCATCTGGCTCGTCTGCTCGGAGCTGAACGTGTTCGGGCCCGGGCTGGCGCTTGAGCTCGCCGAGCGCATCACCCGGCTGCGCGAAAAAACCGGTCGCGACATCCGCTGGCACGCGTTCTCGCTGCCATCGAGGATCGGAGTTGACACCTGGCGCACGCTGGCGCGCGCCGGATTTCGCGGCGGCTTCTCGACCTGGATGTCGCTCGACGACGAGAATTTGCGGCGCGGCCGGGTTCCGCACCGCGCCTCCGACGCGCTCGACGAATACCAGGCGATCGAGACCGTCGCTGACGAGCTGGGGCCGGCCGGCGAAGATCTGCGCGCGCGCGGCACCATGGGCATCTTCCTCGGCAACTCGTTCGCGTCGCCGGCCACCGTCGCGCGCTCGCTCGAGGCGCTTGATTCGCGCGGCCTGCTCGAGACCGCGCGGGTGCCGGTGGTGATCTCGGCCATGCGCACCTTCGAGGTGCTCATCGACGAGGACGGCAAGCCGGAAAACCCCAAGATCGCGTTCGACGAGCGCGGCCTGGCCGACCCCGAGGTGGCGTCGCTGCCCACCTTCGAATATTCGCAGACGCTGCTCGATCACTTCGGCGATCGCGGCGCGCTCGACGAATTTTTCGCCTGGCTGGAGACGACGGTGCTGTCGAAGCAGCACGAGCAGAAGCGCGAGTGGGCGCTCTTCCTCGCCAACCACACCACGCCGGCGGAGCTGGCGGGCTGGCTGGGCAAACCCGAGGCGGAGGTGCGGTCGCTGTTTTTTTCGCCGCTCCATCGCCGCAAGGAGAGCGAGGCGCAGGCGCACGCGCTGCTGGCGGAATTGTTCGCGGGTGAGGCGGGCCAGCGGGTGTGCGCGGCGCTCGGCATCGACGCCGCGGCGCCGGTGTTCGCGCTGCTGCGGCCGCTCTACGCCAGCTTCGACTCCGTCGAGCAGGCGCTAGCTGCCGTCGGCGAAGATCGGCTCGAGCGGTTCCTCGCGCAATACCTCTTGTACCTGCGCAACGTGGTGCTCGATCCGCGCTATCGCGCGGCGCTGTTTCACTCGCCGTAGCGCGCGATCACGCCGTGGCGCACCGTCGGTGGCGGCGCGATTCAGATGCCACCCACCGCCCAGACGGCCAGGAAAAGCTTCGATGAAACCGGAATTTCACCGGCGCGAGCGCACTCTTATCCAGGAGATCTCGGTATTGGGCGCCCATGGGCAAAACCTGGAGGGGGACAACCCGGGCTGCTGCTGTGCTTAACGCTATGATCGGTGAGCGCCTATGGGCAAAACCTGAGCGCCGCTGTGACCTCCATGGGGCTCGCTGAGCGAGGTGCAAATAGGTTATGGCTACAGCCATGTTCCGCGATGGCGGCAGCAACCCGGAAACCGGGCGCAGGGCAGACTTGAAGCAAAGCCAGGCGGGTAGCGGCGCGGCCCGCTACTGGCACTGCAGCAGGACGGAGACGGTGGCATCACTCAGATTGGCTGTGATCAGGTCGGACACCCCGTCGCTATTGAAGTCGCCAATGGCCATCGAATTGGGAAGCATACCGACCGCGAGGTTGATGGCGGCGGCGAAGCCCCCTTTGCCATCGCCCGGCATGATGCTCACGCTGCTATCACCGGCGTTGGCGGTGGCGAAGTCGGGATGCCGGTCGCCGTTAAAATCGCCCACGGCTACCGAGATCGGGCTCCTGCCGACCGGGAAGTTGGCGGCGGCGGCGAAGCCCCCCATCCCATTGCCCAGCAGCACGCTCACGTTGTTGCTGGTGTTGTTTGCGATGGCGAGGTCGGGATGCTGGTCACCGTCGAAATCGGCCACTGCTACCGCGTAGGGGCCAGTGCCGACCGGGAAGTTCGTGGCGGCGGCGAAGCTCCCCATCCCATTGCCCAGTAGTACACTCACGTTGTTGCCAGTACGGTTGGCGACCGCCAAGTCGGCAATGTTGTCCCTATTGAAGTCACCCACGGCTACTGAGTTGGGGTCACTGCCGGCCAGAAAGTTGGTGGCGGCGGCGAAGCGTCCCGTCCCATTGCCCAGCAGCACGCTCACGCTGTTGTTAAGAGCGTTGGTGACGACCAGGTCGGGAATCTTGTCGCCGTTGAAGTCGGCCACGGTTATCGAGCTAGGGACATTGCCGGCCGTGAATTTGGCGACGCCGAAGCCCCCCGTCCCATTGCCCAGCAGCACGCTCACGTCGTCCTTGTTAGCGAAGGCGAGGTCGGGAATTTCGTCGAGGTTGAAGTCGCCTACGGTTATCGAGCGGGGGGCACCGCCGACCACGTAGATGCTGGCAGCGGAGAAGCCTCCGCTCCCGTTGCCCAGAAGCACGCTCACGTTGCTGCTATTGATGTCTGTGACGGCAAGGTCGGACCTTAGATCGCGGTTGAAATCGCCTACGGCTACCGCATAGAGGCCAGAAACGACCGGGAACGTGGCGACGGCGACGCCCAACAGCTTCAGGCCCATCGCGGCGGGTAGGGTGCCGCCGCTCAGGCCGTCGCGGTTACTGACCACGACGCTCTGGCTGCCGCAGTACACCGGATTGCCCGGATAGGTGCAGGTGAGCTGGGTAGGCGAAACTACGTTGACCTGGGTGCAGGCCACACCGCCCACCTGGACCTCAGGGTCGGCCCGGAAGTTCGTGCCGGTCACGGTCAGCGCGGTCACGGCGTTGTTGGCGACGGTCGAGGGGGTCACACTGGTGACGGTAGTTGCGCCAGACATGACCCCATCAGAGGATTCCAGTGGCATATCGGGCGTGGCCGGGGACATGTCTTGCAGTGAGTAGGTAGGTCGGTAGATGTAGCATTGGGAGATGCCCGCTAACAGGACCAGCGCGCCGCTAATCGCACAGAGTTTCTCCTGGGTCTTCATGGAAAATGTCCTCGTGAAATTTGAAACCACTGGGATCGTATTCCGAAATGCAAGTTTTATGCAGCCGAGCTGAAACCCCCGGGCTGCAGTGACTTCACTGAGCGCCAAGCCCGTCAGGCAGCCTTGAGCCTGGAGTGCAGTCGCGAGGACTGCGAAAATTCTGCGTTTGGAGGCCTATGGAGGGCGTTCCTAAGCGCCCCTTGGAACGGCAAGAGTTGCCGGCCAAAATGGCCGAGCTGACCGGCAGAAGATGCCTGGTCGGGTGAGACCAGACGAGGAAAACGACTTCGGTAGTAGGCCATGACAAAAAGCGAGCGCTAGTGGTACGCTAGCTTTGATGTCCGTATACACGGTATCCTCGTGGGTGGGTGCACCAATCGCTTGCGCATCGATGGCCCAGTAATTGCACACTCTAAGTCCGGCGGCTGAGGCTCCATCTGCCGACCCGTCCGGCCTGGCGAGTGCGCCCGCTCGTGCGCAGGACTGCCGCTCGTCCGCGAAGACAGGGAAACAGCCATGGCTGCACAGCATTCAGCTCGCCCAGACAGGGACCTGCCGAACCTCCAGGACCGAGGGCTCGCACGCACTCAGCGGGCCTCCCTCCGGTTCGCCACGGGAGTTACGATCCTTCTGGGCTTGTGTACGCCTCTCCACCAAGCCCGAGCCCAGATGGCGGCCCAGCAGGGGTTTCTCGATCCGAGTAACCCCGGCCAGCCGGTCGGGTTTGCCATCGAGGTAGCGCTGTATGCCTGCAGCGTAGCCTCCATTGCCGGCAATGCCCTCAATATCGAATTCAAGAACCACCAGCGCGGCTGGATGTACTCCGGTTTCATCTGCGGTTTCATCAACACGATACTAAGCCCAATCCTGATCATCTACTTGCAGACCCCGCCGGTGTACGGCACGACCTCGGGTTTGCTGCACGGACTCATTGGTGCCACCAACCTCGGTGTTGCTATCTACAACGGCGCGCTTTGGCATCGAGTTCGCACCACCAAGCGAGAGCCATCCAAGATAGTGCTGGCGCCGTTTGTCGGCCGCGATCAACTTGGTGCCTCGGTGCTCGGGCTGGGCGTCAGACTGAGCGGACTGTAACCAAATGATGGGGACCTGGTCGCTGCGCCTGCTCGCCGGAATGGCGCTGTTGGTACTGCTGTCCGGATCGGCGCGGGCCGCCGAGTCTACGCCCGGCTCACCCGCACAGACTCCACCCGCCTCCGCCGAGCCTGTCCAGACTTGGATGGTAGCGACCACTGACGGAGAACTCTATCTGGGGTCGGTCACCCGCAATGCCCTGGCAGCAGGCACGCTGACGATCACGACCCGCAGCGGCGTGCCGGTGGTTATTCCGCAGAGGCAGGTGTCCATTGAGATTCTGGATCGCTTTGTCAACGGCGTTGCGCCCGGGGACTTGGTGGCCAAGCTATGTCCGGGCAGCGGCTACGCTTCGCCGCCAGTCCGTGAGGTCACGCTGACCGGCCGGGCCCCCTTGCGGGCCCAGATTGTCGCCATAGTTCCAGGACACAGTCTCCGGGTTGTCAAGCTGCAGAGCCTCTCTGCTGAGCCTGAAGACTTGCCGTGGGCGGCCTTGGAGCAAGTCAAGCACCCGGCCGATGTCTTCGAGCACGACCCGTGTCGACGCTTGCGAGCGGATGGCAGCGTGGCACCCGAAACCCCAGCCGCGGGTCGCCCACCAGAGTCTGGCCAGCCCCAACCCACTGCTACCCCGCAAATCTGGACGGTGGGAAATCTTGACGGAGAATTCTTTCGGGGGTCGGTCACACACGATAGTCCGGCAGCCGGTTCGCTGACGATTACGACTCGGACCGGAGGGCAAGTATCCGCGCTGCAAAGGAATGTATCGGTGGAGACGCCGGATAGCAAGGTGAGTGAGATTGAGCCCGAGCAGCTAGTCGCCACCCTGTGCCCGAGTAGCGGCTACGCCTCGCCGCCCGTGCGTAAGTTGACGCTGAGGGGTCAGGCGCCTTTTCGCGCCGAAGTTCACGCCGTAGCGCCAGGACGCCATCTGCGAGTACGCCCCCTGCCCAGCCGCTCCCCCGAGCTTCAAGACTTGCCCTGGACGGAGCTGGAGAGAGTAGAGCACCCGGCAGATGTCATTGACCAGTGTCGCAGTGGGCGAACTGCTGGCAGCGTGGCACCCGCGCCGCCAGCTGTGGTCCCAGGATCGGCCCAGGCCGCCGAGCTGGCTGCCAAGTCACGAGTAGCGGCTCTGCCGCTGCCAGCAGGAGCTCCGCAGACCCGGATGGTGGTGACTTTCGACGGGGAACTCTATCGGGGGTCGGTCGAGCATGATAAGCCAGAAGCGGGTGCGCTGACGATTAAGACCAAGGGCGGCAGCGAAATATCCTTTCCGCGAAGGAAGGTGTCCATAGAGCTTCTGGAACGCCCGTGGATAGGCAGTGCGACCCGGCACCTGGTGAAGAAGCTATGTCCGGTTGACCACCTGCCGCCGCCGGTCCGCGAGCTGACGCTGACCGGCCAGGCTTCCTTCCGTGCCGCGATTTACGGCATAGATCCCGGACACTATATCCGGGTACTTCCGCCGCCCCGAATCTCCAACCAGCTCATAGACTTGCCCTGGACAGACCTAGAGCAGGTCAAGCACCCGGCCGATGTCCACGACCCATGTCGCCTGTTGCTGCTCGACGACCTCGCGGCGCCAGGGCCGTCGGCTACGGGCCAAGCTCGTGAGTTGCAGGCTACCGACAGAGAAGGGCTCCGTAGGCTGCCGATTGAGCCTGCTCAGACGACCAGAAGACGGTGGGGTCGCACTCTGGTGGGCGTTGGCTTCGGAGTGTTCGGTGCGACTTACCTCATGCACGTGCTCGTGGCCACCGCAACGAACAGTCCAGGGCAATACAGTGTGCCCCTTCTGGGGCCCTTCCTTTCTTTGGGTCACTCGGGGTGGTTGGACTACCCGGTGGCCTTGAGCGGGCTGGGCCAAGTGGGTGCGCTTGTCACGGCGGCCGTCGGTCTGAGATTCTGGACCCACGACTAGCTAGTCGTCGCCTTTGCCGAGGCTGGGGGATGGGTGGGAACGCGAACTTACCTCGGATCGTCGGGAGGCTTGCGGTTACCGAGCTGATACTGCTTGAGCTTATTTGAGAAGGTGCGGATGGGCATCGAGATCAGCTCGGCTGCGCGGACCAGGACGCCGTTGGCGGCGGTCGGGGCCTCGGCCATGCGCGGACGCTCGATGTCGCGGAGCTCCTCATCGATGGGACGGAACTTGACGGAGCGCGGCATGGCCACAGTCGCCTGATCCGAGGTGTCGGGGGTCGCCAGCTGCTCAGTCAGGTGCCAGGGGAAAAGTACACAGCCATCAACGGTGGCTGCGACGAAGTCCATCAGGTTCCGCAGCTTGCGGACGTTGCCGGGCCATGGGTAGGAAGAAAGCTTGTACATCGCTTCGGACGAGATCTCTATGGGCTCCCGGCTCAGGCGGGAGCATGCTTCGGCAAGAAGCGCGCGCGCTAGTACCGGAAGTTCCCGCCGCCGATCGCGCAGCGGGGGCAGCGTCAGCCGCGCAGCCCCGAGCCGAAAGAATAGATCTTTGCGAAATCGGCCAGCCTCGATCTCGGCTGGCAAATCCCGATTGGTGGCCGCGATGATTCGGACGTCGATCGGGCGCTCGCGCACGTCGCCTACCCGCATGAGCTTCCGGTTCTCCAGGACCCGCAGCAACTTGGCCTGGATCGCTAGCGGTAGCTCGCCGATTTCATCCAGGAATAGGGTCCCCGTGTTCGCAGTTTCCAAGAGTCCCGACTTGGTCGCTATGGCACCGGAGAAGGCTCCTCGTTCATGCCCAAATAGCTCACTTTCGACGAGGCTCTCGGGAAGCGCGGCGCAGTTGACGCTGAGGAAGGGCTTGCCTTTTCGCTTCGAAATATGGTGTCATGCCGCGGCAGCGATCTCTTTTCCGACCCCGGTTTCCCCTTGAATCAGTACGGGCAGCTCGCTTGGTGCCAGCTTCTCGATCAGCGCGTAGAGCTGCACCATCGCCGGATCCACGAGCACAATGTTGCGGTCGGCGAGCGAAAGTGTCTTCGCTGTCTGGGCTGCCTTGAGCGTCGGAGTGCTGCCGGCTGCTGCGTTGGCTGCGGCCTGCGCTCCAGACAGCAACGTATCGAGGTCACTGCCATCGCTGGGACAGACCGCGAAGCCGGCGCGGCAGCGCCCCACAGTGGCCGAGACGCTCGCTTGCATCCTGGTCACTGTAGCTGCTGTCTGATCAGCGGTCAGCTCGGGCAGAAGGATAAGGAGCTGGGTCCGCGAGAGCCAGGCCGCGCCATCCATCCTGCGCAGCTGGCCGCCAAGAAGCGCGAGCACGTCTGCCTGGTCCGGCGGTGAATCGCCGAAGAGCAAGCAGATGAGGGCCAGGGAACGGTGATAACGCAGCGCGCGGTCCACTTCCTCTAACAGCCGCTGTCGGAGCTGGGGCATGGTGTACAATGAGGCTTCCGTCGCGGCTGCGGTCTGGCGGTGAAAGACCAGGGACGCCTGGCAGATCGTGATCACATCGCCGCTGCTGAGCATGCGCGGTCCGTCTATGCACTCGCCGTTGACCCGCGTTCCATTCAAGCTGCCCAGATCCGAGATTCAGACTTCATCGCCGCACACCCGCAGGCTGGCGTGCTGACGTGACGCCGACGGCGCGCTGAGCTGGAGCGCGACATCGGGCGAGCGACCCACGACGACCTCACCGGCTGCTGGCAGCTCATAGGTCAGTGCCGTGTTCTCCTCGAACACGACTAGATAGGCGCGGTCCGACCGCTTCGGGCGACTGGTTGCGTCTTTTTGCCACGCCAGGGGTTTCGTCTGGCTAAGGTCAGTGCGCTCGGACAGCGCCGGGGAGATGATGGCAGCCTGAGGTTCGACTTTGGTCGTGGTCGGGGGGCCGCCGCTGCTGCCGGGGTCGATAGCAACTCGCTCGGTTGGCTCATTTACGAATCATTCTAGCTTGCTGCCGCCAAGTCAGGTCGTTTTGTTTGCCCTGGGTGGCTCTGTAGCGGTCTCTTTCTAGCTCGCTCTATCTGAGGTAAGATCGAGGCCAGGTCGAACATGCAGGTCCGTCATGGGTGGGTTCGCAGGATTGCCCGGGTGCCGGGGAATCAAAGAGTGCTATCGGCTCTAGGGGCCGTCAGCTTGGCACTTGGCTTCGCGGCCTGCGTTAGCTCATCGCTGGTACCGATCATCCGCTACTCGGGAACTCATCTGGCTCCGGCCACGGCCGTAACCGCCCTGCGGATCTTCCGCACCGGCGTGCCCGAAGATCCTTACACCGACCTAGGCACTGTGGATGTGTTCTGTCCTACAGAGGGCCAGCCGGGGCCGATTGGCATCGTCGCCATCGAAGGTGGCTGTACCTACGAGCAGGCGCTGGCCATGGCCATCCAAAAAGCGGCGGACATCGGCGCAGATGGCATCCATTCGGTGAGCAAGACCGCGGTCTCCAATGGCAACCTCTCTTCGCTCCTGGCGACCGCCTTCCATTACACCAAGGCCGCTTCCTTGCTAGACTCGCGCGGGTGGCCCGCACGCGCAGAGCCTACGTCTGCAAGCTCCTCTGCCCTGGCTCCGCCATCAAGGCCCAAGCCGTCCGCGCCGCTCGCCGCTCAAACAACAAAGGCGCGTCAGCCGGCAGCAGTGCCGACCCTTGCCGTCCGCAGCCTCAAGCCGCTTGAGCCCCCGACAGCGGCTCCCGCCCGTAGTCGGGCCGGCAGGAATCAAGCAGTGCTCTTCGCGACGACCCGGTATGACGATAAGCGGTGGCCGCAGCTTGAGACCCCGACCAGTGATGCTAGGGAAATTGCCGACGACCTTGCCAGCCTCTATGGCTTCGAGGTAGAAATCGTCTACGATACCAGCGTCGAGAAAATGCGGGCGAAGATTCACCAGCTCGCAGAGAGCAGCTACGCCGCAGAGGACCAGCTCTTCATCATGTTTGCCGGGCATGGCGACAAAGACGAGACCCTTAAGAAGGGCTGGATTATTGCTCGGGACACCAGAGTCGACAACCACCAGAGCGCGTATCCTTACTCGGAGCTGCGAGAGGACATCGATAACATTCCGTGCAGGCACATCTTGTTGGTCCTTGACGTGTGCTTTGGCGGCTCGTTTGATCCGAGCATAAGAGACGCGCAGACTAGGGGGAGGGAATACCAGGAAGCGACCACGGAGGAGTTTATCCGCAGGAAGCTCAGGTACCGGTCGCGCCTGTATATCTCGTCAGTAGATCAGCGGACTGAGGCGCCAGAGGGCCGCGGGCACTCCCCCTTCGCTTGGAAGTTACTTGAAGCCTTTCGCCAAGGCGGCGGCTCGGATGGCGTGCTGACCTGGAATGAACTGTTAGGCTATCTGGAAAAGCTGAGTCCCGAGCCCCGGGGTGGGATCTTCCCAAGAACGACGAACAGCGATCCCGGTGGCGACTTCCTATTTATCAGAAAGACCCAAGCTCCCCGTTGAACGGCAACGCAGAAAACCGGAGCCGTGCCGGAACGATGAAGCGACCTACCACTCGCCGATGACGCCGCAGCCCAAGTCGGGGCCGCCGATCTGCCAGCCCCGAGCTGCGTAGCCGGCCACCGCGTCGACCGAGAAGTGGCGGTGGAAACGGTAGCCGAAGTTCATTAGCAGGCGCATGGCCAGGGCATCATTGTTAGGGAAGTTCTCCAGATTGATGACAAAGGCCATGGGTATGTGCGGTACGGTGTCCCAGGCCAGGCGCAGCCAGCCTCGGACGCCGATGCTCGTGACCCCTTCGAAGCCGAGGGCGAGATGGCGGCCTGGGTCATAGCCCAACAAGAACTGCAGGCTGCCGCCCCCGTCGAAGCTCTGCGGACCCACGCCCAGAATCGGGTGCACATCCACGCGCAGGAACCGCCCGAAGCGGAAGCGCAACTCGGTGAAGCCATAGTAAAGCCCGACCCGGCAGTCACTTCCTTGGTGTGTGATGGAGTTGCAGCGCGCCACGTCGGGAATCTGCGCTATCGAGCTGCCCTGCCCGACATAGGTGCGTCCGAGCAGAAGTCCGGCTCCCAGGCGGATTGAATAGACCCATCCGAGAAATCGATAGGTATAATCGGCCTCAGCGCGATAATAGGCATCCTCCACTGCAGTACCGCTCTGGTCCGTGCGACTGCCGAAGTTCACGTACTCGAAGTGGGCCTGCGCACGTGAGCGATTGCCCACGTGCAGCTGCAGAAGGGACTGCCGCCAGCGCAGCTCGGCGTCGGCCAATACGGACATTGGATGCGGGTACTGCGGCGATGCAAAGTGCAACAGCTCCGGCTCATTGGGCTTCTGGTTGATGCCTACGGAAGCAATATAGTACTCAAGCACTCCTGCGGTCATACGGTCGGCGGGCAAGGTGACGCTGAAGAGCACTGCGTCTGTCGATAACCGCTTGAAGAACAAGGGCTCGAAGCTGACCGTGCCGCTGCGCCGTACGTATAGAGCGATCTCGCGGGCGACGTGAGCTGCCTCGACGGTAGCGGTAATCGTCAGCTCATGGTCGGCTGGCGCTGAGAGTACCGGAACATGATGCACTCGCAGAGCCGGCGTCGGTGGGCCGCTACCGGGCGGTACAGTGGCAGCTGGCACCGCAGACGCGGCTGGAGCCTCTGGGCTGACGACGACTACGGGCGCTGTGGGCGTCGCCTGCGCCCGCGCAGTCGCGCTGCTCAGCAAAAGCAGTGCGGTAACGTAGGGAAAGAACGCGAACCGAGCCAGGACGTTTTGCGTAGCTAAATGGGTCAAGCACATTGGAGCCTCACCACGCCATGATCAGGCCGAGCCCAAGGTTGAGGCCGATCTGTTCCAGATTGCGGGCCGCAGCACCCACGCGCAGCGCCGGTTGCAACCATGGCCGTGATCGGTACGCCAGCTGGTAGTATATCCTTACGCCGACATCTCCCTCCGCCGGCTGATTGGTGACCACGACCGCCGCGCCCATCGGCCAGCCCTTGATATTGTGCCATTCTAGGTGAAAGGATCCCGTTGCTCCGAAATTGCTGAAGTAGGACACTCCAAGCTGCAAGTTGGTCCCAGTAGCCTGGCCGATGCGTAGCTTGAGCTCTCCGCCCGCACCTGGCCCACTTATGGTCTGGCCGGCAATGAGCCGAGGGGCCATTCCTATCCACTTTCCGAAATGGAACTCCACCTCAAAGTACCCATAGTTGAAGCCCACCTGGCGACCGCAGGGTGAGTTGGTCGCCATAGGATCGACACTTCCACACATAGACGGATCTTGCAGCTGCTGCAGGACGTCGTTCTTGCCGCCGCGACCGTAGAGCACCCCGAAGCCACCACTTACACCGGCGAGCCACTTACCGGCGCGAAGGGTGAAGTCGCCCTGCGCCCCCAGGTAGTAGTCGTTACCCTTGAACTGGTAGAAGTCGATGTACTCAAAGAAACCGCGAATCTCCGAGGCTCGAAGCGGGGCTTTAGGGGAGGGCGCACGGGCTGCCTCGACCTTCAAAACCCTGGGTTCAAGCGCGGTGCCGGCCGTGACGCTCTGACCGTCGTAACCGATTACCTCGAGGAACAGCTCGATTGTCGGCGGCCGGACTAAGCTGGCCGGCAGGCGCCCACGGAAGTAGCCATCACCATCCGGCGTCAGCTTGACACGATCATACGAGGTGGCCTCCGGGGCGCGCACATAAGCAAAAGCCGCCTGCACGGCGGACGGATCGCGCATGGTGATGGCCAGCTCGATTACGTCCGCCGCTTCGAGCACCTCTGGGATGCTGGCGAGAAGCTCCAACCGCCGCAGGTTGCGGACCTTCTCGGCCTGAGCTTCGGTCGCGGAACGGACCCGTTGCGCCTCTGCGTCCTCAATGGCCTGGGTGGCTTTCAGGGCACGCGCATGCTCCGATACGATTCGGCGGAGGTTGGCAATTTCCTCAGTCAGAGCAGCAAGGAACGGTGAGTCTGCGTGGGCTGCCTCCAACCTGGCGCGGTACTCGTATAATACCTCGATCCGTTCGGCTAGCGGGAGCCCCAGGGTTTTCTGAAAGATGCGGGCAAACTCGGCGATCGCCTGGTCACCTTCGGACTCCTTGCCAGAGGCGGGCTTGCTCGGCACCGCAGCTGCCGACTCCTTGCCAGAGGCGGGCTTGCTCGGCACCACCTGCGGTTCGGCTTTGGTCGGGCCAGGCTTGGCCGGCAAGGCCCCTGGGCCGGGCCTCCCGACTTCGCCAGCAGCCGTCTTTCTCACCCTGGGCGGGGTGATCACTCGCACGATATCTCCCACCTTCACCGTTTCGGCGATCCGCTTCTCGAGTCGGCCAAACGATAGGGTCCGGCTCACCTGCGCGAGCGTCATCGTCCCCACGGGGAAGTAGTCCACGATCGCTTGTTTGGTGACCGGATGGATTATCGAGATTGTACGCAGCACGTGCAGCACCGAGCCCGGCCAGAGGCCGTCGTCGTCCCCAAGGTCAATGTAAGCAATATCACCCGCCCGCTGAACGATCGTCCCCTGGGTCACGCTTGTAACTGGGGCAGCCGATGGCTGCTCGCCATCGGAGTCGTTTGTGTCACCGCCCGGCGTCTTTTGCTCGGCCTTGGCCGCCTTGGTCCGGTCACTGCGTGGTTCGGCGCGGGCGGTGGCCGCCACGACGACGATCGCGACGGTACAGGCGACTATTGTGCGCATGGTCCCTCCGACTTGCCTCTTTGCTGGAGCGAGGTTTAGGCTCGCGGGTCTCCCGCGCTGGCAGGCAGTCACTCTCTTGGGACATCGTAGCAGATCGCGTGCCACCTGCGGTCAAGGATGTTGCCGCGCGTTTCCCCACCGGCCCTTCGCCAGGGCAAAAGCTGGGTCACATCTGGACGCCTGGCACCGCAACGCAGCGGGAGCATCGCCCTATCGGGGCTGGCTCGATCTTTTTGCTTGAAGCAATCCCCTAATATCCAGAGGTCAACGCACCGCGGAAGAGAGATCCAACGAAGGACTTGTACGGCTGCGGCTATGGTCCAGTGAACCCAAGGTCAGATCAATTGGCAGTCACGTTGCTGTCGCAGAAACGCGATGACCGCGCGCAGGCGACGTCCGCGATGTCGCGCATATCCAGACGGGAGCTCCTGCAGGGCGCGGCTCTCTTGGCCTTGGAAACGACGGGCTGTGCTTCGTTTACCGGCAACCTGCGCCTGGCGTTTGTCGCCGCTGGAGGACTCTCGAAGCGTGAATTTTCGGTTCCCTTTGGGCTCGCCGACTTTACGATTTGCATCCGCCGCCGCGCCTGAACGGCGAACGCGGGCAGCGCTGGGCTGAGCGCCATCAGCCATTGTCCCATCGACTGCCAGAGCCGCCGCCTTGCGTGAGCGGCTCTGGACTATGTCGACCCTGGCCGGTCGGTCCTTGGGCTCGGGTAACCAGTTCCCTGGCCGATCGTGACGCATCGTGGCGGACGCTGGCCGCTGCTGCGACTCTGATAGTTGTCTGCGCGTCAAGCTGCCACCGGTTGTTTAGCCCCCCCCATGTGCATCGCAGTATCGCCGCTCGGCTGCTGATGGCTGCCTCAGCCAAGCCTATCGTGACGCCGCAAGCGTCACGCCCGGCCCATCTCGTTGAACCGCTCGACGGCGCGTGTATGTCCGGCGCCGGAATCAACGCGGCGTTCTCCCTCAGCGAGTTGGCTGCGGATAGCCCTCCCTCGGCCACGCGGAGCGTGACGCCGCGATCCGAACGCGTCGCGCTGTGCCCTCACGGGAGCGGTCCCGCGCTGCTACGCGAAAGCTGAAAACTCATCCGGCACGCCTTGGGCCTCGGCCGCGACGCGGTGACTGCACGATGTTGACCTCAGCCTTACAGACCCGAGATCCGGGCCCGCCTTCACTCCCGAGGCCGCGGCTTGAAGGTCCGGTCGCCATCGGTCAGTAGAAGCCGCCGGTCGATTTGCTCCACGGCGAGCGTAAAGCGCGGCCCGCCCAGCGGCAGACAACGACCATCGAGGTACACCACAGCGTAGGTGCCCTGCATTGGCACCGCTGGCCCCTCGAACGGATCGAGCAAGGACATTACCGGCGCGCGAAAGCGGGCGGGAACCAGCGCATGAGCTGCTGATTGCCAGGCTGGATTCCGACGCGGTAGCCTCGCGCGTCAGCCGGCGCGCGAGCGATCAGCGCGAGCTGGTTGGCTACGCGGAGCCGCTCCGGCCCCATCGCCGGCAGCATCGGTTCTGAGTTCGTCGGCGGTATTGCCAACGGTAGGTTCTTGGCCTCGTAGCCGCGAGCGATGCTGCGCTGACGCCAGGCACGCCAGACGCAACGTCGCCCGCAGAACACTCCGCGGCGGTTCGGCT
>Ga0075163_10001299_pt1 | contig 33444 bp, 37 predicted proteins | sample JI1023141ADNA_FD_71478 | JGI IMG/M metagenome (GOLD analysis project Ga0075163, IMG submission 71478) | Wastewater effluent complex algal communities from Wisconsin, to seasonally profile nutrient transformation and Carbon sequestration -... | ecosystem: Engineered > WWTP > Effluent > Algae...
CAAGGTCAAGTTGGACGGCGCCGATGACGTGGTGCTGCACCTGAGCATCACCAACGCTCTGGCGCTCGATGTCACCTGGGCGCAGAAGCAGCGGATCAAGAACGAGATCGTCGGAGGCGACCGGCTTGCGGTCGAGGTGTTCCCGACGATGGACCGTCTCGTCGATGCGGCGCCGGCCTATCATCTCTGGGTCTACCCGGCCGGCTACATGCTGCCGTTTGGTCTGAAGGACGAAGAGGTTCAGCGGTGACGAATCTACAGTTCGCCGAGTACGCCACCAGCGGCACCTTCATCGTCAAGCTGTCCCGGCAGCAGATCGCCGCCCTGGGCATCTTGATCGCCAAGGGCGGACGGATGTTCGGCGGGCCGGAGCACCCGCTCGCCCGGAAAGGGCTGATCGAGCCGGTGCCGGAGATGTCCGCCCTCGTGGGCGGAGAGCCGCAGATCGAGTACCGCGCCACGGCGGCCGGCCTCCTGGCCTACGCGCTGTGCATCGAGGCCGGCTTGACGAACGGCCCGCGAGATCCGGTCGTCTCCGAGATGGAAGCACAGCGAGCCAAGATGGTGGAGGCGATTGAGACCGCAAACCGGTGCCGATCCTCGGCTCAGTCGATGGCTGCCCGCTTGGCCTCCTCCGAGATCGAGCGCGTGAATCTGGAGCGTCGCGTGGCCGTTCTGGAAGCTCGTCTGCGGGGGGAGGCGCCGGAGGGGGACATCAGGCCGCTGGTCCGCATCACCCCGCGCGACCCACGGCCAGACCTGTCGGTCGACGAGATCATGCGGGTATTCGACGGCCTGGAGAGCGGCGGGGGCTTCCCGGTGGAGGGGACCCGGCCCGATGCCGTCGATGGGTGATCGGCCACCACCGGCGTGCCCCTACTGCGGCACAGAGGCGGCCTTCATGGAGGACAGCACCCCGCTCTACGGGACCAACCACGGGGCGCTCTGGGTCTGCACCCCGTGCCAGGCATGGGTCGGGGTCCACCGCGGCTCCAGCGTCCCCCTGGGGCGCCTCGCGAACCGAGACCTGCGGCGGGCCAAGGGGCGGGCGCACGCGGCCTTCGACCGGTTGTGGCTGGCGAAGATCCGGCGGGACAAGTGCTCGCGCCAGGAGGCGCGCGGCGCCGGCTACAAGTGGCTCGCCCAGCAGCTCGGGATCAAGCCGACGGACTGCCACATCGGCATGTTCGACATCGAGATGTGCGAGCGCGTCGTGGCGCTCTGCGCGAGGTACGGGAGGAGGTAGTATGCACGTCATCTTCGACATCGACGGCACCATCTGCGACGTAGAGCACCGCCGCAGGCACCTGGAGGGCGCCAGGAAGGACTGGAAGGCGTTCAACGCCGAGATGCACCTCGACACGCCGCGGGCAGAGATCATCCACCTGGCGCACACCCTGGAGCGCGGCGGCGCGACGATCATCCTCGCGACAGGCCGCGAGGAGGTCTACCGCGAGGCGACGCGGAAGTGGATGGCCGACCATGGCGGTCTGGGCCTGGCGTTGGCGCCGCTCTACATGCGGCCGGCGAAGGACTACCGCTCCGACGTCATCGTGAAGCGCGAGATGCTGGACGCCATCCGGGCCGACGGGTTCATGCCGACCATCGCGATCGACGACCGATCCAGCGTCGTCGCCATGTGGCGCGAGGCCGGGCTGGTGTGCCTCCAGTGCGCGGAGGGCGACTTCTGATGGCCCTGCCGCCGAAGCGCAAGAAGGAGCGCCGGAAGGGCGGCGGGAACTGGCGCTCTCCGGGGCACCGCGCGCTCGTGCGCACTCGCGAGTGCTCGGTGCCCGGCTGCCGACAGGGGCCGGTCGAGACCGCCCACGTCCGCCTCGGAACCGACGGCGGCATGGGGCTGAAGCCGTCGGATTTCTGGTGCATCTCGCTCTGTCATGCGCATCATGAAGAGCAGCACAAGATCGGCGAGGCGACCTTCGAGCTGCGGCACTTCTTCAAGGACGGGGCGATGAGGAAGCGCGCAATCGAGTTCGCGAAGGCCAGCCCCCACTACATGAAATGGCAGAGGGAAACGGGCCATGAGTTCTAACCCAGGGCAGATGCTCGACGCAGATCGTCTCCGCCACATGATGGAAATGCGCGGGAACGAATATGCCGACGCCGACTACGACGCCTCCGCACTGGAGGAGACCAAGTCGATCGTCCTGGCCGAGATATACATGGCCACGGAGTCGAAGACGGCCGCAGAGCGTGAGCAGGCGGCCAAGGCCAACCCTCGATACCGCGAGCACGTCGAGCGGATGGTCGAGGCCCGCCGGCTAGCCAACCGCGCCAAGGCCAGCCTGGAGGCGCTGCGGCTCTACTCCGACGCGCTGCGCACCAACGCCGCCACCGAGCGCGCTCTCTTGCAGATGAGGTAGCCATGACCCAGGAAGAAGCGCTCCAGGCTGAGGTGGGCATCCTGCGCGCCCGCATCGACGATCTTCTCCGGTCGAACACCGCCCTGGTCGAAGAGCGCCGAGACCTGAGCCGGAAGCTCGGAGATTCCGAGATCGAGGTCCAGAAGCTGCGCACGCTCGTCTCGGAGATGCTGCGGAACCTCAGCTCGATCGGGTCGCAGGTCGTCTCCCTCACCGATCTCGTCCTGGGGTATTCGCGGTCATGACCGACGCCACTCCGAACCCATACGATCTGCTCGGCGTGCAGCCGGACGCCGGGCTGTCGGCGATCCGCGCCGCGTACCGGCGCCGCGCCGCAGAGCTTCACCCGGACAGGGGCGGCGACCCCATCCAGTTCATGATGCTGACCAAGGCGCGCGACCTCCTGCTCGATCAGGAGACCAGGGACCGGTACGACAAGACCGGGGTCTGGGCTGACGGCCAGTCGAGCATGAACGAGATGTCGAAGACGATGACCCTCGTCTCGAACCTCTTCCTGAAGGTGCTGAACGAGGTCACCGACCTGGCCAGCATCGACGTCGTCGAGAAGATGCGCCAGGACGTCAGGGCCGCGAACATGCAGCGGACCATGGCCACCGCCCAGATGCAGAGCGCGCGAGAGAAGCTGGTCGATGCCGAGGGGAGGTTCATGGCGCGGGACGGCGGGGAGAACCTGCTGGCGGCCATCGTGCGCAGCAAGATCGCGGAGCTTGACCGAGAGGTCGAGCGCGTGACGGCCAGCATGGCTGTCGACGACAAGATCCTGAAGTTCCTCGACAACTACACCTACCTCTACGAGCGGCAGGTATTGTCGACGCGGAATGTCCGTCCGCCCTCTTCGTTTTTCAGCAGCAGCACGTCTTGACGGACCAGCGCAAATTGCGCTACCACACGCACCGCGCATTGGCCGAATGGCTTGGGTTATCTCTTCTGTGAGAACCACCCCCACGCCACAAACACGCCGAAGCGCACCGGATTTCCCGGGCTGCCGATCGAGCTGGGTTACCCTTGTAAACGTGACCCCACCTCACCAACACGCCGCCCGGACCTAAAGGAAGAGAGCACCCGGTGCCTGCCGGAAGAGGATGGTTTTCTGTTCACACCAGAGAGGTTGCGGGTTCGAGTCCCGCCCCCCGGACCATCCGGGGGTAGCTCAATTGGCTAGAGCGCTATGCCGTCTTCGCCAACACGCCGGCACCGCTGAGATATCGGGGCGAGCCGACAGAGGTTCGTTATTGTGGCCAACGCTGGTTCGAGCCCAGCCCCGCGAAAGCGGTGTAATGCGGACCTCGACCACACGCCCGCCCCACAACACGAGAGAGGTGATCTATGACCGCCGCCTACGCCAAGAACACCCGCGTCCGGAACGCCGTCACGCCGCAGGTCGAGCCGATCCCCGGCCGCGAGGCGGAGATGGCGCAGAACCACGCGGGTGGCTTCGTGTTCGCGATCGACAACTGGTCGGCTCTCGACCGGTTCTTGATCCTGGGCACTGAGGGCGGCACCTACTACGCCTCGGAGCGGAAGGCGACGAAGGAGATGATCCCGCGCGTCGCCGCGGCGATTGCCGAGGATGGCGAGCGCGTCGTGCGCCGCGTCGTCGAGATCAGCACCGCCGGCCGCGCGCCGAAGACCGATCCCGCCCTGCTCGTGCTGGCCATGTGCGCCGCCGCTGCCGATTCGGCCACGCGGAAGCTCGCCCTTCTGGCGCTGCCGAAGGTCGCCCGCATCGGCACGCACCTGTTCCACTTCGCCGAGTTCGTGGACGGGTTCCGCGGCTGGGGTCCCGCCCTGCGCAAGGCCGTCGGCGACTGGTACTTGGCCAAGAGCGCGGATTCGCTCGGCTTCCAGGCTGTGAAGTACCAGCAGCGCGATGGCTGGTCGCATCGGGATCTTCTGCGCAAAGCGCACCCGAAGGTCGACGCCGACGACGCCCCGCGTCGGGCGCTGTTCGACTGGATCTGCCGGCGCCGCGAGGGCGTCCAGGACCGGCCGTTGCCCGACATCGTCAAGGCGTTCGACGAGATGCAGGCAGCCACGGCCATCCCGGACGTGCTGCGGATCATCGCGAAGTTCGAGACCGGCGGCAACGATGGCGAGGAGCGCGGGTTCCCGCGCGAGGCCATCCCGACGCAGTGGCTGTCGGACGGGCGCGTCTGGGGCATGCTCCTGCGGAACATGCCGATGACGGCGATGATCCGCAACCTGGGCACCATGTCGAAGGCCGGCGTTCTCGACCCGCTGGGAGTGGGCGAGAGCCTCGTCCTGGACGCCCTGGGAGACCGGGAGCGGCTGAAGAAGGCCAGGGTCCACCCGCTGTCCATCCTGCTCGCGCTGAAGACGTACTCCTCCGGGAGGGGCTTCCGCAGCGAATCGTCGTGGCCGGTGAACCAGAACATCGTCGCGGCTCTCGACCGGGCCTTCTACGCCACGTTCGCGAACGTGGAGCCGACGGGGAAGCGATTCCTGCTGGGGCTCGACGTGTCGGGCTCCATGGACAGCGTCATCGCCGGGACGAACATCTCGTGCCGGGAGGCGGTCGGTGCGCTCGCCATGGTGACCTCTCGAACCGAGCCGAGGACGCACATGGTCGGGTTCGCCAGCGGCGGCGGAAGCTGGTTCAGCGGGGGCGCGACGGCCATCGTCGAGCTGGACTTCAGCCGGGCGAGCAGCCTGGAGGATGTCTGCGGGATCATGAAGGGCATCCCCTTCGGAGCGACCGACTGCTCGCTTCCCATCCTGCATGCGATGGAGCGCGGCATCCCGGTCGACGTCTTCGTCGTCATGACCGACAACGAGACCTTCGCCGGGAAGGCCCACCCTGCGCAGGCGCTCCGCGAGTACCGGAAGAAGATGGGGATCGAGGCCAAGATGATCGTCGTCGGCATGACGTCCACCGGCTTCTCGATCGCGGACCCGAACGATACCGGCATGCTCGATGTCGTCGGGTTCGACAGCGCGCTGCCGGACCTGGTCAGGATGTTCGTCGCGGCATGACACCGGAACGCCTGGTCGAGATCGGGGAGGCCATCTGGAAGTACGGGTGGCAGACCCGGATGGCGGAGGCCCTGAAGACGGACGTCTCGACGATCCGTCGATGGCTTGCTGGCCATAGCAGAATCCCAGGTCCAGCCGAGACGGCCCTGGAGATCATGGCTCAGGACCCGGCGAAGTGGGGAAAGCGGCCGGCGAAGAAGCGCCGGTCGCGCGCCCCGTGAGCCACACCTGCCACGCCATGGGCTGCGCGAAGGTCGTGCCGCCGAAGATGCTCATGTGCCTGGAGCATTGGCGCATGGTGCCCAGGGTCTTCCAGCAGCAGGTCTGGAAGCACTACCGCCCTGGACAGGAGAACGACAAGCGGCCGTCCAAGACCTACCTGGCCGCCGCGGCGGCGGCGATCGAAGCCGTCGCCCGAAAAGAGGGGGTCTTCCACAACCCACCACAGAAGGATCTCTTCAATGGCCCTGGATGACACTGGCCAGACCGAAGCCCCCCAGGCGTCGGCCACCTCCACGTCGAGCAAGAAGGCGAACAAGGGCGTCGGCCGCGGCAACTACCCCCGCAAGCCGAAGACCGTGGACGCGGGCGTCGTGACCGCGAAGCCGGTGAAGGCCCCGCCCGCGAAGCAGGTGGCCACGGCCACGAGCCCGGCGGCGCCGGTCGCCAGGGCGCCCCAGCCCCAGCCCGAGCCCCAGCCCGAGCGGACGCCCTCGCCCAACCAGGCCATCGCGGCGCCCGCGCTGCGGCCCGTCCGCGGCTACGAAAGCCTGCCGATTCCGCCCAGGGCGGCCGAGCGAGCGCTCCGGATCGAGGCGCGCCGGAAGGCGCTGAAGGCGATCATGGACGACCAGATGCGGTCCTACCACGCCGCCATGGCCGATCTGGGCGTGCAGGGCGACCAGCTCCACATCAACACCCTGCGGGCGCTGGGGATCGACCCTGGGTCCGCAGGGGAGAGCACCATCGACATCCGGCGCGGGATCATGCACATCCGGCCGCGCTGACCGACGCCTGAACGCAGAAAAGGCCCCGCCCGGGTTTCCCTGGGCGGGGCCTTCGTCGTTTCGGCGGGGGGATCAGGCTATGGCGATGGCCACCGCGATCAGGAGGCCGGTGCTGGCGCCGGCGATAGCCGCGCCGATCGTGTTGCCGTGCCAGAAGGACTGGTCGCCCATCCGCGGCGGCCGCAGCGCCCAGGCGATGGCGTAGGCCGGCAGCTTGGTCGCGCCGGCGGCGCCAGCCAGGATGGTCGGCCCGAGACCGGCGTCGGACAGGAACAGCGCGATCCCGGCGCCCAGGCTGACGACCGCGCCGTTGGCCGCCAGGACCGGGTAGGTGAGCCACTGCCTGGAGGTCCGGAGCGGGACCGCCCCGGGCACGAGCCTGCCGTACAGCCACTCGTAGCGCTCGGCCGGCAGGGAGGCCCAGAGGCCGTAGGAGCCCCAGTGGCCCAGCGACAGGCCGCCGGCCGCGCCGGCGCCCGCCAGGGCCGCCCACCAGATCGGGAGCCCCCTATTCAGCGCCACGAGGAACACGGCGATGCCGATGGTCGCGACGGCGATCGAGCGCGAGATCTCGGGAAACGGCTTGTCGGGGCCGTCGATGTCGATCTTGCCCTTGTCCCGGACGAGGAACGCGCCCGCGACGATCAGGGCGAGCAGCGGGGCGGCGAGGATCGGTGACAGCAGCATCGGGTGGTCCTCCTGTGTTTGGGTCCGGAGCTTCGTTCGACCAGCGCTCGATCTGCCGCAGCTTGTGCTCCAGCAGCTCGATGCGCCGGGCCTGCATGATGACGAAGGTGGCGCCCTCAGCGTTGGACGCCTCCTCGGAGGGCGGGAGGATGGGCGGAGGGATGGAAGTCAGCGCCCGGGGCACCCGGTGCAGCACGACCTCCTGGCGGGTCAGGACGATCGGCGCCGGCGCCTCGCTCGCGCAGCCAACGATGAACGAGACCATAGGAAGCAGGAACGCGCGCAGTAGCATCCTTCGCACGGTGGACCTCCGACTGGAGACGGGAAAGCTGAGATTCGGCGCGGCCGGCGCGGTCCTCGATCTCGGCCAGCAGCTCGCCAGACCGGACGGTCTCGTCCCGCCACCAGTTCGCCAGCCGCCGGTTCGTGTCCGCGACCTCCTTCGCCTCGCGGAGGCTGCCCTCCAGGCGCCGGACCTCGGCCTGCTGTTCGCCCAGGCTCTTGGCGAGATCCTCGGCCCGGCCGTTCTCCCACCACAGCGCGCCGGACAGGCACAGGATCACGGCGCCGACGGCGATCCAGATGTAGATCATGGGGCACCTCTCGTCGCGCCAGGATGCGCGAAGGGCCGGGTCTGGGGAAGCCCTACAGCTTCCCCAGGTCCAGCTTGTAGCCGCGGTCGATGGCGGCGGCTCGATGCAGCTCCACGCGCTGCTCTGGCGTCATGGAGAGCGCGCCGGCGATGACGTCGAGCCATGCCGGCGTTGGGTTGCGGTGCCCGTTGAGCACCTGGCTGATGTAGGTCTCGGAGCTGCCCGTCGTCTGGGCCAGCTCGAACTGCCGAAGGCCGGCCGTCGCCAGCGCTCGGCTGACGACGGCTCCGGTCTCGGTGCTGTAGCGGCCGCGGGTCACAGGACCAGGTCGTCGACCACCTTGCGCGGCGCGGGCGCAGGCGGGGTCTGGGCTGGCGGCGGCGACGGGCTGGCCGCCAGGTCCGCCGGGACGAAGGCGTCGCGGGCCGAGGTGCGCTGCCCGAGGCTGTACTCGGTGGTCGAGAGGCGGCCGGCGCCGAAGTCCGCTGCGTTCGCGGCGCTGGCCGTGAAGGCCGCCCGGGTGGCCGCGGGGTCCCGGTGGTCGTAGGACATCGTGGAGCCGGCTGCGATCCCCATCTTCGAACCCTGCGCGTAGGCGTCCAGGCCGGCCCCGAGGAAGTTGAACTGCCAGCCGAGCGCGGTCTTCTCCTTCACGAGGTCGACGAGCTGCGCCCAGCCGAACTCGCGCGAGCAGTTCTCCTCGCCATCGGTCTGGATGCAGATCACGACCTTGGTGTCCGGCCGGTCGCTGACCTGGGCCGCCACCGCATGGATCGTCTTGCAGGCCGCGTCGATCAGCGGCGTCCCGCCCTGCGGCTTGTAGGTCTCGCGCGTCAGATCCGGCACCCCGGAGATCGGGGCGGCGGTGTGGACCTTGATGAGGTCGATGGAGTCGAACTGGATGTGGTTCAGCAGGATGGTCGCCTCGTGCTCGGCCTTGAGCCCGGCGAGGTAGGCGTTGAACGCCTCGATCGTGGCGTCGCGGACGGCGCCCATGGAGCCGCTCCGGTCGAGCAGCATGGTGACGATGGTGCTGGGCTTGTCGGTCATCGGGCTCTCCGAGTTTCGGGAACGGAGAAAGTAAATTACCAGCCCAGCATATTCCACATGAATTACCGGATTCGAGAAATCGGGGCGACGCTGGCCTCGATTCGGAGTAGGCTCCAGCCTTCTCGCTGACCGGGAGGGGGTCGCGGCTGCGGCTGCGGTCTTGCGCGAGAACGCCGGACGGAGCCATCTCTCGTTCGGTCTCCCGGCGTACCGGAGGGGTGGCAGAGTGGCTTATTGCAGCGCTTTGCTAGGGCGCCGTGGGGAAACTCACCGTGGGTTCAAATCCCACCCCTTCCGCCAACCACCACGACCACCACGACCACCACGACCACCAGGAGCAGCACCATGTTCACGATCAAGCACATCGACAGCTCGAACCACGAGCACCTCTGGGAGGCCCGGCCCGGCATCTGCTTCGCGCCGGACACCGTCGTCCACGGCACCCACGTCCCGCCGACTGTCCATTTCACCGCGCCGGACGGCGTCATCAGCTCGATCGACACCGGCACCGTCTACGTCATCAACGAGGTCGGCAAGACGATCGCGCGCTATCACCTGACCGTCGGCGCCGGGACGGTGCAGCACCAGACGGTGTAGCGCACCCGAACGAGGAGAGGGCCGCCCCGCGAAGGGCGGCCCTCTTTCATTTCCGCATCATCTTGATGACCCAGGGGTCGCGGCGCCAGTCATAGCGCCAGGACGACCCGACGCGCCATGCCTTGCCGTCCTTGTGCATGGCCCAGGGGTCTGAGACATCCCGGACGTGCGGATCGGGGGGCTCTCGGCCGGATCTGACCAGAGCGATGAACCGGCGCTCTGCCGCGCGCATGGCGCCGTGCCATATCCGCTTGTCCTGGGCCTCGGAGACCTTGGCGTTGCACATTCCCCATATCGGGGTTCGTCGTCGAGATCGAGACATAGGAAGCTCGCTGTCGTTGGTGAGCTACTTCATCTCCGCCTCCATCGGGCCGGGGCCTTGCAAGACCGTCAGCTTGCCCGCCGGCCGCCACGGCGTCAACCTGGCGGGCTCACCCACCCACGGGGGCGCCAGCGGCGCTCCTGCGCGCTCCCTGGGCCAGCCGGTGGCATTCTGGAGGGCGACGACGCCGAACACCCCCGCCGGGAAGGCGAGCAGGGCCACCAGCACCAGGGCGGCCGCGCCGATCGCCCTCATGGCCGCGCCCTCTCCCGCTCGACCATCTCGACGTATTCGGCGGAAAGGGCGTCGAGCCCTCGCGCCTGAAGCCAGGCCAGGACGTGGTTCACCCCCTGGCTGCGGCCGATCCGCCAGGCTTCCCCTGGCGGCAGGCTGGCGATCGACAGTGGCATCCGGATCGGGTCAGGCACCGCTACCTCCCCTCGGCACGAGCGCGCAGGGCGCGCCACTTCTCCTCGATCCTGGGAACATAGGTCTGGGTCTCCTTCGCATGCCGACCGGTCACGCGGGGCAGGCAGGTAGCGGTCACCTGCCACCCGGTCGGCTTCCCGCAGAGCCGCCACGCCTTGACGATATGCCCGGAGCCCGCGTTGTAGCCAGCCACGGCGTGCCAGTGGCCGTCCATGCCGCGAGCACCGCCCCAGCCGGCCCACTGCTTGCGCAGGTTCCGCTGGTAGAAGGCGTAGAACTCGATCGCCGCCGGCGCGAAGGTCGGCGGCACCAGCCTCGGGTCCTTCCCCATCTGCCGCAGCACCTCGCTCCAGGTGCCCGGCATGGCCTGCGCCAGGCCGGACGCGCCGACCGGACTGCGGGCGCTCGGGTTGAGCGCGGACTCGGCGTGCATCTGCGCCTTGCCCAGGAGCCAGTCGCTGATGCCGTCGGTCCAGTAGGTGGAGATCGCCGTCCGGATCATACCGTCGTAGGTGGGGTCGAACAGGCTGGCGCCAGCCGCCGGCCGCACCAGCGCGAGCAGCACGACCGCCGCGGCCAGCGCCCGCCGCATCACGAGGTCTTCCAGACCAGCGCCATCGCCAGGATGGTCGCCGAGTAGCGCAGGCCGAAGTAGACCGCGGTCCCGACGTTGCCGCCCCGGATCTCCTTCAGCGCCCAGGAGAAGCCGCCATCGCCCAGCCGCTTGGCGTTCCGCATGTCCAGGAACGAGAGGAAGACGAAGGCCGCCAGCACCATGATGCCGCAGTCGAGGATCTTGCGGCCGTAGCCGATAGCCCACAGGGACCACGGGGCGCGCTCGGTGGCCGCGGCCGCGGCGGCCTGCTGGTCAGCGAGCTGCTGCGCGAGCTGCGCGACGAGGTCGGCGATTTGGGTCGGGTCCATTGGACGCTCCTTCTCTGGGCTTGGGGGCGACCTTCTCGGCGCGCCGGATGAGGATGCTGCGCTCCAGGTGGCCGGTCTCGGCCTTCTCCCATCCCGGAGGGATCTGGCCGGCCTTCCAGCGCGGCCAGTATTCGTAGGTGGGCTTCACTTCTGCTGGGCCTCCATCACCCGCAGGCGCTGCCGCAGGGCGTTGATCGTCTCGCGCATGGTGTCCGTCGCGTCCTTCTCCAGGACGTCGATCCGACGCTCGTTTCTATCCGAAGAGAGCTCGGACTGTCGCCACCGCTCGATGTGCTCGACGCGGGGGACCATGTGCGCGCGCACCTCCTTCAGCTCCAGGAAGAGGGTGTCCTGCGCCTGCTTGATCGGCCAGTAGGCGATGCCGCCGAGCGCCACCATCACGGCGACCATCAGCGAGGCCGCCATGATGTAGAGGTTCCACTGCGGCTTGCCCTGGTTGGCCAGCTTCTCGTTGATGGCCGTGAAACTGCCCTGAACGGTCTGACTGAAGTTGGTCAAGGCCGCGTGGACGTTGTTCACGTCGCTCTTCGTGGCCATCGTGTTGCGAAAGTGCGAGACGTCTGCGCTGATCGCGTGAACGTCCTCGTCCAGGCTCGCGACCCGCTCCCGCAGCGTCGCGTACTCCACGGTGTCAGGTGCTCGTGCCAAGGGGAAGTTCTCCCTGCGAGATCGTCTGGGCCGCGGCCGGATCATGCCGGCCACTCCTCGATTGCAATCCCGTTCGACTCCCGGTCGATGTAGGGGTGATCGAACGGCGTGATTTCAACGAAATGCGCCAGGTAAGACCGCAGCGGAAAGCGCGTCGGCTCCTCTACGTCGTGGATGTAGAGGATGGGCGTGTCCTTGTCGGCGTTGATCATGATGACCGCGAGCGCGTCGGCTTCGGTCTTGGTCAGGTGGTCGAGGACGAACGCCTCGGAGCGATATGGGGCGCGGCGCGAGAACAGGCGCGCCAGCCCGATGCTCGAATCCTGGATCGTGGTGCTCTTCGTCTGGAACTGCTTCCCGACGCTGTAGTTGATGCTCGGAACCCAGACCTCCCAGGCGCCGACATAGCCGATGTCGACGAAGCCGTCCGGGTTGTAGTTGTCGACGATCTTGACCCGCCACCATCGCTTGGTGACGGCCGTCGACATCCAGAAGATGTACGCCTTCACCAGGCGGACGGTGCTCGGCGTGTAGCCGGCCGGCCAGACGAGAACAGCCCCGCCAGAGACCGCCGTCGGCGAGGCCGTCAGGTTCGCCTGGCTGTCGGCGGCGATGATCTCGATCGTCGCCGCGGCCGTCATGTTGTGCGCATGGAGCGAGAAGGCCCGGATGCTCTCCGCGGACCCGAGGTCGAGATCGAAGACGGTGGTGGCTGGCCCGACGTCGGCCGAGCGCGCCGGCACGAACAGCCGGCGGCTCTGCGCGTTGGTCAGCGGCAGCGTCCAGTTGCCGCCGCTGAAGGTGCCGTTCTCGGCGTGATTGGTGTACCCGAAGGCCATCGTTCCCATCAGCGCCACCTCACGTCCAGGAGAGCCCGTATTTGGTCGCCAGGTAGTTCTTCACCGCCGTCCGCGCACCGCTGGCGAGGTCGGTGTTGTAGGTGATCATCTCCGCGATCTCGCCGTCGAACCCGAGGCTGCCGACGCCCGGCACCTCGACCGTGCTGCTGGTCGACCAGGAGGCTACGGCGGCGCTCTGCTCGGTCGCCGAGGTGTTGATCATCGAGTGGAGATTGGTGCCGTCGTGCCGGATCTCCAGCATGTACCAGGTGCCGAACGAGATGGTGTGCTCGGTCTCGACGTTCGTGCTGCCGTTCCGGTAGACCGGCCGGACAGCCCCCGTCGAGGCGATCGTCAGGTAGGTGTTCCCGAGACGGTAGATGCGGGAGTTGTTGTGCCGGTTGGCGGCGTTCTGGTTCGTGGTCGAGCCGCGCGCCTTGAACACGATGTAGACCGTCCCGGCCGTCAGGGAGAGCACCGACGTGGCAAACGAGCTGGAGCCGGTGAAGTGATGGTAGTCGTAGTCCCCGCCTCCGAGATCGGTCCACGGGAAGTCGGCGGACGCCTGATCGTTGATCGCCGCGAGGTTGAGGTTGAGCGTCGGGCGGAGGCCCGCCGTGCTCTGCCGCAGGTCGCGCGAGTTGCCGCTCTTATCGCGAAGAAAGTCGATCCCGCCAGTCGCCAGGGAGCCCCGGTCGGCGGCCCACCAGCCGGTGGCCGCCGGCAGCACCTCGCCGGTGCCGGCGATGATGTGGCCGTGCGTGACGAGGGAGGCCGAAGCGGACCAGAGCGTGGGCGGGGGCGGGAGGGTGACGCCGAGCGACCCGACGCCGGGCAGCGCAGCCGCCGCGCCCTGCGGCGCCGAGAGAGCGGCAGCGGCGCCGCCGCTGCCCCGCAGCCGGGCGATGGGCTCGGCTGCCCACACGAAGCCGTATCGGTCGGAGAGGTAGCGCCGGCTCAGGGTCTGGTCCCCAGACGACAACGCCGTCGTGTAGGTGATGACCTCGGCGATCGACCCGCGGAACGCGCGCGAGCCATTCTTCAGGCGGTAGCCGAGGGTGAAGCCCGGGGTGGTCGTCGTGGTCGAGCCGGCCGTGATCCAGTCGTAGCTGCCAGCGCTCGTGGCGAGACGCAGGACGCCGCCGGTCTTGACCGCCTCGAAGGCGAACCAGATGTCGGTGCCCGGGAGCTGCACCCGCGCCTCGCTGGTCATGTCGCGGAAGACCAGGGTGCAGGGGTTCGTGGTCGGGTCGACGTAGACCTGGATCGCGCCCTCTTCGCTGCCGCCGTCGTTGGAGCCGATCTCCAGGATGGTGTCGCCGAGCTGCGCCGCCGCGGAGACCTTGGCCACGCCGTAGATCGTGTAGGCGGTCGCCGAGATGTAGGAGGTGGTGGCCTCCCCGGTGCGGTGTGCGCCATCCCCATCATCATCACCCAGCAGTTCCTGGTAGCCAAAGGCCGGGTCGATGGTCCCGGTTGGGCCATAGGTCGCGAGATAGATGAAGGCCATGAGGGTGAGGCTGTTCCCGGATTTGTCTGGGATCGCACCCACATCGAAGTAAAGGCCGCTCTGGCTGCCGCTCATCCCCTCCGTGTTGTACCAGGCCGCGGGGGCGACCGGCGAGGCTACCAGCGCCGTCGCATCCACAGACATCCCGCCGGCGCCGGCAAGGACCGAGACCGCGCTCTCCGGGAAGTTCGTCCAGGCGAGGTCGTAGCGCGCCTCCAGGTAGTCCCGCACCGCCTGCCGGTCCTCCTCGGACAGGAGGGCGTCGTAGACGATGATCTCGGCGATGCGGCCGTCGAAGTAGGCCGTGTTCTTGCGGCCGATCGTGGGGACCACCGCGAGGCTCGACGTCCCGGCGCTCGCGACCGAGGTGTAGTCGACGTCCATGGTCCGCATGTAGAGGCGGTCGCCGTCATGGAACGCCTCGACCATCTCCCAGTCGCCCGTCGTGATGGCCGCGCTCACGGAGTCCGCTGCGCCATCCGAGTGCGAGACGACGATCTGGTGCGAAGGCACGGTCAGGATGTCGAGGATACCCTCGGCGCTGAATGGGGCCTCGCCGGACCCGGTCGTGTCGACCTTGAGCACCAGGTAGAGGGTGAAGGTCGACTGGTTGATGAGCTTGCCGAGATTGATGTTCGCGACCGCCGTCATGTGGTCGGCCGACCCGTCGAACTCGACGCAGGGCTGGTCGTTGATGTCGCTGTCGGTCGCGTGATAGATCGGCTTGCTGCCGCCTGTCGCCTGCTCGAAGTCGCGCCCGAGCCCGGTCTTGTCGGTCCAGTATTCGACGGCCGTCGAGACCTCGGTGACGCTGTCCCCGCGGAGCCACATGCGAGGACCTATCGGCGGGCCGTCCGCCTCGAACCCGATCCCGTAGCGCGCCTTGATGTAGGAGCGGACGCGCTCGCGCTCCACCTGGGTCAGCGTCTTGTCGTAGACCAGGATCTCGGCGATGTCGGCGTCGAGGGCCGTGCTGGTGTTCAGGCCGATGGCCCACTCGAACAGGGTCTGCGACCCGCCGGCGGAGGCCCGGCTCGGAACCGCGACATCGTGGCGCCGCATCTCGATCCCGGTCGGGTCATGCGCGAACTCGACGGCGACCCACTCGTCCTGTGCCAGGTCCTGGCTGACGCTCTTCACCGATCCGTCGTTGACGACCCCCAGCAAGCGCGGGGCCGCGCTGCGCAGGTAGAGGCCGAACGTGCCGGTGCCCGAGATGTCGTGAACGAGCGCGGCGTTGAGGTAGAGCGTGCCGTCGTTCAGGCGGAACCCCGTCGCCCTCATCACCGCGTAGACGGTCTTGGCGTCGTCGGCCGAGAACGGGATGCCGTTCGTCGACTGGAGGTAGTCCGTCATGTCGAACGACACGGCCGGCTGGTAGTTGATCGCCTCGACCTCGTCGATCGGCGACGGGCGGTTGCTCGCGTCGCTGTTCGTCCAGTCGTTGCTGCCGCCGGTCTTGTCCCGCATGGAGGAGACCTTGCCGCCGGACTGGGTCGTGTAGTCGCCGCGCAGCCAGACCAGGATGCTGGACGTCGGGGGGAGCGGCTCGCCGCCCCACAGGTCCAGCTCGATCCGGTCGTTCTCGGTCAGGTAGCCCACCCCCAGCACCATGAAGCGATGCCCGCGCGCGAGGCCGAACCGGCTGATCGTGACGTCGACCGCATCGCCCAGCTCGACGATCGCGGTGTCCGGGGTGAGCTTGATCTGGAGGCGGAGCCGCGGCCGGCGGCGCGAGTAGACGGCCAGCCGGTCGATCGCGAATGCGTCGGCGTCGTCGGCCGACGTCATCAGCGTGACGAAGGGGATCTCGATCGCGCGCGGGTGCGCGCCGAGGATCGAGTTGTCGGCGGCCGGCCGGCTCTTGCGGTACTCCTGCGCCAGGTAGGCGCGGCGCTCGTCCGTCGTGGCGCCGATGCCGTCCGTCTGCACGGTGTAGTTCTTGCCGTAGTCGACCGTCACTGAATAGGCCGGCACGCCGCGGCCATCGTCCCCGGTCTGGAGCATCTCCAGCGACAGGATGTCGGCCTCGGCCAGAGACAGCGTCGGCTCTTCCAGGGGGAGCTGGAGCTTGCCCGAGGTAAACTTCTTCTCCCGGGTGAAGCCGTACCAGCCGGCCACGCTGTTGTAGAGGTCGTCGAGGACCTCGCGGACGTTGCGCTCCTCGTCGACATAGATGCCGACGCCCTGCGGCGCGTCCGCCTCGAACCGCGCGATCTTCTGGTAGTCGAAGCTCGAATCGGGCAGGCCCGAGATGTTGCGCACGATGTCGCGCGCGATCTCCCCGACCGGGGTCGGGGCGCTGGTGACCACGACGACCGACCGGTACGGCGAGCTGTCCGCCGAGACCAGCGTGCCGCCGGTCTCGGAGAAGGCGCCGCCCGTGCCGTAGTTGACCAGGAAGCTCGACGGGCCGCCCCGCAGGTACACGATGGGGCTGGCGCCCAGGGCGGCCTGGCCGGACGAGCCAAGCTCCGCCGGGTAGCCGTCCGAGGTCCGGAATCGCGTCACGACCGAGGGGTCGGTGGTCAAGTTCCGCCAGTCGTCATCGAACCACAGCTCGGCGACCGAGATCCCGGCCGTCTGGTCGTAGCCGGACGCCGGGACGTAGCGGCCGGCCACGCTCCAGTAGGCCAGGGTGATGTCGATCTTCGCCCCAGGCCCGACCACCGAAACGGCGGTCGTGGCAACGCTCGCCCCATCGACGTAGAGCGAGTAGGACATCGACGCCGCCGGGGTGTTCAGATAGGCGTGCCAGGCGATGTGGCGCCAGGTGGACCCGGAGCTGTAGCCGCTGTTCGACCGGAAGGAGATGGCGCTGCCGCCGCCCGAGCTGTTCGCGCGGACGTCCACGTTGATCCGGTTCGACGTGTCGAGCCAGACGCGGACGCCGTAGTAGCCGCCGCTGGCGCCGTTGTGGCCGGCGAAGATGGTCCTGTTCGTGCCGTTCCCGCTGTCGATGCGCACCCAGGCGCTGAACAGCACCCCGGCGGCGTCCGTGGTGACCCCAGAGAAGGAGCCGCGGTAGGCGACATGGCCGGTGCCATCGAAGGTCACAGCCTCGCCACCGGCGCCGCCAGAGGCGCTGGTGCCGACCTGGACCACGTCAGCCGTGATGGTGCCTGCTGGGTTGGCCCCGAGGATGAACAGGCCGAGCGCCAGACAGGTCTTGTAGTGGCCGGACACCGGCGTCCACGCCTGGAGCAGGGCCAGCGTCGCGAGGTCGCCGTCGTTGATCAGGCCGACCGCATCGTCATAGACCGCCGGGATGCCGCCCACCGGGCCGTCGTTGACCTGGGCGATCAGCTTGCTCGTGTTGACCATCCGCACGGAGACGTTGCTGACCGTGCCCTTGGTGATGGGCTTGGGCAGCCCCTTCAGGTCGTCCGCGGTGCCCTCGATCCCGGTCGGCCCTGAGTTGGTGCCGGCGTACTTCGACTGGGCGATCGGCTTGTCGAAGAGCGTGATCGGGTCCGCGAACCGCAGGTCGGCGTAGCACTCGTAGCCGTCCTCGCCGTCCTGGCGGAAGATCATCTCCATGCCTTCCATCGTCGCCACCATGAGGGTGACGAACCTGGACCGCGGCCAGTCCTGGTAGCCGATCAGGACGCGGGCGTCCCGCCCGTCCAGGCCATAGTCGTCCTCGACCAGGTAGTCGTAGAACCCGTCGACGTTGCGGAGGCGCGCCGTCCCGAGATCGGTGACGGACGCGCCCCCGGTCTTGCCGTCGTCGAAGACGTAGCGCCGGATGTCGGCCGGCAGCGCCAGGCGCGGCTGGTAGACCCGGCTCGGGTAGACGTCGAGCGGCGAGGTCGTGTAGCCGTTCCCCGTGCAGGCGAAGATCTGCTCCACCTCGTTGGTCGACGGGTTGTAGACGTCGGCCTCCAGCAGGTAGATCAGCTCGCTGCCGAGGGTCTGGCTCACGCTGCCCTCCGGCGGCCGTCGAACGACTGGCGCCCGGTCTTCCGGTCGATGTTGGCGCTGGACTGGGTCGAGCGGCGGGTCAGCTCAAGCAGCTCCCCGAACGCGGCCATGTTGAGGCGCAGCATCGCCTTCAGCTCCTGCACGACGTTGTCGTTCGCGCCCCGGACCATCTCGACGCCCATCCGCCCCCCGGCCCCGCGCGCGAGCGGCATGATAGCCTCCGGGCCGGCTTCCGCCATCATCCCGAAGCGGCCGTTCGCCATGCGCAGCATGGTCGGGCTCATCATCACGCCGCCCTTGGCGAAGGTCAGGATCGACTGGTTCATGCCGGCGGGCAGGTTCGCGGCGCCGTCCGGCCAGAACCACCCGGGCTTGAGGTTGGCCTGGCCGGTGAAGCGCCGCAGCTCGGTGATGAAGCGCATCCAGGCGCCGCCGGTCAGGTCGGCATCCAGGTAGCCCTGGTGCGCTCCGGACCCGAAGGCGCCCGAGTAGCCCGCCTTGGTCGCCGCGCTGTAGTAGGCGTTGCGAGACAGCGGCGTCCCGCCGGTGTTCTTGAGCCCCGACTCGTGCGCCCCCTGCATCCACTGGTAGGCGGCATACTCGGTCATCTCGCCGGCGTACTTCGGGAACCGGGAGGACATGAACGCGGCTGTGTTCTGGGTCAGCGAGCGCCCCATCCCGCCGACCCCGAAGAGGATGCCCTGGCTGGCGTAGGGGAAGGCGGAGGTCAGGAACGTCATGCCCGCCGGCGCGCCGGTGACGGCCGAGCCGCTGGTGTAGCCCGCGCCCGGATTCGAGGGCGTGGTCGGCGTGCCGGTGCCGGGGCTCGTCGGCGATCCCGGCGAGCCGGTGTTCGACAGCGTGTCGAGCTTTTCCAGGATGTCGGTCAGGGTGGCGTTGGCGGTGACGAGCTGATCGAGCGCCTGCTGCTCGATCGTCTTGGCCTTGCCGGTGATCTCCAGGAGGTCCTTCTGGACCATCGAGAAATCCTCCTGGTAGGCGACGGACGACTTCCAGTAGGACCGGCTCTTGTCGAGCAGGTTCCCGGATGCCTCTCGCAGGTCGTTCATGCCCTCGGCGGCGATGTCCTTGTCGCTCGACCGCGACCGGGTCAGCGCGTCCTGGTACTGGGTGCGCGCCTCGGCGAGCTGCTGCTCGGGCGTGAGCGTGGTGTAGCCACTGAGGAGAAGAGACTTGCGATAGTCATCCAGCGACTTGGCGAGGCGGCCGAAAGTGTTCGCCGTTCCCTCAAGCGTCCGGATCAAGTCCTGCGTAGTGGAGCGCTGCTCATTCAGCGTGTTGATCAGCTCGCTATTGTCCGTCCCGCCTCCACCATTGTCGCCCCCGCTGCCCTGGTCCTGCCCGAACAGGGGATCGCGCTGCTGGTTCTGGTTGTTCGCCGTCTGCTGTCGGATGGCGGCCTCGTACCACTGCGACACCTGGGCGTAGATGTTCTGCGCCTCCTGCGGCGTCATGACCTGGGTGCCGTTCACCGTCCTGTTGGTGTTGGCCTCCAGCTTCTTCTGGACGTCGAGGAGGGCGGCAGCGTCGCCGCCGCGCGCCAGGTTGATGGCGTCGACCAGCGGCTTGAACGAGCCGCCGCCGGGGCCGAACATGCTGGGGAACTTGTAGCCGCCGTTCGTGTAGACCAGCGTGTCCGACGGGGTCTGGTAGTCCGAGCCATAGATGGCCCGGTAGTACATCTCGTCCATGGACGTCTCGAACGACGCCGCCGCCTGCCGCGCGGCCTGCTCCATGCGCGCGGTCACGCTCTCGGTGATGTTGGCGATCTCCTCCAGCGTGAAGCCGAACTGCGTCAGCAGGGGGGTCAGCTCCTCCATGAAGGCATTGGCCTGGATGCCCGCCGCCTGGACGCCGTCCAGGTTGGTCTCCAGACCCAGCAGGGTCATGATGTAGCCCTTGGTCGCGAAGTCGGCGCGGGTGAGCCCGTCGCCCATCTCCTCGGCCCCCAGCTTCAGATCCTGAGCCTTCGTGAAGAACTCCTGCGCCGCGTCGGTGATCGACGAGGCCGACTGCCGGCCGGCTTCCTCAAGCTGCCGGATCGCCAGGGTGGTGCCGTCGAGCGCGCCGCTGCCGAGCTTCGCCAACTGGTCGAACGAGGAGGCGAAGTTGATGTCGGCCATCAGTTCGCTGAGGGTCGAAGCCGTGCTGTTCTCCAGCGCCGTGGCGACGTCCTTGCCGGCCTGCTCGCCGAGGCGCTGCCCGAGGCCCGTCCAGTCCGCGTCCTTCAGGAAGGCGACCATGAGCTGGTCGAGCGCGGCCTGGATCGACGCCTCGTCCTCCGGGTCGAACTTGAAGACCTGCCGGTTCTCGATCCCGCCGTCGCGCGGGCCGCGGTCGTAGAAGAAGGACGAGCCCTCGGCGATGCCGAAGTTGGTGCCGATGGTGGCGTCGGCCCGGCGCTCGACGCTGTAGAGCTTCTCGAAGCCCGTCACCATGCGCTGGATGGGCTGCGCGAACCCGCGCACGAACTCCATCTGCTCGGCGTGCTTCGTGCCCTCGAACTGGGTGGTCCAGTCCTCGTCCAGGTTGAACGAGAACTCGGCGCCCTTGTTGCTGGGCTTCTTGTTCCCGAGGAAGGAGGTGATCAGCGCGATGGCCGCGATGGCCAAGCCGATGTATGGGATGGCCGCGGCGATACCGATCCCGCCCGCGGCGGTCGTGCCGGCGACGCCGGCGGCGCCCGAAGCCCCCAGAAGGCCGGACCCAGCGGCAACGCCGCCGCCCTCCGCCAAGAGGGCCGCCGGGGCGGCTATCGCCGATGCCGCCGGCACGGCCGAATAGGTCGCGGCCGCGCCGCCGCCCAGGCCAAGCCAGCTCGAAATGCTCCCGGTGCCGGCGAGCTGGGACCCGTTGTTGGCGATGCTGAACAGGCTGCCGCCGGTGCCCAGCCAGTCCGTGCCGCCGGACGACGCCGACCCGCCGCCGGACGCATACGACCCCATGCCCATCGAGCGCATGAAGTCGGGAGATGCGCCCAGCATGTTCAGCGCGCCGCCGACGATCGGCCGGAACACCATCGCGGCGGTGATCTGCGCGATGGTCTGGAACATGACGCGCTTCAGGCTGTCGGCCAGGGCCTTCCAGGTGCTGGTGCCGCCCGACAGCGCGCTCTCGAAGAACGAGGCGAAGCTGCTCTGGATGCCGGCGATGGCGTTCTTCCAGATCTCCTGGGTGAGCTGCGCCTCCTGCTCCAGGTCGCTCTTCTTGATCCCCAGCCGGATGCGCTCGGGCACCTGCGCCTTCTGCGCGTCGATCTGCTCTCGGAGGTCCTTGAGGGCCTTCGCATCGAGGCCGACCGACTTCTCCTTGAAGTCCAGCTCCAGCTTCATCAGGGCCAGGATCGTCTCGCGCTCCTCCCGGCTCTTGCCGATCAGCGAGATTTCCGTGCGCAGCAGGGTGATCTCGTCCGCCCCCTGCTGGGTGCGCTTGATCTCGCTCTGGACCACGGCCTGCTGCTTCATCTCGCGCGTCATCTTGACGTACTGCTGGATGCGCTCGGCCCGCTTCTGGTCTTCCTGGCTCTCGCTCTGGGCGAGGGCGTCGAACGTGGTCTTGTAGAACCGGAGGGCGGCCTCGTTCTGCTCGTGGGCGATCTGGATGGTGGCCAGCGCGGTGCCGCGCTTCGCCATCTCGGCCGTGATCTGGCGCTGGTAGTCGACCTCGCGCTGGAGGTCGAGCGTCGCTCCGGTGAGCTGGGTGTCGCCCTCGGCCTTGACCCGGTCCTTCATGGCGGCGATGGACTCGCGGATCTTCTGGGTCCGCAGCGCGACCATCTGCGCGCTGTCGCCCTCGATCTGCTGCCCGATCTTGAGTTTGATGTTCAGCTCTTCCTGGGCCATCGCCAGCTCGGCCGACGACGTGGCGCCGCCCTCCATCGCGGCGAAGTAGGTGCTGGCGATCGTCTGGGCCTGCACGGCCGCGCCGCGGTACTCGTTCGTCGCCTGGGTGATCGTCGCGATCTCCTTGGCGATCTCCGCCGCGGAGATGTCCCGGCCGCCGGTCGCGCGCTCGCGCTCGATGGCGCTGGCCCGGTTGGCGGCCCGCATGGCGGCCTCGCCCTTGCCAGCGGCCTCGGCCAGGCGCTCCATGGCCCGGACTTCGAGGTTCGTGTCGCGCGCCGCGCGCGCCATCTCCCCCGCGATCTCCAGGTCCTTGATCGACCGCAGCTTGTCGACGACGTCCTTGGCCGCCGGGCTGAGGTCCTTCATCCGGCCTTCGAGAACCTTGATGGCCTCGGCGCCCATGTTCCGATTGTTCAGCTCGCGCGCGGCCGCGGAGAGCGACTGCATGCGCTCCCGGGTCACGCTGTCGGCCGCCGCGAAGCGCCGGTTGAACGAGGCGAACGCCTTGTCCCAGGTGTTGTCCCAGTCCCAGTTGGCCACGCCCTGCTTGATCGAGTTCCGGATCTCGTCGATCTCGGAGCTGACGCGCTTGTTGATCTCGCGGATCGTCCGGATGCGCTCTTCCGGGTCCATCGCAGTGGGGAGCGCGTCGATCTCCTTGCGCCCCGACAGCACCGCCTGCCCCTCGCGCCGGTCGATCGACGACATCGCACCAAGGTCGGCGACGGCGCCGGACAACTCCGCCCGCTTGAACGCCTCGGCGGCGCCGCGCGCCGCGTTCGTCGCGATGGCCAGGTCGCCCATGCGCTTGGCCGCTTCGACGATGGTGCCGGCCAGTGGCCCCAGCACCTTCTGCATCGCCTCGAAGCTGGTGTAGCCGCGCTTGTTCGCCTCGATCGTGGCGATCTGCTCGCGGTTGTAGTCGGCCAGCCCCTGCTCTCCGGACGCAATGGCATCGAACAGCTTGTGCTGCTGCTCGATCTGGTCGCGCTGGGTCGCGCTGAACTTCTCGGCCTCCTGGCGGGCCTTGGAGATCGCCGAGGAGTCGAACGCATCGACGAAGTCCTTGAGCCGATTGGGGACCTCTCCGGTAGCCTTGAACGCCTCGATGAACTGGGGGGCGGTTTCGCCGAACTCCTTCCGGATCTGCTGGATGATGGTGACCATGCGGAGAAGGTCCTTCTCCGCCGACGCGCCCAGTGCCGCGAACCCGTCTGCGATGAGGTCGGAGTCCTCAGCCGCCTGCCGCAGGGCCTTCGTCTCCGCGACGAGCCGCTGGCTGGGCGACATATTGCCCTCGCTCAACAGCCCCGACAGGTACTGCGCCGTCTGCTCCTGCGACTTGGCCTCCATCTGCTGTATCCACAGCAGATCATCAGCGGCCTGGCGCTTCTGCTCTTCGGTCAGGATCAGCCCGGCGAACCGCTCGGACAGGACGCCGGCGGTCACCCTGGGCGCGGACCTCTTCGGGTTGTTCAGGATCTCGTCGCGCTTGCGCTCCAGATCGCGGATCGAGTTTTCCAGGTCGGAGACGACCTTGCGGCTCTGCTCGACCAGCTCCGCCGCCTCCTTGGCGGTCTGGGCGTTCGCCTCCCGCAACATCACCACGAACGGGTGGGTCTCGCCGGTCAGCCTCGTCATCTCGCTGCCGGCGCGGCCGAGCACGAGGCGCCACTCGTCGACGTTGATGGCGCCAGCCTTCAGGAGCTTGTTCGCCGTCTCCTGCACCGCGGCGAAGCGGGTCAGCGCGGCCCTCTGCTCGTCGTACTGGGCGACGAGCTGCCGGCCGGCCTGGATGAGCTGCTCGGTGGCCTTGGCCGGCGCCTTGAGGGCGTCCTGGACCTCGGCCGGCGCCTCCTGGATGGTGTTGTACTGGCCGAGGTTGTCGCCGGGGCGGATCGTCGGCTTGTAGGTGCCCTTCCAGACCTCGATGTAGCCCTTCGCGCGGGCGTAGATCGCGTCGAAGAAGGCGACGATCTTCGGCAGGCCGGAGTCGTAGGAGTCGTAGAGATCGCGCACGTCCTCGTTCACGAGCGCGAGCTGCACCTTCATCTTGTCGGTGAAGGTGAACATCTTCTCCAGGCTTTCGAGGCCCGTGCTCTTGTAGAGGTCCTGGCCCAGGCGGTTGACGGCCGAGATGCTGGCGGTCGTGATCCCCATGGGGTTGAAGAGCGCGTCGAGGATCGGGTCGTTCGCGATGAACGACCCGATGACGCCAAGCTCGCGCTTGACCTTCTCCGCGGCCTCCCTGGACTCGCGCTCCGCGAGCTTCGCCATGGGGCTCTGCTGGAACCGCCGCGTCAGCTCGGTCTGGAGCGAATCCAGCTCCTTCATCTCGGCCGAGTAGACCTTGCGACCGGTCTCCTCCAGCTTCTTCAGCGCCTCGGCGCCCTGGATGCCCAGGAGGTTGAGCGCGTCGTTCGTGCGCTGCGCGCTGTCGCGCGTGTTGTTCAGGGCGGTCACCAGCTTGGCGCCGATCTCGCCGGCGCCCTGCCCGTCCAGCGACCCGACATACTGCTCCAGGCGCTTGCGGTAGCCCTCCATCTGGCCGGTGGTGTCGTTGATGATGGCGTTCAGGCGGGTGAACGCGCCGGCCTTCTGCTCGCTGGTCAGGGCGGTCTGGTCGATCGCCCGGTTGAGCGACAGGATGCTCTCGGTCGTCTGCCCGGACGAGCGCTGGAGCTTGTCGAAGTCGTCGGAGACGTTCTGGAGCGTCGCCCGGCCAGTCCCCAGCGCCTTGAACACGCTGTCGAACTGGTCGTCGAGCTTCTCGGCGGCCTTCCACGCCGTCTCCGACGCGCGCGCCATCTCCATCATGCCGGCGCTCGCCCCGGCCATGGTGCCGGTGCCCGACTTCATCGTGCCGAACAGGCCGCCGTATGCCTTCTGTCCGAGGTCGGCGGCCTTGTTCGCCTTCTCCTGCTGCTCGACCATCTTCAGCAGGGCAGCCGTCTGCTGGGCCTGGATCTGGATCAGCGCGTTGAGCTGCTGCCCCATAGCCTGCGACATGGAGCCAAGCGACTTGGAGCCGGCCTCCGCCTTGGCCGCGGAGACCGCCAGCGCGTCGAGGCGCTTGACGGCCTCCTCGGTCTTGGAGGAGTCGATCGCGAGCCCGAGAGATGCGATGTCCACCATGGGCGGCCTCCTTCACTTCTTGCTGCTGCCGTCATTGGTGTCGTCGACCTTCTCCTTCTCCCGTTCCGCCATCTGCATCATGTGCAGCATGAAGGCTCGGTCGATGTAGGAGAGGGCCTCGATCTCCCAGCCTCGCGCGCGATACCCGCGCAGCCGGAGCCACGCTTCGATGTCGGCGCTCTTCAGGTAGAGAGGACTGAACCCGTTGTTCCCGCGCTCGGTGACCGACATGGCGCGGAACCAGTTCCAGACGTGCATCGCCTGAGCTGGGGGTTCCTCTTGGTCCAGCTCAGGCGGGGTTACCCCAGTCGCACGCGCCACGATCTCCAGGTGCTGCCGCTTCGTTGCTCCGTCCGGAAGGCGCTCTTCCAGGCGGAACTCGCTCTCGGCGTAGGAGACCAGCGTCGAGATCAGTCCTTCATAAAATTGGAGTAGTCGGAGATGAAGGCGTCGGCCTGACGCCGGAGCGCGATGAATCGCTCGTCGGACCACAGCCGGCGCGCGTTGCGCTCGTTGAAGGGGAAGGGTTCGCCGTCGAGGGAGGGGATGGTCCAGCCGATGGTGGCGGCCACCAGGATCTCGATCAGGTCGCGCTCGTTGTCCTCGGACGTCATCTTGATCGAGGAGTTGCGCCGCACCTGGTCGAGGCGACGGTTCTGTAGCTCGTGCTGGATCTCGCGGACGCGCTCGGCGTCCCGGCCAGCGAGCGTGATGGTGATGGGGGTGTCGCCGTCGTACATCGGACGGTTCGTGCCGGGGTTCATGACCGCCATGGGCGCGCCGGCGTCCATCGGGGTCTTGGTGTCGAGCACGTTCAGATCGAACATGGGGGTTCGCTTCCTTCGGGGTTGAGGGGGTTGGAGATGGGCTGGCCGGCAACCCCTTACCGGCCAGCCCTGTCCGCGCGAACACCACGAGCCGCCCTTGCAATGGGCGGCGCCGTGATCACGAGATGGTCGAGTCCTGGATGATCAGCGTCGACTTGTCCGAGGTCGTGGCCGCGCCGCCGCTGGTGTTCAGGAGGGCCTGGTAGTCGTAGGTGCCCATCAGGCCCTGCTCGCCGTCGTTGTAGTTGGCCGATCCGACCTTGAGGCGCGGGATGCAGATCGAGAGGAAGTCCGCATTCGCCGCGTTCGAGGTCGTCATGTACATGAAGAGCGAGATCTCGTCCTCATTCAGGAAGTTGTCGCGGAGCGCGCCGTCCTGGAAGTAGGCCGAGAACTGGCCGTTCACCATCACGCGCCCCTCGAAGATGTCGGGCGTGATGTTGGAGCCGATGACCTGGCCGGACGTGTAGCCGCCGTTGATGTTGACCGACAGGCCGGTGAGGATCGCGATGTCGGAGCCGTTCACCCGGATCGAGCCGTTGACCGCCGCGAACACGCCGGTGCCCGTGGCCGCCGTCGGGGACGTGAAGTAGGCCGACGTGTCGGTCGTCATGTCGGCGCCGAGCACGCCGAAGGCGGCGGTGGCCATGCCCGTCGCCGGGAGATTGAGCCCGACGGTGCTGATCTTGCAGCCGGTGAAGAGATGCGACTGCGAGATGTCGCTGTGCCAGTGCTCGATCGAGAACGAGTCGTCGGTGTGGCCCGTCTCCGGGGTGAACACCTTCTTGCCGACGACGGCGCAGGTGACGCTATCGCCGGACGCCTTGGCGCCGACGGTCGAGGTCGTGGCCCCGATGTCGCGCACCGTCATGTCGGTCGCCGTCAGGGCGGTGATGCGATAGTTGCGGGCGTTGTTGCCGGCGCCGGTGGTTGCCCAGCCGCTCCAGCGGACGACATCGCCGACCTTGAAGCCGTCGGTGATGAACGAGCCGGCCGCGCGCACGAAGTGCGGGGCGGAGGTGGTGGCGGTGACGTTGGTCAGGGCGCCCGTCGTCGCGGCGGTCTGCCATGCCTGGCGCATGGCCGCGGCGAAGAACTGCTGGTAGGTGCCGGGCGACAGCTCGCCGTTGATCGTGCCGGTGACCGAGCGGGGACCGTGCCGGAAGTCAGCGATCTGGTAGTCGTCGCGGATTTCCTGGGACTGGTACGACTGCTTGGTCAGGTTGATGTCGGAGGTGACGCGCCGCAGGAGCTGCGCGCTCGACGCGCCGGCTGCGGTGTTCCAGGTCGTCTCCTTCTTGAACCGAAGGGACTTTGCTACGCCAGTTGCGATAGCCATCGGGCTACTCCATCAAAGGGAAATGACGCGCCTCACGGCGAGCCGAGTGCCCTTGCCCAAGGGGCGTTTTCGATGTCTTGCCGGCGCGGGCACACGCGCTGGCGTGCTCAGGTCTTCGGCTTGCCCTTCTTGCCCTCGGCCTTCGTCTCGACGACGACGCCGGATTCGAGATAGGGCTTGAGCATCTCGCCCCGGCTCTCTTCCGGAAGCTCCTCGAAGGAGTAGGCGGTCAGCGTCGGCGTGTACTCACGACCGAACGCCTTGAAGGTGCTCATCACGTCATAGGTCTTGGCCATCTTCAGCTCCTCACGGGTACTCGTAGGACCACCAGGGCACCTCGACCGGGATCATCAGCCAGTCGGGCTGCTCAAGCTCCGGGCGCGCCGTCGGTGTCTCGAACTGGACGAGCGCGCCATCAACGCCGGTCACGGACCCACCCCGAGGGAAATGGGCCAGCAACTCGTCGGCCCGGGCGTTGGCTCGCGCCAGGCCCTGCGCCGCCGGGAAGTAGACGTTGATCGTGTAGGTGCCCTGCCACTTCCTGGTCCCGTCCGCGCCCAGCCCCACGGGGGTGCGCGTGCGCGACGAGATCTTGGGGGACAGGTACGGGGTGCCGATCGTCGGCCGGTACAGCGTGCCGGCCCACGCGACGTTCGTGGCCTGGAACGTCGCCAGGTGCGTGTCCAGGGCCTTCTGGATGCTGGCGAGGCTCATGGCCGGGTCACCCGCTTGACCGCTTCCTCGGCGATCCTGGGCATCTCCGCGACCGTCTGGGCGACCATGTGCCGCCCCTTCTGGTCGTACTTGCGCCCGAGGCTGTCCTCGCCGACGAACCCGTACTCGATGCGGCGGGCATAGGGGACCGGGTTCACGATCAGGATCGTGTCGCCGACCTTCGCCCTGTTGATGCCGGCCATGGTCTCGGGGGTGGGCTCGTCCTTCGGGATCGCTTCGCCCTCCAGGACGGTGACGAAGTTGGCGCGCAGGTAGCCGGTGTCGACGGGGGTCAGCTCCTTGACCCGAGCCAGCGCGTCCTCGGCGATGGCGCGGAACGCCTGCTCGGCGCGCTCCTTCGCCTTCCTCACCCACTGCTCTACCGCGACGGAGAAGTCGGCCATGGCGCGCCTCCCGTCAGTACAGGGCGAGGATCTCGGTCGCCGCGGTCCCGGTCGCCATGATGCGCACGGGGCGCACGAGGAGGATGCCCAGGGGCACGCTGTCGAACTTCACCGGCGCCGCGGCGCCCATGCAGGTCATGGTGATGTCGCCGGCGCCGCCGATGTAGAGGGCGCGCGGCATCTCGGCCAGGTCGGCATTGTCGTTCGGCGTGACGGCCACCCATCGGGTGAACGAGAAGTTGAGGCCGGCGGGGCCGGCCTTGTCCTGCGCAGTCATGGCTCAGTACCCCTGCATTTCGCGGTGGAACTCGTTGAGCGCGACGCGCTTGTCCATGCGGCGTCGGTATCCCTCGGCAGCGGAGGGCGAGACGCCCTCCAGCACGTCGGCGATGCGCTCTTGGCGGTAGCGGTCGAGCCGCGTGTCGAGCGGCTCTTCCTGGGTCAGCGGCCCCGAAGTTGGATCGTCCAAAGGGCAGGCTCCTCGACAGCGTAGGCCGGGTTGATCCCGATGACGTTGAAGGGGCGGCCGTCCATGAAGACGGTGTCCGCCTCCTGGGGTTCGGCCGAGAGCACCGTCTTCGGGACCTTGATCATCAGGTCGCCCATCTTGACCCCGGTGCCGTTGACGAGCCGGAGGTCGAGGTTCCCGACCCTCGCGTAGATCGTCGTGTCGGCAGCGAAGACCATCGTGGCCACGGCGTTGTCCGCGGCCTGGGCGGCCAGGGTCGGCGTGAAGGTGACGCCGGTGAACGTGTTCGAGGACGCGGCCACCGTGTTGGTGATCGTGTAGACGGTGGCGTTGCCGGCGATCGTGAACTGGTCCCCGGGCTTGAGGTGGCCGTAGACTTCGGCCGCGTCGAGGGTGATCGAGCTGGCACCCAGGGCCGTGGTGCCGACCACCGAGAGCGCCGAAGCGGAAGGGGGGTTCTCCGTGGGCTCGGGGCCGGTGGTGCGCGTGATCGCGCGGTACACCATCTGCTTGCCGACGCGCTTGATCAGCGCGGCGGCGCGCGCCTGGACGTGGCGGTCGGAGATCACTGGTAGGACCGGTAGTGGCCGATCATCGCAATGACCGCCGAGGGAAGGGAGCCGACCCCGTTCGGGCCGACGGAATAGCTGTAGGCGCCCGGCACGTTCTCGCTCTGGAGCACCTGGGAGAGGCCCTGGGCCTCGCTGAGAGCCTGGATGGTCATCAGGGCCGCCTGCTTCAGCACGGCCATCTCAGGGCCGGCCAGATCGAAGCCCCCGACGTAGCTGATGACGACGTTCGCGCGGCCGCGAGAGAAGGCGGCGCCGCGCAGGTGCAGCATCATCTCGCCGTCGTTGTAGTGGCCGAAGCCCTGGCCGCTGGCGGCCTGGATGGTGACGCCGTCGATGACCACGGACGTCATGCTGACGATCGGCCACGAGCGCAGCGCCACCGAGACGCCGCCGTGGCCGTCGTAGAACTCGACGCGGGCGGCCTCATCCAGCGGCAGCTTCCGGCCGAGCGCCTCGGCGATCATGGCGCTGGCGACGGTGATGAGACCGGTGATCTTGGTGTCCTGGTCGGTGCCGGTGATTTCGAGCCAAGCCTTGGCCTCGCTCAGGGTGACCAGATCGCCGGTCGCCATCGGCCTACTCCCCGCCCGACTGGGTGTCGGCGCTCTTCTTCGCGGCCTCCTCGGCCGCCTCGACCTCCTTCTTCAGGCGGTCGTTCTTCCAGCGGCCGTCCGGCACCAGGCCGACAGCTTCGGCGCGGGCCAGAAGCGCAGCGCGCTCCTCGACCGCAGGGTCCTTCGGGGTCGGCTCGACCGGCCGCTCGGGCGCCGGCACGACGCCGAAGACGGCGAAGTCGGCGATGATCCCGGGGTCGACGGATTCGACCGTGATCTCGTGGTGCTCGTCGACCGGGTACTCGATGCCGCGGTGGCTGATCGAGCCCATCCCGGGCGGAACGGTGAAACGCATCGGCATGGTCCAGTGCCTCCTCTTGAACGAGAGCGGCGGCAGGATTTCTCCCGCCGCCGCAAGTAATCACCAAGTATTCGTTGCCGACGATCAGCCGGGAGCGATGTTGGTGATCATGCCCATCGAGAAGGGCGCGTAGCACTGGAGGACCTCGTCGGCATAGACCCCATACTCATACTTCCTGGAGCGCATCGGCCATTCGAGCTGGTAGTATTCCTGCCGCGTCCTGATCTGGTTGACGTTGGTCACGCCCGAGAGCGTGTACGGCAGCGTCTTGGACAGGAACATGACGACGCCGGCCGGCAGGTTCGGGTGCATGCGGATCGGCAGCATCTCCGCTTCGCCCATGGTGTAGGGGTTGATGTAGCCCCGGATCTGCGAGCCGCCGATCAGCCCGCCCTGGGTCGCCTGGAAGATGAACCGCTGGGCCATGGTGGCCGCGCCGGTCAGCACCTTCTTCCGCAGGTAGCCCATCTCCTGCGACGAGACCCAGATCTCGCTCGGGGACAGGCGCCAGTTGTCCCAGAAGCTCTTCAGGGCCAGGTCGAACTCCTCCACCGCGCCGCTGGTGTCGGCCGTCAGCGGCGTCCCCGTGCCCGGGGTGCCGGTGGCCTGCGCCGCGTAGTAGGCGTTCGAGCCCGACTTCGCGATCTGCGAGAGCAGGCCGTCGAAGACGTAGGTGTTGGTGCTGTTGTCGGCGCCGGGCAGCGCCGAGGCGAGCTGGCCGGACCCGTTCAGGCCCATCAGCCGCGCCGAGTTGAGCGTCGTGATCGAGATCAGGCGCTCCGTGCCGGCCGTGGTCCCGAGGAACCAGGCGTAGGCGAAGGCCCCGCGCACGGGCGTGACGTAGGCCGAGATGCCGTGCGTGGCGTTGCTGTCGTTGGCCGTGGTGACCGAGGCCGCCGCGGACTGCTGCGCCGCGCCGCCGCCGTAGGTGTCGGAGCTGCCGTCCGCGTTGGTGCGCGTGACGGAGGCGACGACGCCGCTGGTGACGTTCGACACCCGGAAGCCCTGGTAGGAGAGGGCGACGCAGATGACGCGGTGCGCGGTGTTGGCGGCCAGCGTGCCGCCGGTGGTGATGTCGGCGATCGTCGGCGTCGGGGTCGTGCCCAGGGCGACCGAGGTGTTGCCGCCGAGGATGATCGACTCCTCCTGGATCATCAGCGAGCGGAGCAGGCCCTGCGTGGCGCGCGCCTTGACGTCGTCGAACCCGCGGGCGGCGTACTCCGCCTCGAAGGTGACGTAGTCTTCCAGGCCGATGCCCTTGTAGGCCGCCAGGTAGTCCGCGGTCGACGTGGTGATCACGCCGCCACGGTTGCCCTGGCTGACGCCGGCTTCGACGCTGGCGGTGTTGATGCCGGTGATCGCACGCCAGTTCGCCTGGATGCCCATGCCGCCGCCGACGCGCGGGATCTCGTTCCGCAGCGGGGTGAGGACCGGGTACAGGGTCTTGGCGGGCGCCTCCAGGTCGTAGGCGGTCAGGCCCGAGGTGGCGGAGGCGCTCTGCGTCCACGCCTTGGCCAGGGCCGGATCGGCTGCCTTGGCCAGGGCTTCGCGGAGTGCGGCGAGGGTTTCGTTGGTGTCCATCTATCTGCTCCGTGGGAATGAAAAAGGCCGCCCGAGATGGACGGCCTTTTGTCGTTTGCTCCCTGCCCCAGGGGAGCCTGTAGGGGCGCCGCCCTTAGCAGGGCGGTATCTCGTGTCGGGTGTGCGGTCAGGCCGCCCGGATCGGGCGGCGCTGGGTGTACTTCATCAGCGCGACGCCGCGCTCGGCCTCGGGCATCTTCGCCAGCTCCTCCAGGGTCGGCAGCTCGCCGTCGCCCTTGGTCAGGTTCTGGTCATCCGTCTTGTCGACCGCTCGGCCACTGCCGAGGGCCACCTTCGCGGGTGCGGCCGACTTCCGGAGGCGCTGGTTCTCGGCCGAGAGTTCCTCGACCTTCTGCTGGAGCGGGGCCACGGCTTCTCCGACCGCTTCCGCGACGAACTTCCGCAGGTCGTCGGTGTCGCCGAAGTCGGCCTTGCCCATGGGCTCCTCCTCGAACAGGGCGACGTTCTCCACCCCGGCGATGAGCTGCCCCTCGGGAGAGGTCCCGACCCGGAACAGGCCCTTGGCCATGCAGGTCGCGTAGTTGCCGGCCGGGATGCTGGCCGCGGCCAGCAGCTCCGGGGTCGCGAAGTCGGCGAACTTGCCGAGCGGTCGCGGCTCCTCCTGGCCCACCAGGTCGTAGATGTCGGCAACCTCGGCCGGGCTGTCGTCGCCGGTGACGCGGTAGACCAGGGTCGCGCTGTCCACGACCTCGGGCTCGACCAGGACCTTGCTCAGTTCGCCGTCCATGTCGCCCTTGCGGAACTGCGGGGGCACCTGGCCGCCGCCGCCCTGCCCCTGGCCCTGGCCGCCCTGGCCCGGCTGGGCGCCCGGCTCGGCCGCCGGGTCCGCCGCGCCCTGGCCCTCGCCGGACGTGCCGTCCTGGATGGCGTCGACCTGCATCAGGATCGCCGTCGCCAGCCGCGCGATGACGTCCAGCGGGTCCATGTCGGACACGCCGTCGCCCTCGGCCTTGGCCAGGCGGTACTGGTGCCGCTCGATCAGCTCGCGGATGCCGTCGGCGTACTTCTTCAGCTCGGCGCCGTCGAGCCCATACGCCTTGGTCACCTCGTCGGCGTCGTCGCCCGAGACCGCCTCGTCGGTGACCCGCTTCAGCAGCCCCTTGCCGATGCCGACCCAGGCGTCCAGGCTCTCGATCGTCTCGGCCGAGGGCGGGTTGTCCCAGGTGTCGGTGGCCATGCCCTTGACCATCTCCTCGACGCTGCGAACGGTCATCGCGAGCTGGCTGACGTGCGTCAGGCCCTTGCGCATCGTCGCCCGCGACGCCCCGAAATACTTCGTGACGTTGCCGTTCAGGCCGTCGGCGAAAGCCTCCTCCACCGCGTCGTCGGTGATCCCGGCGAGGCCAGAGGCGAAGTTGTCGATGGCCTGCCCGAGCAGCTCTTCACGCTTCTCGGGGATGGCCACGGTGATGATGTCGGAGGCGCTCTTCTTCAGCGCGCCGACGAGTTCCTCGAACGGGTTGCTCATCTCGTGTGCCTTTCGTGCTGGTGTTTCCTGGGGCGCGCCGGCGGCGGAGCCCTTCCTGCCGAGCAGTCGGGTGAACCGTGCCGCCCATAGCGATCCTGGCCGGCGATACCCGGCGGCCTCCGGGTAGAGGGTGTGGGCCGGCCGCTCCAGCGAGTACGCCGTGAGGCCGGATGTGGCGCTGCCGCC